>Ga0126313_10002224_pt1 | contig 10763 bp, 13 predicted proteins | sample Plot105A_FD_89954 | JGI IMG/M metagenome (GOLD analysis project Ga0126313, IMG submission 89954) | Serpentine soil microbial communities from UC McLaughlin Reserve, CA, USA - Plot105A | ecosystem: Environmental > Terrestrial > Soil > Grasslands | place: USA: UC McLaughlin Reserve, Lake County... | reverse complement strand
TCACCGCCGATGACCGCGCGACGCCCGTCTGGCCGCCCGAAGGCGAGACCGAGGTGACGGTCGGCCGCGAGGTGTCCGCCGGCTCGCTTCCCGCCCACCCGAGGTAACCGAAGTACCTCGTGGAGGACACGGGTCGCGCAGGATCGCCGGCGAACCCGTAGCCGGAATCGCTCGACAGCCGGCTGCGAGCGTCGTTGCGCATCTTCTCGATGATCTGGCCGGGCGAAAGTCCGGCGCATGGCCCCTTTGTGCCGTTGTCATCGACGCACAGCGCGACGGCTCCGGCCATGTGGGGCGTCGCCATGCTCGTGCCGGAGATCGTGTCGTAGCCGCCACCGGGCCAAGTCGAGCGGATACAGACGCCGGGAGCGGCGATCGTGTGCGCTTGCCCGGCCGCCGTCGCCGCGTAGTTGGAGAAGCTGGCGTAGCGGTCGTCGGCCTCGCCCGCGCGACACGCCGGGGCCACCCCGGAGCCACCCGGCGCTCCGTCGGTGTCGCCCATCGCCGCCACGGTCAGGACCTCCGGGTAGGCGGCCGGCGTGTCCGGCTGCGGCGCATAGTCGAAGTCCCACCCGTTGTTGCCGGCCGCTACGACGTAGGTGACGCCCTGCGCCGAAGAGTTGCAGATCGCCCGGTGCTCGGGGTCGGTGGTCGTCGCGCACGCTTGGACCGGCGGGCCCAATCCTCCGAGACTCATGTTGGCCACGGCGATGTCGTTCGAGGGGTCGCCGTCGGTACGGGTCGAGGTGACCCAATCGATCCCGCAGATCACCTGCGACGCCGACCCGCTGCCGCTCGCGTCGAGCACCTTGACCGCATCCACCTTCGTGCCGGGGGCCACCCCGACGACGCCCGCTCCGTCGTTCCTCCCCGCGATCGTCCCGGCCACGTGCGTCCCGTGTCCGTTCTCATCCTGGGCCGCGGCGCCCGGCGCGACGCAGTTGGTGCCGCTCGCCGCGTTCAGGTCCCGATGCCCGAGGTCGACGCCGGTGTCAATGACCGCGACTCGCGCGCCGCTGGCTTCACGCGCGCCCGTCGTCGTGGCTGCGCCGATGCGCCGTACGCCCGGCGGAGGAGTCGGCTCGCCGGGCGCCAGATCGGCGGTCGCCCTCACCTTGCGGTCGGGCGTGACCGACAGGACGTCCGGGTCGGCCTCGAGACGCTCGACCTGGCGCGGCGAGAGCTTCGCCGCGAAGCCCTTCACGGCTCGCCGGTAGACGAACCTGGCGCGGAAGCCGTCCCGGCGCTCGCGCCGCTCGGTCTCCGCGGCCGGGCTCTCGGTTGAGCGATCGAAGAGGACGACATACCGGTCGGGGATCTTCTCCTCCGTGCGCCGAGGCGCCTGCCGCTCGGCGGTGGCGGACTGCGGCTCCGGCGTAGGTTCCGCGCGCAGCGCGACCAGCGCGAGCGTCGCGACGAGCACCAGGGCGGCGATGGTGAGCAGTCGACGTAGAGACATGACTATTGATGGCAGGTCCGGCGAATCACGCTCGGGAGGCAACCCCACTTCGAGCCCCTGTTGGTCGTCCTCCCGGCGGTGGTTCCCGTCACGCGTCCGAGATATGCGCCTTTGGGGATGCATGGGTTACGCGCTCGTGACGCCGGCGTGCCGTCACCCCGCCGACGATCGCCCCGAACGCGAGATGGTCGACGAGCTGAGGGAGGCGCGGTAGCGCGCGGACTCGGGGGAACAGCCTTCCGACGACGCCCAGGTCGAGCGCGGCGATCCCGGCGCCAGCGAGCGCGCCCGCCAGGGCCGTCCGCCGATGCGGGAGGATCCCGGCCAGGACCACGCTCCAGCCCAACGAGACGGCGAGGTGCACTGGCACCGCCGCGGCCAGCAGGACCCCGCGCCGATGCCCACGCGGGACCAAGAGAGAGCCGGCGGCCGCCGTGGCCTCGAGAGGATCGCCGCCGGTCGCCAGCGCGTGGATGGTCGAGGGCAGTCCGCTGCCGAGCGACGCCGGCAGGGCGGCCGCGACCCCGTCCTCCACGACCGCGCTCAGCGCCGCCATCTCAGGCGTCGTCGCGCGACGAGGCCGCGGCCTTCGGCGCCGGCGTCACGTGGACCTCCTCGAGCGGCTTCTTGGCCGGTCCGTGGAGGACGCGGCCGTCGGGATCGAAGCGCGAGCCGTGGCACGGGCAGTCCCAGGAACGGTCCGCGCCGTTCCACTCGACGAGGCAGCCCATGTGCGTGCACACCGGCGAGACGGCGTGGAGATCGCCGCGCTCGTCCCGGTGCACGGCGGCCTTCTTGCCCTCGACCTGGAGGATCTTCGCCTCCCCGGCGGCCAGCTCGGACACGTCCGTCGCCTCGCCCTTGCCGAACCGAGCTTGGGCGAACCGCTTCGTGAACGTCAACCCCTGCCCGAGGAACTTCCCCACTGCCCCGCGCGGGCGCCCGCGGGAAGGCCGGGCGGTGCCTACGTCCTCGAGCGGTACCGAGGGGTCGGTGAGCACGTCGACGTCGACCGGCTGCTCGGAGCGCACGAGGCCCTGGATCGTCTCGGTGACGCCCCACCTGTTCACGTTCATCCCGGCGGCCACGCTGCCGCCACGCAGCCAGAAGGCGATGAACTCCCCGCTCTCCGGCTCGCCGCGGAAGACGACGCGGTCGGCGCCGCTCGCGTGCCCCGAGTACTCCATGCCGACGTCGTACTGGTCGGAGAAGAAGTAGGGCACGCGGTCGTAGGGAAGGTCGGCTCCGAGCATGTTCCTGGCCGCTGCGGGGGCCTGGTTGAGCGCGTTCGCCCAGTGCTCCACGCGGAGCCGGCCATAGACGGGATGGCGGGCGTTCGCGACGTCGCCCGTGGCGTAGATGCCCGAGACGCTCGACTCAAGGCGCTCGTTGACGACGATGCCGTTGTCGACCTCGAGACCGGCTTGGTCGGCGAGCTCGGTCCGAGGCGCGACCCCGATACCGACGACGACGAAGTCGCAATCGACCCGCCGCCCGTCGGAGAGGCGCACGGTCTCGACGCTCGCGTCGCCCTCGAATGCCTCGAGGCCCACGCCGGTGAGCAGCTCGACTCCGTGATCGCGGTGCACGGCGGCGAAGATCTCGCCGACCTCGCGCCCGAGGGCACGCTCGAGGGGAACGGCTCCCTGCTCGACGATCGCCACCTCGAGGCCCTTCTCGCGGGCGGAGGCGGCGACCTCCGCGCCGATCCAGCCCGCCCCGACGACGACGAGCCGGCCACCCTGGCCGAGCCGGTCCCTGATCGCTTCCGAGTCGTCGAGGTCGCGCAGGTAGAGCACGCCCTCGAGGTCCGCCCCCGCGACGGGGAGGCGACGCGGCTCGGCGCCGGTGGCCAGCAGGAGCCGATCGTACGCGACCCGCTCTCCATCCGAGAGCGTGACCTGCGAGTCGCGCGTGCCCACCCCGGTGACCCGCGTCGAGGTCATGAGCTCGATCTCGTGGGCCTCGTAGAACGCCTCCTCGTGGACGAACACCTTCTCGCGGTCGGCCTCTCCCCGGAGGTACTCCTTCGATAGAGGCGGGCGCTCGTAGGGGCGGTGCGGCTCGTCGCCCACGAGGACGACACGGCCGTCGAACCCCTCCTCCCGGAGCGCGGCGGCCGCCCGCGCCCCCGCGAGGCTCGCGCCGACGATCACGTGCGTGGCGTTGCTTCCCATTCGAGGTTCAGCTCCTTCGTTGCTGGGTCGAGTTGTCGAGTTGCTCCACGGGTCGGTGGCCTCGGGCCACGTACGTCAGGCGACCGCTTCGAGCTGCGCGGTGAACCGGTCCTCGGGCGCGTGCGCCGGCTCGAGCAGGTCACCGAGGCGATCGAGGGTCGAGACGAAGCGCCGCTCGAGCCACCTCCGACCGCCGAGCCGCAGCAGGAGCCGGTCGACGAGCCCAGCGCGCACCACCTCCGCGCGGAGGCCGACCAGCATGCCGGCCCCGCGCTCGATGAGCGTCCAGCTCACGACGGCGAGCGTTCGCCGTCCGAGCTCCGCTGTGCCGAGCATCCCGTTCGGCGCGTCGGCGGCCAGGACGCGGGTGCGCGCCGTCCGTCGGATCCCGAGCGGCCCGCGCATACGCACGCGTCCACCCGTGGCCGGGCCGGGGCCGTGCTCGCCCGCCCCGCGATCGAGTTCCAAGACCTCGACGAAGCGGTCGGCAAGAGCCCAATGGTTCTCGAGGTCGGCGAGGTAGTCGAACAGCTCCTCACGCTCGAGGGGAACGACCGCGGTCGCCTCGATGTGGTGCGTCGCGGCCATCACGCGCGCTCCGGCGATGTCCTGACCGACGAGCCGGCAGCGACCCCCGCGGCGATCCCGACCACGCCGATCACGAGGTGAAGGATGTTGTCCTCGGTGTTGATCGGGACGAGCCCGAGGATCACCCCGCCGTCGCCGAGGATGAGACCCCAGATGGCCACGACGATGTAGACGCCTCCGAGCCCGAACGCGTAGGCGCGCGAGGCCACGGCCGAGGAGGCGGCGGCGAGCCCGAGCGCTCCCGTCGCGATGTGGACGAGGTTGTGCCAGGCGTTGACGTCGAGGATGCCGAGCACGGCGTCGCGCGGTACGTCGTCGCCCACGGCGAAGCTCCCGTTGTAGAGGAAGCCGACGAGGCCGGCCAGCACGAGCACGGCTCCAAAGCCGAGCGCGTAGAGCCGAGCGGGATTGGTCCGATCCATGACGTTCTCCTTCCGGTGGTTTGTCGTGGGCGCGGCCCGAAACGGAGGCGACGCCGCCGGCGGGCGCCGCGTGGCGACCGACCGTCCCTGTCGCCTGCCTTAGCGCTCCCCGGAGGGCGGGTTCTTACGTCGCCGAGTCGCCTCGCGGGGTCAGAGCGCGCGTCGCCAGCGAGTCCGCTAGGACGCGCGCTCGCTCCGCACGAGATCGCGCAGGCTCGAGTGGTCCTCTCCGCACGCGGGGCAGCCTTCGAGGTGCGCCTTCATCCCGGGAATGCGGACGTCGGCATCGGCGTGGGCGAGCTCGAGCTCGACGTACTCGTCGAGGTGGTCGAAGCACTCCTCGCAGGTGAGCTCGGGGCCGACCGGACCCAGCAGCCGCCGGAGCGTGGCGTCGGATGTGCGATCGAGATCGTCGGACATGGGTCCCTCCTCAGGCCTCTTCGACCGCGAAGCCGGCCGCCGCGAGCTCGGCCCGGAGCTTGCGGCGGGCGTCGTGGAGCGTCTTGTAGAGGGCTCCGCGGGTCGTGTTCAGTCGTTCGGCGAGGACGTCGATCGGGACGCCGTTAAGCGCGAGCGCCACGAGGACCTCGCGCTGGTGAGGCGTCAGCCTGCCCTCGATCGCCTCGCTCAGAGCCTGCATGAGATCGCCGCGCTCGGCCTCCTCGTCCGGTGCGGGCCCGCCGCCCGCGAACAGAGGCCACGTCTCGGGCTCGAGCACCACCTCGCGGCCCTGCCAGGCCCGTCGCCGCAACTTGACGCCGGCCTCGAGCAGGGCGAACTTGTAGGCCCAGGTCGTGAAGCGGCTCTGCCCGCGGAAGTCGTCCAGCTTGGACAGCACCGCCATCAGCGCGTCATTCGCCGCCTGGGTGGCGATGTCCTCGAGCTCCTCCCCGCGCACGTGGGCGAGCGCGGCGCGGCGACGGCCGAGCTCGTAGCGTGCGCCGCGGAGGAGGAGGCCGTGAAGACGGCCGATCGCCTCCTCGCGGTCGGGGCCGCGTGCGGAGCGAAGGCTCTCGAGCCAGGCCCGTGAGTCTGCGTCGGTCCCTCTCTCGCCGGCGGCCGGCGGGCGGCTCGGCGCCGGTGGCCGAGCGATCTCCATGTCCGCCACGTTAACGGCGACGATGCTCATCGGTCTCCCGGCCTCACTCGAGGGGCCGAACTATCCGCGCCGCGAGTGCGGGCGGACATCCGCGGTCGATGAGCTCGAGCAGCGCGTGCAGGTCGAACCCGCGGTCCCGGGCGAGCCGCCCGGCCAGCGCCGGATCGAACCCGGCGGCCTCGAGGCGCGCCGCGCGCCACGCGGCGACCGCCTCGTCCTCATCTTGGGCCCTTGCTGTCTGGGTATCGGAGGCCATGTTCCCCGTTAGTGACCCCGGGCGGGCGGTTCCTTACCTGGGGTCCGAAAAAGCCTCTCCCGTGCGAGACACATCGGCGGCGGGCCGCGCTCGCCCGCGTAAGAAGCGGCGCCCGGGCGCCGCAAACGGTCGAGCAGGGAAAGCGACCGACGGAGCGGGAGAACGATGACCCTTCAAGTGACGACCATCGATACGGCAAATGCACGCGACGCCTCGGCGAGGACCACGGCGTTCGTCCTCTCGGGCGGCGCGTCGCTCGGGGCGATCCAGGTCGGCATGCTCCGCGCCCTGTTCGAGCGCGGCATCGCCCCCGACCTGATCGTCGGGACCTCGGTCGGGGCGATCAACGGGGCATTCGTCGCGTCGCGGCCCCCGACCGTCGAGACGGCCGACGCGCTCGCCGGAGTCTGGCATGAGCTCGGGCGCCGGGACGTCTTCCCGCTCAGCCCCCTCACGGGCCTGCTCGGGATCGCGGGAGGGCGCAACCACCTGGTCCCGCTGACGGGCCTGCGCCGCCTCGTGGCCGACCACCTCGAGATCAAGCGGCTCGAGGACGCGCCGGTTCCACTCCACGTCGTGGCCGTCGACGTCTTCTCCGGGCGCGAGCGGCGACTATCGTCCGGGCCGGCGCTGGACGCGATCCTGGCCAGCGCGGCGATCCCCGGGGTCTTCCCGCCCGTGGATTGGGAGGACACGGAGCTGATGGACGGAGGCATCGCCAACAACACCCCCATCTCGCACGCGCTCGAGCTCGGCGCCGACCGCATCTACGTCCTTCCCACCGGTGCCGCCTGCGAGCTTCCCGCACCTCCGAAGGGAGCCCTCGCGATGGGCGTCCATGCGATGAGCCTGCTCATACACCAGCGCCTCCTGGAGGAGGTCGAGCAGTTTCGCGGCGATCCTCGGGTCGAGGTCCTACCGCCACCTTGCCCGCTCGCCGTTCAGCCGATCGACTTCGGCCACAGGTCCGAGCTGATCGAGCGCGCGCTCGGCGACGCCCGTCGCCACCTCGACTCGGGTCGCCGCGGGCGGCGGGTTCGGGCGCGTCGCAGAGGCACGGCCCTGCGCCAAGCTGCCGGCGCTTCTCCGTCGAGCGGCGCCAGGGTCGCGGCATGAGCCGGCAGCTCGACAAACGCCGCCTCACGACCGCGCTCGGCACCCACCTCATCAACCCGGTCGTCCGGTTCCTCGTGGAGCGGGGGATCGCCCCTCCGAGCTACGCGATCCTCGAGACGACCGGGCGGCGCACGGGCGCGCCGCGGCGCACTCCGGTCGGGAACGGTCTCGACGGATCGACGTTCTGGATCGTCGCGGAGCACGGCCGCCGCGCCGCGTACGTCCGCAACCTGATCGCGAACCCCCGCGTCCGCGTGAAGGTCGGCCGCCGCTGGCGCTCGGGCACGGCGCATCCGGTCCCCGACGACGACCCGCGCGAGCGCCAGCGACGAATCGGGCTTCGCTTCAACGCCGCGATCGTCCGGACGATGGGGACCGACCTGATGACGGTGCGCGTGGACCTCGATCGCTGAGGGGCTCCGCTCTCGACGCGGGAGGCGCTCACGCCTCAAGCTCACCGAGCCACGACACGATCGCCTCGGCATAGTCGTCGGCGGCTCGCTCAAGGAGGTCGTTGTGCCCGAGACCCGGGAAAATACGCAGCGACTTCGGCTCGCGCGCGGCCTCGAAGAGGGCCCGGCCGTGCGAGACGGGGACGACCTCGTCCCGCTCACCGTGCAGGACGAGGAGCGGCGAGCGGAGCTTCTCGACCCGGCTCAGACTCGGGTAGGCGTCGGGGACCAGAGCGGCGGGCAGGTACGGGTAGTGCTCGCGGGCCATCTCCCTCACGCTCGTGAAGGCGGACTGGAGCACGACGCCGAGCGGCGGGGCATCGAGCGCGAGCGCCAGGGCGACCGCCCCACCAAGGGACTCACCGACGTAGACGACGCGCGACGGCTCTACCTCGTCCTGTCTGAGGAGCGCCTCGCGCGCGGCTCGCGCGTCACGGTAGGTCCCCTCCTCACTCGGTCGGCCGCTGCTGTGACCGTAGCCTCGGTAGTCGAAGAGCAGCACGTCGAACCCGGCCCTCGATAGGGAGCTCGCGTGGTCGAGCCGATCGGCGATGTTGCCGCCGTTCCCGTGGAGAAAAAGCACATGTCCCCGCGAGCGGGCCTTCGAGGCGACGAACCACCCGTGGAGTCGCTCGCCGTCGTCGGTCTCGATGGTGACCTCGCGAGCGGTGAGGCCGACCTCGGCGGGCCAGCGCAGGATCCTCCGCTCGGGGAAATAGAGGAACGAGTTGAGGACCGTCCGCACCACTCGCGGGTGCTGTTACCGCTCGGCGGCGGGCTTGATTCCTCCCTCGGCTCTCGGAAGCGGCGCGCCGAGGTGAGCGAGCGCTCCGAGGTGTCGGAGGGCGGTACGGTCAGGGCCGGTGCGCCCCTCCCAGATCCAACGTCGCACCCTCGCGGTGCTCGCCGCCGCGCAGGTCTTCGGCGGGGTCGGCTTCTTCCTCGGCGTCACGGTCGCCGCCCTTCTCGCCCGCGATGTCTCCGGACGGGAGTCGCTCGGCGGTGTGCCGCTCGCCTTCGCCGTCCTCTCGGGGGCGCTCGCCGCGGGCCCGATCGGCGCCTGGATGGGCCGAGCGGGCCGGAGGGCGGGCCTCGTGGCTGGCCACCTCGTCGCCGCCGGCGGCGCCGCGCTGGTCGTTCTCGCCGCGGGAATCGACAGCTTCGCGCTGCTGTGCCTCGGGATGGCGGGGTTCGGGCTCGGGAACACGTCGAACCTCCTCGCACGCTATGCCGCTACGGACCTCGCACCCGCGCAGCAACGCGCGCGGGCGATCAGCATCGTGCTCCTGGCGACCGCGGCGGGGGCCATCGCGGGGCCGAATCTCGCTGCGCTCACGGAACCGCTCGCGGCCGCCCTGACCGTGCTCGCGAGCGCGGGACCGTTCGCCCTGGCGGTGGGCGCGTACCTGATCGCGGCGACCATCCTGCTCGTTCTCCTCCGGCCGGACCCGTTACTGGCGTCACGCGCCGACGGCCGGCAACCGACCGCACCGGCATCGGGCTGGACGAGCGCCCTAGGAGACCTTCCCGCCTGGCCCCGACTCGCTCTCATCGGGGTCGGCGTCATGGCCGGATCGAACGTCGCGATGGTCGCCGTGATGACGATGACCCCCATCCACATGGAGGCCGCCGGTCAGTCCCTTTCGTCCGTGGGACTCGTGATCTCGCTGCACGTCGCCGGCATGTACCTCCCCTCGCCGGTCTCGGGCTCACTCGCCGACCGCTATGGCCGGCGGCCGGTCGTGGCGGGCGGCGGTCTGGCACTCGCCGTGGCCGGAGCGCTCGCCGCCCTTGCGCCAGGCGAAAGTGCCCCGCTCATGGCCGTCTCGCTCGCCCTGCTCGGCGTCGGCTGGAACCTCGGGCTCGTGGGGGGGAGTGCGCTCCTTACCGACGCGATCGCGCCGGACCGGCGAGCCCCGATACAGGGCGCCGCCGACCTCATCATGGGGGTCGCCGCGATGTCCGGCAACCTCATCGCCGGGCCTCTGTTCCACGCCGGCGCCTTCGGCGTCCTCGGCGCGGGCGCGGCGGCGATCGGCGCCGTCGTGGTCTTGCTCGCCTCGCGCGCTCGAGCGCCCGTGGCCGCGAGCAGCTAGGCCCCGGGCGCTCGGTACCTCACCTCGTGAGCCCGGCGCAGCGCGTCGAGCGTCTCGTCGACGGTCAGGAGAACCGTCGTCTCGAGCGAGCTGAGCGCACCGCCTCCGGTGATCGCCAGCGCGACGGCGGCCATGGACACGTTGTCCGGCGCCTCCCAAAGCGTGTAGGCGTCGTGCGGGCCGAAGGCGTACCAGAAGCCGTGGAGCTCGCCGCCAACCGACTCTATGTAGGACCGGGCAGCGTCTTGCCGGTCCTCCGGATTGCCGATTAGCCTGGCCCAGGTCTCCGGCGTGTAGCTGAACCTCGAGAGATACAGCGGCATCGTCCTCTCCCTCGTTCGCGAAGCGTCGAGCTTACGCCTCCACGGCCACGTTGAAGCCCCCGTAGATCATGCGCTTGGCGTCGAACGGCATGTCCTCACCCTTCATCATCTCCTCGAGCCGCGAGTCCTTCATCACCGCGGCGTTGACGCGGTCGCGCTGCTCACGCGACTCGAAGACGATCCACGAGAAGACGACCGTCTCGCCCTCCTCGACCTGGACGCTGCGCGGGAAGGAGGTCACCTCCCCCACCTTCACATCGTCGGCGACGCACTCGCGGAACTCGAGCGCGCCGTGCTCGCGCCACAGCTTCCCCGACTCGCGCGCCATCTCGAGGTAGGCGTCGAGCTTGTCCTCGGGAACGGGGAGGACGAATCCGTCGACGTACAGGGCCATGGGGTCTCCTTCGGCTCGGGTGGTTGGGACGACGGGCGGGCGCTGGCATGTTCACCGCGTCTCGCGGTGTTAGACCGATGTGGACCAAGGGACTCATCGGTCCACCGGGGTCCGCGTCGCGTGCGGCTCTTGGTTCTCCGGCTGGCGCGCCTTGGTCCGCTCCTCCGTGCAATGCGGTCACGGGGCGCGACGAGCGCGGGGCGGAGCGACCGCGCCTACCGCGCGATGACCTCGATGACGAACCGGTCCTGGTCTCCGTCGTCGTCGGTCACGGTCAGCGTGACGAAGTATCGACCCCGCTCCGAGTACCGGTGCGAGGGGGTTGGGCCGCTGCCTCGGGTCCCGTCTCCGAAATCCCAGCGCTGGCTCGCGAGCACGCCG
>Ga0126313_10002223_pt1 | contig 10765 bp, 7 predicted proteins | sample Plot105A_FD_89954 | JGI IMG/M metagenome (GOLD analysis project Ga0126313, IMG submission 89954) | Serpentine soil microbial communities from UC McLaughlin Reserve, CA, USA - Plot105A | ecosystem: Environmental > Terrestrial > Soil > Grasslands | place: USA: UC McLaughlin Reserve, Lake County... | reverse complement strand
GAAGTCGGCTGGAAAGTGGCGGTCGAACTCGGCCTGGTGCTCGAAGGGATAGTGCCACTGCGCATAGGGCATGGATCCGGAGTCGAACCAGGTGTCGATCACCTCAGGGGTGCGCCGCAGAATTCCGCCGCAACGGCAAGCCCAGCTGTATCCGTCGATGAAGGGCTTATGGGGATCGAAGTCGGCCGGCAGCGTCTTTCCCCACCGCTCCGCCAGCTCGGCGTAGCTCCCGATCACTTCGACGTGCGATGAATCCTGATCGCAGACCCACACCGGCAGCGGCGTCCCCCAATAGCGGTCGCGCGAAAGAGCCCAGTCCACATTGTTTTCCAGCCATTCGCCGAAGCGGCCGGCGCCGACCTCGGGCGGATGCCAGTCGACCTGACGGTTGAGCTCCAGCATCCGCTCCTTGACCGCTGAGGTCCGCACGAACCAGGAGTCCCGGGCGTAGTAGATCAACGGACTGGAGCATCGCCAGCAGTGGGGGTAGGTGTGAGTATGGGGCTGAGTCAAATGCCAGCGGCCCTCCTGCTTGAGCCGCTGGATGATGAGATCGTTGGTGTCTCGCGCAGTGACCAGTCGGCCTTCGATCTCAGGCCACGTGGTGCCGACAAAGGTTCCGTCGGGAGCGACAGGACGCACCAGCGCCAGACCGTGCTCGACACCGGCCTGAAAGTCGTCGGCGCCGAATGCGGGAGCGAGGTGCACCAGGCCGGAGCCGTCATCCGCAGTCACGAAGTCGGCGCCGATGAGCACCCTCGCGGCGCGATCCTCCGGGAGCGACACGGCTTCGAGTGGCCGACGATATCGTAACCCGATGAGCTCACGCCCTGCGAAAGTGCGCAGGGCGCCCAACTCTCTGAAGCTGGGCGCACCCCGCTGGCTGCTGCTCGGGAGATCGGCCCTGGCGGCGGCAAGGATTACCCGCCGATCGCCGACCGCATACTCTCCGTATTCCAGATCGGGAGCCACCGCGACCGCCACATTGGATAGCAGCGTCCACGGCGTAGTGGTCCAAACCAGGAGCTCGCGCTCAGGGTTGTCCTGAAGCGGAAACGTGACGTATACCGAGTTCGTGGTTACCGTCTCGTAGCCGAGAGCCAGCTCGTGACTGGAGAGCACGGTGCCGCAGCGGGGACAGTATGGCAGCACCCGGTGGCCGCGGTAGAGCAGGCTTCGCTGGTGGAGCCGCTGCAGCAGCCACCAGACGCTCTCGATGTACTGGTTGCTGCAGGTGATATAGGGGTGGTCGTAATCCAGCCAGTACGCGATCCGGTCGGAGAGACTCTCCCACTCGGTCTGATACTTGAATACGCTCTTGCGGGCCCGCGCGTTGAACTCCTCAACGCCAAAGCGCTCGATGTCTTTCTTGCCCGAGAGCTTGAGCTCCTTCTCCACCTCGATCTCGACCGGCAGCCCGTGGGTGTCCCATCCGGCAATACGGGTGACTGATTCTCCGCGCATGGAGTGGAATCGGCAGACCAGATCCTTGATCGTCCGGGAAAACACGTGATGGATGCCCGGACGGCCATTGGCGGTCGGGGGGCCCTCGTAGAACACGAATGGGCTGCCGTCCCGCCGCGCGTCGATCGTCTGCTGGAAGAGCTTCTCCTCCTTCCAGAGGGCAAGCTGGCGTTGCTCCATCTCATTGGGACTGAGATCGGGCCAGGCCGGAAATGCCATCAGGGCAAGCGCTCCACCAAACGCGCGATGAGTCGGGTCAGGGACGGTTCCGCCTGCCTTGCGGTGTGGATGATGCGATCGATGTTGGCGGGCTCCAGCGCGTCGGGCAGGCACTGGTCGGTGATGATCGAGATCCCGACTGTGCGCATTCCCGCATGCGACGCTACGATGACCTCGGGCACCGTAGACATTCCCACCACGTCGGCTCCCATTCCTCTCAGCATCCGATACTCGGCGCGGGTCTCCAGGTTCGGTCCGGGCACTGCCACGTAAACTCCTTCGCGCAGTCTGATCCCCAGCTCCGCCGCCAGCGTACGGGTCACTGCCCGGAGCTCGGCGTCGTAGGGATCAGACATGTCGGGAAACCGAGGCCCCAGCCGGTCGTCATTGGCGCCGATCAGAGGGTTGTCGCCCAGCAGGTTGATGTGGTCGCTCAGCAGAACCAGATCACCCGGACTCCAGAGCGGGTTCATCCCCCCGCAGGCGTTGGAGACAATCAGGGTTTTTGCCCCGAGCGCGCGCATCACGCGGACCGGAAAGGTCACCTCAGCGAGGCCGTAGCCCTCATAGCGGTGAAACCGGCCCTGCATCGCCACCACCGGTCGGTTTCCCATGCGGCCGAGCAGCAGACGGCCCGCATGTGACTCGACCGTCGAGAGCGGGAACCCCGGAAGGGATTCGTAGGGAATCGAGTCCTCCACCGCAATCTCATCGGCCAGACCGCCCAATCCGGTTCCGAGGATGATTCCGACGTCCGGCTCCAGCCGGGAGCGGCCGCGCACCACAGCAGCAGCCTCCTGAATCCGGTCGAACAACAGCCCCACAGCGGTCAACGCTCTTTCCCGGGCATGGTTTCAGCTGTGGAATCGGATATCTCGGGCCGGACTCGGCGCTGCATCCCGTCCACCTCACCCAGGTGGCGCTCCAGAAGCGTGCGGAAGCTGGCGACATAGGCAGTGAATTGGCGGGCCACCCCATCGGCGCGCTCGCGGACCAGCGCCTCCTCCTGGCGGGCTCTTTCCAGAATCCGCTCCGCTTCTGTCCTCGCCTCCCGCAGCACCAGCTCTGCCTCCCGCTCGGCTTGTTCCCGGCTGTCTACCCGAAGCTGCTGCGCTGCCACCAGCGCTTCATTCATGGCCCGTTCCCGGTCCCGGTAGGCCCGCAGCTGTTCCTGCACTCCGCGCAGACGCTCCTCGTGCTGAGCCCGATCACGCAGCAGGCGTTCCAGCTCCTCCGAGATGGCCAGCTTGAACTCGTCGACCTGCGCCCGGTCGTAGCCTCGAAGGGTGCGGGCAAATTCCTGAGACCGGACATCCAAAGGCGTCAGGTGGAACGCGTGATCGTCGCTCATGTCATCCGCTCCCCAAACAGAACGGTTCCCAGCCGGATCATCGTTGCACCCTCCTCGACCGCCACCGGATAGTCGCCCGACATGCCCATCGAGAGCTCCGGCAAGGCGTGCCCGGCGCGCTCCGCCGCATCCCGCAACTCGCGCAATTGGCGAAAGGTCCGACGTTGCTCACCAACGTCAGAGGTGAGCGCGCTCATGGTCATCAGACCCAGCACCTCGATCTGTTCCAGGGCGCGCACCTCGTCCAGTAACGATGCCAGAGACTCGGGGGCCACTCCGCCCTTCTGCGGCTCTCCGGAACAGTTCACCTGGACCAGCACCCGCTGCCTCTGCCCTGGAGCAACCCGGCGGGCGAGCTCGGCCCCGAGGTCGGCTCGGTCAATCGAATGGATCAGAGCAAACCGGCCGGCAGCATGTCGGGCCTTATTGCGCTGCAGCGTCCCGATCAGGTGCCAGCCCACCGGCACGTCGGGAGCCCGGTCCTGTTTCTGCAGTGCCTCCTGCACCCGGTTCTCCCCCACGTCCGTGAGGCCGGCATCTACCGCGGCCAGTACTGCATCCACGCCGTGGGTCTTGGTGACCGCCACGATTCGCACCGGGTGCTGCCAGCCTCCTCGCACCTGGCTCCGTGCCACCGTTTCACGCACGTGTGCCAGCCGGGCCGGAAGGCCTGGGAAATCCATAGCCTTCTAATTTATTGGAGGATGGGGTGTTATTGAAGGACGGGAAGTCATTCTCCAACCGTATCCCTGTCCCTCACCCGCAACTCCGCCAACGCTGTCCGAAGCGACTGATTCGGCGTCAGCTGCATCGCGCGATCCAGGGCTCGCAGCATCTTCTCCTGTTGACCCCGGGCGCTGTAGGCGTAGGTGAGCTGGGTGAACGGAAGCGATAAGGTGGACGCGATGCTGGCACTGGTGGTCTCCAGCTTGGTCACGTCTCCGTGGAGCAGATCGCCGTAGCGGTACGTATCCCAAACCAGGCGTTCGGTCGTGGGAATGTCCAATGGGGCCCCCGCGAGGCGCCGAGTATCCAGTGCCGGCGAGGTAGTATCCGGACGGCTGGATCGCAGACTATAACCCAGACCCTGCTGAACCACGTACTCGCTCAAGCCACCGAACTCGCGGCCGGTCGTGATTGCCCATACGATCGGGCGTCGCCCCACGCTTTCCCGCACGATGCTGAGCGTGAGAATGTCATTCGGCAGCAGGAAGGTGCCGGCCTTGAGGTCCCGGCTTACGGGGCCCAGCATCACTCGCTGATTCCGCGGTACCATATAGCCGCTCATTGCCGACGCGATCATCGAGTCAGTCATGGTATGCAGCGGCTGGGTGGGAGGCGGTCTCAGGGCGCCGCGCCAGAGAGCCGGAAGCGCCGCTCGGTCCACCGGGCGAACGGGATTGTCGCGCAGCTGACGCATGTACCAGTCGGTATTCGCCAGAGCCAGACAGACGACCGTCACATCCTGGCGGATGTTGGCGACCTCCTGGGCCCACCAGAGCGGGAACGTGTCATTGTCGCCGTAGGTGAACAGCACCCCGTACGGCGGCACCGTGTTCAGCACGTCGTAGGCAAAGTCGGCAGCGAGTCGAGCATCGGGACCGTGGCGTCGCGAGGCGGCTGTCCAGTTCAGGGCGATGGGAACCAGGGCGAAGGCCAGCGCAGCAGGCGCCCATCGTCGGGCGCTACCGACGCGGGCCCAGATAGACCGGGCGACGACCGCGAGCCCTATGCCCGCCCAGATGCCCCACACGATGAAGCTGACTACAAAGAAGTAGTCACGCTCGCGCACTTCGTGAGCGGAGCCGGACGGATAACTCTCGAACCAGCGGCCAAAACCCGGCCTGAAGTTCATGTAGATGACCAGACCCGGCCCGGTCACCAGAAACAGTCCCAGAAGCAGCCACCACGCCGGCCGGTCGGCCCGTCGCTGAGCCAGCAATCCGCGAAGGCCGAGGGATACGAACACCAGCGTCACCACGACCTGCAGCCACTCAGTCAACGCCTTGGCCCACTGCCAGGTGAAGTACACGATGTAGTCAGCGAACTGAATACCCAGAATGGCCAGGGTGCGCCCCGGGTTATCGGGCCCGTGGGAAACGGTGGGATTATCGAGCGGCGTGCGCGGGGGGTACTGTGCTCGCCTGATCACTGCCAGCAGCGCGTCGAAGGTGGCGGGCGCCGCTTCGTTGATCGGCGGGTTCTGGCCCGACCGGATATAAAGGTAGAGATACGGGGTGATCCCGACCGCAGCGATGAACAGCGTGAGCAGCGCGAATGCCCCCGCCCCTCCGAGCCCCGCAAAGCTGGCGGCGGCGAGAAAGCAGAGTCCCCCCAGAAGGACCAACCCCGTACTCCCCAGTCCGGTGCCGATGAGCAGCGCCCAGATCCCCGCGACCACGGCCACCTGTCCCCACTCGGCCCGGCGTCGCGCGGGATCGGTTGCCGGCGCCTCACGGAGAGTGGCCACCATGAAGGCCAGGATTCCGGGTCCCGCGAGCAGAGCGAGGAGGTGATTCCCGATAGAGACACCGGCCAGATACACGATCAGAAGAAGCAGCCGGGTGGCACGCGGCGTTCCCCGGTCCCGTCGCCAGAGATGAGCCAGCCAGCTCATGGAAGCGATGGTAAAAGTGGCGACCGCGTACACCTCGGTCTCGTTCGAGTTTTGCCAATTGGTGAAGGTGAAGGCCCCGAGCAGTGCTGCCGCCGCACCGCCGCCGAGACGCAGGATCCTGCCGGTCTCGCCGTTCTCGGTGGGGATCAGTGTGCGCAGCGATTCGTGCGCTACCAGGAAGAAGCAGCCTGCGCCGAGAGCGCTCAGCAGCGCGCTCAGCAGATTGGTACGAAAGGCATATTCTCCAATCGGAAAGAGCATGGCCCAGACATGAGCGATCATGACGAATAAGGGCGTTCCGGGAGGATGCGGGATGCCGAGGGTTTTGGCCGCTGCAATGAACTCACCGGCATCCCAGAAGGTGACCGTGGGGGCCAGCGTGAGCAGGTAGCCCAGTAACACCACGCCGGTCACGCCGAGCGCGGCCGGGTAAGGACTACGGGCGTTCACTAGGCCAGCACTCCCAGCGACTGGGTGAGCGCCAGGGTTTCGTGGGTCTCGGCAACGGCATGGACCCGGAACAACCGGGCGCCACGCTCGGCCGCCAGGGCGCAAGCGGTGCCGGTAACCCTGTCGCGATCCTCGACCGACGCACCGCTGACGGCACCCAAGAACCGCTTGCGGGAAGGACCAACCAGAATCGGCCGCCCCAGGGCCTGCAGTGCCGCAAGTTGATCCAGCAGCAGCATGTTCTGCTCTACGGTCTTTCCGAAACCGAAGCCAGGATCCACCACCGTTGCCTCCGCCCCGATGCCCGCGGAGGCGGCGCGCTCGAGCGCCTCCCGCAGCTCCCGAACCACTGCACCCACTACATCACCCTCGTATTCGGCATGAGTGTAAGAGGCGATCTCGAGAATAGATCCTCGTGAATGCATCAGGATCACCCCCGCACCGGCGCGAGCCACTACTCCGGACATGGCCTCGTCGAGTCGCAACGCCGTCACATCGTTCACGATCGCAGCGCCAGCGCTCAGCGCGGCCTGGGCCACAGCGGCCTTCACCGTGTCGACGGAAAGAATCAATGATGGATGCTCCCGGACCAGCGCCTCGATGACCGGGAGGACCCGCCGCAGCTCCTCTTCCTGCGGAACGGACTCGGTGCGGCCCGGCCGGGTGGATTCACCGCCAACATCCAGAATGCCGGCACCGTCTCGGAGTAACCTCTCACTGTGGGCCAGCGCGGCCTCGACCTGGGCGAATCGGCCGCCATCGCTGAAGCTGTCCGGCGTCACGTTGAGAATTCCCACCAGTACAGGCCGCTCCAGCGACACCACGCCCCGGGCAGTTTGCCAACGGGTGACCGGTTCTCCTGGCAACACCAGTGATATCCCCTGGGCCAGCTCTCTCAATGGTGGGGGAACGCTCCAGGGCCGAGCCAGAACACTGAGCCGGGAACGGCTGCCGGCCACAATAGCCCAGGAATCACCGGTCACCACCTCGAGCCCGAGTCCACCTGCAAAAGGGACCAGGGCCTCGATGGCTCCCTGGTCCAATGCTGTGAGATGAAAGGCGGCGGTTTCGATTCCTACCGAGGCACTCTCCGCCAGCTCCGCTTCCCAGCCGTGCGAGCGGAGTGCTTCACGCACCGTCCGGGAGGAGTGGAGCGCCAGCGGGGTAACATTCACGCGCCGGCGGGTTCGGCCGGGGGCGCTCCTAGGATAGGGGCGCGGGCCGGGGTCGCGCCGGATTTCGTGCTCGGGTTGGCCGGAGCTGCAGCGGGCTCCACCGGCGGCAGGCTGCGGGGTGGCAGCGGCTGGTTCTTCACCAGCCGGTCGAGATCTTCGCGGTCGATGGTCTCCCGGTCGAGCAGCGCCTGGGCGATGCGGTCGAGCAGCTCGCGGTTTTCGCTCAGGATTGTGGTCGCCCGTGCGTAAGCCTCATCGATGAGCCGCTTCACCTCGTCGTCCACCATCTGCGCGGTGCGCTCGGAGATCTCCCTTCGTTGAGCAAACTCGCGACCCAGGAAGATCTCCTGCTCCTTGTCGCCCACTGCGAGAGGTCCGATCAGCTCGCTCATGCCGAACTGCGTCACCATGCGGCGGGCCAGTCCGGTGGCCCGCTCGATATCATTCCCTGCTCCGGTCGTGATCTTGTCCGCCCCGAACACCAGCTCCTCCGCCACCCGACCGCCGAAGAACATGGCGAGGCTGCCGATCAGCCAATCCTTGCTGTAGTTGTGCCGATCCACTTCGGGCAAAGAGGCGGTGAGGCCGAGCGCCCGACCCCGGGGGACGATGGTGACCTTATGGATCGGATCGCTGCCGGGGATCTTGATGGCGACGATGGCGTGCCCCGCCTCATGGTACGCCGTAAGAGTCCGCTCGTCCTCGGTGAGCACCAGACTCCGGCGCTCCACGCCGAGCATCACTTTATCCTTGGCGTCCTCGAAGTCGGACATGTCGACCAGGGTTTTGTTTCGCCGGGCGGCGAGCACGGCCGCCTCGTTCACCAGATTGGCCAGATCGGCGCCGGCCATGCCCGGGGTGCCCTTGGCGATGACCTCGAGCCGCACGTCACTCGCGAGCGGAATCTTCCGGGTGTGGACCCGGAGGATGCCCTCACGACCCCGAACGTCCGGTGCGTCAACCACGATCTGGCGATCGAAACGCCCCGGCCGGAGCAGCGCCGGATCGAGCACGTCGGGTCGGTTGGTAGCGGCCACCAGGATCACCCCATCGTTGGACTCGAATCCATCCATCTCGACCAGGAGCTGATTGAGGGTCTGCTCCCGCTCGTCGTGTCCCCCGCCAAGCCCGGCACCCCGGTGCCGCCCAACCGCATCAATCTCGTCGATGAAGATGATGCAGGGCGCGTGGGACTTACCCTGCTCGAAGAGATCGCGCACCCGACTGGCGCCCACCCCGACGAACATCTCGACGAAGTCCGAGCCGGACATCGAGAAGAAGGGCCGGCCGGCCTCGCCGGCGACCGCCTTGGCCAGCAGCGTTTTGCCGGTTCCCGGCGGCCCCACCAGCAGCGCCCCTTTGGGAAGCCGCCCGCCCAGCCGGGTGAACTTTTGCGGATCCTTGAGGAACTCGATGATTTCCTGGAGCTCGACCTTAGCTTCATCAGCGCCTGCTACGTCGGCAAAGGTCACCTTGGGCGTGTCGCCGGCAAGGAGCTTGGCTTTGGACTTTCCAAAGGCAAACGCCCGGCTGCCGCCGGCCTGAAGTTGCCGCAACAGGAAGAACCACAGTCCGAGGATCACAATCCAGGGGAGGGCGGCAATGATGATGGCCGTGATGCCGCCCTTGGGCTCCTTGGCCAGGATCGGGACGTTCGCCTCCTCCAGCCGCTTGATGAAGGCTTCGCTGTTCGCCACTGGGAGCAGGACCTGGAAGCTCTTGGCGCTCCGCCCATCCTGGGTAACGGGACTCTTGAAGTCTCCTTCCAGCCGCTTGCCGTCGAACACCTCAACCCGGGCCACGTTGCCCTGATCCAGCTGCTTGCTGAACTCGGTATAAGAGAATTCCTGGGTCGGGTTGCGCTGCCGGCTCATCATCTGGAACAGGGCGAGCGCCAGAAGGCCCACCAGCAGCCAGAGAGCCAGGTTTTTGCTCAGGTTCCCCCAGTTGGTGCGAGGGGGCCGGTTGGGGAGTCGGTCTGCCATGCTCTATTCCAAGTCCGCAATGAACGGGAGATGACGGAAATTCTCGGCATGATCGAGGCCATATCCCACCAGAAACGCCGGTGGGGCCCGGAAGCCTACGAAACGAAGCTCCGGACGGACCTCGTACGCCAGCTGTTTGTCCAGCAGCGCGCAGATGGCCAGGCTCTGGGGCCGCCGTGCGCCCAGCAGCCCCATCAGCCGCTGGAGGGTCTTACCTGTATCAATAATATCCTCAACCAGCAGGATATGTTTGCCTTCCAGCCGGGTCTCCGGATCGTACAGGAGCCTCACCGTGCCGCTGGACACCTTCCGGTCTCCGTACGAGCTCGCCACCAGGAAGTCCACCTGAATGGGCCGCTCGATCTTGCGGACCAGATCACTGAGAAAGATGAAGCTGCCCTTGAGCAGGCCCAGGACCAGCAGCTCACCGTCGGGATAAGCCTCGGTGATCTCCTGAGCCAGCGCCTGAACCCGTGCTGCGATGGTGCGCTCGTCGAACACAATTGACTTCACCGGCTTCCCGCCGGTGCGGCGCAGCACCTCAGGCGTACTGAGCGTCAACGCGGAGCGCCTCCACACCAGCCGGGGGAACCCTGGCAGCAGAACGGCACACTCCGGGAACCCACACGATATCGTCAGTCCCGGTAAGAACCGGCCAGGATTCGCGGCTGCTTCGCGGCACCCGGGCATCCTGAAAGCATCGGACGATCAGCCTGCGCCCAGTTCCTCCGAGCGGGCGCACCTTGTCTCCCGGAGTCCAGACTCGGACCGTCAGCGGGTCCAGGGTGAACCAGGCGCTCAGCCCCGAGCGCTCCTGCTGCTCGGGTGCGACCCCTCTATGCCACCGAAACTGCCACCGCCCCCAGGCTCCCGACCCCTCGTGGCCAGTGATCGCCCAGGGGAGCGGAGCAGGTCCCTCATTGGGGTGACGAATCAGCAGCCGGCCGAAGCTCAGCTCGGCAGTCCAGGACCCGCCCAGGGGGACTCGATTACCGCTCGAGCCACTGCGAATAAGGTTGATAACGCGCTGGGCGCGAGCGGGCCCCAGAGGGCAGCCGGCTCGCCGTGCCAGCGCGAGGATGGTCGCTTGGGTCAGGGCTGAATCATAGTTCCCGAGCGCTTGGGCAGCAACGGAAATCCCGGCCTCTTCGGCCTGAAGATCGAGGCCGGGCAACGCATCCAGCACCGCATCCCATGCCGCCCGTTCCGCCGCAGCGTGTCGGGCGACCCGCAGAAGATTCGAATCCGTTTCGGCCAGTCGGCAACGGAGCATGGGCAGCAGCTCGGTTCGAATCCAGGAGCGCTGGTGCCGAGTATCCGAATTGGCGGGATCGACCCAAGGCTCCAGACTAAAGGACCTCACGTGCTCCTCCAGCTCGGTGCGCTTAAAAGGAAGCAATGGCCGAAGCACCCGTCCCTGGTAGGAGGCCATTCCGGCCAGACCGGCAGGACCAGAGCCGGCGAGAACCCGCATCAGAACGGTTTCGATCTGATCGTCGGCGTG
>Ga0126313_10002220_pt1 | contig 10767 bp, 10 predicted proteins | sample Plot105A_FD_89954 | JGI IMG/M metagenome (GOLD analysis project Ga0126313, IMG submission 89954) | Serpentine soil microbial communities from UC McLaughlin Reserve, CA, USA - Plot105A | ecosystem: Environmental > Terrestrial > Soil > Grasslands | place: USA: UC McLaughlin Reserve, Lake County... | reverse complement strand
TCCACCGAGCGGCCGAGCGCGCCCCCGTACCCTGAACCGATGAACCTGTTGGTCTGCGGACTGCGCCGGTCGGGGACGACGATCGTCCACGACGCGCTCACGGAGGACCGGGGGCTGCGCTCCTTCTATGAGCCGCTGCGCGAGGAGGCCGAGACGATCGGGGGCGGCAGCGGCGCGCGAGCCGCTGACGTCTTCGCCGAGACGCGCGAGCTGCGCGAGCGCTTCCGCGCCCAGCGGTATCCCCAGCTTCAGATCGAGCTCCTCAACTGGGGAGGTCCCCGCGCGCCGGAGCTCGAGCTGGAGCCGACGCTGCCCGATCACGTGCGCGACCTGCTGGCCTACCTGCTCGACCAGGCGCCCGACGTGGCGATCAAGGAAACGCGCCTTCATCACAAGCTCGGCGCCGTGGCCGAGATCGATCCCGATGCCGCGGTCGTCCACCTGGTGCGCGACCCGCGCGCGGTGACGGCGTCGATGCTGCTCGGCCGCCGCCGGCGGACCGACATCTATCCCGACGCCGCGACCTTCTTCACGGCCCGAACCGGCCGGCGACTGTGGTCGAGCCGGCGAATCTCCGAGGAGCTGATCGCCCGCGGGCAGTCGCCTGACCTGCCGGCCGACATCCCGGACTTCCTGCGCCCGCTGCTCGTCTGGAAGGCCGCCTTCGCGACCACCGACGGCGACGGCGGACGGCTGTTCGGCGACCGCTACGCACTCGTGCGCCTCGAGGACCTGCGCGCCGACCCGTGCGCCGAGCTCGAGCGCATCTACGCGCTGCTCGGGCGGTCGCTGCCGGACGCGGTCGCGGAGTGGGCGGCGCGGAGCATCCACCGCGAGGCCAAGGTCCACCTACCCGACGATCCGCGCTGGGCGCGCGCCGCGCGCCTGCTCGAGATGGAGGGTGAGCTCGAGCGGGCCGGCTACACCGAGATCCTCGCCCTCGAGCCGGAGCCGGGGGAGCCGCTCGACCTGTCCCCGCCGCCGCGGCGCTCGCGCCTCGCCGGGTTCATGGGCCGCGCGCGGCGGCGCGAGGGCCGCTTCGCTCGCCGCGGCTCACGCTAGATTGAGATCGTGAAGGCGCGCGTCCTGATCAGGCCGAAGGAGGGCATCCTCGACCCACAGGGCAAGGCGGTCGAGAGGGCGCTCCCGGCACTCGGCTTCGAGGGCGTCTCCCACGTCCGGGTCGGGCGGATGGTCGAGCTCGAGGCGAGCGACGGAGCCGACCTCGACGCGCTCTGCGAGAAGCTCCTGGCCAACCCGTTGATCGAGGACTACGAGGTGGAACAAATGCCCGACACGTCCTCCGCTTCGCGTCCGGGCGTGTCGGGGTCGAGCGACGGATGATCGGCGTTTTGCAGTTCCCCGGCTCCTGCGACGAGCGCGACGCGGTGCTCGCCTGCCGGCGCGTCGACGAGGCGCGGCTGGTCTGGCACGAGGAGACAGATCTCGGTGAACTCGACGCGGTCGTGATCCCCGGGGGCTTCTCCTACGGCGACTATCTGCGCGCCGGCGCGATCGCCCGTTTCGCGCCGGCGATGGAGGCGGTGCGGGACTACGCGGCGGGCGGGGGGTCGGTGCTTGGGATCTGCAACGGCTTTCAGGTGCTCTGCGAGGCGGGGCTTCTGCCCGGGGCGCTCCTACCGAACTCCGGGCTGCGGTTCGTCTGCCGCCAGGTCGGGATCGAGGTCGTGAACGCCGAGACCGCCGCAACGCGCGCCACCGAGGTCGGGCAGCGGCTGGAGATCCCGGTCAAGCACATGAGCGGGCGCTGGTTCGCGCCGCCGGAGCTCCTTGCGGAGCTCGAGGCGAACGGGCGGATCGTCTTTCGTTACGCGCCGGGCGAGAACCCCAACGGGTCGATCGGCGAGGTCGCGGGGGTCACGAACGACCGCGGCAACGTCGTCGGGCTGATGCCCCATCCGGAGCATGCCGTCGATCCGCTCACCGGCTCGACCGACGGCCTCGTCCTGTTCGAGTCGATCGTCCGGAGCGCGGCGCCGGCGCCGGCGTGAGCCCGCTGCTCCGGCGGCCGGCCGCGCGGCCGGGCACGCCGCCGGCTCCGTTCGTGGTCGGGGTGGGGCGTTCGGGGACGACGCTCCTGCGGATGATGCTCGACGCGCACCCCGAGCTCGCGATCCCGCCGGAGACCCACTTCGTCCCCGAGCTGATCGATCGCGGCGGAGAACCCGCTGAGCTCGTCGAGGCGGTCGTCTCCTCACGCGGCTGGGGCGACTTCGGGCTCGACGCCGACCGCTTGCGGGCGCGCGTGAGCGAGCTCGATCGTCCGTCGCCCTCAGATGTCGCCCGGGCCTTCTACAGCCTGTACGCGGAGGCACACGACAAGCTGCGCTGGGGCGACAAGACGCCGGGCTACGTGAAGCGGATGCGCCCGATCGCCGCCGCGCTTCCGGAGGCTCGGTTCATCCACGTAGTCCGCGACGGGCGCGACGTGGCGCTCTCGCGCCGCGCGCGCGGCATGGGTGAGTCGAAGCGGATCGAGGAGGTCGCCGTGCTCTGGCGGCGGCGGATTGAGAACGCGCGCCGTCAGGCAAAGCGCCTGCGGGGCCGCTATCTCGAGCTTCGGTTCGAGGACCTGGTCGCCGAGCCGCACGCGGCGCTGGAGCGAGCTTGCGAGCTGATCGAGCTCGCATACGACCAGCGGATGCTCGCCTACCACGAGCGCGCCCCGGAGCGGCTCTCGGAACTCGGGGATCTCGATCCGGAGGGCGAACGACCGCGGCGCAGCCGTGAGGAGCGGCAGGCGGCGCACGCACTGGCCGCCCGCGCGCCGAGCGCGGCGCGAACCGAGGTCTGGCGCGAGAGCATGAGCCAGGACGAGCGCCGGCGGTACGAGTCCGTGGCTGGACCGCTGCTCGTCGATCTCGGTTACGACGTGCCATCCTCCTGAGCCGCCGATGGCTTTCGACTACTCGCTCAGATTCCTTCGCAACCGCCGTCTGCGCGGCCGTGCCGAGCCGGAGTTCCCGGTCCCGTTCGTGGTCGGCGTCGGGCGCTCGGGGACGACGCTCCTTCGGATGATGCTCGACGCGCACCCCGAGCTCGCGATCCCGCCGGAGACGCACTTCGTGAACCCGCTCATCCAGGCATCGGGGCGGCTTCGGTTCAACGCGCGGGCGGCGGCGAAGACAATCGTCCACGACGAGCGCCGGCGCTGGAACGACTTCGGCCTGGCAGAGGAGGAGCTCCGCGCGGCGATGGAGGGCATCCGGCCCTTCAACACGACGGACGCGCTGCGCGCCTTCTATCTCCTCTACGCCCGCAAGCACGGCAAGGAGCGCTGGGGCGACAAGACGCCGGACTACATCCGCAAGATGAAGAAGATCCAGAAGTCGCTGCCCGAGGCACGCTTCATCCACGTGATCCGCGACGGCCGCGACGCGGGTCTCTCGCAGAACAGGCGCATCGCCCAGCGAGGCAAGGAGCCGGTGCCACCGCGGGAGATGGCCCGCCGGTGGCGCAAGCGGATCGTGAAGTCGCGTATCGATGCCGCCGAGGTCGGCCACTACATGGAGGTCCGCTACGAGGACCTGATCTCCGACACGGAAACGGTGCTGCGGCGCATCTGCGAGCACGTCGAGATCGATTACGCGCCGGTGATGCTCCGGTACCACGAGCGCGCCGACGAGCGCTTGCAGGAGATGGCGGGCGCCCTGCCGGCGAAGAAGGGGCGGCCCGTGCGTGAGGCCGGCGAGCGCGTCCAGGCGCACGCCATGACCACGAGGCCGCCGGATCCCGACCGGCTCCAGGTCTGGAAGACGGAGATGGCCGAGGAGGAGAACGCGGAGTTCGAGAACGCCGCCGGCTACCTGCTCGACGAGCTCGGCTACGAGACGGTGACGCCCAAGTCGAGCTGGCTTCCGCCCGAGGAGTGGGCGCGGTCGAAGACCCGCGCCGAACGCGGCGGCGGCGCCCGCGGCGGCCTGCTCTCGCGGCTCCGCGGTCGCGCCTAGACTCTCTCAGCTCCGATGCGACTGCCGTTTTCAAAGCGCGAGGAGAGCCGTCCGCCGGTGCCGTTCGTGGTCGGCATGAACCGCTCCGGGACGACGCTGCTGCGGATGATGCTGGACGCGCATCCCGACCTCACGATCCCTCCCGAGACGCACTTCGTGCCGGACTTGATCAAGGCGACGCGCGAGCGCGGGGCGACGCCCGAGGACGCGCTCGCGGCGATGAAGTCGGCTCGCGAGTGGGGCGACTTCGGGTTCTCCGACGAGGAGATGCTCGGCCGGCTTCGCGCCCTGCCGCGGATCGAGCCGGGACCGGCGGTGAGGACCTTCTACGCCGCCTACACGGAACAGCAGGGCAAGCCGCGCTGGGGCGAGAAGACGCCGACGTACGTCCAGAAGATGAAGCTGATCCAGCGGGCGATCCCGGAGGCCAGGTTCGTGCACGTGATCCGCGACGGGCGCGACGTGGCTCTCTCGGTCCTCGAACGCACCGTGCGCAAGCTGACCACCGGGGACATCGCGCGCCGCTGGAAGAAGAAGATCACGAAGGCCCGCGACGACTCGCCGAAGCTCCACCACTACATCGAGATCCGCTACGAGGACCTGATCCTCGACACCGAGCCCGTGCTGCGGCGCGTCGCGGAGTTCCTCGAGCTGCCGTGGGACGACGAGATGCTCCACTACCACGAGCGTTCCGCCGAGCGGCTCAGGGAAATGGCGCGGGCCCTGCCGGCGGAGGGCCGGGCCAAGGAGCTCAGCGTCGAGCGGCGGATGAAGACGCACGAGATGACGACGAAGCCGCCGAGCGCAGATCGGGTCGCGCGGTGGCGAGAGCAGATGAGCCCCGAGCAGCGCGAGGAGTTCGAGGCGATCGCGGGGGATCTGCTCGCCGAGCTCGGCTACCCGGTCGGCCCCGGCGCCGCGGCCGTGGCCACCGCCCAGATCGAAGCCGCTTAAGCCGGCACTGGATGCAGACCGGCAAGAACCGGACGCGGAGCGGAGGATTCTTGCCGTGCGAATAGGTTTGGTGACGAAGTGGTTCGCGAGCGGCCAGGCCGTGGTCTCGCGCTACATCCGGTCGGCTCTCGACGAGCTCGGCCACGAGACGGTCGTGCTCGCGAAGCCCGGCAAGGGGCCCCGGGCACAGCTCGAGCGGACGCCGGACCCGGTCTGGGACCAACCGCGCGTGACCCAGGCGTCGCAAGCCGATGTGTCGGCGCATGAGTACGCGGGCTGGGCCGAGCAGAACTCGCTCGACGTCGTCCTCTGCGACCAGAACGACCAGTTCGAGGAGATCGGCGCGCTGCGCGCGCGCGGCGTGCGCACGATCGGACGCTTCGTGTGGGAACACTTCGCGCCCGAGCACGCCGAGCCCGCGAAGGCGGCCTACGACGTGATCTACTCCTTCACCCGGGCGGAGCGCCTGCGCTACCGCGGGCTCGGCATCGACTCCCCGCTCCTCGTCTGGGGCTGTCACCCGGAGCTGATCGAGATCGCGAACGAGACCGAGCGCGACCCCGAGCTGGTGACGTTCGTCGTCCCGGGCTCGTTCATGGGCAAGCGCAAGCCGTTCGCCGAGATCGTGGAGGCCTTCACGCGCACCGGCGACCCGCGCTTCCGGCTCCTCGTCCGCGGCCAGGTCGACCGCAAGGGGGGCAAGCTCCTCAACGCGGCGGGTGGCGACGAGCGCGTCGTGATCGAGCTCGAGGACAGGCCGACGGACGAGCACCTGCGCCAGTTCGCGAGCTGCGACGTCTGCCTCTCGCCCTCGCGCTGGGAGGGGCTCGGCCTGCCGCTGTATGAGGCAGTTGCCTTCGGGATGCCGTCGATCACCAACGACTCGCCGCCCATGAACGAGATCGTCATCGATGGCGTCAACGGGATCTGCGTGGACTCGGTGCACTGGGGCGAGGCGGGCTCGGGGATCCCGGCGTTCGACCCGGACTTCGACCAGCTCACCGACGCGATCGAGCGGCTCGGCGACGGCGGGGAGCGGGCGCGCCTCACGGCCGGGGCGCTCGAGCTGCGCGACGGCGAGCGAAGCTGGAGCCGTACCGTCGACAGCCTCGCCGGGCTGCTCGAGCGGGTCGGCTGATGCGGGTTGGTGTCGTCACGAAGTGGTTCAACCGCGGCCAGCCGGTCGTGGCACGCCAGCTCCGCTCCGCGGTCGACGAGCTCGGCCACGAGACCTTCGTCCTCGCGCGCCCCAAAAAGGAGCGCGGGCCGCGCCCGGGGGCGCTCGACCGCGACGATGTCTGGGACCAGCCTGGCGTCACCGAGGGATCCGAATACGACATCCCGCGCGAGGAGTACGTGCGGTGGGCCGAAAAGAACCGGATCGAGGCGATCCTCTGCGACGAGAACTACCAGTTCGCCGAGCTCGCCGAGCTCAGGAGCCGCGGGGTGCGCACGATCGGCCGGTTCGTGTGGGAGCACTTCACCTCCGACCACGTGGCGGGGACGCGCGAGGCCTTCGATGTCGTCTACTCGCTCACGCGCGCCGAGCAGGAGCGCTACAGGGAGATGGGCCTCGAGACTCCGTACGTGCCCTGGGGGTGTCATCCAGAGCTGATCGAGGCGGGCGCGCAGGCGGCGCGCGGGGACGGTGACACCGTGAGCTACGTCTTCCCCGGCGGCTTCCTCGGCCACCGCAAGCCGCTCGAGCCGGTACTCGAGGCGTTCACGCGGGTGCCTGATCCGCGCCTGCGGCTGATCGTGAAGGCGCAGGTCGAGCGAAAGCAGGTGCGCCCGGCGCTCGACGCGGCGCACCGCGACCCGCGGATCGAGGTCAGGATCGCCGACCAGCCGACCGCGGCACATCTTCGCGAGGTGGCGAGCTGCGACGTCTGCCTTGCTCCGTCGCGCTGGGAGGGGCTCGGCCTGCCGCTGTATGAGGCGGTCGCCTTCGGCCAACCCGCGATCACCAACGACGCGCCGCCCATGAACGAGGCGATCCACGACGGCGTCAATGGCGTGCTCGTCGCATCGGTCCCGAACGGGGCCGCCCGCTCCGGGATCCCGGCGCTCGACCCGGACGTCGATGATCTCGCGGCCGCGGTCGAGCGGCTCGCCGACGACGGCGAGCGCGCTCGACTCGCGCAGGGAGCGACGCGGGTACGCGACACCGAGCGGCTTTGGAGGCACACGGTCCGCGGGATCGGCGAGCTCCTGCGGCGCGATGGCGAAAACCGCTAGCTTCACCGGCTCGCTATGGGACTTCCAAAGGCAATCGAGCGCTACCGGAACCGAGCGAAGATCGTCCTCGCCGGGCGGCGCCTGCACGCCCGAACGCCCGAACCGCCTCCGGCGCCGTTCGTGTGCGGCGTCACGCGCTCCGGCACGACGCTACTGCGGCTGATGCTCGACTCGCATCCCGAGGTCGCGATCCCCGGTGAGACCCACTGGCTGCCGAAGCTGATCAAGGCCTTCGAGCGCTCCAAGCAGACCCCGAACGACGCCGCGGCGCTGATCATCGACCACAAGCGCTGGGGCGACTTCCACCTCGATGGCGCCGAGCTGCAGCGGCGGATCCGGGCGCTCGACCCCGTGACCGCGGCCGACGCGATCCGCATGTTCTACATGCTGTACGCGGAGCGCGAGGGCAAGCATCGCTACGGCGACAAGACCCCCGGCTACGTGAAGGAGATGCGGCGGATCCAGCGCGTCCTGCCCGAGGCGCGCTTCGTTCACATCATCCGCGACGGCCGCGACGTCTCGCTCTCCCACCTGCGGATGAACTGGGGGCCGGAGACCTACGCCGAGTCGGCGCGGCTGTGGCGCAACCGGATCCGCAAGGCGCGCAAGATGGCGCCGTCGATCGACCATTACATGGAGGTCCACTTCGAGGACCTGGTCGATGACACCGAGGGCGTCGTGCGTCGCGTCTGCGACTTCATCGACCTCCACTTCGACCCGGTGATGCTCTCCTACCACGAGCGGGCCGAGGGCAGGCTGGCCGAGAAGGCCCGGGAGCTGCCGCGCAAGAACCGCCCGCCGCAGCCGGCGGAGGCGCGCCTCGAGAGCCACCGCCTCGCGAAGGAGCCGCCGCGCATGGACCGGATCGGGATGTGGCGCGAGCGGATGACGCCGGAGGAGGTCGCCGAGTACGAGGCGGTCGCCGGTGACATGCTCGTCCAGCTCGGCTACGAGCTCGCCTCGGAGGCCGGCGAGGCCCGGGCCGCCGAGAAGGGCGTTGTCGCGCCCGTCGGCGCTCGCGGCTAGCCTCGCGGGCATCCCGATTCGAATCGTTCCCGGCCTCGTCGCCGCGATCGCGGTCGCATTGGCTTCGCTCGCCTGGGCAGAGCGCGCGGACGGCCCGAGCGTGCGCGTGGCGACCAGCGGCAACGACTCGGAGCGGCTCGGGACGCTGCCGATCACGCGTGAGCCGGGGATGCGGCCGAGGTCGGTGGTGTCGCTCGGGCCACGCGCCCTCGGCGAGCTCGAGCGCGGCGACCGCGTCCGGGTCACGGCGGAGGTGCAGGTGACCGGGGACTGCGCTTCCCCCGTTCCACGCTGCGTCGGCCGTCCGTACCAGTACGGCCCGATCGTCCGCGCGCGGCTCGTCCTGGCCCGTGAGCCGAGTTCGAGGACCGGCCAGCCGATCGCCCACCTCGAGCGCGAGACCTGCACTCAGAAGCGACCTCAATACGAGCACCACTGCGTGCTCGTCTTCACCGCCGCTGGCTTCGACGTCGCCGATCCGAGCCGGCTCCCGTGCCCGCCGGACGCCTGCCGCGTCAACCTCGTCGCGGACGCGCATCACCCGCGCGCCCGCGCCGGCGACCGGATCACGGTTGGCGGCCTGCGCCCGGACGGGACGATCCCACAGGACCGCGGTCGGATCAACGTTGTTCGCTATCGGGGCGTAGCGGCGGCGGCGTTCGGTGCGGAGGCGACCCACTCGCCGCTTCACCACCGCCTGCGGCCCGACCTCAAGCGCCGCACCGTCATCTCGAAGCGCCTACCGCGCCTCGCCGCGGGCGAGCAGCTCGCCGTCTCTGCGCGGATGCGCCTCGACGTCGGCAGCGTCCCATACGCCGTCCGCACGAGCGCTCGGCTGATCCTCGCCGACTCTCCGGCGGCTACCAGGCAGAGCGCATTCGTGAAGCATGTCGCTCTCGGACAGGGCGAGCTCTCCGAGAGCAACGGCTCCAACTGCCCGCATTTCGAGGGCGTCTGCACGACGCGCAAGGTCGGCGTCGGCGAGCTCCGCCGAGACGCCGTCGACGGGCAGGGCCGCCCCGTGCCGCTCTACGTCAACCTGGTGACCGTCCTCGGCCCGAAGGTCCGCCGCGCCCACGCGAGCGACCGCGTCACCCTCCGCGGCGCCGAGATCACCGTCACGCGGTTCCCGCCGGAGCTCAACCCGCGCCCCTGACCGTCACGGCGTATAGCGCGAGACCGTGAACCCGCTCGTGGTGGCGCCGAGCGACACCTTGTCGATCTCGTTGACCTTCTCGGCCAGCAGCGGCTTGGCGGCGCCGAGGACGTTGAGATAGACGGTCGCCGGCTGGCCGGTGCTCTTGTCGACGACGTCGCGGCTGAACTCGACGGCGCCCGCCTTCACCACCGTGCACGGGTTGGGGAAGCCGCTCGAGCCGAGCGTGCAGTTGAAGCCGTTCGATTCCGTCGCCTGTCCCTTGAGCGGGATCGCGTTCTTGGCGATCCCCCTCGCGTCTGTGGAGGTCGGGGTCTCGGCCGTGATCACCCGCGAGGAAATGAAGGTGTTGAAGTGGACGGCGCTGATCCCGGCCACGAAGCTCGCGTCGAACGTCAGGATCTCCCCCTTCTGCGGCGCCGCGATCGGGACCGAGTAGACGACGCGGCGCTTCTCCGAGTCGGTGATCGTCAGCGGGAGGTCTGGGTTGACGAGCTGGTTGCTGGCGCTCACGCTCGGCCCCGGCGCCGCCGCGTGGGCCTGACCGAGGTTGACCCGCCCCTTGTCCTGGGCGACGGAACCGTCCGGACGGTCGGCTCCGAGGACGACGACGTTGCCGCGCTTCGCGTGCTTGTTGGAGGCGGTGACGATCAGGTTGACGAAGCAGGCCGTGGGCGCGCAGGGAAGCGCCGCGAGATCGCCGATCGTGGTCTCTGAGTTGGGGATCGCGAGTGTGCAGTGGTGGTTTCGGTTCGGGCGCTGCTGCTTGCAGAGCCGCTCCGTGGTGCCGGACAGCGGGATGGAGGGCGCGGCGGCGTCCTGTCCCGAAGAGAGCACGATCCGCGCCGTGATCTTCGGATTGATGTCGTAGTTGCGCCCGACGCAGCGCGGCTCCTGCTTGACGCATGTGGTCGATACCTGCACCTCGCCACTCGCGACGAGCCGGTCGCCGGGCACGATCGGCTCGAACTGATCCGGCGTCAGCGACATCGCTATCCGTGGCCGGGCGTTCTGCGTCTTTCCGATCGGGATCGCCTTCCGCAGCTCGGAGTTGTCGCCGCTCGTCGCGAACACGGCCAGGTCCGGCGCCTTGGCGGCGCCGGCGCTCGCGGCCGCGACGAGCACGCCGAATGCCACCGCGGCCACGGCGAGACGGCGGCTGGACCTGAAACCACCCATCGAGGCATCACAACACGGCAAAGCGCCCAACGTCGCGCCAGCCGGGCCGCCCTGAAAGACGACGTGCAGGGACGCGATACTTCTGGGCCTGCCAGCGCCGACGGACACCACGCACCGTGAGCTCGGGCTCACCGACGACGAGTTCGAGCTCATCCGCGAGAAGCTCGGCCGCGATCCCAACGGCGTCGAGCTCGCGATGTTCAGCCTGCTCTGGTCCGAGCACTGCGCCTACAAGCACTCGCG
>Ga0126313_10002219_pt1 | contig 10768 bp, 11 predicted proteins | sample Plot105A_FD_89954 | JGI IMG/M metagenome (GOLD analysis project Ga0126313, IMG submission 89954) | Serpentine soil microbial communities from UC McLaughlin Reserve, CA, USA - Plot105A | ecosystem: Environmental > Terrestrial > Soil > Grasslands | place: USA: UC McLaughlin Reserve, Lake County... | reverse complement strand
TGACATGAGCCGTCCACTTGAGTGCCTGCAGGTAGGCGAGCGAGCGGGGGCGACGTAGCACCTCGGCCGTCCGGAGGCTGACGAGGAACTCCTCTGGGTCGCGGAAAGCGCGCATGCGCAGGCCGCCGGTGCCGAGCCCCTGGAGCACGTGCGCGTCCGAGCCTGCCCCCATGGTCAGGTTGTACTTGCGGGCGAAGCGCTCGGCCTCGTCGTTGTACTGCTCGAAGAGCAACCGCGCGTTGTAGACCTCGAAGACGTCGATGTCGGCCAAGTGCCGGTGCAGGGTCGCCGCGTCGGGTATCGAGTGCATGCGGTCGAACGGATGGGGGAGATAGACGAGACCGCCCTGCTCGCGGATCGCCGCGATCGTGTCCTCGAACGAGAGCCCGCGTGGGATCTCCTCTTCCAGGAAGAGGCCGATCACCTCGCCCTGGCCGGCAGTCTTGATCTCCTCGCCGGGGATCACCGTCAGCGGGCGGTCTCGTCCCAGCTCGACTGCCTCGAGCGCGCCGCCGAACGCGTTGTGATCGGTGACCGCGATCGCGCCGAGCCCCTCGCGTTCGGCGTGGTCGACCAATTCGGCCGGCTCGACGAGGCAGTCGTGGGACCACGAGGTGTGCGTGTGGAGGTCGCACAGGATCCACGGCCGGTTCGCCAACGGGTCGGCGGATCTGGACTTCGAGCGTCGTCGTTGTAGAAGCCGTTCGTAGAGCTCGTCCAGCTCGCGGCCCAGCTCGGTGAAGCTCTGAGCTTCCGCCAGCCGCCGCGACTCGGTCTGCGCGTCGGTTCTGAGCTCGTCGTTCTCGGCCAGACGGGCGAGCGCAGCGGCGGCGAGGGCAGGCTGCTCCTTCACGCCCGGCGGTGAGGCGATCGCCGCGCCCGCCGCCTGCGCCTCGAGCTCCAGGCGCGGGAGACCCTCGAGGCCGGGGACGAAGATCGCGGCTTCGTTCAGCAGCGGAGCGCGGGCCGCGCCCGACAACGCCGTGCGAACGTGAACGCGCTCGCGGAGCGACGGCGCGACCGATGGGCGTCCGGAGAGCGGCTTGGTTCGGAGCAGGATCAGCTCCCAGTCGGGCAGCTCCTTGCGCACGGAGAGCGAGGCGCGGGTCAGCGCGCGCTCGCCGGTGCGCCACTCGCACACGACGAGGCTCCGCTTTGATGCCGGGGCGAAGAGGTCGGTGTCGACGCCGAGCGGAATGGACCGGTACTCGCCGGGGAACCGCGCCTCAGCCGCCTCGGCCGCGAGAGCCGAGGTTGCCAGGAGCGCGTCGATCCGGCCGAGCAGGCGCCGCCGCTGCGTCCGTCCGGGTGGATAGCCGAGCCGGTCGGGCGAGAGGAACGTCGCGACGGCGAGCGAGCGCGCGTCGCGGAGCGCCAAGTACGAGAGGCTCGGAAGGCCCGGCTCGAAGCCGTGGACGACGTCGTACTCGCCCCGCGCCAGCGCCAGCGCCAGGTTGGCGCGGACGCCGACGGGCAGACCGATCTTGCTTCGCCGCGAGATCGGAACGGCCGGGCCAAGCGCGATCACGTCTCGTCTGGCGCCATCCTGGAGCGCACGCCGTCCTGCACGCAAGTCGGCTGCGCGGTTCGACGGAGCGAGGACGCTGACCTCGTGCCCGAGGTCGCGTAAGGCCGCCGCCGCTCCGGCGACGTGCTCGTTGACGTCATGAGGCTTCGACCAGGAGAACGGCGTGACGAGGCAGATGCGGAGCGCCACGAGAGGCGAGTCTAGCTTTGGAGGCCCGCTTGCCCTGAGGGCCGGCTCGCCGCCGGCCCTCAACATCCTCTCCCTAGGCCCGCGCCTTGGCACGCGCCGGCTTGCGCGCGTACTGCTTGATGAAGCGCTCGAGAGCATCTCGAGCCTCGGCGTCCGGGATCTGCTTCGGCGGCGCCTTCATCAGGTAGGCGCTGGGCGCTTCGAGCGCGCCGGCGATCCCGTTGTTGAGCGCCAGCTTCGCCAGCCGGACGGCATCGATGACGATGCCGGCCGAGTTCGGCGAGTCCCAGACCTCGAGCTTGAGCTCCAGGTTGAGCGGGACGTTGCCGAACGTCGTCCCTTCCATCCGGATGTACGCCCACTTGCGATCGGTCAGCCAGGGCACGTAGTCGGACGGCCCGACGTGGACGTTCTCCGCGCCCAGGTCGTAGTCGAGCACCGAGGTCACGGCGTTCGTCTTCGAGATCTTCTTCGACTCGAGACGATCGCGCTCGAGCATGTTCAGGAAGTCGGAGTTGCCGCCGACGTTGAGCTGCATCGTCCGGTCGAGGCGGACGCCGCGGTCGCGGAAGATCTGCGTCAGCGCCCGGTGGGTAATCGTGGCGCCCACCTGCGACTTGATGTCGTCGCCGATGATCGGCAGCCCGCGCTCCTCGAACTGCTTCTGGAAATACCCGCCCTTGGCGACGAAGACAGGCATGCAGTTCACCATCGCACAGCCGGCGTTGAGGATCTGCTCGGCGTACCACTTCGTCGCCTCCTCCGAGCCGACCGGGAGGAAGTTGACCACAACGTCGGTTTCGGTTTCCCGAAGGATGCGGACGACGTCATCGGTGTCACCCGGAGCCTTCTCGACGACCTCGGCGAGGTACTTCCCGATGCCGTCGTGCGTCATCCCGCGCGAGACCTCGACGCCGGTCTTCGGAACGTCCGCGAACTTGTAGGTGTCGTTCGGCCGCGCCCAGATCGCATCCGCGAGGTCCTTGCCGACCTTGTCGGTGGTGACGTCGAACGCGGCCGTGAACTCGATGTCGCGAACGTGATAGCCGCCGAGGTTGACGTGCATGAGGCCGGGGACGAGCTCGTCCTCGGGCGCGTCCTTGTAGTACTCGACGCCCTGCACGAGCGAGTTCGCGCAGTTGCCGACGCCGATGATCGCGACGCGGACGCGGTCCTCGGTCCTGGCCGAGCTTCCGTTTCTGGATGGCATGCGTTCCTTTCTCCTGCTGGGGACGGCGGCGCCGAGCCGCTCGCCGAGGATCTCGACGATCAGGTCATTGGTGCCGCGGCCGCGCTCGGCGGCCCGGGTCGTGAGCTTGTCTTTGAGCGCCGCAGGCATGCGCAGCAGTACGTCGCCCTTTCCCTTCGGCGCAGCGCCCTTGCGCCCGCTGGGCTCGAAGGGGACGGCGAAGCGCGCGGCCAGGATCCCGACGGCAACGTCATTGAGACTGCTGCCGGCCCGGGTGACCTCCGCGGCCAGTCGCTCCTTAAGCTCGCCCGGCATCCGGACGAGCACGTCTATTCTGCTAGCACTCAAGTGCTAGCAAGCATACCCTAGTACTGCTTCAGCTGGCGGCGAACGTGGTTGATGCGCTGGACGACTGTCAGCCACGCGGTGACGTTCAGCAGGTACACGGCCCAGGGCAGGAGTCCCCAGGGGGCGAGGAAGAGACCGGTGACGATCACGGTTACCCGCTCCGCGCGGCTGCCGATGCCGACGTCACCCTTCAGCGTCAGCGCCTCGGCCCGCGCCCGTGTGTAGCTGACCAGAAAGGACGCCGTCAGCGCCGCGAAGGCGGCGCCGAGCGCGATCTTGTTTCCGTCCCTCGCGAAGACGAGGCCGATCGCGCCGAGCATGACCGCTTCGCCGAGGCGGTCGGTGGTTGAGTCGAGGAAGGCGCCGAAGGGCGTTCCTTTGCCGCTCTGCCGTGCGAGCGCACCGTCGAGCACGTCGAGTAGGGAGCCCGCCCAGAACAGGATCGCGCCCGTCCAGAACCACAAGATCTCGTTCCGGTCCTCGAAGTAGACGGCGACCGCGGCAACAGTGCAGAGGGACAAGCCCAGCACCGTGAGCGTGTCGGGCGTGATCCGCGTGCGCCCGAGTCCGACGATCGAGCGCGCGGCGAGCCGCCGGACGCCGGTGGTGTAACCCTCCTTGACGCGGGCCGCGCCCTCGCCCACTTACGTAACGCGCACCAGCGTCCGCTTCAGCGGTCGGCGATGAATGACCGCGGCGGCTACGAGCACCACGGCGATGCCGGCGACGATGTCCAGCCAGAAGTGGTTGGCGGTCGCCATCACCGCGAACCAGACCCAGGCCGGCCAGAGTAGCCAGAGCGCCTTCAGCCAGCCGGGGCGGACAAGGATCGCCAGGGTGACGCCGACGATCAGCGCATCGGCTGCGTGCAGGCTCGGCATCGCGGCATAGGGGTTCGACGCCAGCTGGACGAGGGTCGATCCGTGGTTTGCGGCGCCGACGACGGCCAGCGTGTCCACGAAGCCGAGCTCGGGGAAGTAGCGCGGCGGCGCGGTCGGCAGCAGCACGTAGCCGACCAGTCCGATCACGTTGGCGAGCATGAGCAGGTTCCGGAAGCGGATGAAGTGGTCGTAGTGGCGGAAGTAGACCCAGAGCAGCGCCAGTCCGACGACGGCGAACTGCGACAGCCAGTAGGTCCAGGAAGTGAGCACTCCAAGGAGGTGGTACGACTCGATCCAGCTCTGGAGCGAGAGCTCCCAGAGGCCCGTGGCGCGCCGCTCGACGTCGATGACGCCACGCGCGTTGTCGAAGGCCACCGACGGGCTTCGATCGGCGATCCCGCGTGCAACCTGGTACGCGAGGACGAATCCGAACCAGATCAGGACCTGGCGGAAGAGGTCAAGCCAGCCGCGTGGCAGCAGACGGCGTTCGGCGGCGGCGACCGAAGTCATACGTTGATTCTATGCAGGCGCCCGGATCCAGCGCGATGAGCGAGTTCTCCCTCGAAGCGATCACTCAAAGCGGCTACCTGAGAGCCGGCTTCGCCGAGCACTACGACGCTTATCGACCGCGACCGCCCAACGTCCTCCTCGACGCGCTTGTGCGCTATGCCACCAGAGTGCGCCCACGCCGGGTCGTGGACCTCGGGAGCGGCACCGGCCTTTCCACGCGTGCCTGGGCCCAACGAGCGCACGACGTTGTCGGGGTCGAGGCCAACTCCGCGATGCTCGCGGTGGCGGAGGCGAACACGGACGAGGCTAACGTGCGCTACGTCAAGGCCTTCGCCAACGAGACCGGGCTGCCGGACGAGTTCGCCGATCTCGTCACCTGCTCCCAGTCGTTCCACTGGATGGAGCCCGTGTCGACGCTGCGCGAAGCTGCGCGCCTGCTTAGACCCGGCGGTGTCTTCGCGGCGTATGACTACGACGTCCCGCCCCTCGTGCACCCAGACATCGACGCCGCGTACACCGAGTACCTTCGGCAGCGACGCCGGTTCCGTGAGCAGCACAGGCTCCAAGCGGGGTGGACGCGTACCCCGAAGCACAAACATCTCCAACGCATCGACGAGAGCGGCTATTTCCGCTTCGCCCGGGAAGCGGTGTTCCACGATGCGTTCGAGGTCGGCAGCGACGAGATCCTGGGCTTTGCGCGCAGCCTCGGTCTGGTGCCGGAGCTCACCGCGCTTGGAGTGAGCGAGGAGGAGTTAGGGCTGATCAGGTTCGAGGAGACGGTCACTCGCGTGCTCGGCGACCGCCGCACCACCTGGGTACTCGGGTACCGCGCCCGGCTAGGTGTGAAGTAACTACCCGCCGATTTGGCTCATTGACCGCGACGCCCGCACGAAGCCAGGATCGTTGATCTTGTGCTTGAGCTCCTTGTGGCGGACGGCCCAGCGGATCAGCTCAGCGAGCTCCTCGTCGGTTGCGCCCTCGCGCAGGGGCGTCTTCAAGTCCCATTCGCGCCGCGAGAAGAGGCAGGTCCGGAGTTGGCCGTCGGCGGTGAGTCGGATCCGGTCGCAGGAGGAGCAGAAGGGCTCCGAGACGGGGCTGACGAATCCCACCTCGCCCGCACCGTCGGCGAATCGGAACCGCCGCGCGGTCGATGACGCCTTCGCCGGAATCTCCACGAGCGGCCAATGCTCTTCGATCAGCGCGCGTATCTCGGCGCCGGTGAGGACGTCGTCACCGTCCCAACGCTCGTCGGCGTCGAGCGGCATGAACTCGATGAAGCGGACGACGTACGGCTTCCGGCGAGCGAGCTCGGCGAGGGCCGGCACTTCCTCCTCCGTGAAGCCGCGGATCGCGACGCAGTTGACCTTGATCGGCCGCAGCTCGCTGTAGCGCTCGGCCTCGGCGAGCCCGGCCAGCACGCGGTCCAGTGCGTCGCGCCGGGTGATCTCTGCGAAGCGGACGTGCGAGAGCGAGTCCAGCGAGACGTTCAGACGCTTGAGGCCCGCGTCGACGAGCGGCCCGGCAAATCGGTCGAGGAGCACGCCGTTCGTGGTCAGCGAGAGGTCGGTGACGCCTTCGACCTCGGCCAGCATCGAGACGAGGACGGGCAGCTCGCGTCGTGCGAGCGGCTCGCCGCCGGTCAGCCGAACTTCCTCCACGCCCATCGCCCCCAGCACTCGCACCACACGCTCGAGCTCCTCGAAGCTGAGGATCTCGTCGCGTCCGAGCCACTCGAGCCCTTCCGCCGGCATGCAGTAGCGGCAGCGAAAGTTGCATTTGTCCGTCACCGAGACCCGAACGCTCTTGATCTCGCGGCCCCAGCTGTCGACGAGCGGCTCCACGGGGGAAGCGTACCCCCAAGGTTTGGCGGGTGAGCACGTGCGAAACACTGTGCTCATGATCGACCCAGAAGAACGCCGCGAAGAGGAGCTGCCGGACGAGGAACGCCCGCACCCCGACGTCGAGCACCCTGGGGATCCCGAGCAGCAGGAGGAGCGGGCGCCCGAGGAGCGGCCGGCGGATCCGCCGGTCGGGCCTCCTCTGACCCCTGACCGACACGCCCACCACCCGCGTGAGGTTTAGGAAATCGCTCTTGCGAAACATCGGGGTCTACACAATCGAGAAGGGGGGTCGAACATGTCGAACTGGGACCAGGTCGAAGGCGGGGCGAAGGAAAAGGTGGGCGGGCTCACCGGCGACGAGTCGCTCGAGAGAGAGGGCCAGGCTCAGAAGAAGATGGGTGACGTCAAGGAAAAGGCGGATGAGGGCAAGGAGAAGGCCGAAGACGTCAAGGAGAAGGCCGAAGACGAGATCAGCGACCGGCTGTAGACCATGAGCGAGCAACTCCGCGACGACAAACCGGCTGAGACCGAGACCCCGCGTGAGGACCCTCCGATGTCCGATCCGGACGAGGAAGACATCGACACCGAGGTCGAGCGCCCGTCCGAGCCCGACTTGAGCCCCGGGCGGGTGGAGCCGGGCACGCCGGAGTCCCGGCCAGTTGATCCACGCATTGGTCCGCCGATGATCGGCTGAGCAAGACCGACAGCACCTAGACTCGCCGCGTGGCGACCGCCGCGCTGATCCTCGTCACGGCGGTCTGGGGCGTCACCTTCGTTCAGGTCAAGGACGCCGTCGAGCTCTATCCGCTCGTCGCGTTCTTGGCCGTTCGCTACGCGATCGCCTCCGCCGCGCTCGCCCCGGTCTCGGTCACGCGCCTTCGAAGACTCGGGCGTAGCGGGCTCCTCGCGGGTGGAGTGCTCGGCGGGTTGATTGCGCTTGGGATCGGGCTGCAAACGGCGGGACTCGAACGGACGACGGTCACGAACGCCGGCTTCATCACCGGCCTGTACGTCCTCTTCACGCCGCTGTTGGCGCTCGTTCTCTTCCGCACGCCGATCCCGCGGGAGCTCTGGGCGGCGGTGGGGTTCGCGCTCGTCGGTCTCGCCTTGCTGTCCGGGGTTCCCGCAGGCTCGGCTACGGGCGACCTCCTCGTCCTCACGAGCACCGTGGCGCAGGCACTCCAGATCGTGATGGTCGAGCGCTACGCCAACCGCTACGACGTGTTCGCGCTCACGTTCGTCCAGATTGCGGTCGCCTGTCTCGTATTTCTCGTCATCGCCGTCGCTCTCGGCGACCTCTCCGTGCCTCGAGGGGCAACGGTCTGGGCCGCGCTGCTCGTCACCGGGCTCTTTGCGGTCGCATTCGCGTACCTCGTGCAGGTGTGGGCGCAGCGACGCGTCAGCGCAACGCGGATCGCGATTGTCTTCTCGCTCGAGACGGTGTTCGCCGGTCTCGCCGGCTACCTGTTCGCGGGAGATCGCATCGGCGCGCTCGGCCTGGCCGGTTGCGCCGCGATCCTCGCCGGCATCGTGATTGCCGAGCCCGCGGCGGCGGCGACTCTCAGGCGGTTGGTCGGACGCCCCGAGCCCGCCCCCGGGCCTCGACCGCTCGGATAAACGGGGTCTTCAGGTCCGTATAGACGTCGCGAGGATGGCCTTCGGCGGCGAGACGGCGCTTGAATGTGTCGTAGCGGCGTCGCTCCTCGGCATCGGTTCGGAGCGCATCGCGGAAGACAAGTTGCCGCTCCCAGTGCATGCCGCCGTGCTCGACGACATGAACGTTGTGCGTCCGGGGGTTGCCCTTCCGGAAAAAAAGGCGGCCGGGGAGGCCGTACTCGCCCAGATACTCGTACCCGAGCTCTCCCATCGCCGCGATCTGCTCGTCCGTCAGCTCCAGCTCCCGCAGCCCGACGGCGATGTCGACAATCGGCTTGGCACAGAGACCGGGGACGGAGGTGCTGCCGATGTGCTCGATCGCAACGGCCGGACCTTGGAACACCAGGAGCAGCCTGTCACGCTCTTGCTCGTAGCGCTCGGCCCAGCTGGGATCGTGGTCGACGAGCTCTACCAGATCAGAAGGTCCACTCACCGTTCTGTTGGACGACTTCGCCGTCGCATTCGATCCTGCCGCCGTTCCTCAAGTCCTTGACCATGTCCCAGTGGAGGCTCGACTGGTTCTTCCCGCCGATCGTCGGCAGGCCGGCGCCGATGGCGAGATGGATCGTCCCGTACATCTTCTCGTCGAAGAGCGTGTTCTTCATGTAGCGCTGGATCCCCGGATTGCAGCCGATTCCAAACTCGCCGAGCACGCGTGCCCCCTCGTCGCGGTCGAGCTTCGCGAGCAAGCCCTCCTCGTTCGATGATGCCGTCGCCTCGACGACCTTGCCGTCTCGATACACCATCCGGACGTTCTCGACGAGCTCAGGCTCCTGGTACGCCGGATACTCGGTGAAGGCGACCACGCCCTCCGTCGACTCCTCGACCGGGCTGTAGAAGACTTCGCCGCCCGGCATGTTCGCGTGGCCGTCGTCGACCTCGCCTTGCCGGCCCTCGAGGCTGAAACGGAGGTCGGTCTCGTTTCCAACGATGCGAACCTCGCTCGCTTGATCGAACCGATCGGCGATCCGCTTCATCTTCTCGCCCTCGGCGTCCCAGTCGAGGAGGACGGCGCCGTAGAGGAAGTCCTCGAACGCCTTCAGCCCCATGCCCGCCTCCTGCGCCAGCGCGGGGCAGGGGAAGCGGCAGGTGACCCACGGGATCTCCAGTCGTAGGCGCCGCGCGAGGAACTCGGCCTGGCCCTTCGCCATCAGGTCGCGCCTTTCCGTGGAGAGGTCGGCGCCCTCGCGTGGGTTCTCCGGGGCGCCGAGCAGCATCCAGGCGTCGACTGTGTCCCAGACGTATTTGTCCGCCGGCGCCGGCTTGTCCAGCAGCTCGAGCGGCGCTTCCTCGGTCCAGAGCATCCGGAACGGAAGCTGCTCCATCGCGTAGCTGAATCGCACCAGCGGATAGGCGCCACGGCGCGCGATCAGCCGGATGACCTCCTCCAGCAGCGGCCGCGCGGCCGGCTGCGCCAACACCAGCACTTGCCAGTTGGGCTGAACGTCGATCGAGCGCTCGACGAGCAGGCGGCCATATTCCTGGACGCGCGGATCAGCCATGAGCGGTCGTCAGCCTAACCGTATGGACGCAACCGAATCCCGGCGCTCGCGAGCACGCGGGCGACGAACGGGCGCTTCGCGGCCGTATAGGACGTACCCCCCTTGAGATCGTCCTCGGCAAGCCGCAGCTTCAGCGCCTGGTACTCGGCCGCTAGGCCGGGGTCAGCCCGGAGGGCATCTCAGCCCGGAGGGCATCTCGGAAGGCGAGTCGCTCGCGCCAGAGATCGCTGCCTGGCTGGGTCAGGTGGAGGCCGTGCGTCGCCTCCGACAGTCGAAGCGAGGGCTTCGCGAAATGGTGCGCTTCTTCCGCTCGGTGGGGCACGAAGTAAAAGGACGCCTCGCGAAGGGGGCCGAATGCTGCCCGCGCCTCCGCGAGATCGCGCACTCCGGCCAACATGTCGATGACCGGCTTGGCAGCGACGCCGGGAATTGCGGTCGAGCCGATGTGGTGGATGCCAGCGTCCAGCCATGGCGCGAGCAAACGCTCAAGCACGGCTCGTTCGGTCTCGAAACGGCGCGGCCACTCCGGGTCGTACGGAACGAGAACGATCGGCTCGCGTGACACTACGGCATGGATAAACCTGCTACGATCCGGCTTAGATTTCTTCGGTTCACGACACCCAAATCTCTACGGAGGAAACCAGACTATGGCAAAGACGATCGGTATCGATCTTGGCACAACCAACTCCTGCATGGCAGTGCTGGAGGGCGGTGAGTCGACCGTCATCCCGAACGCCGAGGGCGGCCGCACGACGCCGTCCGTGGTCGCGTTCACGGGCGACGGTGAGCGGCTTGTCGGCCCGCCGGCCAAGCGCCAGCAGGTAACGAACCCGCAGAACACGATCTTCTCGATCAAGCGCTTCATGGGGCGCAAGTACTCGGAGGTCTCCGAGGAGATGAAGATCGTCCCGTACGAGGTCGTCGAGGGGCCGAACGGCGACGTTCGCGTCAAGGCGGCGGGCAAGGAGTACGCGCCGCCGGAGATCTCGGCGATGATTCTCCAGAAGCTGAAGGCCGACGCCGAGGCGTACCTCGGCGAGACCGTAACCGACGCCGTCGTCACCGTCCCGGCCTACTTCAACAACGCGCAGCGCGAGGCGACGAAGGACGCCGGCAAGATCGCC
>Ga0126313_10002217_pt1 | contig 10769 bp, 9 predicted proteins | sample Plot105A_FD_89954 | JGI IMG/M metagenome (GOLD analysis project Ga0126313, IMG submission 89954) | Serpentine soil microbial communities from UC McLaughlin Reserve, CA, USA - Plot105A | ecosystem: Environmental > Terrestrial > Soil > Grasslands | place: USA: UC McLaughlin Reserve, Lake County... | reverse complement strand
GGGGACCATCGAGAAGGACCTGGAGCGCCGGGTCAAGCGGGGCCGTATCCCAGAGGAGGAGCGAAGGGAGGTGCTCGGCCGCGTCTCGGCAACGACGGACCTTGAGGCCTGCGCTGCCGCGGCGGTGGTCATCGAGGCCGTCATCGAGGACGCAGAGGTGAAAAGGAAGGTGTTCGGCGACCTAGAGGGGGTGGTTGCGGGCGAGGCGGTGCTCGCCACGAACACTTCTTCACTCTCCGTGGCCGGGATCGCGGCGGGCACGGAGCGTCCCGAGCGCGTGGTCGGCATGCATTTCTTCAACCCGGTGCCGGCGATGCGCCTGGTAGAGGTCGCAACCGGGCCGTCCACCGACCCTTCGGCCGTGAGGCGGGTCGAGGAGGTCGCCGAACGGTTGGGCAAGACGCCGATCCGGGTCTCCGACACGCCCGGGTTCGTCGTTAACCGCGTGGCCAGGCCGTTCTACCTGGAGGCCTTAAGGCTCGTCGAGGCCGGCGGAAGACCGGAGCAGATCGACGCATCGGTGCGCGACGTGGGCTTCCGGATGGGCCCGTTGGAACTGGCAGATCTCATAGGGAACGACGTCAACCTCGCCGTCTCGGAGTCCCTCTTCGAGCGCTACTACTACCAGCCAAGGTTCAGGCCCTCCCACCTCCAGCGCTCGATGGTCGAGGGCGGGTTGCTCGGCAGGAAGAGCGGACGCGGTTTCTACGACTACGGCGAGGAAGGCAAGGTGGAGGAGGTGGAGCCCAAGGAGGACATAGCCCTGCGGATCACCTCCTGCATCGTGAACGAGGCCTTCCTGGCCCTCTCTGAGGGCGTGGCCACCACCGAAGACATAGACCGGGCGATGAAACTCGGGGCGAACTACCCCAAAGGTCCGTTCGAGTGGGCCGAGGAGATCGGCGCCCACAGCATCGTCCGGACGCTCGATGCCTTGAGGGAGGCCCACGGCGACGCTTACCTCGCAGCACCATCCCTAAGGCAACGTGCCGCCGGCGCTGATCCCGAATCCTGGCGGATTCGGAGGGAGTAGGGAGCGGGGATGGAATGCCCGACGCCCGGCCGTCCTTTCGGTACGGCACCGGGCGTCTTCGATTTAGAATGGATGAGGACTCAAGAGTTTTCGGGTGCGTTGTCGATTCCGCTACCGCCCGTTCGTCGTAGGTGTGTAGGAAGCAAACGACCTTGAGGAGGTCTCGTGAGAAAGGTAGTGGTATCTGAGTTCGTGTCGCTGGACGGCATCATCGAAGATCCCGGCGGTAGTGGGGAATCCGATCGAGGAGGCTGGTCGTTCCGGTTCGACCGCGGAGCCGAAGGGGACAAGTTCAAGTTCGACGAGCTGGCCGCAGCTGACGCCCTCTTGCTTGGGCGCGTGACCTACGAAGGCTTCGCCGCCGCCTGGCCACAGATGGAGGAGCAGACGGGCGAGTACGGCGCCTGGATGAACGGCTACCCCAAGCACGTGGCCTCAAGGATGCTTCAGGAGCCCCTGGAGTGGAACAACTCGACCGTGATCAAGGGCGATGTCGCCGAAGAGGTCTCCACGCTCAAGCAGCAAAAGGGCAAGGACATCCTCATCTTCGGCAGCGGGCAGCTGGCGAGGACGCTGATGGAACACGATCTCATAGACGAGTACCGCTTGATGGTCTTCCCGGTCGTCGTGGGCAAGGGCAAGCGTCTGTTCGGGGACACGGAACAGACGAAGGCCATGAAGCTCGTGGACACCAAGCAGGTCGGCCCGGACGGCGTCCTCGTTCTCACCTACCGACCGGCAAGCGAGGAGGCAGGCGGCTAAGGGGCACGGGTCGCGGCGATGACCCTACCGAGTTCCAAGGATACCATTATGATGCCGGCGTCTCGTTCATCGTCATGCACTTTTCGGATGCAACGGTGCGTTCGCGAACGCACTTGCCAGGTGCGGCTCTCCACTACGGTGGGCCAGGAGCCGGACGCAAGCTAAGTTCGCCACCAGGCGCACCCACCGGCTCCGCTTCACTTGCGCGCGTGGATGGTGGATTCTCCACAGGTGGACTTCCGCTTGACGGAGTTCCTGGAAGTTGCGCTTGCTACACCCAGCGTCGTACCCGCGCCTTATAGGCCACGTACTCCTCCCCGAAGGCGCGTTCCAGGTAACGCTCTTCGCGTCCTATCACCTCGCGCTGGATCACGTATATTACCAACGGCAAGAGGAGGATTGCCCAAAGCGCGTTTCTGAGCACTGCTATCCCGGCGTAGAGCATAGCCAGTCCCAGGTATCCTGGGTTGCGGGTGTAGCGGAAGGGCCCGTCTGTGACCAGATGCGGTACGGGCTTGTCGGTGCGGATGGGGGTACCGGCCTTCTCGATGGTTCGCATGAACCATCCACCCAGCAACCAGCTGCTACCGAAGAGTGCCCCTCCCAGAGGTCGTGCTACCCTGCGGGGCAAGAAGGGAACGTGCAAACGTCTGTCGAGCACCAACCCTACGATCAGGGGCACCAAGTAGATCAGAGGCGGGGGTACCCGAATACCGGGGTTGTCCTGGTTGTCAGCCATTCGTGCTCCTCTCCGTTAGGATCCTCGGATCATCCTAGCCTATTCACCCGAGAGCGTGGAAGGCCAATTCTCAGAAATTATCGGAGCAGTGAGTAAACTTTCATCACGGTGAGAGCCAGAAACCTGGTTAGACGAAGACAGTACTGTCATGAAGCGATCCACGAATGGCAGGGTGGGTCAGAAGAAATGCGGGCCTGATCACTGAGAGCGCACACCTCCTCGAAAAATCCGCGGCCATTTCACTGATACAAGCATACATCGCTCACCTTATTGGCAGGTGAATCTTCGAAGTTTCGCAGGTTCTTTGCCCAGAAAACGAAGCTCGTAACGTTTGTCGTAACGCTTTAGAGACGGTGGTGCTATACAGTAAGGTTGTGACGGAAGGGACAAGGGAACAACATCGAGGGCTCATGTTGCAGGGTCGCTGGCTCCTGCTTGCTCGTGCGGCTTGGTTGTCGGTGGCTATCCTCACCGTGATCGTCTTCATTTCCGGACTACCAAGCGAATTCATGCGACTCCGGACACCGTGCGCAGATGCTGTTTCATGCGTGTGGGTTCCGCGCCTCACTGCACAAAATGCGCGAGCGTTAGGGGAGTTGGGCCTTTCTGTCGACCTCTTCGCCTCTTACTGGGTCGCAATCGAGGTCAGTTTCGTATTGATGTCGTCGGCGATCGGGGTGGCGATCTTTTGGCGCAAGTCCGACGATCGGATGGCGCTGTTCGTCTCGCTAATGCTTCTCACGCTAGGGGCAGCTCTCGTCGTTCCCTATCCTTTGTTGGACCTGCCACTCATCTGGACGCTCTCGGCGGAAGCGGTGAGTTTTGTTGGTGCTACGTTGGTGGTGCTCTTCTTCTACCTCTTCCCCGACGGACACTTCGTTCCCCGCTGGACGCGCTGGGTGGTGCTGGTGTCTATCTTCGGAGTGATGATCCCCTCCACCTTCTTGCCCGGCCGGTTTCTGCCTATCTTTGGGCACCCTCTGGCTTACGCCTTCCTAGGAGCGAGCTTTGCCGGAGCCACAGTATATGCGCAGGTATACCGCTACCGGCGGGTATCGAGCCCGACCCAACGTCAGCAGACCAAGTGGGTCGTCTTTGGCCTCGCGATGGCGCTGGGAGGTGCCTCCGTGGTCGCGCTACTCGATCTGGTGGTTCCGAGGGGTGTGCTCACTAGCCTAGTCGGCACCACCGCGTTCTACATCTTCACACTTCTCATACCGCTATCGATCGCGGTGGCTGTTCTACGCTACCACCTCTACGACATAGACACCCTAATAAATCGCACCCTGGTCTACGGCTCTCTTAGCGTGACGCTGGTCGCGCTCTACTTTGGTGGCATCGTGCTGCTGCAGAGGCTCTTCGTTGTCCTCACGGGTGAGAAATCCACCCTTGCGGTCGTCGCCTCCACCCTCCTGATAGCGGCGTTGTTTACTCCGTTGAGGAGGAGAATCCAAGCCTTCATTGACAGGCGTTTCTATCGCAGGAAGTACGACGCCAGAAAGACGCTCGAGGCCTTCTCCCTCAAGCTACGGGACGAAACGGACCTGGATGCCGTAAGCGATGATCTGGTTGGTGTGGTGCGAGAGACGATGCAACCGGCACACGTCTCTTTGTGGCTGAGCCCCGAGCCAACCCCGCACCGCAAGCAGACAGGCTAGCAGCGCTCTATGCACCGGAGTGCGTGGAAGGTGCTTCCCGCGAACTACCTCGCCTAGAAGCGGCGCTCTGCGAACATGAGGAGTAAGAAATGCCCCGTCAGATGACCGAGCAAGAGCGTCAGGAGTTCCTCGCCCAACCGCACATACGGGTGATCAGTGTCGCCAGCGACGGCGACCGTCCTCCCCTGAGCGTGCCGCTCTGGTACGGCTACCAGCCGGGCGGCAATATCTCCTTCTTCACCGGGACCCAGGGCCCGCAAGACCGGGCTCATCGAGAAAGCCGGCGTGCTGAGCCTGACGGTGCAACGCGAGGACTACCCGTATAGGTACGTAACCGTCGAGGGCACGGTCGTCGGGATCTACCGGCCCCGAATCCGTCCGGCCGGGTGGCCCGCCCCGATGAGATCGCTGCTTTCGTCGCCTTTCTGCTCAGCGAAGAAGCCGCGTTCGTCACTGGAGCCGCGTTGGCGATCGAGGGTGGATTCACGGCCCAATAGATGCGAGGGCTGGCGACGACGATCGGCTTGGGGAGCCGTCGCAGGGCCACCCCTACAGTAAATCCGAGTTCTTTCGGCGGCCGCTGCCCGCAGAAGCCATAGCGGCGCTCGTGGAGAACTTGACCGAGGGACGCTCTGCAGGCGAGTCGCGCGAGCTGGACTTCACGCCGTGGGGCGGCCCTTACAACCGCGTGCCGGTTGAGGCCACCGCCTTCGCCCACCGCGACGAGCTCTTTTTGATCCAGCACACGGTAATCGTGGACCCCGACGTGCCCACCGCCGAGAGGGAGGCCGCCCGTCACTGGCTTGAGTGCTCGTGGATGTCGGTGCGTCTGTGGGGGTCGGGGGTGTACCCGAACTTCCCCGATCCGGACCTTACGGGCTGGGCGCGCCTACCACGGGACCAACTACGACCGTCTGGTACGCGTCAAGGAGAGATACGACCGGAACGAGTTCTTCCGCTTCGAGCAGTCACTGCCAGCTCACGTTCTGGGAGGTAATGCCTCGGTGTGAAGGTCCACAACCGGACGACTCGCCACGATCGTCCTGCTGGCGCGCGATCGATAAGCCGCCTGCTGTGCGAGTCGCGTCGTCGAGTACAATTCCCTCAATGGTAGAAGCGAAAGCCATGGACCGGCAGATGCTCAGGGCCAAGCTCTACGTGCCCCGTGGCCGTCCCGACGCCGTGCCTCGTCCGCGTCTCCACGAGCGGCTGGATGAGGGCGCACGGCGCGATTTGACCCTCGTCTCCGCGCCGGCCGGGTTCGGCAAGACGACCTTGCTCGCCGACTGGAGCCGGCATAGTGAGCTTCCGGTAGCCTGGGTCTCGCTGGACGAAAGGGACGATGATCCGGTGCGCTTCCTCCTGTACGTGGTCGCCGCCATCGGGACGATCCACCAGGACTTTGGAGAAACCACGCGTGCCTTCCTGAGCTCCCTGCAGTCTCGGGAGGAGCTCGAGCCCGTGCTCACCGCTTTGAGCAACGAGATCCTGGAGCTGCCGCGCGACTTCGTCCTCGTGCTCGACGACTACCACGCCATACGATCGGAGACTATCCACGACGCACTCGCCTTTCTGCTGGACTACTCGCCGCCGCCTTTGCACCTGATCGTCGCCGGCCGTGCAAGTCCTCCTCTGCGGCTGCCGAAGCTACGCGCACGGGGAAGTTTGACGGAGCTCGGCGCCCCGGACCTGCGCTTCACCCACGAAGAGGCCGCGGATTTCCTCGGCCGCACGATGGGCCTGGACCTCGCCGGGGAGCGGGTCGCAACACTTGAAAAAGGAACGGAGGGCTGGATCGCCGGCCTGCAGCTGGCGGCGCATGCCCTCCGGGGAGGCGAAGACGACACCGGCTCCGTCGAGGCTTTCGCAGGCAGCGCCCGCCACGTCTTCGACTACCTGGCCGACGAGGTCCTCTCCCGTCAGCCGGATGACGTCAGGGAGTTCCTGCTCAAGACCTCCGTGGTCGAGACCCTGAGCGGCCCCCTGTGCGAGGCGCTCACGGACACGCCCGACGGTCAGGAGATGCTCGAAAGGCTGGAGAGGACCAACCTCTTCCTGGTGCCGCTGGACGAAGGGGGCCGCTACTACCGTTACCATCACCTCTTCGCCGCCTTCCTGCGCGAACGCCTCGGGCGCGAGCACCCCGACTTGATCCTCGAACTACACCGCCGTGCTAGTCTCTGGGAAGAGGCGGATGGGTGTCTGTCCGGGGCGATCGAGCACGCCCTGGCTGCGGAGGACTTCGGGCGGGCGGCAGACCTGATCGAGGAGGAGACCGGCGTGCGACGCACGTACGTGGACGCCTCGCTGCTGCTCCGCTGGCTGGGGATGCTGCCCGACCGGCTGGTGCGCCACCGCCCGCAGCTCTGCCTGCTCTACGCCTGGGCGCTCGCCCATTCCGGAGAACTGGAGGAGGCCGAGCGCCGACTGCTGGATACGGAGGAGGGTCTGGGGCTCGACGCTGGAGCGTCGACGGCGGGACTCTCGAATAGAGAGCGCACGATGCTGGGCGAGATCTGCGTCATACGCGCCCGTGTGTCTGCCATGCGGGAGGACGCACCGCTTACGACGGAGTTTTGCAATCGAGCCCTGGACCTGCTTCCCGAGGAGGAACGCCACCTGCGCTGCGACGTGGCGCTGGACCTGGGCCACGCCAACTGCTCGGTGGGAGACATCGAGGCTGCCAGCGAAGCGTTCGCCAGGGCCGCGGCCACCGGACGGGACGCCGACGACTTGCGGACGGCCCTGTTCGCCCTCCGGTACCAGGCTTCTCTGGAGATCTCCAGGGGACGGCTTCGGGTGGCGGAAGACCTTCTCTTGGAAGGGCAGCGGCTGGCCGAGAGCCGGCCGGAGGGGGTGCCGTCGGTCGCCGGCATGATCCACACGGGGATCGGCGAGCTACTCTACGAGTGCGGAGCACTGGACGAGGCTCGACGGCTGCTGGAGACGGGCATCGAGCACGGCAGGCGGAGCGGTGAGGCGAAGATACTGGTCTACGGCTACGTCAACCTCGCCCGCGTACTGATGGCCCGCGGGGACGCCGAAGGGGCGCACTCCCTCATCCGAAAGGCCGGCGAGCTCACCCCGAGGTGGCCTCTCATTTGGGCGTGGCAGGCGCGGTTCTACCTCGTGCAAGGCGACGTGCGATCGGCGGCCCGCTGGGCACGCGAGTACGGGGCTACGGAGGACTATGCGAGCTACCCACGCCACTTCGAGCGGATCACGATGGCCCGTGTGCTGCTCGGGGAGGGCAAGACCGACGAGGCTCTCGACTCCCTCGGCGCTCTGCTGGAGGACGCGGTAACCCAAAGCCGAATGGCGCACGAGATCGAACTCCTCGCGCTGCTCGCGCTCGCATCCGAGCAGCGGGGCGCGACAGGGGAGGCGTTGGGCTACCTAAAACGCGCGCTCGCTTTGGCCGAACCGGAGGGCTTCGTGCGCCTGTTCATCGACGAGGGGCCGCCGATGGCGGCGTTGCTGGAGAGGATGATCCGAGAGCCGCAGGACGATGGGTCCTACGCTGTCACCCCCGACGGCTACGCGGGCAGGCTGTTGGAACACTTTGCCGTGGAGACGGCGCCTTCCGGCAACGGGAGATCACGGAGCAGCCCTGCTCCCGGCCTCGAACCCCTGAGCGAGCGCGAGGTGGAGGTACTCGCGCTAGTCGCCGCAGGGCGGTCGAACGCGGAGATCGCCCGGGAGCTCTATCTCTCAGTGGGGACCGTCAAGGCGCACGTCCACCACATCTTCGGCAAGCTCCTCGTGCGCAACCGCTCCCAGGCCGTCGCTAGGGCGCGAGAATTACGCTTGCTCGGTTAGCCCTTCGCACTTTAAACCGGCAATAAACCACCGGATACGACCTTCGGTAGATTAAACCCGCCCCCCCGGCTCCTAGACTGGCTTCGAAGCTAGAAGAGAGGAGTCGAAGGATGCTTCTGATGGATCTTAACGAGCAAGTCGACAGGGACTTCGGCCGGGCGCGACGCAAGGCATCGCTGAGGCGACTGATGATGCGCCTGCGAGGAGAACGCGCGTCTCACGACGCACCGATCTCCTTCGACGAGGTCCGAAGGTCGCTCCGAGCGTACAACGCGGTCCGCAAGGGGATACAGGTCGTCGATCCAGAGAAGATCGTCGGGAGCGTGGGACGCCGCAGGGACTTCGACCGGTGCTTCAGACCGCTTCGCGCGAACGCGGGCGATAGGTGGAAGCGCGTGGATCTGGCGTTCTACCGAGGTGTTGACCTTCCGCCGGTGAGCCTGTACAAGGTAGGAGATGCCTACTTCGTGCTGGACGGAAACCACCGTGTCTCCGTCGCCCGCTACCATGGCCTGCGGACCGTGGAGGCCGATGTGACCGAGTTCAGGTCAGCCCGCATCGAAAGTCAGGATGCCGAGCGCGCGGTCGTACCGGAGACGAGGGCCGCGTGAGTTCTCGGGGTGCCTGGCCGGCCTACGCGTGGCCCGCGTTGCTGCTACCCGACCGCGTCGCACCACCAGCCTTCCCTAGCAGCGCTACCTCAAGGTACGCGCCGCCCGCCTGGCAGAAGACGAGCACAATCCCGCTGCTCGGCCCGCATCGACCACGTGGCAGGACACGAAAGGAGAACGACGTGAATGACAGACCGGAGGAAAAGGGCAAGGCAACCAACGAGCAAGGCGCGGTGCTCGTTATCGATGTGGCCGACCCGGCACGTGGCGATGATCCTAATGAATTCCAGGGATACGATCACGGGGCAGGTGTCTCGTTTATCGTGGTGTGCGTTCACGCCGCGGCACGTTCCAGCGTCAGCGTGGCGCGGGCCGACCCGGCGTCGCTACGGTGTGCCCGCTTTGAGGACGCCCCCTCAAGGACCACCCGCAGACGGATGGCGGGAAGGTGTTGCAAACCGGTCGTAGAGGTGAGGTCTCCACCACTGCCCCTCTGCGTCGTGGCTCTCGTACTCGAACCGTACAGCAATGCGATTATCCGTGAAGCACCAGAGGTTCTTCTCTAACCTGTAGTCGAGCTCCCTTGCCCACTTGCGCCTCAGGAACGCGACGATCTCCTCACGTCCCTCGAAGAACTCATCACGGTTTCGCCACTTGGAATCCTCTGTGTAAGCGAGCGACACCTTCTCGGGGTTGCGGGTGTTCCAAGCGTCCTGCGCGGCCTTGACCTTCTGCCTGGCACTCTCCTCGTTGAAAGGAGGTACTGGAGGTCTTACTTCCTGGTTCTCTCCGCTCTGCTGCATGGGTTGCTTCCTCCTTTTAGCTCATATGCTAGCAGCACGCGATAGCTACGCCGACGCCACCGCGACCCCGTCGCCTCGCCCCCGTGACGTTCGGTACAGGCGAGTTCTAAGAAATTCAGCTTAGTGATGCGGAGCGTCGCAGCGTAAGGAGGGTGATGTCGTCCTCCTGCTCCCAAGCCTCCCCCACGAAGGAGTAGAGTTCTTCCAAGGGAAAGCCCTCTAGCTGCCCCTCCTCGCCGTGCTCGGCGACTAGCTCCTGCAACCTAGGGAAGCCGAACATCTCCCCCTTAGGGTCGTGAGCCTCGACCAAGCCGCCGCTATAGAACAGTGCTGACTCCCCAGCATCTAGCACTATCTCCTTTTGCTCGTAGCTCATCCCCGGCATGAGGCCCAGGGGCATCCCCCTTGCCCTTAGCTCCTCGCAGTCGCTACCCCGGCGGCGTAGGTAGGGCAGGTCGTGGCCTGCGTTGGCGTAGAGGAGGCGGCCGCTCTTAGGATCGAGGATGGCGTAGAAGCAGGTGACGAACATGTTCGGTGGGATGCGAGCAATCAACGTCTCGTTGACCCGCTCGAGTACCTCCCCAGGCGAAGAGGAGTCTAGGGCTTGGGCAACCGCCCTAAGCATGTTGGAGCTCGCCTCCGCTACCAAAGCCGCTGGCATTCCCTTGCCCGTGGCGTCCCCCACGACTATTCCCACCCGGCTGTCCTCTAGGTCGAAGAAGTCGTAGAAGTCACCTCCTACCTCACGGGCTGGCTGGTAGTAAGGAGAGATCTGCCATCCCACCAGTTCAGGCACCTCCCTAGGGAGTGATGCCTGCTGGATGTTCCGCGCCACCCTCATCTCCTGCTCTATGCGCTCGCGCTCGCTTATCTCTTGCTCTAGGCGCTGTTTCCTTAGCGTACCGCCGATCGTTCCCATGCCCCACTCCTCGGTGATCTTGCCCTCCACTATGCGGTGGATGACGATGGCCCTGTTGGTCAGTACTCTGCCGGTAGGAGCCACACCCATAAGCTCTCCCCGATCGTGGGGAGAGTGCACGACGAAGCGGGTGACCACCTTATCGCCCCCGGCCACCTGGTCCTCGATGATTAATTGGCCCTCAGAGAGGGCGGCATGAAAAGCAGCGATCCCCCGCAGGTAGTTCTCGCGATCAGGCTTCTGGCCGGGAAGCAGTTTGTTACGGTTGACGAAGTCGGGGGCAAGCATCTCCTCCACTGCGGCCAGGTCCCTCTTGACTACTCGCGCCTCCATGAAGCGGCGGGCCAACGCCATGTTCTCTTCTGCCGACGACACAACAGCTTCCTCCTCACCAGGCCAACCCGCGTTCTTCTTCCGAGAGGTTG
>Ga0126313_10002216_pt1 | contig 10771 bp, 6 predicted proteins | sample Plot105A_FD_89954 | JGI IMG/M metagenome (GOLD analysis project Ga0126313, IMG submission 89954) | Serpentine soil microbial communities from UC McLaughlin Reserve, CA, USA - Plot105A | ecosystem: Environmental > Terrestrial > Soil > Grasslands | place: USA: UC McLaughlin Reserve, Lake County... | reverse complement strand
TGGCCAATGGGGCGACCGAGCAGAGCCTCGCGCGCCTCATGGTCGGCCGGGAGGTGCTGCTTCGGGTTGAGAAGCCCGAGGGTCGGCCGGCCGCGCCCGTGCTCGAGGTCGAGGACCTGCACGTTCGCGACGATCGCGGACTCGAGGCTGTGTGTGGCGTGTCACTCACCGTTCGGGGAGGGGAGATCGTGGCCCTCGCCGGCGTCGATGGAAACGGCCAGCAGGAGCTCGTCGAGGCGCTCGCCGGTCTCCGGCACCCCGAGTCGGGGCGCATCGCCGTCGACGGGCACGACGTGGGCGGGACGGGCGTCCGGCGCACCTCCGACGCCGGAGTCGCGCACATTCCCGAGGACCGGCAGCTGCGCGGCCTGGTGCTCGACTTCACGCTGGGCGAGAACCTGGCGCTCCGGGAGTATCGCTCGCCCCCGCTCAGCAACCGGGGCTGGCTCTCGATCGGGCGGATGAACGCGCGTGCCCGGTCGCTACTGGCGGAGTACGACGTGCGCGGCGGCGATGCGGGCACGCTCGCCTCGTCCCTGTCCGGCGGGAATCAGCAGAAGGTATGCGTGGCGCGCGAGATCGCGTCCAACCCTCGCCTGCTGATCGCCCATCAGCCCACGCGCGGGCTCGACGTGGGCGCGATCGAGTTCGTGCACCGCCGGCTCGTTGCCGAGCGCGACAACGGCCGCGGCATCCTGCTCGTGTCGCTCGAGTCCGACGAGGTGCGCTCGCTGGCCGACCGCATCCTCGTGATCTACGAGGGAGCGATCGTGGGCGAGTTCCCGCCCGAGGCTTCGGAGGAGGAGCTCGGCGTGGCCATGACCGGCGGCGGGGCGGGCCAGGCCGCGGTGTGACAAGCGCGCCGGAGCAGCTCGAGACGGGCCAGGCCGCGCAAACCCCGGCGGCGCGGCTGGCCGCGTACATCCGCGGCGGGGGGATCGTCGTCCCGCTGCTGACGGCCGTGCTGGCTTTCTTCATTGCCGGCCTAGTGATGCTGCTCACCGGCCACGATCCGTTCGGCACCTATCGGGCGATCTTCGAGGGCACCGGGCTGCAGTGGCTCTTCCCATGGGTCACGGGCGAGGATCGCACCACCGCGGCGCTCAACCTCCAGCAGACGCTCATCATCACCACGCCGCTGATCCTCACCGGGCTCGCCGTGGCGTTCGCCTTCCGCGCCGGCCTGTTCAACATCGGCGGCCAGGGCCAATACATCGTCGGGACGATCATGGCGGTGTGGGTGGGCTCCTCGTTCGCCGGCATGCCCGGCTTCCTCCACGTCGTGCTGGCGATCGTGGCGGCATGTGCAGCTGGCGCGGCATGGGCGGGCATCGCGGGCCTGCTCAAGGCCACGGTCGGGGCCAATGAGGTGATCTCGACGATCATGCTCAACTACGTCGCGCTGTGGGTCGGGGTGTGGCTCTTCAGCCTCGGCGGGCCACTCCAGAACGATCGCGACCCATCTCTGCCGGTGTCGAACGACGTCGTCGAGGGCGCCAAGCTCCCGGTCTTCTGGGGCGACCCGGTGCTGCAGGGGCTGCACATCGGGATCTTCATCGCGCTCGCCGTCGTCGTCGTCTTCTGGCTGCTCCTGAACCGCTCGACGACCGGCTACGAAGTGCGCGCCGTCGGCCTGAATCCCGAAGCGGCGCGCTACAGCGGCATGAGCGTGGCGCGCAACTACGTGCTGGTTATGGCGGTCTGCGGCCTGTTCGCCGGTCTCGCGGGTGCGCTAGACATCCTTGGCTGGCAGTTCCGCCTCGCGACGAACGACATCCAGGTCGGGACGATCGGTTTCACCGGGATCGCGGTCGCTCTGCTCGGGCGCAGCACCGCGAGCGGAACCGTGGCGGCGGCACTCCTGTTCGGGGCGCTCTTCAGCGGCACCTCGCAGCGAAACCTCGACCCGTCGATCTTCGAGCCCGAGCTGGCGTCGAACCTCACGCTGATCATCCAGGGGCTGGTGGTGCTCCTCGTGAGCGCGGACGTGCTCGTGCTGTCGCTCCTGCGGCGCGGCCGGGGGCTGCTGGCGGGCCGGAGCCGCGCCGCGCCGGCTCGGGCCGAGGAGGCCGGGCCTTGACCGCCGGAACGATGGCCATCACGCGCGGGGGTGTGGCTCCGAGGCCGGTCGGGTGGGCCGGCGTGGCGCTCGGCGCGATCGCCTGGTACATCGCCCTACCGCCGCTGACGGTGCGCACCCCGGTGCCCTCTCTGCTGTTGGCGCTCGCCGCGGTCGCGGCCGGGGCCGTTGCGGTCCGCGGCGAGGAGAAGCGGCTAGGCTGGGGCGCCGTGACCGCAGGGGCGCTCGGCGGGGTGGGCGCCGTCGCCGCGACTGAGTCAGGCGTGGGCAACCTCGAGGACGTGTTCGTCTGGTCGGCGCTGATCGCCGCCATGCTGCGCTTCGCAACCCCGCTCGTCTTCGGCGCGCTCGGCGGGATCATCTGCGAGCGCAGCGGCGTGATCAACATCGGCCTCGAGGGCATGATGCTGATGGGCGCCTTCTTCGGCATCTTCGGCGCCGACCTGACGGGTTCGTGGCTGGGTGGGTGCCTCATCGGCATGGCGGCTGGCGGCGCGCTGGCGCTCATACACGCGCTCTTCTCGATCCAGTTCCGCGCGGACCAGGTGGTCAGCGGCTTTGCCATGAACCTGCTCGCGCTCGGGATCACCGGCTACGTGTTCATCTCGCACTACGGAGACCAGGGCACGCCGGACGACATCTCGCGCGTGCCCGTGGTGACACTGCCCGGAGTCGAGGACATCCCGTTCGTTGGCGACTCGCTCGGCCGTGCGAGCCTGCTCACCTGGCTGGCGCTGGCTCTGGTCCCGGTGCTGACGCTGTATCTCTTCCGCACCCCGCGCGGCCTGCGACTGCGCTCGGTCGGCGAGAAGCCGCGGGCGGCCGACAGCGTCGGCGTCCCCGTGATCCGTACGCGCTACCTGGCCGTGATCACGTCGGGCCTGCTGGCGGCGCTGGGAGGCGTCTACCTGTCGATCGCCTTCCTCGGCTCGTTCAGCCAGAACCTGACCGCCGGGCGCGGATACATCGCGCTGGCGGCGGTCATCTTCGGCGCCTGGCGGCCCGCAGGTGCGCTGGCGGCCGCGCTCCTGTTCGGCTTCTCGAGCGCCCTGGCGCAGCGGTTGCCGGCGTTCTCCGAGTCCACCGCCGTGCTGTTCCAGGCGCTTCCCTACGTGCTGACCCTGATCGTGGTCGCCGGCCTGATCGGCCGCACCCGACCGCCGGCGGCCATCGGCGTACCGTACGTGAAGGAGTAGCGGAATGACCGTCGCGAGGCTCGTGCTCGCCAGTCCCACCGAGGAGGCCGCGGGGCGGCTCAGCGACGAGGTCGAGCTCTACCAGCGCACCTACAACACGCTGCTCCGCTCGAGTGGTGAGACCCAACTGCGCGTGCTCGAGTCGTCACACCGCGCGATGGGCTCCAGCCTGCACCCACTGGCCGACAGCGACGAGCCCGATCTCGGCGCATTCATCTACTCGATCCGGCGCCTCCCGGACGGGATCGCGGGAGCGCGGCTCGTGATCATGGGCCAGGACGTCGAGGTCTTCACGGCGAACGGGATCACCATCGAGGCCTGGGAAGAGGCCGACGCGCCGGCGCGTCGTCGGCGCTGGCACGACGACGGCGGCGGAACGCACGCGGTGCTGCTCGCGAGCGCCTCCGACGTCGACGACCTGATCCCGACGCTCGTGGCCTTCCAGATCGAGTGGAACAAGCTCTATGTGCGCCAGCGCGCCGCCGGCTGGCCGCCGGAGGAGGAACCGACACCGGAGGAATGCGCCCGCGCCCTCGGCGGCGTGGCGGAGGACTGGTCGCGGCTGCGAAACGCCTGGGGGGAGCGCTTCTCCGAGCGGCTGCGGCTGATCGGCGAGCGACGCATGACGCTACGCGTGCGGATGCTCGGCGGCACCCAGGTCGGCTACGCCCGCATGACCCGGCGCTGGTGGAGGCCGGTGCACGAGAGGCTCGCGGCCGAAGGGCTCGCCGAACGTCCGATGTACTTCGTCAGCTCGAACACCCACAGCCTCGTGAACATCGTCACGGGGGTGGCGCGCGAGCGCGAGGCCGATCTCGCGGCGTTCATCGAGACGCTGCCCGAGGGCGACATCCTGCGCCAAGAGCTCGCGGCGTTCCGGGAGGGCAGCTCACAGGGCTCGTGGGAGAACTTCCTCTACTTCGTTGCACGGCTCTACTTCGACGCACACGGCGAGAAGGGAAGGGCTGAGCGCCGGCGGCTCGAGCAGGATTGCGGTGTCTCCCACCTGCCGAGCACGACCGCGCTCCGGGTGCCCGCCCAGATCGTCCCACTGTCGGCCCTGCGCCCCGAGCGGCTCGACTCTCGCCTGGGCGAGGTGGACGAGGATCGGCTCCGCGCCAGCCAGGCCGTGGTCGTGAACATCGACTATCCGCTCGGCCTCGCCGCCTACAACATCCTGCGTGAGGTCGCCGTCGACAGCGGTTCCCTGCGCGGCGTCTACGTGCTCGGCAAGGCCGCCACCCTGAACGCCGATGTTGGCGACGTGATGATCTCGAGCGTCGTGCACGACGAGCACTCCCGCTCGACCTACTGGCTCGACAATGCCTTCGGCGTCGACGACCTCGCGCCCGACCTGCGCTTCGGCACCGGCCTCGACAACCAGCGCGCCGTGACCGTGAAGAGCACCTTCCTCCAGAACCGCGCCTACCTCGACTTCTACTACCGCGAGGCCTTCACCGTCGTCGAGATGGAGGCCGGGCCCTACTGCAACGCCCTCTACGAGATCGTCGACGCCGACCGTCACCCGGTCGGAGAGGCGGTGAACTTCTCGAAGCTCCCGCTCGACTTCGGGATCATCCACTACGCCGCCGACACGCCCTACACGCAGGCCCGCACCCTCGGCGCCCGCGGGCTCAGCTACTTCGGGATGGACTCGACGTACGCGTCGTCGCTGGCGATATTTCGCCGCGTGCTGCGCTTGGAGAAAGCGCTGGATTAGCCGACACTGATGGCCTGGACCCGGGCGCCTCTACGGGACCAGGACCGGAGCGATCGTCACCGGCCTGTGCAGCGTGTAGTCGAGCTCGTCGGCCTGGCTCGTGCCGGTCGGCGTCAGGACGTCGATCGCCTTCGGGACACTGCCCGGATCTACCGTGCAGTGCGGATCCGTGCTCGTGCTCGCGCAGACCCCGAACTGGAACGGCTGCGGCGTCGGCGCGAAGCCGCGCGCCTGGTCCGGGCTGAAGCCGTCCTGGCCGGTCAGTACGACCGCGAAGCCCCAGCCCGGCCCCGGCGTGCCGAGGCTCGCCTCCGGGACGCTGAAGGTGATGTATCGCGAGATCGCGTTGCCGCGGATCGACACGTTCCCGAGCGTCACGCCGCCGGCGTCCACGTAGCGCTGCCCGAATCCCTGGACCTCGATCAGCCGGCTCCAGGCGCCCGCGTCCGCGATCGCGTAATTGCGCTGCGGGAATGACGCCGCCGTGGAGGTCTGCGCGGCGCCCGGCACGTGCACGTAAACGTCGACGAGCTGGGCGCCGAGCGGGCTGCCGAACGTCGGCGTGAGGTCGCGCGTCCGCACCCGGAAGACGATCTTGTCGCCGGAATCGAACACCTGGAACTGCTGGATGTCGAACGCGCCGGGCTTGAAGTCGGCAGAGGTCGGATACGCGTAGTTGCCGGGACCGTTGTCGTCGCCGTCGGGGTCGGTCGCCTCGAAGACCAGCGTCCCGGGAACGAAGTCGAAGACCACGGTGCGCACCTGGCGGGCGGTCGCGCCTGAAGGGCTCGTGGCCACCACGTTGAGCACGGAGGTCCCGCCGGTCAGCGGCACCTGGAGGCTGAAGCTGCCGTTGGCCGCCGCCGTGGCGGTGTGAACAGTTGTCGCCGAGTTCGCATCGATGTTCGTCGCGGCCACTGCGATCGAGTTCCCGGGCGCCGAGGTCCCCTCGACCTGCACCGTCTCGCCGACGGAGGAGTTGTCCGCGGGTGAGCTCACCGTCAGCTCGGTCTCCTGCTGGGTGCGCTCGACGTAGCGGCGCCGCGTGTAGTGAGGGCGATCCAGGACGCGCCCGGCCGAGACGTCGAGCATCAGCCGCACGAACTGCCCCGCCGACCAGGTGAGGGCCGAGGCCGAGCCTGCCGGCTTGCCGTTCTCGAAGCCGATCGACGCCGTGGTCGGATCGGTGCCGAAGGGCGAGCGGGCAAGGTCGCTCAGCTCCCAGGCCTGCTCGGGGATCAGGCCGACGCCTGACGCCATCCGCCGCATTGCGTCGAGCCGCTCGACCGCCGCGCCCGGCTCCCCCGTGTCGAGCTCCCACTGGCCGCGCTCGCCCGCGAGTACCGGCCACAGATGGCCGTTGCCCTGACCGCTCGGGGCCCAGGGGCGTCCGTCGCTCGAGCGGTCGCCGTAGCCGTCGCCGTTGTAGCGGTAGAAGCCCACGCCGGACTCGGTCTCGCGCCGGATCGTCTCGTCCACGACGTCGAGCGAGCGCAGGAGGTCCGCATCGCCCTCCGAGAGCAGCCCCAGTCTCGCGAGCTCGAGGAAGCCGGCGTCGATCACGTTGCGCTGGTCGAGCGTCGGGCCGCCGTTGCCGAGGTTGTACGTGATCGCGGCGTTTGGATCGCCGGTCTTAGAGAGGCGGATGAAGTAGGGCTCGGAGCTGAGCGGGCCGTTCGTCGTCACGGTCCAGTCCTTGATCTTGCGCTGGAACTCGTCCGCCACGCCGCGCCACACGGCCGCGGAGACCGCGTCGCCGTTACGGTCGGCGATGCGAGCCGCGGCTACGAGCCCCGCGACCTCGGCCGCGATGGTCGAGGGTGAGAAGCCGCCCTGCTCCTCCCAGCGCTCCGGCCCGAACGAGGGACCGTGGCTGATCACGAAGTTGGCGGCCGGCTTGATGTGATCCTCGTAGAGTCGGGGCCGGTGAGACCGTTCGCGAGCGCCATGATCAGCGGGTACGAGCACTCGTCGAGCTGAGTGTTGAAGGAGTCGGGGGCCGGCTTGCCGTTCGTAAGGCTGTTGCGCGGCATCGACCCGTCGGGCAGCTGCTGGCGCTCGAACAGGAAGCGCGTCATGGCGCGCGCGGTGCGGCGGTCGCCGGCCAGCTGGAGCGCGGTCCAGGCCTCGTAGAGGTCCCGCGCGAACACCTCGCGGTAAGAGCCGAAGTACGTGTTGGCCGGATCGCCCGCCGAGACCGCCTGCCCCCAGGGCGAGGCAAGCGCTGCGGCCACCGCGCCGGGGAACGTCTTGTCCTCGGCCGCCTTGACGTAGTTGGCGCTGAGGTAGTACTCGTCGACGAGGTCTGCCCAGAGGTTGCCGGACACGCCGGGCGGCCGGCGCGGCCTCTTCAGGCGGCCGTCATAGGTGTGCCACTCCCGCGTGTAGTCCTCGGCGAGCCGGTCGAACGACTCGCCGAGCGACCGGCGCGCGGCACGCACCGCCGCCGACTCGTTCTCTCCGAGGCCGAGCGCGAGCGTGAATTCGCCGCCGCGGCCCAGGTCGACGCGGGCGGTCTGGACGAGATTGCCCTTCTCGGCCTTCGCGAAGGTCTGCGTCAGCTGCCGGTCTTCGTCGAGCTGCGTGAGGCCGTCGCTCGCCTCGCCTGCGAAGCCGTTCGCGACCGCCCGGAACGGGCGCAAGGCATCGAGCGCGCTGTGCACGGGAACGGCGTAGTCGCGGTTCGCGGCGTTGGTGGTGGTGACCGGGTCCGAACCGACGAGCAGCGTGTGGCCGTCCGATTGGGCTATCCCACCGCTGTCCGGTCCCCCGTTGCCCTCGCCGCCGCCGCCGTTGCCGTTTAGGGTGGGTCGAAGCGAACGTAGAGCCGGTAGTCGCCGCGGCCCCAGCGCGCCTCGAAACGGGACCGCAGGACCACGGTCGGGCGGTCCGGATCGGTCACGTAGTCGGTGACGATCCGATAGCGGCCGCTCTTCGCGGTGGAGGTGACGCGGCAGGTGAGCGCCCGGTCGTCGAGCGGCCTGACCGTGTAGGTCATGTCGCGCGTCTGGAGGTCGGTGAAGGTCGAGCCGTCCGTGACAACGAACTGCAACGTCTCGTTGTTGGTGTTGTCGTTGGTGGGGAAGTAGACGTCGCTGAGCACCCCGTCCGCGACGGTGAACCACACCTTCGAGCGCCGATCGCGCGCCGTTCCGACGCAGTCCTTGCGCGCGAGGTCGAAGTGGGAGAGGGCGCCTGGGCCGTCCGGGGCGGTGCCCGTCGGCGGTCCGGACTCCTGGGCGCCCGCGGCGCCCGGCAACGAGACGACCCCAGCGCCCGCGACGAGGACAAGCAGCCGGCTCGTCATGCGTCCTTATCCTCCTCGTATGGGGTGCACGGCACGCGCTCCGGGCGAGCCGGCGGCAGGCTAGCGCATCGTGTTGGATGGCACAAACGCCCCGGACCCTCGGATTCTGGACCCCGGCCGCGCGCCTCTCTGGCGAGCCTGGCTGTCTCTCCACGTGCGTGCACGCCCCTCAACCCAGACTCTCGGATTCGTACACGGATTTGCCCCCCAGGCAAGGTTGTGCACGAATCGGAGAGCGGGTCACAATCGGGCATGTGCTCCGGCTGCAGGGGCAGGGAGGGCTCACGGAAATGGCCGGGCGACGCCCGCGTCCAGTCAGGCCATGACCCCGAGCTTCTGGCGCGGGCGGCGCGGACGGCTTTGCCGAGTTCTGCCGCCGTCACGCCCGGTGGCTGGCCGGCCACCTGATGCGGGCCACGAGGTGCGCGGAGATCGCCGCCGATCTCGCCGCGGAGAGGTTCGCGGCTGCGCTCTACTCGGATGACGCCGACGCCGAGGGTGTGTCCGCGGACGCCGGCGCCAAGGGTCTCCGAGATTCCTGGAACGGGCAGGACCACCCAGGGCGCCTACGCGCCCACGGGGTGCCAGGCCGTTTTGAGCTCGATGACCGCCTCGAGGCGGTTGAGGGCGTCCGCGACGGCCTCCTCGTACGAGCGCGCCGGCGATGCGTGCCGCACCCGAGTGACCGACTCGGCGGCCAGGCGGTCGACCGCGGCCCGGGCGTCCGGGCCGGCGCCGACGGTCACGATCGCGCCCAGGTCGCGGTGTCCGGCAAGCGCCGGGGCAAGCTCGGCGTGCCTGCCCGAAAGGAGGTTCACGACACCGCCCGGAACGTCCGACACTCCGAGAGCCTCGGCCAGGTCGAGCCCGGGCAGCGGTTCGCACTCGGAGAGCACGGCGACGGTTGTGTTGCCGGCCGCCAGCGCCGGCGCCAGCTCCGCGACGAGACCCAGCAGGGGAAATTCGTTCGGGGCGATCACGCCCACCACGCCCGTCGGCTCGGGCAGGGAGAACGACAGGAACGGCGCGGCCACCGGGTTGATGCCCCCAAGGACCGGTTGGAGCTTGTCGGTCCAGCCCGCGTAATGGACGAGCACGTCGATTGCGGCGTCGATCTCCGACCGCTCGACGCGGAAGTCCACCGCCCGCGACTCCAACGCCTCCGCGGCCCGGTAGAGGATCTGACCTCGGTTGTACGCGGTGCGCGCCGCCCACGGCGGGGCCGCCGTGCGCGCGGCCTTCACGGCGTCGCGGACGTCCTTGCGCGATCCCCGCGGCACGTTGAAGTCGCCCGCGTGGTCGTAGCGACCCGACTCCGAGCGCACGAACGCGCCCGCCACGTAGAGCTTGTAGGTCTTTCGGACCGCGAGCCGGCTCATGACACGTGCATGTAGGGCCGCAGCCCCGCCGGGCCGCCCTCGCGCCCGAAGCCGCTCTCCTTGTAGCCGCCGAAAGCGGCGCTCGGGTCGAAGTGGTTGTAGGTGTTCTGCCAGACGACGCCCGCCTGCAGGGCGCTCGCGACCTCGAACGCCTTCGCGCCCTTGTCGGTCCACACGCCGGCCGCCAGTCCGTACGGCGAGTTGTTCGCCTTCTCGATCGCCTCCGCCTGGGTGCGGAAGGTGAGCACGGACACCACCGGGCCGAAGATCTCCTCTACCGCGATCCGGTGCGCCGGCGCGACATCGGTGAACAGCGTCGGCGCGAACCAGTAGCCGCGCTCGGGGAGGTCGCAGGCGATGGTGCGCCGGACCGCGCCCTCGTCCTCGCCTACGGACACCAGCTCCTCGATCCGCTCGAGCTGCTCGCGCGAGTTGATCGCGCCGACGTCCGTGTTCTTGTCGAGCGGGTCGCCCACGCGCAGGCGCCCCATGCGCTCCCAGAGCTTGCCGATCACGGTGTGGGCCACGCTCTCTTGGATCAGGAGCCGAGAGCCCGCGCAGCACACGTGTCCCTGGTTGAAGAAGATGCCGTTGACGATCCCCTCGACGGCCTGATCGAGCGCCGCGTCCTCGAAGACGACATTCGCCGACTTGCCGCCGAGCTCCAGGGTGAGCGGCACTCCCCGGCCCGCGAGCGCCGCCTGGATGTCCTTGCCGACGGCGGTCGAGCCCGTGAACGCCACCTTGTCGATGCCCTCCTGGCGGACCAGCGCCGCGCCGGTGGCCCCGTCGCCCGCCACGATCTGGACGACGCCCGCGGGAAGCTCGGCCTCCAGGCAGATCTCCGCCAGCAGGAGCGCGCTGAGCGGGGTGGTCTCGGCGGGCTTCAGCACGGCTGTGTTGCCGCATGCCAGCGCCGGCGCGAGCTTCCAGGCCGCCATAAGAAGCGGGAAGTTCCAGGGCACTATCTGCGCCGCCACGCCTAGAGGGGCGAACTTTCGCCCGCCGACGCCGTAGGAGAGCTTGTCGGCCCAGCCGGCGTAGTGGAAGAAGTGCGCCGCGGCCAAGGGGATGTCTACGTCGCGCGAT
>Ga0126313_10002215_pt1 | contig 10773 bp, 10 predicted proteins | sample Plot105A_FD_89954 | JGI IMG/M metagenome (GOLD analysis project Ga0126313, IMG submission 89954) | Serpentine soil microbial communities from UC McLaughlin Reserve, CA, USA - Plot105A | ecosystem: Environmental > Terrestrial > Soil > Grasslands | place: USA: UC McLaughlin Reserve, Lake County... | reverse complement strand
TTGCCCTGGACGTCGCCGATCAGCGCGGCGACGCCGCCGTCGCGGGCCCTGTAGAGGTCGTAGAAGTCGCCGCCGAGCTCGATGTTCTCGCCGGCCGGGCGGAAGCGCACCGCCGCGGCCAGGCCGGGGACGTCGGGCAGCGCGCCGGGGCGCAGGCTGCGCTGCAGCGTGCGCGCGATCGTCCGCTCGCGGTCGTACAGGCGCGCGTTGGCGACGGCGACGGACGTGAGGCTCGCGAGCTGGTCGAGGATCGCGCGGTCGCGCGGGCTGAACTCGCGGCCGGCGCGGTCGACGACGTCGATCGCCCCGAGCTCCTGCCCGCGGTCCGACAGCTGCGCCGTCAGCCTCGCCGGGTCCGGCGGGCCGGCACCCAGCTCCGCCGGGGAGGTGGCCGTCAGCGGGCGCATCCGCGCGTGCGAGCCGATCACCGCGACGCTGGCGCGGTCGGCGGTCAGGATCCCGCGCGCGGCGTCGGCCGACAGCTGGACGATCTCCTGCACCGTCATCGACGAGTTGATCGCCACCGACGCGTCGGCCAGCGCGCGCAGCTGCATCACGTGCTCGTGCTCGAGCCGCGCCACCTGCTGGACCTCGGTGTAGCCGCGGTGCACGCTCTCGAAGATCGACAGGCTCTCGCGCAGGAACGCCTCCGCGGCCTGCAGGGTCGCGTCCGTGGGCGGGGCCGAGCCCGTGTCCAGCACGCCGCGCAGCGCCGCGTGGTGGGCCGCGGCGAGGTCGAGGACGCTCAGGTGCGCGGCGACGGCCTCGCGGCCGAGGTCGTACGCGGCGCCGAGCCCCTGCTCCCCGCGGTCGCGCAGATAAGCCGAGAAAGCCGCCGCGTAGCGGGGAACGAGGTCGAGGGACCCGTTGCCGGGCCCATCGTGCTGGACGGACACGCGCGGGACTCTATTGGCTGCCGCAGGCTGCGCCGACGGGTCGCTAGTGGTGGTGCTCCAGCGGGAGCGCGGCGATGTCGCGGCGCACGTCCGCGATCCACCTGATCGTGGTGATCAGGAACACGGTGCCGGCCAGGGCGACCACGTACCAGGAGAGCGTGATCGAGACGATCGCGATCGCCAGCGCGGCGGCGTTCACGACCGGGATGATGCTCGGCTCCGGCATGTGGATCTCCTCGCCCGCGGGCGGGACCGGCCGGTGCTCCAGCTCGCTCATACGTAGACCCAGGCGGCGACGAAGGTCAGCGCGAACATCAGCAGCCCGATCACGGCCGTGATCAGGGCGGTGCGGAGGTTGCGGCGCGCGAGGCGGCGATCCATGGCCCGGATCTTACAAGCGGGCGTCGGCGACCATCGCGCCGAACAGCAGCGCCAGATAGGCGAGCGAGTAGAGGTAGGTCTTCAGGGCGGCCTGGCGGTCGGCGCGGCGCTGCAGGCGCACGGCGAGCACCAGGAACCAGCTGCCGAGGCCGAGCGCGAACGCCGCGTAGATCGCGCCGAAGAAGCCGAAGACGACCGGGAGCATCGTCAGCACGACCAGCAGGCACGTGTAGAGCACGATCTGGCGGCGCGTCTCGGTCTCGCCGTGGACGACGGGCATCATCGGCACGCCAACCCGCTCGTACTCGTTCTTCATCAGCAGCGACAGCGCCCAGAAGTGCGGCGGCGTCCAGTAGAAGACGATCGCGAACAGGTACCAGGCGGCGGGGTCCACGTGGCCGGTCACCGCGGCCCAGCCGACGAGCGGCGGGACGGCGCCGGCGGCGCCGCCGATCACGATGTTCTGCGGCGTCGAGCGTTTCAGCCACATCGTGTAGACGAGCACGTAGCCGAGGAAGCCGGCGAGCGCGAGGAAGGCCGCCAGCAGGTTGACCGCGGTCGCCAGGAGCACGAACGACAGCACCTGCAGGACGAGGCCGTAGGCGAGCGCGGCGCCGGGGCGAACGCGGCCCGAAGGGACCGGCCGGGTGGCCGTGCGCGCCATCTGGGCGTCGATGTCGCGGTCGTAATAGTGGTTGACCGCGCCCGCGCCGCCCGCCGACAGCGAGCCGCCCAGGAGGGTCAGCAGCACCAGCCCCACCGACGGGTCGCCGGCGACGTACATCGTCGTGACCGTCGTCAGCAGCAGGAGCAGCTGCACCTTCGGCTTGGTCAGCGTGACGTAGTCCGCCACGACCTGGCGCACGCCACCGAGCGCGAGCGGGGTGGCCGTGGGCGCGCCGAAGCTGCTCATCGCCTCAGGAGGGGCTCGCCGGACCGGTACTGCTGGGGCACGCCGGTCTGCTGCTCGACCTGGCGCCGGATGTCCTTCATCGGCTCGACCGAGCGCACGCGCGGGACGATGTCGAAGTTGTTCTCCGGCGGCGGCGAGGGCGTGAACCACTCGAGCGTGTTCGCCTTCCACGGGTCGGGGCCGGCGATCGTGCCCTTCTTCACCGAGCGGACGAGGTTGATGATCGTCAGCAGCACGCCGATCGCGATCAGGAACGCCCCGATCGTCGAGATCAGGTTGTACGTCTGCCAGCCCGACTGCTCCGAGTACTCGTAGATGCGGCGCGGCATGCCGTCCAGGCCCATCGAGTGCTGGATCAGGAACGTCATGTGGAAGCCGATGAAGAAGAACGCGAACGAGACCTTGCCCAGGCCCTCGCTCATCATCCGGCCGCTCATCTTCGGGAACCAGAAGTACAGCGCCGCCACCATGCCGAACGCGCTCGCCCCGAACGCCGTGTAGTGGAAGTGGGCCACCACGAAGTACGTGTCCGTGAGCTGCCAGTCGATCGGGAAGACGGCCAGGAAGATGCCCGTGATGCCGCCCATCAGGAACGTGAAGATGCCGCCGATGCAGTAGAGCAGCGGCACCCGGTACTCGACCGTGCCGCGCCACAGCGTGGCGATCCAGTTGAAGATCTTCACGCCCGTCGGCACCGCGATCAGGAAGCTCGAGAGCATGAAGAAGGCCAGCACGACGGTCGACATCGGCGTCGCGAACATGTGGTGTGCCCACACGAGCACGCCGAGGAAGGCGATGCCGGCCGTGGCGGCCGCGATCGCCTTGTAGCCGAAGATCGGCTTGCGCGCGAACACCGGCAGGATCTCCGAGAAGACGCCGAACGCGGGCAGCACGAGGATGTAGACCTCGGGGTGGCCGAAGAACCAGAACAGGTGCTGCCAGAGCAGCGCCGAGCCGCCCTCGTCCGGGTCGAAGAAGTTCGTCCCGAAGTTGCGGTCCAGCAGCAGCATCGTGACCGTGGCGGCCAGCGAGGTCAGCGCGAGCATGATCAGGTACGCGTAGATCAGGATCGTCCACACGAACAGCGGCATGCGGCCCCAGCCCATGCCGGGCGCGCGCATGTTGTGGATCGTCGCGATGAAGTTGATCGCGCCCAGGATCGAGGCCAGGCCGGTGAGGTGGACCATGTAGATCCAGGCCTCCTGGCCGTTGGAGGGCGAGTACTCCTTCGAGGACAGCGGCACGTAGGAGAACCAGCCGGCCTCGGGCGGGTGGAAGAAGAACGACGCGTACAGCGCCAGGCCGCCGAACAGGAACATCCAGTACGACCACGCGTTCAGCCGCGGGAAGGCGACGTCGCGGGCGCCGATCATCAGCGGCAGCAGGTAGTTCGCGAAGCCCGCCCAGACCGGCACGATGACCAGGAAGATCATCGTCGTGCCGTGCATCGTGAACAGCTGGTTGTAGATCTCCGGCGTGACGAGCGTGTTCTCCGGAGCGCCCAGCTGCAGGCGGATGAGCAGCGCCTCGACCCCGCCCAGCACGAAGAAGACGAGGACCGTGTAGAGGTACATGATCCCGATCTTCTTGTGATCGGTGGTGGTGAACCACGAGGTCCAGCCCTCGTGCGGCCCGCGGATCGCGTGGCTGATGATGTGCGGGACCGGCCGCTCGATGATCGGCTGCGCGGCGGTGGTCTCTGGTGTGGAGGTCGTGGCCATGGCTTACGGGTTCTGCTGATTCTGCTTGTCGATCTCTTCGCGGGTCTTGGCGGCCTGCTCGCGCGCGGACTTGATCTCGGTCGCCTTGCGGTCGACCCAGGCCTTGTAGTCCGGGTAGCGCATGCCGATCACGCGGCCGAGCATGTTCGCGTGGTTGCGGCCGCAGAGCTCGGCGCACTGGCCGTCGTAGACCACCTGGTCGGCACCCTCGGGGATCGCCGACGGAGGGATCTTGAACCAGGTCTTGTTCGTGTAGCCCGGCACGGCGTCCATCTTGCCGCCGAGCTTGGGGATCCACCATGAGTGCACGACGTCGTCGGCGGTGATGTCCAGCGTGACCGTCATGCCGACGGGCACCACCATGTCCACGTAGGAGAAGACCTCCTTCTCGGACCGCGGGTACTGGTAGCGCCACACGTACTGCTGGCCGTCGACGCGGATGTTGAGGCTGGCGCTGCCCTTGGGCGGAGCCGGCTGGTCCGTGGCCGCGTAGAGCACGTTGGACGCGGTGACCGGGTTGCCGTTCGCGTCGATGTCCGACGCCGGCGGGTTCTTGATGTTGGGCAGCGTGATGAAGGTGAAGACCGTGATGAAGACGAGGATCACGAACGCGCCGACGGTCCAGCCGACCTCGAGGCGCGTGTTGCCGTGGATCTGCGCCGCGACCGTGCCCTTGCGCGCGCGGAACTTGAACAGCGCCCAGACGAGCGCCCCCGCCACGCCGATGAAGACGATCCAGGCGAGGATGAAGATCAGCAGGTAGAGCGTCCAGATCTCGTCCGCGTTCTTCGAGCCGCCCTTCTCGGGGAAGAAGAACCCGGCGTTCGCGGCGGCGGGCGCCAGCGCGAGGCCGGCCAGGGCCGCTGTCAGGGCGCGGGTGAGGAGCACCTTCAGCATGCGGCGGCGGAGTATATGGAGCAAGGAGGCCGGAGCGGGGTGCCGGCGCGTCATCTCCCGCCGAAGGCGGCCGGCCGCTTCTCCAGGAACGCCTGCACGCCCTCCAGGAAGTCGCCGCTCTCGGCCGACTGCTGCTGGATCTCGGCCTCCAGCGCCAACTGGTCGTCCATCCGACCGTAGAGCCAGGCGTTGAGCTGGCGCTTCGTGCCGGCGTAGGAGAGCGTCGGGCCGCTCGCGAGCCGCTCGGCCAGCGCGTCGACCTCCGCCTCGAAGTCCTCGTCGGCCGCCACGCGGTTGATCAGGCCCCACTCGAGCGCCCGGCGGGCGGGGATCCTCTCGCCCAGCATCGCCATCTCGGTCGCGCGCGTGAAGCCGATCCGCTCGGGCACGAACAGCGACGAGCCGCCGTCGGGCACCAGGCCGATGTTCACGAACGCCAGCAGGAAGTAGGCGCTCTCCTTGGCGATCACGAGGTCAGCGGCGAGCGCGAGCGAGAGCCCGATGCCGACCGCGGGGCCGTTGACGGCCGCCACCACGGGCTTGGGCATCCGCCGGATCCCGGTGATGATCGGGTGATAGCGCTCGGTCAGCGCCGTGTGGACGTCGGGGCGCCCGCCCGGCGTCGGGTCGAAGCCGGCCTTGAGGTCCGCCCCGGAGGAGAAGCCGCGGCCGGCGCCGGTGATCACGACGGCGCGCACCTCGTCGTCCTCGGCGGCCTTCTCGACCGCGTCGCGCAGGTCGAGGCCGAGCTGCTTGTTCCAGGCGTTCATCGCCTCCGGGCGGTTCAGGGTGATGCGCAGCTCGCCGCCGCGGCGCTCCACCAGCACGGTCTCGTAGTCCATGGGGCGCGATCCTACGGGGATGGCCCCGGCGTTCGTGTTCGGCTACGGCTCGCTCTTGGACGGCGCGACAGGCGTCCCCTGCCGCCTCCAGGGCTGGCGCAGACGCTTCGGCGTGGCGATGGACAACCGCCGCACGATCCCGGGCTACAAGTACTTCCTGGACGCGCGCACGGGCGCGCGGCCGGAGGTCTTCGTGGCGTTCCTGGACGTGGTGCCGGAGCCGGGGGCGGCGGTGCAGGGCATCGCCGCCGAGGTCGATCCCGCGCGGCTGGAGGCGCTCGACGACCGCGAGCGCAACTACGCGCGCGTCGACGTCTCGGCCGCGCTCGACCTAGACCTCGGCGGCCCCGTCTGGGCGTACGCCGGCCTGCCGGAGGCGCGCGAGCGCTACGCGGCCGCCGTGGCGGCGCAGCGCGCGGTCGTCGCGCGCGCGTACGTGGATGACGTACGCGCGGGCTTCGCGGCCCACGGGCTGGCCTTCGACACGTTCCCGGAGGTCCCCGTGATGGACCTCGATCGGATCGACCTGCCGTAGCCGCTGCGATCCCGTCGGCACCCGCCGTTAGACTCGCCCGCGCCGTGCGCCTGCCCACCGCCATCCGCGTGGCCGCGGGTGCGGCCCTCGTCGCCGGGATCGCGGCACCGCTCGTCCGCAGGCGGTTGAAGCTCCCGCCGCCCGTCGTGACCGGGACCGCGGCCCTCGCGCCTTTCGCCCTCTGCGTGCTCGTCCCGCGCTCGCGGGCGCGCGACGTCGGGACGTGCGTGCTGCAGATGTGGGCCTACGTCGCCACGTACGAGATGCCCAACGACGACCCGGCCGCGCTCGAGCGCCGGGTCAAGGTCGCCTACCCGGTGCGCGCCGACAAGACGATCGGCCTCGGCACCACGCCGACGCTGCGCCTGCAGCGCGCGCTCGCGACCCCCGGCCGCTTCCGCGCCTGGGAGAAGCTGCTCGTGTGGTCGCACTGGCTGTGGTTCCTGTTCCCCCACGGGACCGTCGCGTACCTGATCCTGCGCCGCCCCGAGCACTTCCCGCGCGGCGCCGCGCAGATCTACGCGACGTTCGACCTCGGGCTGATCGGCTACTGGGCGGTCCCGACCGCGCCGCCCTGGTACGCCGCGGCGCAGGGTCTGATGGCGGACGGCCGGACCCCGGAGCTTCGCCGGATGATGGTCGAGTACGGCGAGCAGTTCTGGAGGTCCGGGTGGGCCCCGCTGTACGGTTTCCTTGGAGGCAATCCACTCGCTGCCATGCCGTCGCTGCATTTCGCCACCTCCGTGACGGCGGCTCACGTGCTCACCGACAGCCGCGCGGCCGCTGCTCCGCTCGCTTGGGCCTACGCGGGCACGCTCGGCCTTGCCCTCGTCTACCTGGGCGAGCACTACGTCGTCGATCTCGCGGCCGGCCTCGCCCTCGCCGAGGGCGTCCGGCGCGGCACGCCGGCCGCGGTCCCGCTCGCGCGGCGGGTGAGCAGCACCATCCGCCGGCTCGAGCGGAGGGCGGGAGCGTGAGCGAGACGCGCCCGAGCCACGCCCGCGAGGACGAGCAGCTGCTGCAGGAGCCCGAGTACGAGGCGCTCGAGATCGAGGCTGCCGAGGAGGGCGACGACCACGGGCTCGAGATCAACCGCCGCACCGTGCTGTCGCTCGGCGCCTTCCTGCTGCTCTCGCTCGCCGCCCTGTACTTCCTGCTGCCCCAGCTCGCCGGCCTCGAGGACACCTGGCGACGGATCGAGGACGGCAGCCCTTACTGGATGCTCGTGGCGCTGCTGTTCGGCTGCGGGATGTTCTTCAGCTACGTCGCGATGTTCCGCGGGATCTTCCTGGCGGCGGGCTCGAGCCGGATCGACTGGCGCGCCAGCTACCAGATCACGATGGCCGGGCTGGCGGCCTCGCGGATCTTCGCCGCCGGCGGCGCCGGCGGCCTCGTGCTGACGGCCTGGGCGCTGCGGCGCTCGGGCATGCGCAAGCGCGTCGTCGCGGACAAGACGCTGACGTTCCTGATCCTCACCTACATGCCCTACATGGCCGCGCTGATCGTCTGCGGCCTCGGGCTGCGGCTCGGGATCTTCCACGGGCCGGCGCCCTTCGGCCTGACCGTCGTGCCCGCGATCATCGCCGTGATCCTGACCGCGATCGGGGTCTCGACCGCGCTGGTGCCGACCGACCTGCAGCGCCGGCTCGAGGGATTCGCGCGCGGCCATGGGAAGCTCGGCAAATGGGCGCAGCGGCTCGCGAACCTGCCGGCCTCCGCGTCGGCGGGGATGCGCGACGCGCTCCAGCACCTGCGCCACCCGGACCCGGCGCTGGCCGGCGCGGTGCTGTTCTGGGCCTTCCAGGTGGCCATCCTGTGGGCCTCGTTCCACGCGTTCGGCGGCGCCCCGCCGCTGGCCGTGCTCACGCAGGCGTTCTTCGTCGGCATGTTCGGCAACCTGCTGCCGATGCCGGGCGGCGTCGGGGGCGTCGAGGGCGGCATGATCGCCTCGCTGGCCGCGTTCGAGGTCGACGCGGGGCAGGCGGTCGTGGCGGTCCTGCTGTTCCGGGCGGTGACCTTCTGGCTGCCGCTGATCCCCGGCGTGATCGCCTACTTCCAGCTGCGCAAGACCGTCGATCGCTGGCGTGACGAGCTACACTCACTATACAAAGTGAAGTAAGGACGAGAGAGGCCAATGCCAGACGTCGAGAACGTGATCATCATCGGCAGCGGACCGGCCGGCTATACCGCCGCGCTGTACACCGCCCGCGCGAACCTGAACCCGCTCGTGATCGAGGGGTTCCTGTGGGGCGGGCTGCTCCAGCAGACCACGGACGTCGAGAACTACCCGGGCTACCCGCAGGGCGTGATGGGCCCGCAGATGATGCAGGACCTGCGCGACCAGGCCGAGCGCTTCGGCTCGCGCTTCATCACCGAGAACGTGACCCGCTTCGAGCCGGGCTCCGACGGCGAGCCGCACCGCGTGTGGATCGACGACGAGGAGTACCTGGCCCGCTCGGTCGTGCTGGCGATGGGCGCCGAGCACAAGAAGCTCGCCGTGCCCGGCGAGGAGGAGCTCGGCGGCCGCGGCGTGTCCTACTGCGCGACCTGCGACGCCGCCTTCTTCAAGGACCGCGCCACGATCATCGTCGGCGGCGGCGACTCCGCGATGGAGGAGGCGATCTTCCTCGCCAAGTTCTCCTCGAAGGTGGTGGTCGTCCACCGCCGGGCCGAGTTCCGCGCCTCGAAGATCATGCTCGAGCGTGCCCGCTCGACGGAGAACATCGAGTTCAAGACCCCGTTCGTGGTCGAGGAGTTCCTGGCCGGCGACAACGGTGCCCTGGACCGCGCGCGGCTGCGCAACGTCGAGACGGGCGAGACCGAGGAGCTGCCGATGGACGGCGCCTTCATCGCGATCGGCCACGAGCCGCAGTCGGAGATCGTCGACGGGATCGTCGAGACCGACGCCGACCGCTACGTCGTGACCGAGGGCAAGTCCACGCGCACCAACGTCCCGGGCGTGTTCGCCGCCGGCGACCTGGTCGACCACACCTACCGGCAGGCGATCACCGCCGCCGGCTCGGGCTGTCAGGCGGCGCTGGACGCCGAGTGGTACCTGCGCGACAACCCTCAGGTGCCGACCCCGGCGGCGCTCGAGGGGACCGGGGACCTCGCTGAGCAGCAGTGGGCGCCCAGCGCCCGCTCCTAGAGCCGCTTGATCGTCAGCCGGTAGCCCGCGTCGAGCGCGCGGGCACCGGACTGCGCGCCGAGCGCCACGTAGAACGTGCGCGTGCGGCCGGTGCGGTTGCGCAGCGTGATCCGCTCGGTGCGGGAGCCCTTGCGGCGCGACGTCGCCAGCCGCCGGGAGCTCCTGCAGCCGCTGCGCGTGCACTTCGCAAGCGACGAGGTGCCCGACGAGAAGCCGGCCAGCACGGGGTCGCCGAAGGTCGGCTTTGCGATCACCCGCACGCGCGAGCGCTTGCGGATCCGCAGCCGGTAGACGTCGGCCGGATCCTCGTAGGCGTCGACGAGGCCGACCAGCCGCTTGGTGGCGCGGCCCGTGAACACCGGCGTCGCGGCGCGGCCGAACGCGCGGCCGTCGACCCAGACGATGTCGTCGTTGGGCTCGAGCGGATCGCGCGGGGGCGGCTTCTTGGTCAGCGCCGCGCCGACGTCGAGCAGGCCGAAGCCGGTGCCGTTGTCGAAGCCCTTGCGGCCGAGGTCGCGCGCGGAGAGCCGCACGACCTGGGCGACCTGGTCCGGTGAGAGGTCCGGGCGCGCGGCGCGCACCCAGGCGACCGCGGCGGAGACCATCGGCGCCGAGAAGCTCGTGCCGTTGAGGCGCTGATACCCGTCCGGGTTGCCGTCCTCGACGTCGAGCGGGACGGGGACCGCGGTCATGATCGACTCGCCGGGAGCGCTCAGGTCGACCGCGGGGTTGGAGTTCGAGAACGCGGAGGAGTCCAGGCGCGCGTTGACGGCCGCGATCGTGAGCACATGCGGCAGCGAGGCGGGGAACTCGGGCGGGTTGCCCTCGGCGAACTCGTTGCCGGCGGCCGCGACGGGGACGATCCCGCGCCGGATCGCGAGCTGGATCGCGTTGTACTCCGCACGGCAGAGGCTCTGCGAGCCGTAGCTCATGTTGATCACCGCGGCGCCGGCGCGGACCGCCGCGCGCACGCCGCCCGCGGAGGCCGAGCAGGTCAGCGCCTCCGGCGGCAGCGGGACGTTGAGCGCGCGGGCGCCGGGCCAGACGCCGAGGATCCCGACGTCGTTCTTGGGCGCGGCGGCGACGGCCGCGGTGGCCGTGCCGTGGAGGTTGTCGAGCGGCCGGCCGCCGAGCGTGGCGATGTTCGGGTCGCCGGCCCACTCGGCGTGGGTCTCGTCCAGGCGGGTGTCGAGCAGCGCGATCAGCGGGCTGTTGGGCGCCACCGCGGGCGGCGCGAGGTTCGGGTCGGCGATCGCGGCGCGCCACGCGTCGGGGGACTTCGACAGCGGGTCGTCGGGGACCGCCTGCTTGGTGTCGCGCAGCGCGTCGGGCTGCGCGTAGAGCAGCAGGCCGCGGCTGCGCAGCGCGCTCGCCATCGCGCGCGCGCTCGCGCGCGCCACCACGTAGTCGCCGCCACCGATCAGCCGCGCGCCGAACGCG
>Ga0126313_10002214_pt1 | contig 10774 bp, 10 predicted proteins | sample Plot105A_FD_89954 | JGI IMG/M metagenome (GOLD analysis project Ga0126313, IMG submission 89954) | Serpentine soil microbial communities from UC McLaughlin Reserve, CA, USA - Plot105A | ecosystem: Environmental > Terrestrial > Soil > Grasslands | place: USA: UC McLaughlin Reserve, Lake County... | reverse complement strand
TAGGCCCACATCCGGCAGCCCCCGAGCGCCGGGCCGCGGGCCGTCGAATGCACGGCGACGATCGAGTAGAGACCGGAACGCTGCCCGCGCCTGACGAGCAGCTCTTCGTGGTCGAGGGTGGCGAGGTAACGCTCGGGGATGCCTGGAGGCTATCCCCCAGCCATCGCCGTGCCCGTCGCGGTCCCGGTCGGGCCGCCGGCGGTGATCGAGCTGCCCTCGCCCCGGCCGGCGGTCGCCGGCGTGCTCGTCGTCCCGGCGGCGGCCGAGGTCGAGCTGGGCTCGGAGGCGGAGCTGCCCGGCTGGGTCTGCGCCGTGGACGGCGCGGTGGTGGTCGGCAGCTGCTTGGTGACGCTCTCGACCGCGCTGGGGACGTCGCGGCCGGCGGGCGCGGTCACGGCGGTCGTGGTGACGGGCGGCGCCGTGGTGGTCGTGGCGCCGACCACTCCAAGCGCGTCGACCGGTCCGGGCGCGAGAACGTCGGGACGGTCGTCGAGCGGATCGGCCACGGCGGCCTTGTGACGCCGCGCGCGGCTCTGCGTCCGCTCCGTCGCCGCGGGGCGGCCGTGGCTCGCCGCCCGGCGACGCTCCGCGGGGATCGCGATGGTCGGTGCCGCCTGCCGGCGCGTCGCCGCCGGGGCGGCGGCCGTCACCACGCGGACCGGGTGGGCGTTGACCGCCCCGGGCGGGGCGAGCTCACTGGGCACCTGCACCGCACCGCCGGCGGTGACCACGGCGGCGCCGACGACGAGCGCCAGCTTGGCGGCGGAGACCGCCGCCGCGCTGCCGCCCACCACCGCACCGCCGCCGGCCACGGCGCCGCCGCCCGCGGCGCCGCCCCCGCCCAGGAGCTGGGCGAGGACCGATACGGGGCCGGCCCCGGCGACGGGGCTCCGCCCGGCGAGCGCGCGCTGGCGCCCGCGAAGCTCTGAGCGATACGCGCGGCAACCCGCGCAGTCCTTGAGGTGGCGGCGCGCCCGCCCGTTCGCGCGCACGCCCCGACCGTGGGCGGCGGCGATGTCGCTGCGGACCTCGCCGCACGCGGCGTCGCGCGCCTCGGCGGCCTGCACGAGCCCCATCCGCGCCCGCACCAGCAGCGACTTGACCGCCGGGATGGTGACGTCGAGAGCGGCGGCGAGGTCGGCGTAGGACAGCCCCTCCATCTCGCGCATGAGGAGGACCGAGCGCTGGTGCTCGGGCAGCCGCTGGACATCCTCGACCAGGCGGCGCAGGTCCTCGCGGCGCTCGGTGGCCGACGAGGGGTCGATCGTCGGGGTGCGCGAGACCTCGAAGACGTCGGCCGCCGGCGGAACCGGCCGGCGCAATTGGTCGATGCAGCGGTTGTGAGCTACCCGGTACAGCCAGGCGCGCAGGGCGATGTCGCGCCCGTCGGCGCGTAGGGCCCCGTAGGCGCGCAGGAAGACGTCCTGGACCGCGTCCTCGGCGTCGGACCTCGAGCCGGCCAGCATCTGGCGCACGTAGGCGAATACACGGGCGCGGTAGCGGTCGTGGATGGTGCGGAAGGCATCCTCGTTGCCCGTGCGGAAGAGCGCGACCAGCTGCGCGTCGGATCGCAGCCGCAGCAGGGGGGCCGAGACCGAGATCTTCAGCCGGTGGGCCTGCTGAGGGGCGGAGAGGGCTGATGCTTCCACGGCCGTGAGGTCCTCCGGCCACTCTAACTGCGCGGAGCGGCCGAAGTTACGCTCTCAGGCGGAAATGTTGACCATGACGTGCTTGACCTCGGTGTAGTCCTCGAGCGCGTACATCGACAGGTCCTTGCCGTAGCCGGACTGCTTGTAGCCGCCGTGCGGCATCTCCGACGCGAGCGGGATGTGGTCGTTGACCCACACGCACCCGAAGCGCAGGGCGTTGGCCACCCGCATGGCGCGGCCGACGTCGCGCGTCCACACCGAGCTGGCCAGCCCGTAGGGCGTGCCGTTGGCCCACTCGATCGCGCGGTCCTCGTCGGTGAACGCCTGCACGGTGATCACCGGGCCGAAGATCTCCCGCTGGATCATCTCGTCGGTCTGCTCGAGGCCCGCCACCACGGTCGGCTCGAGGAAGAAGCCGGGCAGCTCCGGCTCGCTGCCCCCCACCACGACCTCGGCCCGGTCGGGCCGCCGCTCGAGGAAGCCCTCGACGCGCTCGCGCTGGCCGGCGGAGTTCAACGGGCCGAGGGTGGTGTCGTCGGCGAGCGTGTCGCCGAGCGTCAGGCCGCGCGCCTGCTCGGAGAGTCCGTTGACGACGTCGTCGAGCACGCGCGAATTCGCCAGCACGCGGGTGGCCGCGGTGCAGTCCTGGCCGGCGTTGTAGAAGCCGGTGCCGGCGATGGTCTCGAGCGCGACCTCCATATCGGCGTCGTCGAAGATCACCACGGGGGCCTTGCCGCCGAGCTCGAGGTGCACGCGCTTGAGCGAGCGCGACGCCACCTCCGCCACGCGCTTGCCCGACTCCACCGAGCCGGTGATCGACACCATGTCGACGTCGTCGTGACTGACCACCATCTCGCCGACGTCGCCGTGGCCGCAGACGACGTTGAGCACGCCGGCCGGCAGGAACTCGGCGGCGATCTCGGCCAGCCGCACGGTGGTCACCGGCGTGGTCTCGGCCGGCTTGAGCACGATCGTGTTGCCGGTGGCGAGCGCCGGGCCGATCTTCCACACCGCCATCATCAACGGGTAGTTCCAGGGCGCGATCTGCCCGATGACGCCGACCGGCTCGCGGCGGATGATCGACGTGTGCCCCTCGAGGTACTCGCCGGCGGCGCGGCCCTCGAGGACACGCCCGGCGCCTGCGAAGAAGCGCAGGTTGTCGACCATGAACGGGAGCTCGTCCTCGCGGAACGCGTTGATCGGCTTGCCGGCGTTGGTGGCCTCGAGCTGGGCAAGCTCCTCGGCCCGCTCCTCGAGCGCGTTCGCGAGCCCGAGGATCGCCTCGGCGCGCTCGCCTGGCGTCTTTGACGCCCAAGCGGGAAACGCGGCGCGCGCGGCGGCGACCGCTCGATCGACGTCGTCGGGCGAGGACAGCGGCGCCTCGGCGATCGGCTCGCCCGTGGCCGGGTTGAGCACGGGCTCGTGGTCGCCGGTGCCGGAGGGCTCGCCGGCGATGAAGTTGGTGAGGGAGGAGAGCGCGGTGGACATGCGGCGAACGTAGCTGCCGTTCCTCGCGATGTCCACAGGAGTCACAGATCGAGCACGACGTCGTCACGCGGCTGTGAGCAGCAGATCAGTGCGCTTCCGTCGGCGGGAGGTTCAACCGGGTCGGGAGCGTATTCGACCTTGCCGGCGATGAGGGTGGTCTCGCAGTTGTGGCAGACGCCGGTGCGGCACGACCAACGGACCGGTACGTCGCATGCTTCGGCGAGCTCGAGCAGACTGGCGTAGTCGCTGCTCCACGGGACGGCGAGGTCGCTGCGGGCGAACTCGATCGTCGGGCCGTGTCCGGCCTGGCCGGCGGGCGGGTGAGGCGCCCGCGCGAATGTTGCTGCGATGCCGGGCGTCAGACCGGGTGCGGGCCCGAACGGTTCGGTGTGGATCCGTGCGGCGTCGATGCCCATTGCCGCCAGGCCGGCGCTGATCCCCTCCATGAACGGTGTGGGTCCGCACAGGTAGGCCTCGGCGTCACGGGGTGGCTCGAGCTCCGCGAGCAGCGACGCGCTCAGACGGCCCGCGGCGTCGAAGTCGCGGCCTTCGAGGTCGTCGGGACCGGGACGGCTGTAGGACACGTGCGTGCGCACGTTCGGCAGCGACGCGAGGAGCGCCTGGGCCTCGGCGGCGAACGAGTGATCGCGGCTGCTCCGTGCGCCATGCAGCCACCAGATCTCCCGCTCCGAATGCTCCTCCGCCAGTGCCTGAAGCATGGCGAGCACCGGGGTCGCACCGATGCCGACACTGATCAGGAGCACGGGTGCATGCGTCCGGTCGAGGATGAAGGTGCCACGGGGCGCAGCGATGTCGAGCTCGTCGCCGACGGCGAGCCGGGTGTGCAGATAGCCGCTGGCGGCCCCGTCTTGTTCGCGCTTGACGGTGATGCGGTAGTAGCCGGCGTCGGGCGGTCCGGAGAGGGAGTAGTTGCGGAGCACCGACCGCCGCTGCTCGTCGGGCGTGACTTGGAGCGTGAGGTACTGACCTGGGCGAGCGGCCGGTAGTGGTGCGCCCTTCGGATCCTCGAGGCGGACGGAGATCACCGAGTCGGCTTCGCGCGTGATTGCGGTGACGGTCAGCCGACGGAACCCGGGCCAGGCCGGGGGCGGGCTCGTGACCGCGAGCCCGGCGTTGCCGCTGCCCGGTTCTCGCTCGAGCAGCGCCCGGAACGACGCCTGCCAGCCGGGGCTGAGGGCCGGGATGCGGAGCGCCCGGAGCAGTTGCTGGCGCGTGTGCCCAGGGAGGTAGAGCAGCGCGTCGGCCTCGGCGACGGACATCTGCTCGGGACCGGCGCCGAGCTTGATGATGTCGTCTCCTGCTTGTACGTCGCCCTCTTCGAGCACGCGAAAGTAGAAGCCTGGACGGTGGTGTGAGACGAGCAAGGCCGGGATGCGCGGGTCGTTCATCCGGATCCCGACGCGGTAGCAGGTGACGCGGGGTTGGGTGACCTCGAAGACGGCGGTGCCGATCTGGTAGCGGTCGCCGATGCAGACCTTGTCGTCACCGAGTCCTTGCACGGTGAAGTTCTCGCCGAACTGGCCGTAGGCGAAGTCGTCTCGCCCGAGCTCGCGTTCCCAGTACCGATAGGAGTCGATCTGGTAGACGAACACCGCGCGCTGCTCGCCGCCGTGCCCGCCGAGATCGCCTTGACCGTCGCCGTCGACGTTGAGCCTGCGCACTCGGCGGGGACCGGTGACCGAGTCCTTGAAGACGCCGGTGAAGACGGTCTTCCCCTGCCAGGACACGTCCTTCGGCATGCCGACGTTGACGGACAGCAGGGTTCCCACAGGCTCGGTCTTCTCCTCCGGCATCGTCGGCGCAGTATCTCGCCGCCATGGCCATCGTGCAGGATATGAACGGATAGGGTTGGCCGCCCAGCCAAACGCGCGAGGAGCAACGCCTTGGCCTACTTCAAAGACGATCAAGAGGTCTACGCGTATATCGGCAAGCTGTTTCAGGACCTCTCGGTCGATCCCGAGCTGTCGCCCAAGTTCCGCAAGGCCGACACGATCGTGCAGTACCAGTACCGCAACCCCGAGTCGCAGATCACGGTGCGGATGAAGGAGGCCGAGGAGCCCAAGGTCGATCTCGGGCCCACCGACATGGAGCCCGAGGTGGTCATGACCATGGACGCCGACACCGCGCACAAGTTCTGGCTCGGCAAGATCAACGTCACGGTGGCCCTGGCGCGCGGCCAGATGAAGGCCAAGGGCCCGGTCGCGAAGATCCTCAAGCTGGTCCCGCTGGTCAAGCCGGTCTTCCCCAAGTACCGGCAGCAGCTCGCGGAGTCCGGCCGCGAGGACCTCGTCGACGTCGCGTGAGCGTCGAGGAGGTCGGCGGCGACCTGCACGGTCGCCAGATGAGCGGGTTCAAGGACTTCTACCAGTTCATCGCGCCGACACGGGTGATCGCCGGGCGGGGCCTGATCGAGGGGCTGGGCTTCGAGCTTTCCAAGGAGGGCGCGAGGCGCGTCGCGATCGTCACCGACCAGGTCATCCGCGCCACGGGCCTGATCGACAGGGTCGAGGCGGGCATCGCCGACGGCGGGCTCGAGGTCGCCGCGATCTACGACGGCGTGCCGCCCGACAGCGACTCCGCTGTGGTGGTGGCGGCGGCCGAGCAGGCCAAGGCCGAGGGCGCCGACGCGTTCCTCGCCGTGGGCGGCGGGTCGGTCATGGACACCGCCAAGGCGGCCGACGTGATCTTCACCCACGGCGGCGAGCCGCGCGAGTGGGAGGGCTACTACGGCCTCCCGCGCGCCGATGACGGACTGGGCCGGCCCTACGACCTGGCGCCGCTCGGCTGCCTGCCGACCACGGCCGGCACGGGGTCGGAGGTCTCGTTCGCCGCGGTGATCAAGGACCGCGCGGAGCACATCAAGTTCCAGGTCGCGGACTTCCCGATGTACCCGCGGCTGGCCGTCCTCGACCCCGAGGCCACGCGTACGCTGCCGCCGCGCATCGCGGCCGCCACGGGGATGGACGCGATGACCCACGCCATCGAGGGCTACGTGTCGCGCGAGTGGACGCCGCACGGCGACGCCTACGCGCTGCAGGCGCTGCGGCTGGTCCGCGACAACCTCGAGCGCGCGGTCCAGACGCCCGAGGACGACGACGCGCGCGGCAACATGCTCATCGCCGCCAACCTGGCGATCGCGCCGACGTCGTCCGGTGCGATTGGGATCACCCACTCGATGTCGCACCCGGCCGGCGCGCACTTCGACGTGCCCCACGGCATCGCCAACGCGATCAACCTGCCGTGGGTGATCGAGTACAACGCCGCCGGCGGGACCGACATCGCCAATCGCTACCGCGACGTCGGCGAGCTCTTCGGGCTCGAGGCCCGCGGCGACGACGCCACCGTGGCCCACGCGCTCGCCGAGCATGTGCGCGACTTGGTCTCCAGGCTCGGGCTGCCCGCCCGGCTCAGCGAGGTCGGGGTCCCGGAATCGGCCATCCCGGCCCTGGTGGACGGCGCCATGGGCGACGGCTGCACGCTCGTCAATCCGCGCGAGCCGACGGAGGAGGACTTCGCGCAGCTGTACGAGAAGGCGCTCTGACGACCGTCACATTCGCTGCCACGGCGCGGTCATGGTTGTGCATGACATGTTCGCCGTCCCGTTTGACGAGATCGCCCCCATCGTGGGCCGCTCGTCGGCTGCGACGAGGCAGCTGGCGAGCCGCGCGCGCCGCCGCGTCCAGGGCACCGCCCCGGCTTCCGACGTCGATCTCGCCGCCCAGCGCGAAGTGATCGATGCCTTCATCGCCGCGGCGCGCGAAGGCGACTTTCAGGCGCTGATCGCGGTGCTCGATCCCGATGTGGTCCTGCGCGCCGACGTCGGCGCAGCGCCCGCGGAGGGACCAGGCGAGGTCCTGGGCGCGGAGGCTGTCGCCCGGGCGGCGCTCTCCTTCTCGCGGCGCGACCTGTCCGTGCGGCCCGCCTTGATCAACGGCGCTGCCGGCACCGTCGCGATCCGCGACGGTGAGCCGGTCTCGGTCGCCGGCTTCACCGTCCGCGGGGGCAGGATCGCCGGCATCGACATCCTCGCTGACCGAGACCGGCTCCGCCGGCTCGATTTCAAGGCCCTCGACTAGCGCAGCTCTCGTAGCTGCAACCGGTTGCCGTCGGGATCCTGGAACCCTGCGAGATAGCCCCAGGGATACTCGACGATCCCATTGTCGAACTTCACTCCGCGCGACGTCAGCGCCTCGACCGCCTGCCGGATGTCCCGCGTCTCGATGGTGTACGCCGCGGGAATGCGGCCCTGGACCGGCTGGCCCTGCCCGGGCGTCCCCGGCCAGAGAACCAGCTGGAAGTCCTGGCCGTTGACGGCGACGGTCAAGAACCGCGGTCCGTCCGGAGTCGGGTTTTCGACCCCTTTCTCGAAGCCAAGGACGTTCGTGTAGAAGTCGAGCGCCTTGTCCTGGTCGCTGACGAACACGCTCGTGTAGACGACCTTCTCCAGCATCGTCGTTCCTCCATGGTTTGTGGTCATTCACCGCTATGACCATGCAGAACGCGCGAATGTGACGGCTTCAGGCCCGGCGCTCGGCCCGCGCCGCGGCGACCATCGCCCGCAGCGCGTCGCGTCCGCTGTGCTTCGGGCGCCAGCCGAGCTGCTTGCGTGCCTTGGCGGTGTCCATGATCGCCGGCACGCGGAAGGCCTGGATCCACGCGGCCTCCGGCGGCATGAACGGCAGGCGGGCGGTGATCGCAGCCGTCGCGTCCACCGCCAGCTCGGGCACGGGGACCGCGTAGTAGCCCATCTCGGACGCGAGGTCGGAGACCGTGAGCTCGCCGTCGCCGGCGAGGTTGTAGATGCCCGGCTCGCCCCGGCCCTCGATGGCCGCGCGGATCGCGGTCGCCACGTCGTCGTGGTGGACGAGCTGGTAGGGGACGCCGGGGTCGGGGATGACCGGCTTGAGCTTCGGCACGATGTCCAAGAGCCGCCGCACGGCCCCGGGAAGCTGCTCGGAGATGCGGACGTAGGGAATGTTGTCGACCATCATCAGCGCGTCCGGGCCGGCCACGATGCAGGGACGGAACACGTAGGTGTCGATGTCGACGCCCTCGGTGAGGCCGGCGAGCAGGCCCTCGAGCTCGGCCTTCTGGGCCGAGTAGTAGAACTCGGACGTGCCGCGGGGCGGGACGTCCTCGGTCAGCGGCTGCGGGTTGTCGGTGTGGAAGCCGTAGGCCGCCACCGACGACGCGTACACGAGCCGCTTCGCGCCGCACGCGATCGCGGCCTGGAAGACGTTGCGCGAGCCCTCGAGGTTGATCGACCGCGTCTCCTCGTGGGAGCCGAGGATGATGAAGGCCAGGTGCACGACCACGTCGGCGCCCGCCACGAAGCGCTCCACGTCCCCCTCGTCGAGCACGTTGCCCTGCCGGTACTCGAGCCGCTTGAAGCCGTACTTGGGATCGATCGGTCGGCGGGCCATCCCGCGGATCTCGCCGATCGCGCGCGAGCGCTCGAGCGCGTGCACCAGGGCGCGGCCGATGTCGCCCGTGGGGCCGGTGATGGCGACGGTCAGCCGCTCGGTGTCCGGGCTCACCGGCGCGCTCGCCGGTTGGCAGCCCGGCGGTAGCGCTGCGCCTTCTTCCAGTTGAGGCGGTAGCGCGCGATGGTCGATGTCGGCGGGAGCTCGAAGCCCCCCACCAGCCTGTGGGGCACCATCGACCATCCCTGCTCGTCCTCGACGAGATCCCCGCGCACCTGGAAGTTGCGCTGCCAGGTGAAGTCGGGGGCGTGGTCGTGGGCGGTGAGGCACGCAAGGCCGGGCTGCATGGGCACGCCGAGGGCGTCGGCGTCGATGCGCACGCGGCCCGCCTGGCGATCGAGGCGCACGGGCACGCGCAGCGAGAACGGGAAGCCGTCGGGGGATACGAGCGAGATCACCGCCGTCCGGTAGCGCCGGCCGAGCTCGTCCATGCGCGCGTCCCACGCGGCGCTCCCGGCGTCCGGCCGGGCGTGCCCGGGGTCCTCGGGCTCCTCGACGTGGCCGGAGCGCACTTCCTCGATGCGAGCGTCGAACAACCGGGGCTCCTGCGTGCAGTCACCCTCCGGCCACACGTAGACCCGCTCCGGCCACACGTGCACGTAGATGCGGTTGTAGTACCAGTCGAACAGGCCCTGCAGGAACTTGGGCGGCGTCTGCTTCCTGGTGGCGGGCAGCTTGGCCACCACCTCGCGCATGTAGCGCTCCCGGTTGGCGGCCAGATCGTCCTCGTCGACCCGCGCCGTTCCCTGAACGAGCACCATCGGCGGGTGGTCCAGCCCCGAGCCCGTCGGGTCGCTGAACAGGAGCGACACGCGCGGGTTGGCGCGCGCGTCGTCGGCCTTCTTCGGATAGCCGACGCCGGTGGTGACGTCCACGCAGCCCTCGCCGGCGTGGTAGTACGGCGTCACCGGCCAGGTGATGGGCTGGCCGCGTGAGTCGATCGTCGTGTACTCGGTCGTGATGAAGCGCTCGAAGACGGCCTGGACGTCTTGCGGCAGCGACCCGGTCACGGGGGGCATGCTATGACAGCCCTGGCGATGGAGCTCGACCACGTCGTCCTCGGCGTCACCGACCTCGAGGCCGCCGCACGGCGGCTCGAGAACCGGCATCGGCTCACCGCCGTACCGGGCGGGCGCCACGAGTCGGCCGGCACCCACAACTGGATCGTTCCGCTCGGCGACGCCTACCTCGAGCTGCTGGCGGTCGAGAACGAGGCGGCCGCGCAGACGAGCCCCTTCGGCCGCTGGGTGCTCGAGCGCGCCCGCGGCGCCGACGCCTGGCTGGGCTGGTGTCTGCGCACAGACGACCTCGACGGCGTGTGCGAGCGGCTCGGGCTCGAGCCGATGGCGATGGAGCGGGGGAAGCTTTCCTGGCGCATCGCCGGCGTCCAGCGGGTCTGGGAGGACCCGTCGCTTCCGTTCTTCATCCAGTGGGACGTGCCCGACGACCAGCTGCCCGGGCGGGCCGGCGGACCGACCTCGGCGAGCGACGCCCGGCTGAGCGCGCTGGAGATCGGCGGCGACGAGGCGGCGGTGCGGGCCTGGGCCGGTGATCTGCCGGGAAGCGTGCGGATCGTGGACGGCCCGCCCGGCATCCTGGCGGTGGCGGTTGCCGGCGCGGCCGGGGTCGAGGTGATCCGGGGCTAGTGGAGCCGTCCGGAAGTCTTCTGGGTTATGTGAAGGAGGCGGGTGGGGTGCGACGAAATGATGGTCGTGCCCCGGACCAGCCGCTATGTGATCGAGCTAGGCGCTGACGAGCGCGGGGAGCTCGAGCGTCGGGCGCGGGAGGTCAGTGCGCCATGGCGTGACGTCCAGCGGGCGCGGATGATCCTCTATGCGGCCGAGGGGATGGCGGACATCGAGATCGCCGCGCGCTTGGACTGCCATCCCGACAGCGTCAGTCATCGACGACGACGGTTCTGTGCAGAGGGTTTGGAGGGACTGCAGGACAGGCCGCGGTCGGGTCGACCGCGCCGTTTTCCCCCCGGAGCAGGTCGCCGAGGTCATCGCGGTCGCGTGCGAGCTGCCGGCCCGCCACGAGCGGCCGTTTTCGCGCTTCTCGCGCGTTGAACTGCACCGGCTGGTGATCGAGCAGGGTGTCACCGAGGCGTCGGCGACGACGATCTGGCGCTGG
>Ga0126313_10002212_pt1 | contig 10776 bp, 10 predicted proteins | sample Plot105A_FD_89954 | JGI IMG/M metagenome (GOLD analysis project Ga0126313, IMG submission 89954) | Serpentine soil microbial communities from UC McLaughlin Reserve, CA, USA - Plot105A | ecosystem: Environmental > Terrestrial > Soil > Grasslands | place: USA: UC McLaughlin Reserve, Lake County... | reverse complement strand
TTTTGCTTACTTCTCGGCCTTCAATAACGAGTATGTAAGTGCCGCTGCTGCGGCTGCAAGAGTCAGTACGAATGCCATTATCAGTGCTGTCTCCATTTCAAATCATCACTCCGTCGGCGCCATACTCCTTAATTTCAAGAACTCTTTGTATACCTCTGGGTATTGCTCTACCAAGTCAAGGTTGAGTTTCAATACGTTTAGTTGAACCAAGTCTTTTCAGTGTAGTCAAATACAAGATGTTCAGATTTCAGCTTGTTGCGTCATGCTTCTAGAGCTGAGTGCTTATTATTATGCGCGATAATTGGTCGACGCTTTTTGCAATCGCTTCGACGCCTTCCTGCCTGAATTTAGCTATTGTCTTGGTTGGCTGCGGGCTGTTGCCGTAAATGCCGACAAATGCTATTTCTACGCCCAGCTCTTTCTCGGCACGCCTTGCCATGAGCAGATCCTCGGCAGAGTCTCCAGCGTAAACTGCCGTTTTTGCATTCATTGCCTGCATGGCGCGCTTTATCGCATAGGGGTTCGGCTTGGCATATTCACGCTTTTCGTCCTCCAAGAACACGCAGGCGTCTGGGTTGAAATACTTCATTACAGGCTTGAGCGAATATTCGGCCGCAAGCCTGCTCCTGCCCGACACTATGGCAAGGTTTCCGTCGAACATCTCGTGCAATCGCCGCATCGCCTTTTTGCTCACCGCGAGCCTGTCGTTCCTGATAAGCGGCCTGCTGCTAGCCCAGTACTTGGGCTCTAGATGATCCTGTTTTCTGAACAATTCAGGCCCGTAAAATAACTCGTCAAACACTCTTGCAAGCATGCTGTCCTTGACCTGCGCCGGGTAGGCGAGCATGCTCTTCCACTTGCCAATGTCGTAATTGCTGGCAAGGAACTTTTCCACTGACACACCGCCGCTCTCGTCGGCGTTTTCTGCTACCTCGATTAACCACTTTCTTGCCTGAGTGACATTCTTTGGCAGGTTGGCAAGCATTGCAAGCATTATCGCATAGCTCGTGTCGGTGTCATTGTTAAAGCCGCCGGTCTGACGGAACTTTAGAATTATTTGATCCGTAACCAAGTTGCGAAAAGTTCTGCCAGCAATTTCTTTGAGCATGAATTCGACTGTCTTCTTGATCGCAGCGTTGTACGACCTGCGGATGTCGACAAGCACCCCATCGATGTCAAAGAGGGCGCAGTCAAATAACATCGTCACAAAACCCCTTCTATGCTCTGGAGGAACCTGTCGTTCATTTCCCGCATGCCTATTGTGACTCTCATGCAGCCCCTGTGGCCGGCGAGGTTGTCCAGCATCTTGACTACGATGCCGTTGCTCCCAAGCGCCTTTGAAATTATCTGATAGCTCTTGCCAGTCTCGATGAAGATGAAATTCGCGTCAGATCTGAACGCCTTAATGCCGGTTATCTTAGATAGCCTGCCTATCACCCTGCTCCTCTCGCTCCTTATCATCTCTATTGTCTTTCTTACGTGGTCTGCGCGCGCAAGCACTCCAGAGGCAATGGCAAGCGAAAGGACGCTTATCGGGTACGGCGACTGCATGGTCGACCTGAACACCTGCACGAATTTTTCGCTGGCTACCATGTAGCCGACCCTTGCGCCGGCAAGCCCGAATGCTTTTGAAAGCGTGCGCAGCACGACGACGTTGTCGCGCTTTATTGCATCAGCAGAAAGCGAGTAGTCTGCAAAGTCGACGTACGCCTCATCAATTAGCACAAGCCTGCCGTCAAGCGAGTCCAAGATGTCCATCACCGTCTGCCTGTCAAACTGGTTGCCTGTCGGGTTGTTTGGCGAGCATATGTAGACAAGATCAGACTTTTTTGCGCTCTTTACAAACGCCTGCCTGTTTAGCTCAAAATCGCGTTCAAGAGGCACTCTGTCTACATTGATGCCATGCAGCTCGCACCTATTGATCAAGTACGAAAATGTGGGCGAAAACACAGTCGCGCGCCTGCCGCCAAGCGTCGACAGGATGAGCTCGATTATCTGGTCAGAGCCGCTGCCAGCCGCTATGCACCGCTCACCAATGCCAGTGTATTTTGCAAGCTGCGCGTAGAGCTGGTCAAGTTGGTCAAGCGGGTACTCCCTCAGGTCGACCTGCCTTGCCGCCTGCTCTGCCGCGCTTCTCACAAACTCGCCGTCAAGCGCGAAATTCTCGTTAGAGTCGAGCTTTATCGCGCCCTCTACCTTATCGGGCCTGACGTAACGGTCAAGCCTGGCGATCCTCTTGATGTTGCTGTCAAGCCTGTTGTTATTCTTCTTCATCCATCCTCGCCTTCACTGCTTCGTAGTGGTTGAGCAACCCTTCTGCTGCAGTCATCTCTTTTATTGCTCTGTCAACTTTTTTCAGTCCTGCCTTTGTGACCTTGACCTTGTTGACAATCTTGACGAAATCAAGTACCGAAAGCGCCGCTCTTGACTTGCCAAAACCAAGGGTCGGGAGCACATGGTTTGAGCCAAGGCAGTAGTCGCTTGCAGACGACGGGGCGTTGCTGCCAACAAGCACCAGGCCGGCCGAATCGACCCTTTTTGCAATGCTGTCGGCGTTCCTGCTCATTATCTCGAGGTGCTCAGGTGCAAACTCGTTCACAAACTCGACGCAGGCATTCTCATTTTTGCAAATAGCGATAAAGCCGTTCTCCTGCAGGCTTTTTTTGACGATGTCCGAGCGCGTGATTTTTTCGGCGATCGACTGCACCTGCGACTGCACCTGCGACGCCAGCCTGTCCGACGTCGTCACGAGGCTGCAGACCGTGTCGGCGCCGTGCTCTGCCTGCGAGATAAGGTCGACTGCAACCATCCTTGGGTCTGCCGTCGCGTCGGCATAGATCAAGAGCTCTGTCGGGCCTGCCACCATGTCTGTAGACACCCTGCCTGAAGCTATCAATTTTGCAGCAGTGACGAACATGCCGCCAGGGCCGACTATTTTGCTGACAGGCTTTATTGACCGTGTGCCGTAGGCAAGCGCCGCTATCCCGTGCGCGCCTCCAATCTTGTAGAATTCATCGACGCCGCAAATGTCTGTGGCAACGAGCGTCAGCGGGTCAATGGTGCCGTCCTTCCTTGGCGGCGAAATTGCCACGATCCTCTTTACGCCTGCAACCTTGGCCGGTACCGCGCACATGATGACCGTGCTTGGGTAGCGCGCCTTGCCGCCGGGGATGTAGCACCCGACGCTTGAAACGGGCTTGATTTGCCGGTCAATTCTGATGCCGCCTGATAACAGCGCAATTCCTTTCAGCCTCTTGAGCACTGCCAGCTCGCTCTTTGCCAGCTGCTCTTTCATCAATTTGACTGCCTTGACCTGCTCTTTTGTGACTTGGCTGTATGCCTGCTTTATCTCCTCATTGCTTACTGCGAGCGAGCCAAGCCTGACGCCGTCAAATTTTGCAGTGTAATCAAGAACAGCAGCATCGCCGTGCTCCGCTACCCCTTTCATTATCGATTTTGCTTCTTCAATGAGCGCGTCAGAAATGGCGGTAGCCGATTTGCGCAACCCGGCTGCCTCGGCAACCGGATCTGCAACACTGATTATCTTCATCAGGAATATCCGTCCAAGTTTATCTCGTCAAGCGGCAGTATCTGTCTCGGCTCGAGCACCACCAGCCCCTGCGCCAGCTTTCTCAGCTTGGGCACTATCCTGATAAACTCATTCTTGTCGATGACCGTGTTGACGCCGTACCAGCCGTCCTCAGAGAGCGGGCTGACGGTTGGCCTCTTTAGCGCCGGCAGCTCCTTCAGCAGCCTTGGCAGGTTCTCTTTCTTCACGTTGACAAATATATGGAGCTTTTTTCTGCCCTCTACGACGCCCCGCAGCAACGCTATCATGTCGGCTATCTTCTCGCGCTTTGCCGGGTCCTTGAGAGCCTTCTTGTTTGCTATCAGCACTGCAGTCGACTCGGCCACCTTGTCGATTATCTTCAAGTTGTTCTGGGCAAGCGTCGTGCCAGTTTCTGTGATATCGAAAATCGCGTCAACGTCCTCTGGTGGCTTGGCTTCTGTCGCTCCAAAAGAGAGGAATATCTCGACTTTCTTGTTCTCGCCCACTCTAAGCCACGGAGTTATTATCATAGGGTCTGCGTTGCCGTATGCCTTCTTGTAGGCGGGGCTTGCTTTGAAGTGAGAAGACGTGGTAGTGAGGTATTCTGAAGATACCTTCAGCGTCCTATTGTTCTTGGCAAAATCTGCTATCATCTCGTCAAGGTTATTGTAAGGAAAACTCGTCGGGACTGCGATCACCTGCTTGGCCTTCCCAATCTCAAGGTCGAGCAGCACTTCAACGTCGGCCCTAGCCTCTTTTACCCAGTCCCTGCCGGTGATGCCTACGTCATAAAAGCCCTCTTGGACATAGGTAGGGATTTCCTGCGGCCTCAATATCTTGACATCTATCTCTGGGTCGCTCAATTTGACCCTGTAAGTGCGCCCTCTGCCGCTCACGCTCTGCCACGCCTGCTCCAGCAGCTTGAACGTGACCTCCTCAATGCTGCCCTTTGGGACTGCAAATTTCACCGTAGGCATTGTTGGTAAACAGGTGGGGAAGGCGTTTTACTGGATATATATCTACTTGCGAAATTTCCTTTTGTGCAGCTTCATGTGACCTTCCTGAATGCCCTCTGCAGACAGCGCCCTGATCGCAGCCAAGTTTTGCGCAAGGCCAGCAGCGGCCATAACCATTGCCAGATCTTTTGCGCTTTTGACACCCAAAATCTGGAGCGCAAGCTTGGCCGCCGGGTGCATGGCAGTAATGCCGCCTACAATTCCAACTGCCAATGGCAATTCAATTTCGCCGGCCAAGTCGCCTTCCCTTGTCCTGTGCCATTTCGTTAATGATCTGTAGGTGCCGTCCCTTGCAGAATACGCATGTGCTCCGGCTTCAATCGCCCTAAAGTCCTGCCCTGCCGCCAGCGCGACTGCATCTATGCCGTTCATCACTCCCTTGTTGTGCGTCACAGCGCGGTAAACGTCAGAATAAGCAAGCGCATATGCGTACAGTATCCTCTCTACTATTTCACTTCCGCCAAGCTCTCCTTTGTCAAATACTGCCCTGCACTTTACCATCCTCCTTGTCGCATAATTCGATAGTATCTTTAACACAACCTCGCCGCCAGTTATCTCGGCTACCTGCGGCGCTATTGCCTCGCACATCGTGTTTATCGCATTTGCGCCCATCGCATCCTTGGTGTTGATGACAAGCTCAACGAGCAGCATGTCGCCCATATTGTTCAGACTTGCATCGCGCAGCTGCCGCACCTGAAGGTCGGTGGCAACGACAGACCTGCTCTTTGCATTAGCAATAGCGAGCAGCTGCTTTTTGCTCTTCAATATCTTGTCACTCGCAGTTTTGTCAACGCCAACTGTCTGCACTTGCCCTATCATGAGCGAGCCGTCGGCCTCGACGGTGAACCCTCCATTTATCTTAGCGATCTTGGCTGCCTTGCTGGCGGCTGCAATCACTGACGGCTCCTCTATTGCCATCGGCACCAAGAGCTCCCTGCCGTTTATCACGAAATTAGTCGCAATCCCCATCGGTATTGACATGACGCCTATTGCATTCTCTACCATCCTGTTTGCGTCGTCAAACGCAAGCGGCTTTAGCATCACCTCAATGTCGTCGGATATCCCAGTGGCCTTTTTCACATAATTGAGGCGCTCGCCCCTGCTCATTTCGTAGAATTTCTTTTCCACCATTTTTTGCTGCCCACGCTACTGTGGGTTGATGATCCTTAAAATCTTGTCATCGCCTTCACTCGCTATTGCCCGACCGTCCCGGTTGCTCGTCGTAACATAAAGCGAGCCGTCGGGCGCTTCTACAACGTCGCGTATCCTGCCATAGCCAGTCAGGATGTTGCTCTCAGTGCAGGTCTCAAGGTCGACCTGCCGCAGGTGCAGCCCCCTGAGCGCAGCCATCAGAATGTCGTTCTGGTAGCCAAGCCTGTCAGAGGATGCAAACGCCATGCCTCCTGGCGCCACCGCTGGGTTAAAGCATACGACCGGCCTTTCAAACCGTTCGGCAGGGCACTCTTCCACCGGCCAGCCGTAGTTGCCGCCCGGCTTGATCAGGTTGATCTCGTCATTGCCTTCAGAGCCGTGCTCGCTTGCGTATAGCTCTCTTGTCACTGGGTGCCATGCAAGCCCCTGAATGTTGCGGTGGCCGTACGAATACACCGGCGACCCTTCGAACGGGTTGTCCTCCGGGATGCTTCCGTCCGGATTTACCCGCAGGATCTTGCCGGCAAGCGACCCTGCGTTCTGCGCTAGCTCGGGCTGCCTTGCGTCGCCTGTGGCGATGTACAGCTTGCCGTCGGGTCCGAACTTGATCCTGCCGCCGTCGTTTCTGTCCGCAGCCGGTATGCCGTCAATTATCACTGTGGATTCGATTATCTTGTTGTCCCTTTCAGTCAGCATCAGCACCTTGTTGAAAACGGCTGAGCCATTCGAGTAAGTGTGGTAAACATACAGCAAATGGTTGTTTGCAAAGTCGGGGTGCAGCGCAAGGCCGAGGAGCCCTGACTCGCCCATTTGCTCTGCATTGATAAAGGCAGCAGGGTCCTCAAGCAGCCTGCCATCCGTGTCGATCACCCTTATCCTGCCCGGCCTCTCTGTGAAAAACAGCCTGCCATCTGAAGCAATGTCTATTGCCCAAGGGACCTCCAGGTTATCTGCAAGCACCTGAACGCCGGAGCCAGTGTTGTTGCCAGCATTGCTGCCGGGCTCCGGTATCGGAAGTGTGGTCTGCGAAGGCGTCATAAGAAATGTCGCCGCCGCAGCTACCACTACGGCTGCCACTGCCACGACTGTCAGCCGGCGCTCCTTTTCCATCCTCTTCAATGATTGGAAGGAGCAAGCGTTATAATTGCTATTCTATGGCGAATAGAAGGTTTAAAATGATTTAAGGCCAGTATTGTCCTAGTATAGTGCCATGAAAGTTTCAGAGATGATGGTGACGGACGTCCTCACTCTTACTCCGGAGGACACGATTGCAAAGGCGTTCAGCATGATGGATAGCCGCTCGGTGAACCAGATACCAGTTGTTGACGAAGACGGCAAAAAATACCTTGGAATGGTATTTGCAAAGCAGCTCATCGCATCGACTGCGCAACCCTCTTCAAAATTAAAGAGCTACATTACCAACACTGCGACCCTGAGCCCCGACTATGACGTCGAAAAGGCGGCCCAGCTGGTCATAAAGAGCGGCAACCGTGCCCTGCCCGTGATAGCAGAGAAGGGCAGGCTTGTTGGCATCGTCAGCGAGACCGACCTCGTGCTGACGGCAGACTTTGGGCATGCGACGGTAAACGAAGTCATGACCGGCGCAATCGTGATAGAGGAAGACGCGAACATCGCTGACGCCATCTCCAAGATGAGGCGTTACAACATCTCCCGGCTGCCTGTGATAAGCACGAAAGGGATGCTCTGTGGGATGCTGAACATCCTCGACGTGGGCAAGATAATCGCCACTACTCCGCGAGAACGCACGAGCAAGTCTGCTGCAATTTCTGGCGGGACAGCCGGCATAAAGGATGTAAAGGTAAAGGATCTCATGAGGCGCGCCATCTCGGTAGAGAGGGACACCAAGCTCAACACCCTGATCGAGCACTTTCGCCGGAATGAGGAAGTGGTAATAGTGGGCGACGGGCGGCCGATGGGCATCGTCACTCCTAAAGACGCGCTTGAGCTCATACTGCCAAAAAAGGATAGCGCGCCGGTAATCCACATGGCCCACCTTGAAGACGGGCAGGAACGCACCGAAATACAGGAGCAACTGGAGCGCTTTTTGAAAAAGATCCAGGGCAAGCTGGGCGATGTGCAGTCGGTAGTAGTCTATGCAGACAAGCACAAGACAAGAAAGTATTCGCTCCGGACACGGCTCATCACTGCAAGAGGCGTCATTGATGCAAAAGCCGTGGGCTACGACCCGCTTAGCGCTTCAAAAGAATTGATAGCCCGACTTGACCGGCGCATCAAGTCGGAGCACAGCCAGCAGGTAAAGGGCAGGCAGCACAGGGAATCTGTAAGAAAGATGTAAAAAAGTGAGATCACCTTGCGGTGATCATAATGATGCTCCACACCTGATTTCCTGCGTTGTCAGTCGCCCTTGACACCAGCCTGTGGGAGCCAGCGGAGATGTTCATATCAATCGTCCATGTCGACCAGTCTCCTGGAGCTTTGGGTGTTGCAGTGGCATATGTGTTGTCGTTCAGGCGGACCTTGACTGACTTGACTCTACCGCCGCCATCAGAAGAGGTGCCTTCAACCACGACTGTGCCAACTGGAACATCGGCATTGGCTGCTGGCTTGGTTATCTTGATCTGGGGAGCAGTGGTGTCGGGAGATGGCAATGGTTCCGGTTGTGGCACCGGCCCTGATGACCCTCTATTGGTGGCTCTGTCTGCTCTGACGAGGCCAAAGCCAAAGGTGCTGTCCCTGCTAGACGAGCCAATGCCTTGGGCGGTGCTCTGCAGTGCCGACCTGACGCCGGCGTTGGTGGTTGCGACGCCGCTTGACCACACGAGCGCGGCGACCCCTCATGTTAGCGGGGTCGCCATTGACGTGCCGCTGTACAGCGAATAGCCACTGCTGCCGACTGCCAACAGTCGACCTTATAGAGACTTCGGGCGCAACAAGCTCTACCTTGGAGCCATAGTTTGAAAACGATGCCTTCTTGTTGGAGCTGTCGGTGGCGCCAACTGCGATCACTTGGCTGTAGGCAGCCGGGTAGAGGACAGAGCTCTTGCCGTCATTTCCTGCCGCAGCCACTATCAGCACTCCATTGTCGTACGCGTTCTTTACCGCGTTTGCCAGAGTGGTAGAGGACGAGGTGCCGCCAAGGCTCAGCGACGCGACGTGCATGTCGTGCTCGACTGCCCAGTTAAGAGCTGCTACTATGTCGCTGTACAGGCCGCTGCCATCGCTCCTGAGGACCTTGAGTGCATAGAGGTTTGCTGATGGGGCGACTCCAACCACTCCCCTGCCATCCCTGATGGCGGCCATTGGGTGCCGTGGTTGTTGTCGTCCATAGGGTTCGAGTCGTGGTTTACAAAGTCATAGCCGCCCTTGTAGTTGGGCTTTATGTCGGGGTATGGTTGTAGTTGATGCCGTGTCAATGATGACCACGTTTATCCCGGCTCCAAGGGTCGTGGAATGCACTAGGTCTGCTTCAATGTGGTTTACATCCCACGTGTTCCCTATTCCGCGGTGGGCGACGACGAGTGCCCTAGCGCGAATGCGATTGCATCCTCTTCGACGTACTCGACAACAGGGTTGCGCTTTAGCAATTCGATAAAGCGTTCCGGGACTTTGGCAGAAATTGCATTCACAAGGGGTCTCAGCTCTTTCCCGATTTCGCCGCCGGCCCCAGCTACCGCGTCAAGCTCGCTCTGCTGGCTTCAAAACCAATGATAACCTGCTTGAGCTCCAGCCTAGTAGCGTCGACAACGATGATGTTGGTAGTTGCAATTGGCAAAAGAAGGATTGCAAGCGTTAATGCCAGAAAAATATGTTTCATTTTTTCATAATATTGTCCCAGAATATTTAACCTCGAGGAGAGTCACTGCTGAAAAATTTTTACAAATTCAAAAAAGTATATGTGGCGCAGACGAGGAGATTCGAACTCCTGATCGCCCGAGGGCGAATCGGCTCACCAGCCAGTCCGACTCAAGGCCGACGCATTATTGTGTTCTTGGTGTAGAAGACCACTCTGCCACGTCTGCGCTGCCCATTTGATTTCGGTTGCCTACTATTATACGTTAATGACTCGCTGCAAGCTTATTTACAGCGTGTCCAAAGTCTGGCTCGTCGTGATTGGCTTGGCAATCGTCGTCTTTGCAACAGGAATGTTTGCAGCGGTCAACGCCCGGGATAACCACACCCTTCTGAAGAGGAGCTTCCCGACCAGATGCTGATCGACGAAACCAACGAAGAACTGCGGGAGGTCAAGGTTTTCCTTGCAAAATATCCTGATGCAGACATTAGGGTGGATATAAGCAGCAGGCTTGCAGTAGACTATAGTCAGGAGTACTGCGAAGTTACTCTCAACAACAGAAACGGCACAGCATACCACACTTACTTGCGCTTGAGGGTATCCATGAGCCCAGAAGGCGAGCTAGGAGATATGTTTACAGACTGCCGGGATATTCACGACGGCTGGATGATGGTGGAAAACGGTATCGTCAGCTATCTGCAAACAGAAACTTGCTTCAGATAATAACCGTCCATCACACATTATTTGCGACCGATTTTTATACCTGAAACGTGAATAAAGCAGCGGTATGAAAGGCGAACAGAAATTAAAGTCGATTTCTGTGTTTGTGCCCTTCGAGAGGGTGCAGGCTAGCCTTTCTGAAATTGGTTTTTTGCTTAACGACACAGTAACGATTGTCGCAGACGGCAAGTTCTGGAACAAGATGCTCTATGTCAGGGGCGACGAGACCATCAGTGTCACGGAGGAGATAGGAGACGCCTACCCCAAGGACCCAATAATCACGGTATGCGGCTCCATGAACACAATTTCCAAGGTAGTCAAGGATGTAGGTGGTTAGTTAGTTAGCATGCCATTATACGAGTGCAACGAGAACCAGTTCGTGGAAAACATCCGTCGCCTGCTTGAAGCGAACGAAAAGTTCCTTGTCAACCGCAAGATAACCGTGCACGACGACGCAAGGTACGGCCCTGCTTTTCTGCCAGATGAAGAGTTCAAGCGCTATTCTGCGCTATGCGCAAGAAAGTCTGTTAATTCTACAGTGTATGCAAAGGTGCCATTTGTCGACA
>Ga0126313_10002211_pt1 | contig 10778 bp, 10 predicted proteins | sample Plot105A_FD_89954 | JGI IMG/M metagenome (GOLD analysis project Ga0126313, IMG submission 89954) | Serpentine soil microbial communities from UC McLaughlin Reserve, CA, USA - Plot105A | ecosystem: Environmental > Terrestrial > Soil > Grasslands | place: USA: UC McLaughlin Reserve, Lake County... | reverse complement strand
GCCGAACGAGGTCCATGCCATCGCCGAGATCCCCCGCACGCTGTCCGGCAAGGTGCTGGAGATCCCCGTCAAGCGGATCCTCCAGGGGATCGACCCGGCGCAGGCCGCGAGCCGCGACAGCCTGAGAAACCCTGCAACGCTCGACTGGTTCGCGCAGTTCGCGGCTCAGCGCGCCGCCGCGAGCTGAGCCGCGAAGGCGACCGCATCGGTGTAGATCGGCAGCATCCCGAACGTCGCCGCGCCGGCGACGACCTCAACGGGCGCATCGCCCAGGCGCGCGGCGAGCCAGCGCGAGTGGGTCGTGGGGTGCACGACGTCGCGCTCGCCGCTCCACAGCGCGACAGGGCACGCGACGCGGTCGAGCTTTATCCCCCACGGCTGCGCCAGCAGCGAGAGCTCTTGCGCGATCGCTTCCGGGCGAGCGAGGATCTCCGCCGTCGCGCGCTTGTGGATCGCCCACAGCGCAGGGTCCTCGAGCACGGCGGCGTCCGCCGGCGGCAAGTCCTTCGCCGCCCGGCGCGCGGCCTTCTCGGGGTCCTTGCGCGCGCCGCGCGCGGCGGCGCGCAGCCCGGCGCGCAGCAGCCACGGGGCACGCCGGGCGAGCATCGTCGCGGTGCGCAGTTGCCGTCCGGCCGACGCACGCGGCTCCGGCTGATCGAGCGGCGCCAGCGCACCGACCAGAGCGAGGGCATCAGTGCGTTCGGGCAGCGCTCCCGCCGCAGCGAGCGCGTAAGGCGTGCCGCCGGACTGCGCGAGGATGCCGGCCTGCGGCGCGCCGAGCGCGTCGAGCAGCGCCGCATGATCGGCAGGCCAGTCGGCGATGCCGCGTCCAGGCGCCGGCGTCGTCGTGCCGAAGCCGGCGCGATCCGGCGCCGCGAGCCGCACGCCGAGCGTCGCGGCGATCGGTCCGGCAGCTCGCGCGAGCCCGCGCGAGCCCGGCCCGTCGAGCACGACGACGAGCGGGCCGTCAGCGGCCCCATACGTCGCATAGGACAGCGCATGGCCGTCGGGAAGCGTGAGCACCGCCTCGTGCTCGGCGGTGTCGGAGTGGGAGTCGGTGGAGGTGTAGGCGGACATGGCTGGCCTCTCAGGCAATTTGTGACACGGTGTCGCAACGCCGCTCAGCGTGCCAAACTTGCGACACAGTGTCAACTCCATCTCAGAGCAGACGCGTCTCCGCTGCCGACGCACGCGCACGAATCCTCGCGGCAGCGCGCAGCCTGCTGCTCGAGCGTCCCTTCGCCGAGCTGACCGTCGAGCTCGTGATGGCGCAGGCCGGCCTGGCGCGCACGGTCTTCTACCGCCACTACGCCGACCTCCCCCAGCTCGCCCCGGACCTGCTGCCGGACACGGACGACCCGATCATCAACCACATCGAGCGCGTCGAGGCGGAGCAGCCCGAGGCGGTCGTGGAGGCGATGGTCGCCGCGCTCGTCGACGTCTACGCCGAGCACGGCCCGCTGCTGCGCGCGATCGACGACGCCGCCCGCCAGGATCGCGACGTCGCGCAGCAGCTCGAATCCGCGCTTGTCGGGCCGCGCCGGCTGATCGCCCGGCTGCTGAGAGGCGCACCGCACCCGCCGCCAAACGTGCAGGAGGCGGCGCGCGTGCTGATGGCCGCGCACCGCGCTTACCTGCTCGACACATTCGGCGACGGCAGGGCAGGCCGCCGCGCCAAGCCCGCCGCGCGCGCTGCGCTCGGCGCGATCTGGGCGCGGCTGCTGGCGTAGCGCGGCGCGCTCAGCGCCTCGCGAGCAGCGTTCTCATCTGCCGCTGGAGCGTCTTCACGCTTCTCGCCAGCCTGCGGTTCGAGCGCTGCAGCGCGCCGATCTGTCTGTTCGCGGCGGTCAGGTCGGCGGCAGCGCCGGCCGGTCCCTGCGCTCCCGGCGTTCCGGACGCACCCTGCGGACCGGGAGTCAGGCCGATCGCGCTCACGCGCGCGTCGAGCGCCTGGACCGCCGCGAGCGCCACCGCCGCCATGTCCGTCGGCGCGATCGCGCCGACGCCCCCGTCGAGGCCGAAGGCGGCGCCGAAGTCGGCGCCCGCCGGCCCGACGTGCGGTGTGCCGGCCGTGTCCGAGTTGAATCTGTACCGCGAGATCGCGAGCGTCCGCAGCGCGCTGAGCACAGCCGCCCCGTCCACCGGCGCGCCCACGGTGAGCTCGGACGGGAACACGAGCTGGGTGAGCATCCCGCGCGAGGTGACCGTTCCGGTCGTATCGATCGTGAAGCTGTCCGTCGGCGCTCCGGGGCGGATGCGGAAGGGCACATGGCTGCCCGCGGTCACGTCGCGCACGACGAAGCCCTGCTCGTTGCCGGCGAGGTCCCAGGTCTGCGCTCTGAATCTTCCGCTGGTCTGCACGAGATCGACCGTCGGGGTGTCGTCCGTCTCCACGCGCAGCGCCGGGCTGCCGAACACCTCGCCGTTGACGCACAGGACGCCGACGCAGAGGTTGCCCTGCACGATCTGGTCGTCGGGGACGACGTTGTCGGCCAGGGCGGGCGCGGCGGCCGAGAGCGGGAGGACGACGGCCAGCGCGCAGCTCGCGAGCGCGCGCCGGAGGCGGGAGAGCGACATGGGGTCCCTTCTGAGGGGCGGACGAGTCCGGCCACGCTAGCTGCCGCGCAGGATGCGATGACCGCGCACGCTCTGTCGCGCACACGACACAGCAGGCGTCACGCGCACGAACGACCGGGCGACCCGGTCGCAAGACGATGGACCCATCAAGCACGCGTCCACCGTCTTCTCAGGAGGCACCGCCATGTTCAGCTCCACCGCCCGCACCACCACCCTCGCCTCAGCCGTCTCCGCCGCGCTCGCCCTGCTCGCCCTGCTGCTGATGCCGGCGATCGGCCAGGCAAAGACCTCGACGTTCGGCATCCGGCTCGACCACGAGCCGTCCAACTCCGCTCCCGGCCACAACTGCAGGGAGGACGGCAGCGACGACCCGACGCCGACCTGTACGCGCGTCGCGATCGACATGGGCGACGCTGTCGCCGGCGGGCTGACCGCGCCGATGAACGGCACGATCGTGAAGTTCCGCGTCCGCGCCGGCGCACCAGGCCAGCTCACGTTCCGCCTCGCGCAGCTGCGCAACCTCGGCTTCGATCCGTCAATCGGCGACTACCTCGGGTACGGCAAGGGCGTCGGCACCGGACCGACCGTGCAGGTCGCCGGCCGCGGCTTCGACGAGATCAACCCGGTCGAGGAGTTCCCGGCGCACCTGAAGGTTCACAAGGGCGACTACCTCGGGATCGACTCGACCTCGACGTCCGTCCTCTACTGCACCGGCGGCGGCAACAACCAGCTGATCTTCTCCAACCCGCTCAGCCGCTCGTTCAGCTCCAGCACCCAGACCGAGGGCTGCGACCTGCTCGTGCAGGCCGTCATGAAGCCGGCTGCGAGAAGACATCACCGCCGGCACCGCTGATCTCAGAGCTTGCGCACGGACGCGCGCAGGCGCGGCACGGACGCCGTGCGCGCAGGGAGGCGCGAACAGTGAGGCCCCACCGGCATGGATCGCCGGCGGGGCCTCACCTCGTTCTTCGTCGGACGGCGTGCCCGCGATGCGCGGCAGAAACTTCCGCAGCCGCCCGACCCGCGGGTAGCATCACGCGCCGTCGCCCGCCGACGAGGAGGAGCCCCTATGACCATTGCCGCGACGACGTACCAGTGGTACCTGTCGATCCACATCCTGGCCGCCGTCCTGTGGGTCGGCGGCGCCTTTACGATCCAGCTGCTCGCGATCCGCGCCGCGCGTCCCAACGCCCGCCTGCAACTCGGATCGCTGGCGTCGGAGATCGAGTGGGTCGGCACGCGCCTGTTCATTCCGTCGTCGCTGATCCTCGTGATCATGGGCTTCCTGCTGGTCAGCGAGGGGAACCTCGACTACGAGCTCTGGATCGTCTTCGCGATCGCCGTCTGGGCCGCGTCGTTCATCTCCGGCATCGCGTTCCTCGGCCCGCAGTCGGGCAAGCTCGGCAGAGACGTCGAGCAGTACGGGCCCGACAGCCCGCAGGCGATGGCGCGCCTGCAGAAGATCTTCCTCGTCTCGCGCATCGAGCTGGTCCTGTTGCTGCTCGTCGTGCTCGACATGGCGCTGAAGCCCGGCTCCTGACCCTCGGCCCGCGGCGGCGCCAGCCGCGGGTACCCTGGATCCATGCGCGAACCCCTGCGTGACGGTCACGGCCGCTTGATCGGTGACGTGCGCGTCTCCGTCACCGACCGCTGCAACTTCCGCTGCCAGTACTGCATGCCGGCGGAGGGCCTGCCGTGGCTGGAGCGCGACGGCGTCCTCACGTTCGAGGAGATCACGCGGCTCGTCGGGCTGCTCGCCTCGATGGGCGTGCACGACGTGCGGCTGACCGGCGGCGAGCCGCTCGTGCGGCGCGACTTCCCGCGGCTCGTGGAGATGCTCGCGGGGATCGAGGACGTGCATGACCTCTCGATCACGACGAACGGCTATCTACTCGAACGCGACGCGGCCGCGCTTGTGACTGCCGGCGCGAATCGCTTCAACGTCTCAATCGACTCGCTCCAGCAGGACCGCTTCTTCGAGATGACGCGCCGCGATGCGCTGCCGCAGGTGCTGCGCGGCCTGGAGGCGCTCGCCGCCCACCCGGAGGCGCATCCGATCAAGGTCAACGCCGTCGCGATCCGCGGCTTCACCGAGCACGAGCTGCCCGCCTTCGTCGGCTTCGCACGGGAGCATCCGTACGAGGTCCGCTTCATCGAGTTCATGCCACTCGACGGCGACCACGCGTGGAGACCCGAGCAAGTCCTCACCGGCGCGGAGATCCGCGCTGCGATCGACGCGCTGCATCCGCTGGAGCCGACGCCGCGCGATCCGCACGCCACGGCCCGGGTCTACCGCTTCGCCGACGGGCGCGGCACGATCGGCTTCATCAACCCGGTGAGCGAGCCGTTCTGCGGCGACTGCAACCGCATCCGGCTGACTGCCGACGGGCGCCTGCGCACCTGCCTCTTCTCCTTGAACGAGACCGACCTGCGCGGGCCGCTGCGAGCGGGCGCCGACAACGACGAGCTGGAGCGCACGATCCGCGACGCCGTCTGGCGCAAGGAGCTCAAGCACCACGTGAACGAGCCGGGCTTCGTGCAGCCGGCCCGCACGATGTCGGCGATCGGCGGCTGAGCGGCCAGCCCGATCAGCCGGCCTGCGCGCCGCGTGCCTGTGCGACAAGCACGCGCACGAGCGCCGGCTCGGGGTCGCGGTCGCGCCACACGAGGCCGACGGCCTGCCGCGCAGAGGGCTCCACGAGCGGGACCGCCGCCATCCCCTCCGGCACGCCGAAGCCATGCAGCCACGTGTCCGCCATCACCGCGCACAGGCCGCCGTCGCGCACCTGCGCGTGCAACGTCGAGATCGAATTCGTCTCGACCGCCGGCTCGGGGCTCGCGCCGGAGTGGGCGAACAGTGCGTCGAGGATGCGGCGGTTCTGCATGTCGGGCGCGAGCAGGCACAGCGGCGCCGTCGCGGCGTCACGCCAGCGCACGCTCGCACCGGCGGCCCAACGGCTCTCGCGCGGGGCGACGAACAGGTAGCGCTCGTCGTAGAGGGACTGCTGGCGCACGCCGCGCAGTGGCTCGTTCTCGAGGTAGGTAAGACCGGCGTCGAGCTCGCCCTCGTGCAGCCCGCGCTCGATCTCCCGGGAGCTGAGCGACCGGATCGTCACCCGCAGCGCGGGGTGGCGCTCGCGCAGCGGCCCGGTCAGCCGCGAGACGACCGGCAGGGACGTGGGGATTGCGCCGAGCCGCAGCCGCCCGCCGATGCCGTCGCGCATCGCCGCGAGGTCGGCGCGCATGCCGTCGGCGTCGGTGAGGATGCGGTGCGCCCAGTCGAGCGCCCGCTCGCCCTCTGGCGTGAGGCCCTGAAAGCGGTGACCACGCTCCACGAGTGGGAGCCCGAGCTCCGCCTCCAGCCGGCGGATCGCCTCCGACAGCGTCGCCTGCGAGACGTGGCAGGCCTCTGCAGCGCGGCCGAAGTGGCGCTCGCGCGCGAGCGCCGCGAGGTAGACGAGGTGCTTGAGAACCATGGCGACGAGAGCCTACTCAATCGGTTTTCCCGATCAATAAACGGGACAGAGCAGTTGCACGCCGGTCGGGGGGCGAGGATGCTGGAACGACCACGAGTGGAGGGACGGAGCGCGTTGTCGAAGAATCTCGTCGAGCTGGTCCGGCGCCATCATGCGCTCGATGCGCCGACCGCGCTCGACGTGCTGAAGGAAGCCGTCGAGCTGCGCGGCGAGGTGACCGACGAGGACCGACGCGAGGCGGCGACACGCTCCGGCCTTCCCGAGGCGACCGTCCACGGCGTCTCGACCTTCTACGACGACCTGCTGCAGCCGCGCGGCGCGCGCCACGTGCGCGTCTGCACGGGCACCGCCTGCTTTGCCGCGACCGGTGACGCGCATGTCGACGCGCTGCGCTCGGCCTTCGGCGTGGAGCTCGGCGAGCGCTCGGACGACGGCTCCGTCTCGCTCGCCGAGACCGTCTGCCTCGGCTTCTGCCACAGCTCGCCGGCGGTGCGCGACGGCGATGTGATCGACGCGGGTCCGGATGTGGTGGCGCGCGTGCTCGCCGATGCGTGCGTTCCCGCGGAGGAGCCGGCGTGGCAGTCGACGCTCGCCGAGCCGGTGCTGACGCGGCCGGGCGACTGGTCGGGGCTGGCGCGCGTGCTCGCCGACGGCGTCGCCCCGGAGACGCTGCTGGAGGACGTCAAGGCCGCCGAGATCCGCGGTCGCGGCGGGGCCGGCTTCCCCGCGGGCGTGAAGTGGGGCTTCGCGCGCGCAGCGGAGGGCGAGGAGAAGTTCATCGTCGCCAACGGCGACGAGGGCGACCCCGGCTCCTACATCGACAAGTACCTGATGGAGCGCTCGCCCGAGCTGCTGCTGGAGGGGATGGCGCTGGCGGGATACGCGGTCGGCGCATCGCACGGCTTCGTGCTCGTGCGCTCCGAGTACCCGCTGTCGAAGCCGGCGTTGGAGGAGGCGGCGGCGCGCGCTCGCGCTGACGGCTGGCTCGGCGAGCGATTCGACGTGACCGTGGTCGAGGGCGCCGGCTCCTACGTCGTCGGCGAGGAGACCGCCCTGCTCGCGTGTCTGCAGGGACTGCGCGGGACCGTCTCCGCTCGCCCGCCGTTCCCGGCGCAGTCGGGTCTGCACGGCATGCCGACCGTCGTCAACAACGTCGAGACGCTCTGCAACGTGCCGTTCGTCGCCGCGCACGGCGCCGACGCGTACCGCGCCCTCTCTCCCGGCGCCGCCACTTCGGGCTCGAAGCTCGTCTGCTTCAACGAGCGCTTCGCGCGGCCCGGTGTCTATGAGGTGCCGTTCGGCGTCTCGACGCGCTGGCTGTGCGAGGAGCTGGCCGGCGGGCTGCGCGACGGGCGGTCGATCAAGGCGCTGCAGATCGGCGGTCCGCTGGGCGGGATCCTGCCGGCCGAGCGGCTCGACACGGCGTTCGACTTCGACGCGCTCGCGGCCGAGGGCTGCATGCTCGGCCACGGTGGGATCCTCGCGTTCGACGACCGCACGTCGATGCGCGACGTCGCGCGGCACCTGCTGCGCTTCGGGGCGCACGAGAGCTGCGGCAAGTGCTTCCCGTGCCGGATCGGGCTGCAGCGTGCGCATGCGCTGTTCGCCGAGGACGCGCCGCCGATCGACCGCGGCCGGCTGGAGGCGCTGCTGGAGACGCTCGAGCTCGGCTCGCTGTGCGCACACGGCGGCGGCATGCCCGCGCCGATCCGTTCGCTGCTGCGCTGGTTCCCCGACGAGCTGGGGCTGGCGTGATGCGTGTCGTGATCGACGGCGTGGCGGTGTCCGTGCCTGACGGCGCGACCGTGCTCGACGCCGCCCGCGCCACCGGCCGCTGGGTCCCGACGCTCTGCTTCGACGAGCGTCAGGCGGCGTTCGGGGCGTGCCGGGCGTGCATGGTCGGCGTCGAGGGCGCGCCGGGCGGTGCTCCGCTGCCCGCCTGCACGACGCCGTGCCGCGACGGGATGACGGTCGACACCGAGGACCCGACCGCGCGCCGCGTCGCTACCGCCGTGGTGGAGCTGGTGCTGAGCGAGCTGCCGGAGCCGCCCGCGCCGCACACGGAGCTGGCCCAGGTCGCAGCGGCGCTCGGCGTCGGCGAGCCGCGCTGGCCCGGCGAGACGCACGCGCCGGAGCCGCCCGACACCCGCCATCCCTACCTCGCCTTCCGCCACGAGCTGTGCATCTCATGCGGACGCTGCGTGCGTGCGTGTGACGAGGTGCAGGGGACCTTCGCGCTCACGGCAACCGGCCGCGGCTTCCACGCCAACGTCGCCGCCGGCCTCGACGAGGGCTTCCGCGCGTCCGCCTGCGTCTCCTGCGGCGCGTGCGCGGACACCTGCCCGACCGACGCGATCACGGAGGTCTCGCTGCTGGGCATGATGGAGGTGAGCGCATGACGCTGTTCGACTCCACCGTCACCACCACCTGCGGCTACTGCGGCGTCGGCTGCCGCCTGGAGGCGCACGTGCGCGACGAGCGCGTCGTGTCGATCAGCCCCGCGCTCGACGGACCGGCGAACGAGGGCCACACCTGCCTCAAGGGCCGCTTCGCGCACCAGTTCAGCCGCAACCGCGAGCGCCTCACCACACCGCTCATCCGCGACACGCGCGGCGCCGACCCGCGGCCGGCGACGTGGGACGAGGCGATCGAGCGGATCGTCACGGAGCTGACGCGCATCAGATCCGCCCACGGGCCCGACGCGATCGCCGGGCTCGCCTCCTCGCGCGCGACGAACGAGGACTGCTACGCGATGCAGCGCATGATGCGCGCGGCGATCGGCACGAACAACATCGACAACTGCTCGCGCGTCTGCCACTCCCCCACGTCCTACGCGCTGCGCAAGGCGCTCGGCCTGTCCGGCGCGACCGGCTCGTTCTCCGACTTCGACCACGCCGACGCGACGATCCTGATCGGCGCCAACCCGACGGAGGGCCATCCGGTCGTCGGCGCGCGCATCAAGCAGGCGACGCTGCGCGGGATGCAGCTCGTCACGATCGACCCGCGGCGGATCGAGCTGGCCGACTACGGCGTGCTGCACCTGTCGCCACGGCCCGGCACGAACGCCGCAGTGATGCTGGGGATCGCGCACGTGGTGGAGCGCGACCGCTTCGTCGACCGCGCGTTCGTGGACGCCCGCACCGAGGGGTTCGACGCGCTGCTGGAGCTGCTGCCCGCATACGCGCCCGACGCGGTCGAGGCGATCACGGGCGTGCCCGCCGCCGACGTCGAGGCCGCCGCGCACATCTACGCCGAGGCCGCGAACGCCTGCTTCTCCTGGGGCCTCGGCGTGACGGAGCACAAGTACGGCTCCGAGGTCGTGCAGCTGATCTGCAACGTCGCGCTGATGACCGGCAAGATCGGCCGGCCCGGCTCCGCGCTGCTGCCGCTGCGCGGGCAGAACAACGTGCAGGGCTCTTCCGACATGGGCGCACTGCCGGACACGTACACGGCGTACCGCTCGGTCGAGGACGAGGACGTCGCGCGCTCGTTCGAAGCGGCATGGGGCGTCCCGCTCTCACGCAGCAAGGGCCTCACGATCCCGCAGATGTTCGACACGGCCGTCGCGGGGGATCTGAAGGCGATGTACATCTTCGGCGAGGACGTCGCGCAGACCGACCCGAACACCGCACACGTCGTGAAGGCACTGGAGTCGCTCGACTTCCTCGTCTGCCAGGACATCTTCGAGACGGAGACGACGCGGTACGCGGACGTGATCCTGCCGGCCTCGTCGTTCCTGGAGAAGAGCGGGACGTTCACGAACGCCGAGCGACGCGTGCAGCTCGTCGCCGCAGCGATCGATCCGCCGGGCGAGGCGCACACCGACTTCGAGATCATCAAGGCGATCTCGCGCGCGCTGGGTCACGAGTTGGACTGGTCGGATCCCGCCGACGCGATGGACGAGATCGCCGCACTGACGCCCGACTGGGCCGGCATCTCGCACGAACGGCTGGGGCGCCACGGGCTGCAGTGGCCGGTCGCGCCCGACGGAACCGACGCACCGATCCTCTACGAGCGTGAGTTCACGCGCGAGGGCGGTCGCGCCCACTTCGCCGCGCTGCCGTACAAGGCACCCGGCGACGCCGCCGACGACGAGTTCCCGCTGATTCTTGTGACTGGCCGCCGCCTGCAGCACTACAACGCCGGCACGATGACGCGGCGTACGGCGAACATCGAGCTGATGGACGCCGACGTGCTGGAGATCCACCCGGACGACGCCGCCCGCCTGTGGATCGCCGACGGCGACAGAATCTCGGTGCGCTCACGGATGGGCCGAATCGAGCTGCCGGCGCAGGTGACCGACCGGATCGAGCGCGGCCACGTCTTCACGACGTTCCACTTCCCCGAGACGCGCACGAACCTGCTCGTCGGCGCCTCGGCCGACGTCAACACGTCGTGCCCCGAGTACAAGGTCATCGCGGTCGACGTGCGCCCGATCGGCGAGCGGGCGTCGAAGACACCGGCGCTCGCGGGCGGCGCGTGAGCGAGCAGCCCGCGGCCCACATGACCGCCGCGATCGAGCGCGACGGCGGCGTGCACGACGAGGTCGCCGTCGAGGAGCCGCTGGAGATCCGCGTCGACGGCGCGCCGCTGAGCGTCACGATGCGCACGCCCGGCCACGACGAGGAACTGGCGCTCGGCTTCCTGCACGGCGAGGGACTGATCGCCGGCGGTGGCGGGAACGTGTCCCCGCCGGCCGCCGGCCCGACCGACGACTTCGCCGCG
>Ga0126313_10002208_pt1 | contig 10781 bp, 11 predicted proteins | sample Plot105A_FD_89954 | JGI IMG/M metagenome (GOLD analysis project Ga0126313, IMG submission 89954) | Serpentine soil microbial communities from UC McLaughlin Reserve, CA, USA - Plot105A | ecosystem: Environmental > Terrestrial > Soil > Grasslands | place: USA: UC McLaughlin Reserve, Lake County... | reverse complement strand
TGCAGCTCCTCATAGGACTCGAAGCCCCGCTCGAGCGAGCGCATGTACTTCGTCATCAGCGCGTTCTCGACCAGCTCAGCCGGCGGGTCCCACAGCTTCTGCCCCATCAGTGGCCCCTCCCGTAAGTCCTGGCGTCCTCGGTTCGCCCGCTGATCGCCGCCTGGCGGCGTCCTCGACCCTCGAAATCCCAGAGGGATTCCTTCGGATCTGCGTCCTTGCCAGGCGCCGCCAGCGAGCGCCCGAGAACACCACGACTCACGGGACGAACCACGCCCGGCATCATGCCAGCCGTGCTGCGGACGGTGACCGCCACCCGCTACGTGACCCCGCTCCGCGAGGGCGGCTCGCTGCCGGGGATCGTCGAGGCCGACGACGACGGCCTCTACGTCCTGAAGTTCCGCGGCGCGGGGCAGGGGACCAAGGCGCTCGCCGCGGAGCTGGTGGCCGGCGAGCTCGCCCGCGCGCTCGGGCTGCCGGTGCCCGAGCTGGTGTTCGTGGAGCTCGACCCGGCGCTCGGCGCGGCCGAGCCGGATCCGGAGATCCAGGAGCTGATCGCGGCCAGCGGCGGATGCAACCTCGGGATGGACTTCCTGCCGGGCGCGCTGCCGTTCACCCCGAAGCTCCCGCCGGAGCCCGAGCTCGCCGCCGACGTGGTGTGGTTCGACGCGCTCGTGCTCAACGTCGACCGCACCCCGCGCAACCCGAACCTGCTGCGCTGGCATCACGGGCTGTGGCTGATCGACCACGGCGCGGCGCTGTACGTGCACCACGCGCCGGGCGATCCGGTCGCGCGCGCCGGCGACCGCTTCGCGGCGATCCGCGACCACGTGCTGCTCCCGTTCGCCGGCCCGATCCCCGAGGCCGACGCGCGGCTGGCCGAGCGGCTGGACGGCGAGCGACTGCGCGCGATCGCCGCCGAGCTCCCCGCGGACTGGGCCGACGCCGAGGTCTACGCCGAGCACCTGGCGGCGCGGCTAGCGGACCGCGCCGGGTTCGTCGCGGAGGCGGAGGGCGCGCGTGCCTAGGCCTGAGCCCTTCCAGTACGCGATGTGGCGCATCGTGCCGCGCGTGGAGCGCGGAGAGGCGGTTAACGCCGGAGTGGTGCTGTTCTGCCGGCCGAAGCGCTTCCTCGGCGCGCGCACCGAGCTCGACGAGGCGCTGCTGGCGGCACTCTCCCCGGGCTGCGACCCGGCCGAGGTACTTGCCCAACTCGAGACGCTCGTCGCGGTCGCCGAAGGCCGCCCCGAGGGCGGTCACGTCGCGGCGATGGCGCAGTCCGAGCGCTTCCACTGGCTGACCGCGCCCGCGAGCACGATCGTGCAGCCGTCGCCCGTGCACACGGGCCTGACCGACGACCCGGCCGCGGAGCTCGAGCGGCTGTTCACGGAGCTGGTCAGCCGGCCAGGGCGGCGCGGCTGACCGGGAAGTCGAAGTAGCGCTCTGGGAAGCGCTCGTCGCGGAGGGTGAAGTGCCACCACTCCGTCGCGAGCCCCTTGAAGCCCGCGGCGAGCATCGCCTTCCGCAGCTTCATGCGGTTGGCGCGCTGCTTGCCGGTGACGCGGGCGTTGAACGGGTGCGAGAGCGGGTCGAAGCAGTCGTAGCCCGTGCCCATGTCGATCGAGTTGTCGCGGAAGCGCTTGGAGCGCGGCGCGCCGCAGTCGCGCAGCCGGTCGCCACGGTGGTAGCGCTCCTGGCGCGCGGGCGGGCGGCGCACGAGCGTGAGGTCGACCGTGCTGCCGCGGCTGTGTCCGGACTTGGTCGCGATGTAGCCGTCCTTGAACACGTCCCGCTTGTCGACGCGCGGATAGAACTCGGCCTTCATCCGCTGGTCGCGCAGCCGCTTGCCCCAGGCGACGAAGTCGTCGACCGCGCGCTGCGGCCGGTAGCAGTCGTAGACCTTCAGCGTGAACCCCTGCCGGCGCACCGCCTCCTGCGCCTTGAAGAGCGCCTCGGCGGTCTCCCGCGTGACGATGCACAACGGATCCCGGTAGCCCTTGATCGGGCGCCCGATGAAGTTGTGGTGGGTGAGGTAGCGCATCTCGACCTTGATCGAGGGCACCTCCGCCTTGAGCGAGACGAAGCCCGCCGGCGCCTTCTGCTGCGCCCCCGCCGGCGTCGCCGCCGCCAGCGCGAGCATGCCGCCGAGCACGGCGGCGACCCCTGCACGTCGCATGCGGCCCGCCTACCCGGCCGCGTAGGCTGCGAACCGTGGAGCCCCGCGAGATCGACACTCCGCACGGCCCGGCGCGGGCGCACCTGCAACCCGTCGAGGCGCCGCGCGCGCTGCTGATCCTCGGTCACGGCGCCGGCGGCGGTGTGACCGCGCCCGACCTCGTGACGGCCGCCGAGGAGGCCGTGAAGGCGCAGGTGTCGGTCGCCCTGGTCGAGCAGCCCTACCGCGTCGCCGGGCGCAAGTCGCCCGCACCCGCGCACCATCTCGACGCCGCGTGGCTGGCGGTCGTCGAGGCGCTGCGCGGCGACGCCCCGCTGCTGTGCGGCGGCCGCTCGTCCGGCGCCCGCGTGGCCTGCCGCACGGCCGCGGCGGCGGGCGCGGCCGGCGTGCTGTGCCTCGCGTTCCCGCTGCACCCGCCGGGGCGGCCCGAGAAGACGCGGCTGCCCGAGCTGGAGGAGGTCGAGGTGCCGGTGCTGATCGTGCAGGGCTCCTCCGATCCGTTCGGGATGCCGCCGGAGAGACCGTCCCCACCCACCCGCCAGGTCGTGCGGCTCAAGGGCGACCACGGGCTGAAGTCCGATCGCCCGGGCCTGCGCGCCGCGGTCTCGGGCTGGCTTGAGCAGCGCTTGACCGGGACCGCCTAGCGTCTCTCCGCCATGCTCGAGCCGGAACCCCGCAAAGCCCAGCACCCACGCGGCGCCGGGGACCCGCGGCGCTCGGAGCGCGAGCGCACCGGCGGCTTCGTCCTGATCGCCGCGATGGTGATCCTGATGTGGCTCGTCGAGACGATCGACATCGTCGCCGGCGACCTCGACGGCGCCGGCATCCACCCGCGCGACCCCGAGGGCCTGGTCGGGATCGCCGCCTCGCCGTTCCTGCACTCCGGCTTCGCGCACCTGATCGGCAACACGATCCCGTTCCTCGTGCTCGGGCTGGCGATCGCCGTCGGCGGGCTGGTGCGGACGCTCGCCGTCGTCGGCATCGTGGCGGCGGTCGGAGGCCTCGGGACCTGGTTGACGGCCCCGTCCAACACCGTCGTGATCGGCGCCAGCGGCCTGGTCTTCGGGTTCGCCGCGTACCTGGTCGCGCGCGGCGCCTACAGCCGCACGCCATGGCACATCGTCGGCGGCCTGGTCGTGATCGTGATCTACGGCTCGACGCTGCTCACCGGGCTCGTGCCGACGCCCGGGATCTCGTGGCAGGGCCACCTGTTCGGCGCGGTCGGCGGCATCCTCGCCGCGCGCGTCCTGCACCGCGTCCGGCGCCCGGCCGCTGCGCCCGTGTGACATGCTCGCGGCGATGGTGCGGCTGAAGGTGATCCTCCCCTGCGCCGGGGTGCTGGCGGCGCTCGTGCTCGGCTGCGGCAGCTCCGACGGCGACTCCACCGCTCGCGCGATGCCCACGGCGACCGCGACCGGCGCGTCGGCCGAATCGACCGCCACCCCGACCCCCGCGGCGGCGGCCAAGCGGCGCCGCGGCGTGCGGCTCGTCCGCATCGGCAACTTCAACGCGCCCGTGTTCGTGACGGCCCCGCGCGGCGACCGCAGGGTGCAGTTCGTGGTCGAGCAGGGCGGCCGGATCATGGTCGTGCGCAACGGCCGCAAGCTCGGCACGCCGTTCCTGGACATCTCCTCCCAGGTGACCTCGGGCGGGGAGCAGGGCCTGCTCTCGATGGCCTTCGCGCCCGACTACGCCTCGAGCGGGCGCTTCTACGTCTACTTCACCGACAACGCCGGCGACCAGCGGGTGGTCGAGTACGGCCGCGCGAGCGCGAACCGCGCCGACCCCGACTCCGCCCGGCTCGTGCTCGAGATGGCCGACTCCGAGTCCAACCACAACGGCGGTCTGCTGCTGTTCGGGCCCGGTGGGCACCTCTACATCGGCACGGGCGACGGCGGCGGCGGCGGTGACCGCCACGGCGCGCGCGGCAACGCGCAGAACCTCGGCTCGCTGCTCGGCAAGATCCTGCGGATCGACCCGCGCCCGTCCGGATCGCGCGCCTACGGCGTACCGAGCTCGAACCCCTTCGTCGGGCGGTCCGGCGCGCGCGACGAGATCTACGCCTACGGGCTGCGCAACCCGTGGCGGTTCTCGTTCGACCGCCGCAACGGCGACCTGACGATCGGCGACGTCGGCCAGAACGAGGTCGAGGAGATCGACTTCGTGCGCTCCGGCCGCGGCAGGAACTTCGGCTGGCGCCCCTTCGAGGGCCGCCGCCGCTACACGCCCGGCGAGACCGCCGCCGGCCACGTGCGCCCGGTGATGCAGCGCTTCCACGGCGACGGCTACTGCTCGATCACGGGCGGCGTGGTGGTCCGCGACCGCGCCGTCCCGGCGCTGTACGGCCGCTACGTCTTCGGCGACTTCTGCCGCGGCCGGGTCGAGTCGGCGAAGCTGCGATCGGGCCGCGCCACGCAGCAGCGCACGACGCGGCTGCGCGTCTCGAGCCTCTCCTCCTTCGGCGAGGACGCCCGCGGCCGCGTCTACGCAACCTCGCTCGACGGCCCGGTCTACCGGATCGCCGCCCGTCGCTGAGCGGATGCACGAGCTGGCCGGCCACGGCATCGCCCGGCTGCGCGCGGACAACCCGAGCCCCTACACGCTCGACGGCACGAACACCTGGGTGATCGGGCGCGACCCGGCGTGGATCGTGGATCCCGGGCCCGCGCTCCCCGCGCACCTGGAGGCCGTCGCGGCGGAGGTGGCGGCGCGCGGCGGCGCAGGCGGCATCGCGCTGACGCACGATCACGCGGATCACGCCGAGGCGGTGGAGGCGCTGCGCGAGCGGCTCGGCGGCCCGCCGGTCGCCGCGGCACGCTTCCCGGCCGATGTCGCGCTGGCCGACGGCGACGCGTTCGGGCCGCTGCGCGCGCTCGCGATCCCCGGGCACGCCGACGACCACCTCGCGTTCGTGGCGGGTGCCGCCGCCTTCACCGGCGACGCCGTGCTCGGCACCGGCAGCGTGTTCGTGACCAGCCGGCTCGGCGAGTACCTCGCGGCGCTCGAGCGCCTGCGCGAGCTCGAGCTGGAGGTGCTCTGCCCCGGTCACGGCCCGCCGGTCTTCGACCCCGCCGCCAAGCTCGGCGAGTACCTCGCCCACCGCGCCGAGCGCGAGCGCAAGCTGCTCGCCGCGCTCGACGCCGGCGCCCGCACGGAGGACGAGCTGCTCGACGCCGCCTGGGACGACGCGCCCGCCGCGCTGCGCCGGGCCGCCGCGCTGACGCTGCGCGCGCATGCGGGCAAGCTGGCCGAGGAGGGCCGGCTCCCGGACGACGTCCGGCTGGATGACTGATTCCACGACCGCCACGGCTCCTCGGCACTGTCTCGCGGCGCCGGCTCGGCACCGTCGAAGCGGCCTGTGGCGCTGCCACTATTCCCCTTCGACGTGCGCCGCCCGGCATCCACGATCCAGGGCCGAGGAGCCGCGCCGGCCGCGGAACCAATCATCTAGGGTGAGCGCCGATGCCGCGGACGGTCAGGGTCTACGACGAGTACGAGTTCGGCTTCTCGTGGGTGCTCGAGGAGCTGATGCAGCGGACCTCGCACGCGCTCGTGCTCGACGGCCAGGTGTGGCTCGTCGACCCCGTCGCGTTCGACGAGGCGCTCGACCGTGCGGCCGGCCTCGGCGAGATCGCCGGCGTGCTGCAGCTGCTCGACCGACACAACCGCGACTGCGCCCAGCTGGCCGAGCGCCACCGCGTGCCGCACCTGAAGGTCCCGGACGCCGTCCCCGGAACGCCGCTGAAGGCGATCCCGGTCGTGCGCTTCCCGGGCTGGAAGGAGACCGCGCTGTGGTGGCCCGAGCAGGAGGCGCTGATCGTCGCCGAGGTCGTCGGCACCAACGAGTACTACACGGGCGGACGCGCCGCGGTCGGTATGCACCCGATGCTCCGCGCGCTGCCGCCGAAGGGCCTGCGCTCGTACTCGCCACGGCACCTGCTGATGGGCCACGGGGCGGGCGTGCACGGCGCCGCCGCGACACCGGGGCTACGCCAGGCGCACCAGCGCGCGCGGCGCGACATCCCGCGCGTGCTGGCGAAGCTGCCCACCCTGGGCCGCTGAAGTCAGTCGGCTGACATCCGCTGCCGATCGGTCCCGTCGCGGCTGCGAGCGCGGGCGCGCCGGTCGGATCGCGGACCTTGCACCCGGCGGGTGGGCTGGAGGAGATTTGTCACCCGTGCCCCCGCGTCGGTTGTTCAGCCGGCAGGACCACAACCCGCTGCCCGGGCGGGCAGCGGAGCAGTCGGCCCCCGCCACGGAGGCCGCGCGGGTGCTCGCGCTCCACCGATCGGCCGGCAACGCGGCCGTCGCGCGCTTCATGGCCGCCGGCACGCAGCAGGTGGCGCGCGAGGACGACGGCTACATGACCGGCGCCACCGCGCAGGACACCGACGACAGCCTGTTCGACGAGTCGAGCGAGGAGGAGGCCGAGGAGACGCTGGACCCCGCCGCCCAGCTCGCCGCCGCCGTGGCCGCGCGCGTGGAGGACACCGGCCGCGCCGCCGACCCGCCGCCGCTGCCGACGGGCTCCGACGTGCTGCGGGGCACGGGGGACACCGGGGCGGATGCCTACTCCGAGCCGGAGGCGTACCACGTCGACGCGGAGGGGAGCGAGGACGAGTCGGAGCTCTCCGCGGACGAGCCGGCCCCGCCGCCGACCGCCGCCACGGATCGGCTCGTCGTCGTCGACGACCACTACGCGACGCAGCCGGAACAGGACCCGGACCACTACGCGACGCAGCCGGAGCAGGACGCCGACAGCTCGGAGAGCATCTCCGAGGACGAGCCCGCGTCGGTGCCCGCGGCGCCGCCGTCAGGCGGCAGGCACGACCAGTACTCGGCCCAGCCGGACGAGGACTCCTCCTCCGACAGCAGCTCGGAGTCCAGCCTGTCCGAGGACCTGCCGGCCCACACCACCTACACGCTCCCGCCCGACGAGGAAGCGCCGGCGAGCGCCGCCGCCGCCACGGAGCCGGCGGTCGTCTACGCGGCTCCGCCCAAGAAGAAGGGCAGGGCCAGGCGCGCGCTCGAGGCGGTCGCCAGGCCGGTCAAGGCCGCGGGGAAGGCGATCAAGAAGCTCGGTGGCCGCATCAAGGGCGCCTTCAAGGGCAAGAAGGGCAGGAAGGGCAAGGTCACGGCGGCGGATCTGCTCGCGGACGGCTACGCCGCCCAGCCGGTGGAGGAGGCGCCGGCCGCGCCGGTGGCGGTCAAGTACACGGCGGCGCAGCTGCGCGCCAGCGGCTCCGCGCACCCGCTCGCGGCCTCCGTGCAGGGGCTCCCGGTCGAGGCCCAGGCCGACGAGGTGTCCTTCAGCGAGGACCTCGCCGCCCCGCCCCCGATCAAGTACACGAAGCTGGCCAAGACGAACACCGACGTGATGGAGGAGTACGACAGCGCCGACTTCCTCAACAACAAGCTGCTCGCCCACAACGCGCTCGCCGTCGACATCCGTCGTCACGGCCTCGTGGCGAAGTCCAAGAGCCTCGACGCGATCATGGCCGACCGGGCCTTGGTCAAGATGGGCCTCAAGCGGGTCTGGGGTTGGACCGACGAGGACATCGCGAAGTACTTCGACTTCGGCACGAACCGGGCGAAGCAGTCCAAGGTCACCTTCATCCGCGACGAGGCCGACCTCAAGAAGTTCGTCGTGCACGCGGGCGCGAGCATGACGTACGGCGACCCGCCGCAGCCGTTCGACACCGGGCCGATGGTCAGCAAGGCGAGCGGCCCGGGCTTCGCGATCTTCGTCATGGACGGCGCGGGCAACATCTACGCGGGCCAGCACCGTGTCGGCCTCTTCCACCATTCGAGCTTCCTCGCGGGCCGCGACGTCGCGGCGGCGGGCGAGCTGAAGGTGAGCGCCGGCAAGCTCGAGGTCATGACCTCCAAGAGCGGTCACTACACGCCCGATGCGGAGCAGACCTGGCAGGCTGTCAAGGAGATGGCCGCGCTCGGAGTGTCGTTCGCGGGCGCGGAGGTCCGCGTCTGGGGGCAGAACAAGACCGACGTCTACGGCGGCGAGGAGTTCCTGCGCCGCGGCGCGCAGGCGAAGATAGTGAGGACCGAGGGCAGGTTCTGATGATCTACGAGGCGCTGAAGGACTACTTCCAGGCGGGCGGGCTCGACGTCGAGGAGCACGCCGACCAGAACTGGGTCGCGACCGACGGGTTCGGGCAGCACGGCAGTTGGCTGCTGGTCGGCCAGGCCTACGAGGACCGTGACCAGGCGGCCGTCTACTCCGTGCTCCCCGAGCGGGTGCCGGAGGAGCGCCGCGCCGCGGTCACCGAGCTGGTGTCCCGGATCAACTACGGCCTGATCCTCGGCAACTTCGAGATCGACCTCTCCGACGGGGAGGTCCGCTTCAAGGTCTCGGCCGACTTCGGCGGAGCGGAGCCGGGCGAGGCTCAGCTCAAGCCGCTGGTGGCGACCTCGCTCGCGCAGTTCGACCGCTGGCTGCCGTCCCTGCGCGACGTGATCGGCGGCGCTGATCCCGCCGGCGCCTTCGCCAGCGTGGCTGCCTGAGCTACGCGGCCGCCGCGCCGGCCTCGGCGAGCCGCCGGCGCGCGATCTCCATCGCCGCGGCCAGCGTCGTCGCGCCGGTCGCCTCGGCATGGTCGAAGACCATGCGCGTCGTGTCCGAGACGCCGCGGACGCGCTCCTCGGCGCGGGCGGCGTCGTAGCCGGTCTCCTCGAGCTCGACCGAGATGTTGATGATGCCGCCGGCGTTGGCGACGAAGTCGGGTGCCCAGACGATCCCGCGGTCGGCGAGCTGGACGGCGATCGCGTCGGCCGCGAGCTGGTTGTTGGCGGCGCCGGCGACCACCCGGCACTTCAGCGCCGGGACCGTGTCGTCGTCGAGCACGCCGCCGAGCGCGCACGGGGCGAGCACGTCGACCTCGGCGGTGAGCGCCGAGTCCGGGTCGGTCCAGCGCGCGCCGAGCTCGTCGGCGAGCGCGCGCTTGCCCTCGTCGACGTCGGCGACGACGAGCGAGGCGCCCTCATCGGCGAGCAGCCGGGCGAGCTTGCCGCCGACGCGGCCGAGCCCCACGACCGCGACGCTGCGGCCCTCGAGCGACGCGCTGCCGAACGCGCGCTCGCACGCGACCTCCATCGCGCACTGGACGCCCAGCGCCGTCCACGGGCTGGGGTCGCCGGAGCTGCCGCTCTCGACGGCCAAGCCGGCGACGTGGTCGGTCGTCTCGGCGATCACGGCCATGTCGCGGTCGGAGGTCCCGACGTCCTCTGCCGTGATGTAGGCGCCGCCGAGCGAGCCCACCGTCTCGCCGAAGTCCAGCAGCACGTCCCGGCGCTCCTCGCCGGCGGGCGGAGCGTGACCGGCGGGCAGCATGATCACGCCCTTGCCGCCACCGAGCGGCAAGCCGGCCACCGCGGCCTTGAAGGTCATCGCGCGCGACAGCCGCAGCACGTCGCGCACCGCCGCGCGCGAGTCGTCGTAGGTCCACATCCGGCAGCCGCCGAGCGACGGCCCGCGTGCGGTCGAGTGGACGGCCGCCATCGTGTAGAGGCCCGAGCGCCGCCCGCGGCGGACGAGCAGCGTCTCGTGATCGAGGTTCTCGAGGTAGCGATCGATGGCGCCGAGGTTATCGACGCTCGTCAGTGCTCGGAGGGCGGGGCGGTCGGGTCGACCGTGCCGCCCTGAGCGCCCGTCCCGGTCGAGCCCGACGGCGTGCCCGCGCCCGGCGCGGCCGCGCCGCCCTGCGGCGGGTTGCCGGTGGCGGGCGGCGCGGCGGTGCCCGGATCCGTCGTGGTGTTGGGCGACTCGGTGACCGGCTCCTGCTGGTCCGGGGCGGTGACGCCGCCGGTGCGGGTCGGCGCGCTCGTCTCGGGCACGGTCAGCGGGGCCGTCGTCTCCGGCTGCTCGACGACCGGGGCGCCGGTAGCGACGGGCGCGATCGACGCCGTCCGCTTCTCGGGCTTGGCCTTCTTCTCCGGCGCCGGCTTCGCCGCGGGCGCCGTGACCGGCTGGCTCATCGTGCGGTGCAGGACCGGCTGATCGGGGACCGCGAGCGCCTTCGACGGCGGCGCCGGCTGCGCGGCCGCGGGTGCGGCGGCGGCCTTGGCGGGCGTGGCCCTGTCCTGCTTGAGCTTGTGGACCTCGACGGCGCCGCCCGCGGTCAGCGCCGCGGTGCACACGACCGCGGCCACCTTGCACGCGGTCGCCGTGGCGAGCGTGCCGCCGGCGGCCGTCGCGGCGACCCCGCCGCCACCCGCCGCCGCGCCGCCCGCGGCGGCACCCCCGCCGCCCATGCCGAGGCTGGCGGCGACCGAGCCGAAGAGGCCGGCGGAGACCGGCGTCAGCGCGGCGAACGAGCGTCGCATCCCGCGCAGGGCCTCGCGGTACTCGCTGCAGCCCGCGCACGAGCGCATGTGCTTGCGCGCGCGCCCGGAGGCCTTCACGCCGCGGTCGTAGGAGGCCATCAGGTCGTCGCGGATCTCACAGCAGTCGGCGTCGCGCGCCTCGGCGGCCTCGACGAGGCCGACGCGCGCGCGGACGAGCAGCGACTTGACGGCCGGGATCGTGACGTCCAGCGCCGACGCGAGGTCCGCGTAGGACATCCCGTCGATCTCGCGCATCAGCAGCGCCGAG
>Ga0126313_10002207_pt1 | contig 10783 bp, 7 predicted proteins | sample Plot105A_FD_89954 | JGI IMG/M metagenome (GOLD analysis project Ga0126313, IMG submission 89954) | Serpentine soil microbial communities from UC McLaughlin Reserve, CA, USA - Plot105A | ecosystem: Environmental > Terrestrial > Soil > Grasslands | place: USA: UC McLaughlin Reserve, Lake County... | reverse complement strand
CGCGCCGCCCTCGATGCCTTCCCCGCTCGATGCACTGTCGTCTCCACGCGCGACGCTAGGACCGGGGCCGGAGACGGTCAACGCGCCGAACGGCTAGATGCGGCCCCGGTACCGATCGCGGGCCCGGCGGCGCGGATCACAAGCCCGGAGGGCAGGGGTCCGCCCGGACCGCAGCGCGGCCCTAGCCGGGGTCACGACCCCTCGGCCGGCGGCGGCGCCGGCGTCCCAGCGCGCCGCCGACGATCCGCGCGACGGGCGCTGCCGGCGCGAGCAGCAGCGCGGAGATCAGCACGCCGATCGCGACCGCGGCGGCGAGCGCCGGCACGTCGACGCCGTTCGCGGGTTCGACGGTGCTGGGGAGCGCCGGCCGCTGCGATCCCTCGGCGTCCGCCGCTCGCCGTCCCTCCGACCCCCGAGCGCGGCCGCCGCCCGCCTCCCGCCGCGTCGCCGGGCGCCGAGCCCGAGCCGCCGGCCGCCGAGCCGCGGGGCGCCGGGCCGACCGGTGCGCCGTGCCGGCGCGCGGTGGCCGGGACGCCGCCGGGACGAGGACGCGCGCGCGTCGTCGCGGCGCCGAGACGAGCGCCACTGCGGCGACGCGCTGGTGGTCGCACTTCGCCTGTGCGGGCGCGAGCCGCGCCACCGCTGGATCGGCGAAGCGGCGAGCGACGCGCGTGACCGGCCGCCGGGCGTGGTGGCGCCGCCCGCGGTCGCGGTGCCGCGCGGCGGGGCGGGCCGGCGAGTGGTCGGCCCCCACCGCGGCGCGCGGAGCCGGCGGCGCGGCGGCTGCCGCCGGCGGGGCGGGCGGAGCGGCGTTCGGCGCGGGCGGAGCGGCGCTCGGCGGCGCGGGCGGAGCGGCGGTCGGCGGCGCGGGCGGAGCCGGTGGGGCGGCGCTCGGCGCAGGCGACGGCACAGCCGCTGCCGGCGGCGGGGGAGCCGGCGAGGCGGCGGTGGGCGGCGCAGGCGGCGAGACAACGGCGGGCGGCGGAGGCGGAGGTGGCGCGGCGCTCGCCGGCGCGGGCGGCGACACAGCGGCGGGCGGCGGAGACCCAGCGGGCGCGGCGCTCGCCGGCGCGGGCGGCGACACCGCCGCCCCTTGCGCCACGTCGAAGGTCGGCGCTGCCGGCGCGCCGGTCGCGCTTCCCGCCGCCTGCTCACCGGGCGGTGTCGCACCGGCGGGCGGCGCGGCGCCGTCCGCCTCCGGCGCCGCATCCGCCTTTGGCACCGGAGCCCCCTCCGGCGCCACGGTCGAGTCCGGACCGTGGTCCGGCTCTTGTTCTGCCGGCGCCGCCGGCTCGCCGTCGTGCCGGGCAGGCTCCGGCGCCGCGAGCGGCGGCGGATCCTCGGCGGGCCCGTGCGCGTCCGAGGGCTCCGACTCGCCCCGGTCGTCGTCCGCGCCTACGCCGCCGTCTCCCTCGCCGCTGGCGGACGGGGTCTCCGCGGCGGGCGGCGCCGGGGCAGCCGCCTCCGGAGGGGGCGGCGCCGGCCCAGCGCCGGCCACGCCGGGCGCCCCCGGCCCGGTGCCCGTGGCGGCCGCCGGCAGGTCATCGGCCAGCGCCGTCGCGCACGCGAGCCCGAGCCACGACAGGCCCACCGTGGCGACGACCGCCAGCGGCAGGGTCGCGCCGAGACCTCTTGTCGGGATGCCGATCCGCATCGCCCAAGCAGGTGCCACCGCGTCCGCCGGCTGATCCGTCCTGGGACCGCAACCATGCGTGACATCACGCGATATCACCGCGGACTCGCCATCCGAGGGGGCGCCGGTGGCGGATAATCCGGGCGTGAACCACGCCGCGGACGACGGCGCCCGGTCGAGGCTCATCGAGGCGCATCTCCCCCTGGTCGCGTCGATCGCGCGGCGCTACGCCGGGGGCGCCGAGCCGCTCGACGACCTCGTCCAGGTCGGGACGATCGGGCTCATCAAGGCCGTCGACCGCTTCGACCCGGAGCGCGGGCGCCCCCTGCCGGCGTTCGCGGCGCCCGTCATCGAAGGCGAGATCCGTCATCACCTCCGCGACGCGGCGCTCCCCGTGCGCCGGCCGCGAGCGCTCCACGAGCTGGATGGCCGTGTGCGCGCCGCCGAGCGACGCGTCGCCGCCGCCGGGCGTCGCGACCCGTCGACCGCGGAGCTGGCGCGCGAGCTCGGGACGACCGAGGCGGCCGTCGCGGAGGCCATCCGCTCGCGTCCTGCCTCCGCGGACGCGGGCGCCGCCGCCTACGACGGGACCCCGGACCTCGAGCGCTCCGAGGCCCGCGTGCTGCTCGCCGACGCGTGGGCCGTGCTCGACGACCGCCAGCGCGAGGTGCTCGAGCTGCGCTACTTCCGCGACCTGACCCAGGACCAGATCGCCGAGGCCATGGGCGTCTCGCAGGCCCAGGTGTCGCGCCTCATCGCCATTGCGCTGACGCGCCTGCGCCGGAAGCTCGCCGGCGGTCTTGCCGACAATGACGCGCGCACCTACAGTCGGTCGGACATGGCACCGACCGAGGCCCCACTCGAGCAGCCACCGACCCACAGCGGCCGGCTGCTCGTCCGCATGCCGCCGTCGCTGCACGCCGAGCTCGCGCGCGCCGCGGAGCGCGAGGGAGTGAGCCTCAACACGCTGATCACCGGCGCGCTCGCGGGCGCCGTCGGCTGGCGGAACGGCGCATCCACGGGCGACGATCCGGCCGCCGCCCACCCGACCGCAGCGGACGATCCGCCGGCGGGCCGGACGTGGTCGTCGATCGCGCTGGCCGCGAACTTCGTGATCGTGGCGCTGGCCGCGGTGCTCGCGATCGTGCTGCTCGTCGTGGCCTGGCAGGGCGGCTGACCGGCGGCTCGTAGCATGGGCCGCCATGGCGGTCACGCGACGCACCGAGCCCTGGTCGGGACTGCTCGACGCCGGCCGCGCCGACGAGCGGCTGGTGCGCGAGGCCTACGAGGGCGCCCGCGAGCCGCGGTTCGAGCCGATCCCGGAGGACCTGCACCCGGCGGTCCGCGAGGGGCTCGCGCGCGCCGGGATCGATCCGCTCTACTCCCACCAGGCCGAGGCGCTCGAGGCGGCGTGGGCCGGGCCGACGATCGTCACCACCGGCACGGCGTCGGGCAAGTCGCTGTGCTTCAACCTGCCGACGCTCGACGTCCTGTGCGGCGACGCGCGGGCGCGGGCGCTGTACCTGTACCCGACGAAGGCGCTGGCCCAGGACCAGGCGCGCGCGCTGCACGCGCTCGGCCTGAGCAAGCAGGTGCGCCCGGCGATCTACGACGGCGACACGCGCCGCGAGGAGCGCGCGGCGATCCGGCGGCGGGCGAACCTCGTGCTCACGAACCCGGACATGCTGCACGTCGGGATCCTGCCCAACCACGGGGCGTGGGGCGACTTCTTCGCCAACCTCGCGGTGGTCGTCGTCGACGAGGCGCATGTGTACCGCGGGGTGTTCGGCGCGCACGTCGCCAACGTGCTGCGCCGCCTGCGCCGGGTCGCGGGCGCGTACGGGACGGCGCCGCGGTTCCTGCTCGCGAGCGCCACCGTCGCCAACCCGGTCGAGCTCGCCGAGCGGCTGACCGGGTTCGACGACGTGGCGCTCGTGGACCGTGACGGCTCGCCGGGCGCGCGGCGGCAGATCGCGATGTGGAACCCGCCGGTGGTCGACGAGGCGCTCCAGGTGCGCCGCAGCGCGCTGGCCGAGGCGGCCGAGCTGGTGGCCGAGCTCGTGCGCGAGGGCTCGCGGACTATCTGCTTCATCAAGTCGCGCAAGGCGGTCGAGCTCGTCGCGCGGCTGGCGCGGCTCGAGCTGGAGAAGACCGATGCGGAGAACGGGACCGCGCTCGCCGACCGGGTCGCCCCGTACCGCGCCGGCTACACGCCCCAGCAGCGCCGCGAGCTCGAGGCGCAGCTCACTCGGGGGGACCTGCTCGCGGTCATCACGACCGACGCGCTCGAGCTCGGCATCGACATCGGTGCGCTCGATGCGGCGGTGTGCGTGACGTTCCCGGGGACCGTGGCCTCGCTGCGCCAGATGTGGGGCCGGGCCGGGCGGCGCGGGCGCGGGCTGGCGGTGTACGTGGCCGGCGAGGACGCGCTCGACCAGTTCTTCTGCCGCCACCCCGACGAGTTCCTCGAGCGCCCGGTCGAGGCGGCGATCGTCTGGCACGAGAACGAGCCGATCCACCTCGCGCACCTGCTCTGCGCCGCGCACGAGGGGCCGCTCGACGCGCGCGACGCCGAGGTGCTCGGGCCGCGCTGGCGGGCGTACGCCGACCTGCTCGTCTCCCAGGGCCTGCTCGTGCGGCGCGGCGAGCGCTACCTGCTGCGCCATCCGGAGGACTTCCCCGCCGCGCGGGTGTCGCTGCGCTCGGCCTCGCCGGACTCGTACGCGGTGGTCGACGTGAGCGCGGGCGAGCTGCTCGGCACGGTCGAGTCCGCCCGCGCGCCCTCGACCGTCCACGACGGCGCCGTGTACCTGCACCAGGGGCGCTCCTACGAGGTGCGCGAGCTCGACGTCGACGCGCGGCGCGCGCTCGTCGTCCCCTTCGACGGCAACTGGTACACGCAGCCGAAGAAGGAGACCGACATGGAGATCGAGCGACTGCTCGACCGCCGCTCGGTCCTGGGCGTCGAGCTCAGCTTCGGCATGGTGACCGTGACCGAGCAGGTGCACGCCTACCAGCGCAAGCGCCTGCCCGACCACGAGGTCATCGACCTGCAGACCGTCGACCTGCCGCCGCAGTCGTTCTCCACGCAGGCGCTCTGGTACACGCTGCCCGACGAGCTGCTCGAGCCCGACTTCGCGCTCGAGGTGATGCTCGGGTCGCTGCACGCCGCCGAGCACACGCAGATCGCGGTGCTGCCGCTGCTGGCGATGTGCGACCGCTGGGACATCGGCGGGCTGTCGACGAACTTCCATGCCCAGACCGGGCGGCCGACGATCTTCATCTACGACGGTCACCCCGGCGGGGTCGGGATCACGCGCCAGGGGTTCATCCGCTTCGACGCGCTCGTCGGCGACGCGCACCGGCTCATCGGCGAGTGCCCGTGCGAGGCGGGCTGCCCGTCGTGCGTGCAGTCGCCGAAGTGCGGCAACCTCAACGAGCCGCTCCACAAGGCGGGGGCGCTCGAGGTCATGGCGCGGATGCTCGAGCGCGCCTGACGCACGGGATCTTGCGCCACCGCGCGGCGGTGCAAGTTCCGGGCCCCGAACTTGCGCAATCGCGGGCTGCCGGTGGGCGGCGCGCGGGACGCCGCCGACCGTCCTTGACATGGGCATGCGGCGTGGAATGCGAGGATGTGCAGGGACGATCGTGTTCGTCGGGGCCGTGCTCGGCGCACTCGTCCCGGCCGCAAGCGCGTACGCGGGCGGCACGCCCGCGCCCTCGGCGACCGGCGGCTCCGAGTACGGCGGCGCGCTGGCCCGCGTGCGCCCGGTCCGCCCCGTCGCGCGCATCTTCACCGTCAACCCGAAGGTCGTCGTGGCGCCGCGACTGCCGCGGCTGCGCGTGCGCGTCGACCAGCCGGGCTCGCGGACCGTGCGCGCGCGGCTCGTGTTCCTGCCGCGGACCGAGACCGGCGCGATCGTGCGCATCGACGCGGGCGTGCTGCCGACGGGCAAGCGGGTCGCCGTCAACTGGCCGGCGGGCAGCCAGCTCGCGCCCGGGCGCTACCTCGTGCGCCTGCACGTGCGCGGCCTGGGCAACGCGGTGCTCGCGCGGACCGCGCGCGCGTCGGGACGCACGACCGTGAGCGTGTGCGCGCCGGCGCCGCCGGCCCCGGCGCCGCCGCCGACCGCGCCGGCCGTCGTCCCGCCCCCGGGCCCGGGCGTGTTCCCGGTCGCGGCGCCGCACACGTACGGCGAGGGCTTCGGCGCGCCGCGCAAGGGCTATTCGCACCAGGGTCAGGACCTGGCCGCGGCCGAGGGCGTGCCGGTCGTCGCGCCGCAGGCGGGGACGATCCTGTACGTCGACTTCCAGGCCAAGGCGGCGGGCTGGTACGTCGTGCAGCGGGGCGCCGACGGGCGCGACTTCTTCTTCGCCCACTGCCAGGCCGGCTCCGTCGCGGTGAAGCCGGGACAGGCGGTGACGCCCGGCCAGCCGCTGTGCAACGTCGGCGCGACCGGGGACGCGAGCGGTCCGCACCTGCACTTCGAGATCTGGCTCGGCGGCTGGCGGGTCGACGCGGCCAGCCATCCGGTCGACCCGCTCGCCGACCTCCAGGCCTGGGACCCGGCGGTCTGACGCTCAGCGGACCACCAGGCGCAGCTCGCCGGTGAGGCCGTCGCGCGCGGCGCGCGCCCAGCCGGTGAGGTCGCCGAGGCGGTCGAGGATGACGCCCGCCTCGCGGGGGAGGCCGAACTGCTCGGTCAGGAGCGCGCGGACGCTGCTGCGGGCCAGGCGGAGCGTGAGCGCCCCCGCTGCGCCGGCGGGGGTGGGCGCCGCGGGCGCCCGCGCGGCGCCGGGCAGGCTCGCGCGCGGGTCGTCGGCGAGCACGAGCGTCGGGCCGAACACGCCCGCGCGGATGACCATCCGGCCGTCCACCGTGAGGCGATAGGCGTCGCCCGGCTCCTCGTCCAGCTTGACGTTGTCGATTCCCAGGTTCTTGAGGACGTTCGAGAGCTGAGCGACGCGCTGGAGCGGTCGGCGCCAGTCGCCGGGGTCGGGCGGATCGGTGCGGGCGACGTAGTGGTCGAGCAGGTCGCCGCTGGAGATCGTGGCGTCGTTCGTGAGGCCGTTGAAGAGGGAGTCGACGTCGAGGCGGAGGAATGCCGGCAGGTCGCGCTGGAAGGTGTCGAGCCCGCCGAAGCGGTCGGGGTCGGCCTTGCGCAGGAAGCGGATGGTGGGCGCGAAGTCGCGCACGCCGAGGAGCAGCGGCGCTCGGCCGCGAATCTGCGGAGGCTGGGTCCCGGTCGCGAGCGGCAGGTCGGCGTCGTTGATCCGGCTCGCGTCGGTCTGGAGCTTGAAGGGGACGTGGAGGCCGTCCTCGCCGCTCATGAGCACGGCCGCGCCGGTCGTGAGCGACCGGCCCCAGCGGGTGGCGAGGACCTCGGGGAGTCTTCTGCGGACGAGTAGTTTGGCGTCGAAGATCGAGCGCACGGCGGCGCGGCGGTCGAGGCCGGCGAGGCGGCGGTCGAACTCCTGGGGCGTGAGGTGACCGCTCGCGTTCTGGCGGGTGTCGAGCGCGCGGCGGACGGTCGGCTCGTCGGTGGCGGCGACGACCTCGCGGCCGCGGGTGGCGAGCGCGGAGCCGCGGGGGCCGCGGTAGAGCTGCGCGCCCTGGTAGGTGCCTGTTGCGTCGAGGCGGACCGTCAGCGCGCGCAGGTCGTCCTGGGTGCGCGCGACGAGGCTGAGCTGCGACCGCTGCGTGTTCGTGTCGAGGATCGCGACGACGGCCTCGTTGCCAAGCAGCGGGGTGATGTCGCTCGCGGTGAGCGCGCCGTTCGTGAGGCGCGGGACGAGCTGGCCGAGCACCAGCCCGGCGGCCGGCGCGCTCGAGTCGACCCCCACGAGGACCGGCGCGTTCTTCGGCGCGTAGGCGAGCGCCTCGGCCCGGCCAGCGCTCCGGGGTTGCGTGGCCGGCCGCCGCGTGCGTTGGTCCTCGTCGCCCCCGCGCAGGAGCAGCACCGCGCCGACCGAGAGCAGAGCGACTGCGACGGCGGCGACCAGCGCGGTGACGCGGCGGGACACGGTCCCGAACGGTAGCCGTCAAGCGCCCGGGAGCAGGCGGTACCCTCATGCCTCCACCGCGGCGAGATAGCTCAGTTGGTAGAGCACACGACTGAAAATCGTGGTGTCCCCGGTTCGAGTCCGGGTCTCGCCATACCGGAGTCTTCCTGCAAATGGCGAGTTCTTCGGCGCCGGAGCCGCCCTCTCCGGCGGTCCTCCTGGCCCGAGCTCCGCCCTCGTGGCCCAATGGTTGCTCTGCGAACGACTCGAGCTCCTTCGATTCCGGCCCGTAGAGCTGCTCTCGGGCCTGGTCGACGCGCCGGTCGAACGCCCGCCCGTGCTCGCGCTTGACGCGCTGCTGGAGCTGTGCGCGGAGCGCGGTCGGCGGCCCGGCATCGGCTTCGGCGCTATGGGTGACCGGCGATGGCGGAGTCGCACGCACGCCTGAAGCAGGCGATCATCTGACCCGCGACCAGAGGTGCCGACACGCCGCTCGCAGTGGTGCGTGGCACGATTGCACGAGGGGTGTGGCACCGCGACGATTCCGCGGTGTTTTCGTCAATTGGGTTTCGGCCGGGGCGGCGCCGTGCGAATTGGACGGGCCGGTCGGCGGATGAGCCCTGTCCTGGCGCACCCGACGCCTGACGGCGCGTTGGCCCTGCCTCAGGCGGGCGGGGTCACGCCCCGTAGCCGTATTGTCAGTGCCCGCACGGCGCAGAGGGCCGTGGCGCTGGCGATCGTGCCGGTGGCGTTCGCGGCGATCTGGCTGGCGGCGACGAGCGATCACATCGAGCGTCCGGCGGCCACGGCGCTGTACCGCTGTTACCTCGCCGTGGTGCCGATGCTGATCGGTTTGCATTGGTGGCGACGTCGGCCGGTCACCCGGTTCGGCCCGCTCTTGATCGCGTTCGGCCTCGTGTGCTGGATCGTGTCGTGGCAGGCGTCGGACTCGCCGCTCGCGTTCGACCTCGGCGTTGTCGCCGAGGGGCCTCTGACCTTCTTGACGTTCTATCTGTTCCTCGCCTTTCCGAGCGGGCGGCTGAAGACGAGGGCCGAGCGGCTCCTGATGGCCGCCTGGGCGGTGGTCCTCGGGGGATTCTTCCTGCCATGGGCGCTGGGATCGGCGGTCATCGCCGGTGGCGGGCCGCTCTCGGTGTGCGTGCCGGCGTGTCCGGACAACGTGCTGCAGGTCGGCACGGCGCCGAATCTGGTCGCGGTCCTCGGCCGCTGGGAGACCTACACCGGCCTCGTGGTGACGGTGGCCACGCTCGCGGTGTACTGGTCGCGCCCTCGCGCGGCGTCGGCGCCCCGTCGCCGTGCGCTGCTCGCCGTGGCCGCCACGTCGCTGCTGTTCCTGCCGCTCTTTTTCACGTTCCACTTCTCCCGACAGATGCTCGAGCTGGACGCCGACACGCTCGAGACGATGTCTTGGTTCGTCGTTGGAGCGCGTGTCCTGCTTCCGCTGGGGTTTCTCGTCGCGCTCTTCCGGGCCGAGCTGTTCGCCGGCGCCGCCCGCGGACGGCTCCTCGAGCGGCTGCTCAGCCGGCCCTCTCCCGAGCGCTGGCGCGACGACGTCGCCGGCGCGCTCGACGACCCGCTGCTCCGCATCGGCTACTGGGACCTGGAGTGTGGTCGCTATCGCGAGGCCGACGGCCGCGAGCTCACGTCGCCGGCTGACGACTCGTGCCGTGCCTGGGTCGACATCGACCGCGACGGCCGGCCGGTCGCCGCAATGGTGATCGACGACGCGCTGGCCGAGGATCCCGAGCTCGTGCGCGCGGCGGCGTCGGCGACCACGCTGGCGGTCGAGAACGGCAACCTCGAGGGCGAGCTCCGTGACTCGCAGGCACGGATCCTCGCGGCGGGCGACGTCGAACGGCGCCGGATTGAGCGCGACCTCCACGACGGCGCCCAGCAGCGCCTCGTCGCGCTGCGCGTCCACCTCAGCATGGCCAGCGAGCAACTCGACGGCTCGAAACAGCAGGCGCTCGTCGACAGGCTCGGCACCCAGGTCCAGGAGGCGCTCGACGAGCTCCGCACCATCGCCACCGGTGTGTATCCGAAGATCCTCGGCGACGTCGGCGTCGGCGCCGCGCTGCGTTCGGTGTCGCGGTACGCGGCGATCCCGATCGCCATCGAAGACGGGTGGCGGCGCCGTCATCCCGACGAGATCGAGCTCGCGGCGTACTTCTCCTGTCTCGAGGCCTGCAGAACGCCGCCAAGCACGCCGGGCCGGACGCGACCGCCACCATCCGGCTCACCGAGGAAGGCGGCCGTATCGGCTTCACGATCGAGGACGACGGCGTCGGCTTCGATCCGCGGACGGTCGAGCGCGGCGCTGGCCTCGACAACATCGCCGACCGGGTGTCCGCGGCCGGCGGCATGTTGCGCATCGACTCGGCGAGGGGCCGCGGGACGCGCGTCCGGGGCCTGCTCCCCGCCTGAGCGCGCAACCGCGCCGCATGGCCGCGCCGCTCTCGCAGGGCGATCCCGCCGGCCGCGGCGGTCAGACGACGCGGGCAGCGCGCGAACCACCCGCGGTGTTCGGCGCTGCCGACGCGTTGAACTCATCCTTGAGCTGGACCGGGACGTTCCAATAGATGTCGAGGGGTAGAGATCTGAGGTCGTCGCGGAGGGTGACGTAGACCTCGCGGGCGATGTAGCGCTTGAGACGTGTCGGCGTCCGCCTACTACCAGCGCGCCAGCGGCCAGCGCTCGGCGCGGGCGGTCGAGGATGAGCGGCTGCTCGGGCGGATCCGCGAGCTGCACGCGGCCAACTACGACGCCTACGGCTACCGGCGGATGTGGAAGGCCCTCGCGCGCGTCGGCGAGCAGGTCCCGCGCTGCCGCGTCCAGCGGCTCATGCGCGCGCACGGAATCGTCGGCGCCAAGCGCCGCGGCCGGCCGTGGCGGACCACCCGCCCCGAACCCGACGCCCACGGCCGCCCCGACCTGGTCCAGCGCCACCTCAGCGCCTCGGGCCGGATCCGCACCGCAGTCCATACCCGAGTCCCGAGTGCGGACTCCGTGATCGCTTCGCGATCGACGTCGCGCACGGCGCCGACATGAACGCCCACGGCAACATCGTCGACCACGAGTACGAGATCGAGCGCGACGGCGACACGGTCGCGACGATCTCCAAGAAGT
>Ga0126313_10002206_pt1 | contig 10786 bp, 10 predicted proteins | sample Plot105A_FD_89954 | JGI IMG/M metagenome (GOLD analysis project Ga0126313, IMG submission 89954) | Serpentine soil microbial communities from UC McLaughlin Reserve, CA, USA - Plot105A | ecosystem: Environmental > Terrestrial > Soil > Grasslands | place: USA: UC McLaughlin Reserve, Lake County... | reverse complement strand
GTCGCACCGACCGACTCTACCGTGCTGATCCAGGGAGAGAGCGGAACGGGTAAAGAGGTTATCGCTCGATACATCCATAATCTGTCCACCCGCAATGACGGGCCTTTCCTGTCTATCAACTGCGGCGCTCTACCGGAGAACCTCCTCGAAAGCGAGCTGTTCGGACACGTCAAAGGCTCGTTCACAGGGGCCGTTCGCGACAAGCAGGGACTCTTCGCGGCAGCACGCGGTGGCAGTTTCTTTCTGGACGAAGTCGGTGAGATGCCGGCCTCTCTTCAGGTCAAGCTTCTTCGGGTGCTTCAAGAGCGGGAGGCCATTCCGGTGGGTGCGACGGAGGCTATTCCGGTAGACGTCCGGATCATTGCCGCCACTAACCGTGAGCTGGAGGAGGAGATCCGGCGCGGGAACTTCCGCTCGGACCTCTTTTATCGGCTCAACGTCATTGCGATCAACCTTCCACCTCTACGGGAGCGGCGCGACGATCTGCTCCTCCTGATCGAGGCGCTGTTGCAGAACCTCGCGACGGAGACAGGATCCGAGCCCAAGGCACTCGCTTCCGAGGCGCTCGACGCCGTGATGGTCTATGAGTGGCCAGGAAACGTGCGGGAACTGGATAACGCGCTCGAGCATGCGGTCGTGCTGACGCGTGGTGGCCTCATCGAGGCCTCAGCTCTGCCGGAGCGTATAACCAGGCGCCGGAAAGAGCCTCTGGTGGCAGAGCGCTCCTACCGGAATCCCACGCTGGAGGTGATCGAACGGTCCTATATCATGTGGGTCCTGCAGGCGGAGGGTGGCAACAAAACTCGTGCGGCGGAGGTACTTGGGATCGACCCTTCAACCCTGTACCGGAAGCTGAGCCGCTACGAGGAGCAGGTGGAGGTCAAGGTATAGCCGCGCCCACCGCAGTGAAGATCTCGAGCCGACCTTGTGCATACGCTCGGTTCTAAGTGCGTGATGAAGATGACGTAGCTTGATGGTTGGGATGGCTACTTGAGAGCATGCCCAGCCACGGCAGTTCCCCCCGTTCGACCCTCTCCGCCTTCATCAGCGCAAGTGTATCCATCCAACTAGGCACGACCAATTCAGCCGTTCACCCATACCAAGGGCGCGCTGCTGAGTGCAACAAATGAGCGTCCTCCCCTCCACAACCAAGAAGCATGCGTGATGAACCGATTCCATGCGTTCGCCAGGCGACCACAGGTAGGCTCTTTGGAGGTCGGGTGAAAGCGCTCTTGCAAAACACGCCTGAACGGGCCTTGAAAGCGTCTGCATTCGGCGATGCAACGAATAGCTAAGTACCTGCGACAGGAGCCTTTACCGGAGCGCACCCGGGGGTGGCATTAGTGTTGCCTTACCCCACGGCAGTTCCAACGCGTCTCGCAGCACCATGTTCCGATGTTCGCGCCACTCAACCGGAGGAAGTATGAGCAACCGCAAGGGCTTTACCCTGATCGAGCTGTTGATCGTGGTCGTGATCATCGGCATTCTTGCCGCCATCGCGATCCCGAAGTTCGCCAACACGAAGGACAAGGCGAAGATCGCCAGCATGAAGTCGGACCTGCGTAACTTCGTTTCCGCGCAGGAAGGTCACTTCGCTGATTATGCCACGTACGCGACGGCGCATGACCCAGCGACCCCGTGTACCCCGTCTTCCGGCACGATCTGCTTTGCGCAGACCCTGGGCAACACTGTTCTGACAATCACTGCAGGCACGCCGGCGGCGGGCTATGCGGCGACCATCACGAACAACAGCTTGAGCGCAGCCAAGACCTGCGGTGTGTTCGCCGGCACCCAGGCTACTCCGAATGCCGCAGTGCTTCAGGAAGGCGCCCCGGCTTGTTGGTAAGCTGAGCGCAGGTTGAGAACAAAGGGGCGGTGGCCGAGGGTCACCGCCCCGTTTCTCAGGCCCAATGTCCTTTACCCGAGAGAGCGCCGGTAGCCATATGTCAATCATGAGACCGACCTGGAGACGCTCTGAGGATGGCTTCACGCTGATCGAGCTGCTCATAGTAGTGGTCATCATCGGATTGCTGGCTACTATCGCGATTCCGAAGTTCAGCAACAGCAAAGAGCGGGCGATCGTCAGTCAGATGAAGAGCGACCTGCGAAACATGGTGACGGCGCAGGAATCGTACATGAGTGACGTTCGCACCTACTACGCGGGGGCGATTCCGTCCGCGTCGCTCGCCTACGGGCCGTCAGGTAACGTCGCCATAGTTCTGTCCGACGTGACCAACACCGGCTGGGCCGCCACCGCGACGAGTCCCTCGTCTACTCGTACCTGCGCAATCTTCATCGGGACCGCAGCTCCGCCAGCACCTGCATCGGTCGAAGGCGTGGTAGCGTGTACTGCTTGAGAGATTGCTTATCGGGCACCAGGTGCACCGATCTGCAGTTGCGAGAAGACCCGCTCCATCGAAATGGCGGAAGAATTGCTAAGGTCAGTGCGGCGAGGGAAAGCATCTCCGTGGCTCACAGTTAGAAAGGCCGCGGTGTTCACCTGCGGAAGACGAGATTCCCTCAGTAGACACAGTACTTAGTCAGCCTTTCAGCCTTGTCACACCGGCGTTGAGTAGCCGGTTGAACTCCCGAACGTCGAAGCGGATCGTGCAAGATCCTGTGGATTATGCCCGGGCTTGGTTCGTTCGGTTCATGTCACACCAGAAGAGTCTGCTCGGGTTTTCTCCAATCGTAGGTGAGGCCGATGCGGCTGTTGATCGTTGAAGAGGATGCCAGTTCCAGGCAGTCGTTAGATCGCCTGCTCGGGGAAGCTGGCTATACTGTCGAGTCCGAGGGCGACGCTGAGCGTGCACTGGCTCGCGCCATGGCCGAGGATTTCGATCTCATACTCTGCGACGTGAAGATGTCCGCAATGGACGGACTCACCTTTGTCCGCCGTTTTCGGGCTGGTGGCGGCGCTGCTCTGATCATCGTGATGGCCGGCTCTGGCAATGAGGATGACGCTCTCGCCGCAATGCGAGAGGGTGCGTACGACTACCTGCAGAAACCCTTCAAGCCAGATGCAGTGGTCTTGATCGTCCGGAAGGCCGAGGAGCGCGAGCGTCTTCGCCGAGAGGTCGAGGCACTCAGATCGACTCTTGGCATGGGAGCCGTCAGGGACCTCGTGATCTCTCAGAGCAAGGCAATGCGAGATGTCCTCGAGCTCGCCGGCCGGGTAGCTCGACACAATACTGCGGTGCTGATCACCGGTGAAAGTGGTACCGGCAAAGAGGTCGTCGCCCGGGCCATTCATCGGATGAGCCCTCGGAGCGAAGGCAGCTTCATCGCCATCAATTGTGCCGCGATACCCGAGCAGCTGCTGGAGTCGGAGCTCTTCGGACACATCAAAGGCGCCTTCACCGGAGCCACCGCGGATCACCCAGGGCTCTTCGAACTTGCCGATGGCGGAACACTCCTGCTGGACGAGATCGCCGATTTACCTCAGGCCCTCCAAGCCAAGCTTTTGCGGGTGCTCGAGGAAGGTGAGGTTCGGCGGTTGGGTGCGCGGGAGCAGAGAAAGATCGATGTGCGGGTACTCGCGGCCACCGGACGCTCCATGGAGCAGGCGATCGAGCAGGGCGAGTTCCGGTCCGACTTGTACTACCGGCTCAACGTCGTGCGGCTGCAGATCCCGCCGCTGCGCGAACGACCAGAGGACATCCCGGAGCTGCTTACCCACTTCGCCAGACAGATGGCCCAGCGATTGGGCCGCCCCGTGAGCATCACACCGTCGGCGCTCGCGGCACTCACCAATCACGCCTGGCCGGGCAACGTACGTGAGCTCCGCAATTCCCTGGAGAGAGCAGCCGTGCTCTCCGCCGGTGGCCTGCTCGATTCCAAGGACTTCGCACTGTCCAATGGCGCGTCAGCCAGCCAGAACGGCAGCGTGAGCGGGTCGCTCGATCTTCGAAGCCAGGTAGAAGCAGTGGAGCGCGAAGCGATTCAGCGTGCACTCCAGGCCGCCAAGGGCAACCGCCGGCAAGCGGCGTCTCTTCTCGGCATCAGTCTTCGGACTCTTTTCTATAAGCTTCGGCGCGTCCCCGCAACCTGATCCTAGTTGCGGGAAGTCGTCATTACATCTGCAGCAGGTTCCTCGCGCAGGCCGCAGTACAACGCCATCGTGTTCTCGTACAGACCGCGAAGCGGACCTCACCAACGAATTCTTCACGCATTGCTCGCGACCATAAGGAGTCCTCGAGTTCTCAGGGATCCGCGCGGACAATCCATTCTGCACGCGTGGAATGGATGCCACGATTCGCGCGGAGAACGCGACTTTCACTCTCTCGCTGTCTGGCTGCAAAGACAACGCAGGTGCAGGGAGGGGATCAGGTGAAGAAGGGCAACGCGGGATTCACCATAGTGGAAGTGATTGCGGCCATAATCATTCTCGCCGTCGGCGTACTGGCCACCGCGGGGTCGGCTGCAATGGTTACACGCATGATCGGCGAGGGAAAGCAGGCGACGCGTATGGCTGTCATGACGTCGAAGCGCCTGGAGGCACTGCGCCTGGCAGCGTACTCTTCGATTCCGCCCTGTACCTCTCCGCGCTTCACAAGTGGCGGCCCCGTCACTTCCACTGGAATGACAGAGATCTGGTTCGTTCCAGCTGCCGGCAATCTTCGCGCGGTCAGCGTCGCAGTGTTGAGGCACACTGTGCGTGGCAGCCGCTCGAGTGTCCTTCGAACCCGAATCGCATGTTGAGCAGCTCACCCCGCCACGGCTTTACGCTGATCGAGGTCATGATTGCGCTGGGAGTCACGCTCCTCGTGACGAGCGCATTATATCGGACGCTGGTTTCAATCCAGCGCCTTTCTCGTGGGCAGACGGAGCGGGTGAGCCTCCAATCCAATGTTCGGGCAGGAGTGTTAGCGATGGTGAGCGAACTACGGGAGCTGGGCACAATTACCGGCGGCACGAGCGCCCGCAATGATCTACTCACTATAGCACCGGACGCCGTGACCTATCGGGCGATGAGAGGCATTGGCTTGACATGCCAGGTTCCCAGTTCGACGCAAATCACCATCGCACGCAGCTCTTTTTCCGGCTACCGGGACCCGCAGCCGGGACGCGACAGTGCGTTCCTCTTCGTCGAGGGCAGTGTTGAGTCCGGCCAGGATGCTACATGGCTGCCACTTGCCATAACTGCAGTATCGACGGTTACAGCTTGCCCCGGCGCGAGAGGCCCAGGGATGACGTTAACCACAGGCGTGAACGGAACCTTGCCGCAGGTGGAAGTCGGAACCCCGCTCAGAATCTACGAGGTCATGGAGCTGAGGCTCTATCGCTCGGATGGAGAGTACTGGCTGGGTGCACGGTCCGTGAGCAGCGGAGAAAACATTCAGCCGATGCTCGGACCGCTCATGCCCGTGGGCGGAGTGGGGCTGGAATACCTGGACGCCTTCGGGGGAACGACCAGTGATCTCACCGCGATCAAGAGCATTGGCCTCACAATGCGTGGCCTCAGTCAAGGTGCGGTGAACGCGAGTGGGGATCAGGGCCCGCTGACGCGCATCCAGGAAGAGCTGGTCACGCAGGTCGCTCTTCGAAACGCGCTCCACTAAAGCGAGCTCCCTTCTTCAGGAGTAACGATGCGCACTGCCAGGCTGGATAACGAGCGCGGACTTGCCTTGGTGGTCTCTCTATTCTGCCTGGTGGTGATTGGCGCGATTGTAGCCGGCAACTTCTTTGCAGGGCGACTGGAGCAGCAGAGCGGTCAGAACATGTTTTTTGTTTCCGAAGCATCGGAGGGCGCGGAGGCCGGTCTAAGTGATGCGTTGGTGACGGTGTCACCCGCGGCCCTTGAGACCCTGCCCGTTGGCGGAGATCCGTTGCTTCTCAGCTCGATCACTCTGGCGCCTGGTATATCGAGCACCCCCGAGATATCACGCCTGACCGCTACACTGTTCCTGATTCATGCGCGAGGAATACGAGCGAACGCTGCAGGCGAGGCACTCGCTTCTCGCGGCGTGGGAGCTCTGGTACATGTCGTTACCGGCGCCACGCGGTCGGCACCGGCCCGCTTGCAGGTGATCGAGAGAGGCTGGTTCCAGCTGTACTGACAATCGCGCGGCAGCTCTGCTCCCTGCTGCGCTGCCAGATGTTGCAGTCGCATTTTCTCCCGCCCACTGCTGCATCCCGAGAGACGGATTGCGAAAGAGAAGATGCAGGGGCGTAGCTCGCGGCCAAGAGGTGCCGAGATACGAGCTTAAGCTGCTTCCCTGCAAAGGATTGCCAATGTGCAATTTGTGTGGCACATCGGTTGCCCAGTGAACGCCGTGATATCCTGTTGCCTCCTCAACCCAGCGGACATTATGGGACTCTTCGGGCGCAAGTCGACGACGGTCGGGCTGGATATTGGAAGCGGCCTGATCAAGCTCGTTGCGATTTCCCACACCGCCGCTGGTCCAATACTGACCAAGGTGGCGTTCACGTCCATTGCCCACGACGCCATCGTCGAGGGCGAGATCATGGATCCCGGCATCGTCGCCGAAGCAATCAAGGGCCTCCTCTCGAGCGCCGGCATCAAAACCAAAGCCGTTGTCACTGCTGTGGGCGGCCGCGATGTCATCGTGAAGAAGATCACGATGGACCGCATGGGCGAGTCCGAGGCCCGGGAAGTCATCCGCTGGGAAGCCGAACAGCACGTGCCGTTCGATATGGATAATGTGGAGCTCGACTTCCAGATCCTGGATCCGGAAGGGGAAGGGCTCCAGATGACTGTGCTCCTGGTAGCGGCCAAGCGCGAGCTGGTGGACCACAAGGTGGCATTGCTCGCAGATGTTGGTCTGCAGTCGAGCATCATCGACGTCGACGCCTTCGCGCTGCACAACGCCTTCGAAATCAATTATCCCGAAGCAATGAACGGTGTGGTTGGCCTGGTGAACATCGGTCACGAGGTCACCAACATCTATATCCTAGATGATGGCGTTCCCGTTCTCACCCGGGATATCCCGGTGGGTACACGGCGATTCCGCGAAGACCTCCAGCGCGAGCGCGGACAGTCGGCTGAGGAAGCTGAGCGGTTGCTGCAGGGCGGCTCGAACGGCGACATCCCGGAATCCTTTCTCCAGACTCGCACCGAGGAGCTGGCCGTAGGGATCGAGCGGGCCGGAGCATTTCTCCAGACAGCCAGCCGATCGGCCGGTGGCATCTCGCGGATCTTCATGACCGGCGGCGGCGCGCGCATACCGCGACTCAGCCGTTCACTGGGAGACCGGCTGCAAATCCCCGTGCAGCTTGCCAATCCGATCGAGAAGCTGCAGGTGGCTGAGGGAGTCTTCGATTCGATGCAGGTAGATGAAGTTGCTCCCCTGCTGATGCTCCCGATCGGCCTCGCTCTTCGCTCCGCAGCCTGACCCCGACAACGGACTCGTCATCAGATGATTACCGTAAATCTCCGCCCCGGTAAACGGCGCAAGAGCTCCGGCGCTCCCTTCAACTTCAAGGGAATGCTGGATGGTTTGCGCGACCTGGGCACCAAGGTCAAGGATCCGCTCCTGCTGGGTGCCGTCGGTGGGTGGGTGTGCGTGCTCGGTTTCCTCGGATTCGTCTACCTGAATAACGTCCGCCAGCTGTACACGCTGGAGCCCAGACTCGAGCAGGCGCGCAGCGAGAATCGAAGGTTCAAGACATTCCTGGCCGACAAACGCCGCCAGGAGAAGATCCGCGACTCGTTGCTGGCACAGATCACGGTCATCCGGAATGTGGACGGCGACCGCTACGTGTGGCCGCACGTGCTCGACGAGGTGACCAAGGCACTGCCCGCATACACCTGGCTCGTAGATATGGGTTCGGCCGCGCCGGCTCCTGCTGCTCCGGTCGCCGCGGCAGCGCCTGCACCGGCTGCAGGCGCACCTGCGAGTGCAGCCGACACCACCCCTGAAGTGCGTCCCGACCTGGTGTTCAATCTGACGGGTCGGACCATCGACATTCAGGCGTATACCCGCTTTCTCCGTCAGCTCGAAGCATCACCGTGGCTCCGCGACGTAACGCCGGTGTCCGCTCAGACGGTTGTAGAAAAGGAGCGGCCGGTGACTGCCTTCAGCATCCGCGCGACGTATCACGCCGCCGACTCCGCCTACATTCGCACCGCTCCCTTCAGCCAGTCGGTGAGGTGAGATAGCCATGGCACTCTCGAACGAAAAGGCCACCCCACTACTCGCCCTGGCACTTGCCGGGATTATCGGGTACTGCGCGTATACCGGAGCAGTCATCGAGCTGGTAGGCGTCAAAGGTCTCGCTGCGACCAAGGAGCATATCGTCGCGGTTCGTGACACGATCACGAGGTTCGAAGCGGCGACGGATAGCGCCAAAAAAGAGCTGGCGCGCGGCAGCGTGGCGGATGTTCGCAAGCGCCTGGAAAGCTACCGCTTCAACCTGATGCTGCTCCGCCGGCTGGTGCCGGAGCGCAACGAGGTTCCGAACTTGCTCGATGATATCTCGACGCGCAGCAAGATCCGCGGTGTGACCCTGTCTCAAGTGGTGCCCCAGCCGGTCGAGGCCGGCCCAGCCCCATTCGATACTTACACGTACAACATGTCCATCATTGGCAAATACGATCAGATCGGTCAGTTCATGGCCGACGTAGCCAGCCTTCAGCGGATCATCGTCCCATACAACCTGTCCGTCGCTGCGGCGAATGCGACAGCCGCCAAGGCCCTTGGTGACAGCACGGGCGCTCTGCTCGAGGCGCGCTTCCAGATCCGTACCTATGTGAAGTCTCCCACCCAGGAAGGAGGGGCCAGTGGCACGTAACGCCTTCGCGCTCGCTCTCCTGGCTGCAGTGGCCCTGTCCGGCTGCTCAAAGCTGGACAACCTGCCTTTCGTGGGGAACAAAAAGGCCAAGGAGGCCGAGGTCCGTGCTGCCGCGCTGCGCGTCCGCACCGACAGCCTGAGAAAGGCCCGTCACGTCGCCGACTCGGTGGCCCAGGTTCGTTTCGCTGCGTGTGTCGATTCGGTGCGCGCGGAACTGATCAAGCCGCCGGTTGTCATAAAGAAGGCCAAGTCCCGGTCTAAGGCTCACAAGGCACCGCCGGCTCCTTCAGAAGAGCTGATCGCTGCGCAGGCACAATCCGCGTGCGGCCCCGACGCTCAAGCCCCCATGACGGTGGTGGCTTCTGATTCTGTCCGGAAGAGTCCCGCTGCCGATACCGGTGCATCCAAGAGCATGGTCGCGACCAGCAGCGTTCCGGTTAAGCCGGTGCTGGATAGCACCCTTACGATGGCTCTCGGCGGAAAGGACAGCACGCACGCTCCTCTCGTGCCGCCCATCGATTCCGCAGTGGTGTCGGACTCTATCGAGAAGGCTAGGGAAACCGAGATGTCCAGGGAGACGTTCGCGTACTCCGGTTCCACTCGTGACCCGTTCAACTCGCTGCTTAACATGGAGAAGTCGGGCCCGGAAGTCGCCGATCTCCAGCTGGTCGGGATCTATCAGAACATGCGGTCGCCGTCGGCGAGCGTAGCAGTGTTCCGGGAGAAGGAGGGCGGCAAGCGTCACAAGCTGCGGGCCGGCGATCAGCTCGGCCGCTCCCGGGTAGTACAGATCCGTGAACGTGACGTCGTGTTCATCATCGAAGACTTCGGCTTTGAACGTCAGGAAACCCTTTCGCTCAGGAAGCAGGAGGACGTAACCCCATGACCCGATTGTATCGTCTATTGCTCGCTATTGCCGCCGTCTTCGGAGTGCCCTCGGCGGCGCTCGCCGACGGCCCGGCGAGCGGAGAGGTCACGGGCGTCAGCGTCCAGGCTTCACCGGGACGAGCCGACATCGTGATCAACGTACGCGGCGCGGTCGAGGTCCGAGACTTCATGCTTCAGGGCCCTGATCGCCTCGTGCTCGATGTAATGGGCGCCAAGTTGAAGCGCAACTCAGGCAGCCTCTATGATGGCGTCAAGCGCGGAGGCGTGCTCAATGTCCGCTACTCACAATTCCAATCCGATGTGGTTCGGATCGTGCTCGAGCTCGACCGCGCCAAGGATTACAACGTAGAGCGCGGGACCGATGCTATTCGCGTCTCCTTCGGCACCGACCAATCCTTCCTGGCGTGGTCCTCGAACGAGCCCCGTGAGACGGTCGCGAACGCACAGCGCCGGCCGGAAGTACAGCTACCGGCGAGCCGCCTTGTCCGGACCACTGTCGAAGAGCCCCGGATCACGGTGGTGTGGGATCGCGCCAATGTCGCGGATGTGGTTGCCGGCTTCGCAGCCTTCAGCGGCCGGACCATCATTCTTGGTAAGGACATCAAGGGTGAAGTGACGGCAGAGGTCAAGAACCAGCCGTGGCCGCAGGCATTCCAGGCTATTCTGGCCTCCCAGGGCCTCTCAGCTCAGGAAATGGCCGGCGGAATCATTCGCGTCGACGCGCCCTCGGTGCTCGCCGCGCTCGACTCACTCGAGCCGCTGGAGACCAGCGTCGTTCGCATCAACTACAGCAAGGCCTCCGACCTTACCAAGAGCGTCGAGGGCACGCTGACCAAGGGCCGCGGCAAGGTCATCGCCGATGTCGGCTCCAACTCGTTGATCATCACTGACACCCGCAGCAAGGTTGCCAGTGTCGCAGATTTCGTCAGAGGATTGGATATCCGGACGCCTCAGGTGTCCATCAAGGCCAAGATCGTGTTTGTGGACCGGACGGACATCGAGGAGCTTGGACTCAAGTACGACCTGGGTAGCAACAGCCAGTTCTTCAACCAGCTCGTTCAGCGTACCGATCCGTCCACTGGCGAAGCGTACGATCCTGATGTGAACATCATCGACGTCGGTGGAAACACGGTGTCCGCTGTTG
>Ga0126313_10002205_pt1 | contig 10787 bp, 7 predicted proteins | sample Plot105A_FD_89954 | JGI IMG/M metagenome (GOLD analysis project Ga0126313, IMG submission 89954) | Serpentine soil microbial communities from UC McLaughlin Reserve, CA, USA - Plot105A | ecosystem: Environmental > Terrestrial > Soil > Grasslands | place: USA: UC McLaughlin Reserve, Lake County... | reverse complement strand
CGCTCGGCCAGCTCGTGGGCCTCTAGCAGCCTATCGGCTTCTACTACTTTGCGCTTGCCGTGAATCCACTTGGGCTCCATGGCCCCTGAGCCAGGGGCTTTTGGTGGGCAAATAGCAGCTTGTGATCCTCACCCCTTCCAGAGCGCCCTTCTTGACCTTGTGGTTGTGTTCTTTGATCCACCAACGGGCTTCTTTGCTTACGTGCCAGGGAGCGTTGTCCCAGATCAGAAGCCACACCTTCTTGCCCCTCGCCTAGAGCTTACCGGAGCACCAGGAGAGGAACCGGGTGGTTATCTCGCTTACCGGACGCCCCTCCACAAAGCGTATCCACGTTTGTTCGAGCTGCGGCACATAGAGCCTGTAGCAGGAGATGGTTTTGGGATCGGGATCGTCTTTGGCGACCGAGTGCTCGATGAGGCGCAAGGGCTTGCCCTCTTCGCTGAAGCTGTGCGGTGACACTCTGAGCCTTGGCCGCGGCCAAAGCTTAATCCGCTACTTTGTTTGAACCTTTGACGCCACGGTTTCCGAGGTAGGTGGCAGAAGCCTGGACCTTGGTAGGGAGCGGTCTGTCGCGCCCGCATCAGTCGCAGTTTACGACCGAAAACCAAGATACAAGGTAGGGAAGTGGTGTTCTCGGAAGTTGGGCGGCTGAGGCGTTTCGGCACTCTCATTGTGGCATGGTCTTCTCCGCCAGACCACCGCTGCCATCGCACCAACTTTCGAATAGTCTCGATTCGGTAGAGGTTCTTGAGCACTATTGGCGTATGCTCCGAGCAGACGATGCCAAACCCACCACACGAAGGGAAGGCGCACCATGGATTGGAAGCTCGAGTTGGTTGTGGTTCCTGTCTCCGACGTGGATCGCGCGAAGGCCTTCTACACCGAGAAGGTCGGGTTCAATGAGGACCTTGACCACAGGGGTAGCGACAAGTTTCGCGTCGTCCAGCTGACGCCTACGGGATCGGCGTGCTCGATCGCAATAGGGACCGGGCTCTCGGACATGCCACCGGGCTCTGTCCAGGGTCTGCAGCTGGTGGTCTCGGACATAGAGGCCGCGCGCGCCGAACTCGTCGAGCGCGGGGTCGAGATCAGCGAGATCCGGGAGTTCGTCGAGGGAGCGTGGGTCAGTGCGACCCCGCCGTTCGACGACTGGAACGCGTTCGTCTTCTTCAACGACCCCGACGGCAACGGCTGGGCCGTGCAGCAGGGCCCCGCTCACTATTAGTTAAGCGCGGCGCCGGTTCGTCGGAACCGGACAACAACGGGGGCAGACTAGGCACCGAGCGCACCATCAGGCCGTGAGCGGTATCGCCATCACGGCGTGGCCCAGCATCGCAACCAGCGGGGCGTACCGGCATGACACTGTAGCGTTCCGCAGTAGCGAACCCGGTCTACTGCCTACCGGAGGATGCGGTTTCGAGCAGCGCGCCCGCCGCTTCGCCGGGGAGAGGCTCCGAGAAATGGAATCCCTGGGCCAGGTCGCATCCAACCCCCCGCAACCGCTCGAGCTGTTCTTCGGTCTCCACACCTTCGGCGATGACCTCCGAGCGCAGGGCGTGCGCCAGGTCGATCATGCCCGACACGAGCACCGCGGATCCGAGATCTTCATCGAGCTTACCGACGAAGGAGCGATCTATCTTGACGTAGTCCAACGGGAAACGCTCGAGGTAAGACAGCGAGGAGTACCCCGTGCCGAAGTCGTCTATGAGCACCCGCACGCCGAGGTCCTGGAGCTCCTCGAGCGCGGCGACAGTCGTCGGGGCGTCGCTCATAGCAGCGCTCTCGGTGACCTCCAGGAAGAGGCTGCCCGGCTCCAACCCGGTCTCCTCGAGGATGCGGGCCACGGTCTCTGTCAGGTCGGGCTCGCGGAATTGTTTCGCCGACAGGTTCACGCACACGGCGACAGACGGGACGAATGGATGCCGCTCTTGCCACTCCTTGGCCTGGAAGCAGGCTTCTTCGAGCACCAGCTTCCCTATGGGAACGATGAGTCCCGTTTCCTCGGCGAGGGGCACGAACTCCTCCGGCGCAAGCAGGCCACGCTCGGGGTGCTCCCAGCGCAACAAGGCCTCGAACCCCGGGATCTTGCCTGTCCCTAACCTCACTATGGGCTGGTAGTGGACGACGAACTCCTTGCGCTCTAGAGCCCGCCTGAGGCCGTGCTCCATCTCCAGGCGCTCGAGGGCTCGGGCGTTCATCGCCTCCTCGAAGACTGCGTGGCGGGCCTTGCCCGCGTGCTTGGCGCGGTACATGGCCAGGTCCGCGTCACGCAAGAGGTCTGCTGCGTGCTCCCCTTTGACGCCGCCCGTGACGATGCCGACGCTGGCGCTAACGAAGAGTTGCCGCCCGCCGAAGAAGAAGGGCGCCCGCAGCTCCTTCGAGATACGCTCGGCGACGCGGATCGCGCCGTCCGCATCCTCCACGTCCTCGAGCAAGACGACGAACTCGTCCCCGCCGAAGCGAGCCACGGTGTCCTCGGGCCTGAGGAGGGCCCGTATCCGCTTGCTCGCCGCGACGAGCACCCTGTCGCCCGTCCTGTGGCCCAGAGAGTCATTTATGACCTTGAAGTCGTCCAGGTCCATGAACAGCACCGCCACCTCGCCTCGGCGCCGCTTGGTGCGAGTCAGGGCGTGCCGGAGGCGGTCCACGAACAGCGCCCGGTTGGGCAGCCCGGTCAAAGTGTCGTGGAGGGCCCGGTGCTCGAGGCGCTCCTCGAGGGCCTTGCGCTCGGTGATGTCGTGGACCGTGCCTACCATCCGCAAAGGCTCGCCACGCTCGTCGCGCACCACCTCCGCTTGGCGGTGGACTACCCGCACCTCGCCGTCGGGCCCGACTATGCGGTGCTCGAAATCGTAGGGCTCGCCTCTATGGAGCGCGGCGTTCAGGTTCTCGCTCAGCAGCTTTCTGTCCTCGGGGTGCACCACCTCCAAGAGCCTCTCGAAGCCGGGGGCGAACTCTTGCGGCGCGAGGCCGTAGATGCGGAAGACCTCGTCGGACCAGGAGACCTGGCCCGTCCTCGGGTCCCACTCCCAGCTACCAACGTGGGCTATGCGCTGCGCCTCGGATAGGGTGGACTCGCTCCTGCGCAGGGCCTCTTCGGCCTCCTTGCGCCCGGTGATGTCGATGATGACGCCCTGCCAGTACAGAGGCTCGCCCGCCTCGTTCCGGACGACGACCGCCTCCTCGCGCACCCACACAACCCGATCATCACGCGCGAGCAGGCGGTACTCCTCGCTGTACAGCTCCTCCCCCGCCTCGAAGCGTTCGTCCGCAGCCAGCACCCGCTCGCGGTCGTCGGGGTGGAGCCGCGTCTCCCACAGGCGGTTCGCCATCCATTCGTCGGGCGTGTAGCCAAGCATCTCCTCTATGTGCGGGCTGGTGAACAGCGGCGTGTTCGAACCGTCGGCCAGGTCTATGTAGGTGACCGCCGGTATCTGCTCGACGAGGGTGCGGTACCTCTCCTCTGCCTCCCTGAGTCTCTCCTCTGTCCGCTCACGCTCGGTGACGTCGAAGATAACGCCCTCGAGTGCCTCCGCCTCGCCGTCCTCGCCATAGACGCCCTGGCCGTGCTCCTCGACTTGCCTTATCTCCCCGTCCCTGCGGCGGATGGCGTACCAGAGCCCGAAGCGCCCACGCTCGGCCAGCGCGGCCTGCACCTCTTCCCAGACCCTCTGCCGATCCTCCTCCACGATGAGGTCGCCGAACATGACGCTCCCGCCGGTGAGCTCCTCTGGGGTGTAGCCCGTGAGCTCGAAGGCGTAGTCGCTTACGAACTCGTTGGGCCAGCCAGGCTCGTTGAGGCACCGGTAGAGGTAGGCCGGTGCGTTGGAGAGCAGCGTGGTGAAGCGCCGCTCGCTCTCGCGCAACTCCTCCTCCGCCCGCGTGCGCTCGGTGACGTCGACGGCGACGCCGAGGACGCCGGACAACTCTCCGTTCTCCCGGACGGGCGAGTACCACGTCTCGAACGTTGAGCCATCTACCTCCAGTAGCGCGTTGAGCGTCTGGCCCGCGAGCGCGCGGCGAACGTTCTCCACGATCTCCGGGAGATCCTGGCACGTCTCGAAGATGGAGCGCCCCACGACACTGTCCGGTCCGAGGTCCAGCGCTTCCAGGCCTTTGCCCTCCGATAGCGTGAACACCCCCTCGGAGTCCACCGCGAACAGGGACACCGGCAGACTGGCGACGACGGCCCGGTAACGCGCCGCGCTCGTCCGCAACGCCTCGTCTACCCGCTCGCGCTGGGCGACCTCTCGTCGAAGTTGCTCCCGCTTGCGCCAGGAGTAGTAGAGGCCGAAGACTACCGCTAGGAGGATGGACACGACGACGATCTCGTCTACCTGCCACCTCTCGTACCTCTGTGTCCACGCCAGGAGGCCTTCGAAGGGCTGGTAGAAGCTGGCAGCCAGCAAGGCACCCACGGCGATGAGGGATACCGCAACCACCTTACCGATCCTCGTCCACGTACCCACGCTTATGTCGTATGTTACCCGACGGACAGGGTGGGAGCCACAAACGCCGCTCCGGAGCGGTTACTTCTCTCTGGCGGCGGTCTGCTTCAGAGCCTCTGTATCATTGACCCGTGTGCGGCCTTGCGTGGTCTCCACGATCCCGGATTCCCGAAGGTGCTTGAACGCATTGGTCACCGCCACGCGTCGCGCCCCGATCATGGAGCCCAGCTGCGCGTGGGTGTAGCGGGTGAGGATCTTGTAGCCTTCGCGGTTGACCACCCCCTCTTTATCTAACAACCGCAGGATGAGGGTCGCCAGGCGGGCGGAAACTTCCTTGTGGACGACATCGGAGAGCAGCCCGTCCATCAGGTGTAGGTCATCAGCCAGCACGTCCATCAGCCGCAGCCCCACCTCGGGCCTGTTGCGGATGAGGCGCTCCAGGTCCGCACGCCTCACGAAAGAGACGACTGAAGACTCCATTGCCTGGGCATGTAGACCCCGCATCCGTCGACCGGTGAGCACCATCCCCGCGGACAACAGAACGAGCGTGAGCTGCTTGCCCCGTATGCTTAGCTTGTACACTTGCACGCGCCCGCTCTCGATGAGGAATAGCCCGTTATTGTGCTCCGCCTGGCGGTAGAATTCTTGCCCCTTCTGTAGGTGGATGTCCGGGCACCGAGCCGCGAGTTCCTCCAGTTCCTCCTCGGAAGGCGGCTCCAGGATGTCCACCCGGGAAAGTGACCGGATTCTTTGTTCCCTCCTCCGATTCATCTTCCGATCCGTCGCTTCATGGAGCAGTACTTCCTCCGAAACTGTACGGTATGTTAATTGCAACTTTCATAATACGGACGAAGCCGCAGCGTGGTGTGGCCCCCTGGGGAGCGGGTCAAATACCAAGATAAAAGGATGAATTCTTGCGTGCTGGTATTCTGGAATAATTACAGTCGGCCCTGAACTTGTAGAAAATTTCTTGTTGCGGAGGTGGGGTGTTCGGGAGGGTCCGCGACGGAGAAGATCTACGTGGGGCGGGCGATCTGGCCACGGAATCGGAGGAAGGCTAGAGGGTATTCGCCCACCATTGAGCTGGCCGAGGCAATAGTCATCGCCACGGTACGCTACAAGAGTATCCCGAGCACACCGGGACCGCGGCGCCTGTTATAAGAATGGGCTTTCGAGCGCCGGCACGATCGTGGACCAAGGGCCCGACTCCTGGCGATATCTTAGGCTCGCGCACCACGCCACCGAAACCAGAAAATGGTGTTTGCGTTCGGCATGGTGCGGCAAGGCTCTTGACCGCTGTTTACAAACCGCTTGCCAGTTGCTACTTTTAGCCCCGGCTGTAGACCTCGAACCCTAAAGGACTGTGAATACCCGTGGGTTTCCGTGGCGCAATCTTCGATGTTGACGGAGTGCTGGTTGATTCGCCTCACGAGCGGGCCTGGCGCGAAACGCTGCGGCTCCTGATGGAGACCGACTGGCGTAACGTTCAGCCTCAGACTACGCACACCCCCGAGCGCTTTGCTCCGGCGGTCTATCAGGAGGTCGTCGCCGGCAAGCCGCGCATGAGCGGTGTCCGGGCGACGCTCGACTACTTCGGCGTTCCCGACGCCGGGCGATGCGCCGAAGAGTATGCCGAACGCAAACAGCGACGGGTGGTCGAGCTGATCGAAGCGGGCGAGTTCCTGGCATTCCCCGATGCGCTGCGGTTTATCCTCGCGGTGAAGGGGCTGGGAATTCTTGTAGCCGCGGCGTCTTCGTCCAAGAACGCGGGGCTTTTCCTGAAGCAGATCAGGCTCGACGAGTTCGCCGCGGAGCAGGGTTTGCACTACGACTTTCTCGAGCCCGGCATGACCTTGCAGGACATCTTCGACGCGGACGTGAGTGGGCGGGACTTCGAGCAGGGCAAGCCGCACCCGGAGATCTTCCTGACCGCCGCCGGGGAACTCGGCGTGACGCCGCAAGACTGCTTCGTCGTCGAAGACGCTACGTCTGGCGTGCAGGCCGCCAAGGCCGGCGACATGGCGGCGCTCGGCGTGGCCCGGCTGGAACGGAGGTCCCGCTGATGGCCGGGAGCCCAGGCGTGGAGCACGACGGGTTCGCGGTGGACCTGGATCCCCGCTGGGTGCTGACCGCCTGGGGCTGGGAACCCAGGCGCGAACCGGGGGTCGAAGCCGTGTTCGCGCTGGTAAACGGCTACCTCGGCACCCGCGCCGCCGTCGAGGAGGGCAGTGACGTCTCCGACCCCGCGACGTTCATAAACGGCGTCTTCGACACCGCTACCGAGGAGGTCGCCCAAGCCACGGCGACGCCCGAGCGCCAGAAGATAATCGCGGCGCCCATGCCCGAGCTCGTCGTCGCGCCGGACTGGTCGCGGCTGCGCATCACCGTCGAGGGCGTGCCGCTCGAGATAGAGTCCGTCGAGTTGCTCGAACAACGCCGGACGCTCGACATGCGCCGCGGCGTCCTGATCCGCGAGTGGCGCGTCAGGAGCGGGACGCGCACCACACGGCTGCGCTCGCTGCGTTTCGCGTCGCTCGGCGACCGCCACGTCCTGGGACAGGTGCTGGAGCTGACGCCCGAGGACTGGTCCGGTCGCGCAGAGGTCGAGGCGATCGTGGACGGGGACGTCACCAACAACGGCGGGGTACGCCATCTGATCGATCACCAGACCTGGCAGGTGGACCGGGGGCTGCTGCTCGCGACCTCTACGGCCGAGAAGCACATCCGGTTATGTTTCGCCACCGCCGCGACCTTGCGAGAGGGTGAGGGCGGCGAGGTGGTCTCCCAGGACGCGCCGACCTCGACCGCACTCATCCAGCGGTGGAGCGTCGATGCGACGCAGGGTCGGACCTACACGATGCGCAAGATCGTTACGGTGTTCACCTCGCGGGACGATCCGGACCCCGACGCCCGGGCCGTCCAAAAGCTGGAGGAGGCGGTTGGGACCGGTGTTCCGGCCCTGCTCGAGCGGAGCGCCCGCGCCTGGGCCGGGCGGTGGGACACCGCGGACGTAGAGATCACCGGCGACGTCGAGACCCAGCGCAAAGCGCGGTTCGCCATCTACCACCTGATCGGCTGCGCCAACCCCGAGGATGAGTACGCGTCGGTGGGGGCGCGGTCGCTGACCGGCGAGCGCTACAAGGGCCACGTCTTCTGGGACACGGAGATCTTCGTGTTGCCGTTCTTCGTGTACACGCATCCGCCGAGTGCGCGGGCACTCTTGATGTACCGCTACCACACGCTGCCCGCCGCCCGCGAGAGGGCCCACGCCATGGGATACCGGGGCGCTCTATACGCCTGGGAATCCAGCGACACCGGGGTGGACGTTACACCCCCGTTCGTCTACAACGCGGCCGGCGAGCGCCTGGAGATCCTGACCGGCCTGCAGGAGCACCACATCTCCGCCGACGTCGCCTACGGGATCTGGCAGTACTGGCGGGCCACCTACGACGAGGAGTTCTTCCTGGACGCGGGCGTCGAGATGATGCTGGAGGTGGCGCGCTTCTGGGCCTCGAGGGCGGAGCGTGGCGAGGACGGGCGCTATCATATTCGGAAGGTGATCGGGCCCGACGAGTTCCACGAGCACGCCGACGACAACGCCTACACCAACCTCATGGCGCAGTGGGTCCTGCGTCGCGGCCTGGAGACCGTCGGGTGGCTGCGCACGCACCACCCGGACCGGTGGCAGGCGCTATCGGGGCGGATCGGCTTCGAGGGGGCCGAGCTCGCGACGTGGGAGGAGGTGGCCGGAGGGCTGGCGGACAACTTCGATCCCGAGACCAACCTCTTCGAGCAGCATAGTGGCTACTTCGACCTGGAGCACATCGACCTCCGAGACCTCGAGCTGGACAAGAAATCGGCGGACGTGCTACTGGGCTGGTCCAGGCTCACGCGATCACAGATCATCAAGCAGGCCGACGTGGTAATGCTGCTCTTCCTGCTCGGCGACGAGTACCCGCGCGAGGTACACGAGGCCAACTTCCGCTTCTACGAGCCGCGGACAACGCACGACAGCTCGCTAAGCCCCAGCTTCCATGCGCTGGCGGCGGCGCGCTTCGGCGATCTCGACACCGCCAAACGCTACTTCGAGCGGGCGGCCAACCTCGACCTGGACTTCGCCCACGGCGTAACGGCAGCGGGCGGCGTGCACATCGCCGCCCTGGGGGGTATGTGGCACGCCCTCGTCTTCGGCTTCGGTGGCATGGTCGTCGGGGACGCCGGACCGCGGTTCGAACCACACGTTCCCGGGGACTGGCAGACGCTGCGTTTCTCGGTACTGTGGCGTGGGTCACAGCTGCGGGTCGCTGTTACCAACGGCACCGCTGAGATAGAGACCGAATCGGCCGGGCGAGAACCCATCTGGCCCCGTACGAGCCCAGCACAGTACCCTGCACCGTAGATATGAGAGCCACCGCCGCGCGCCGTGCCGTTAGCCAACGCCGAATATGTTCCAAGTAGGTCGTAAAGGAGGCTCATGAGGATAGCGGAGATAGCCCCACCCTGGGTCAGGGTGCCTCCAGAAGGCTACGGCGGTATCGAGTGGATAGTGAGCCTCCTCACCGACGGCCTCGTCCAGAGAGGACACCACGTTACCCTCTACGCCCCAGGTAACTCCACCACTACAGCCCGCCTTAGAGCCCCCTTCGATGAGCCCGTGAGCCTGGGGGGTAAGGACTTCTACGACGCTGTCCATCCCATGGCCATACAGACCATGCCCGCTTTCCTCCAAGCAGATCAATACGACATCATCCACGATCACACCGGTGCCATCGCAGCCTGTCTTGGGGCTCTGTGTGAGACCCCCGTGCTACACACCCTGCATGGTCCCTTCAACCCCGATGTCCAGCGCCTGTGTCGCATGATCGCAGACAAGATTTACTTCAACTCCATCTCCGACTCTCAACGAGCCGGATGCCCGGAGTTGAACTACGTGGGTACCATCTACAACGCCGTCGAGATAGAGACCTACCCGTTTCGTGCCCACAAGGAGGACTACGCGCTGTTCCTGGGACGCTTCAGCGAGGACAAAGGAGCCCACAACGCCATCTACATAGCCCACAAAGCAGGCGTCCCGCTGCGCATGGCCGGCAAGGTAGATCCTGGAGTGGACGCCCACTACTTCAAGGAGCGCATCGAGCCATACGTAGATGGGCAGACGATCATCTACGAGGGTGAGGTGGGAGGTGAGCGCAAGCGGGAGCTGCTTGGGGGGGCACGCTTGCTGTTGTTTCCCATCCAGTGGGAAGAACCGTTTGGGCTGGTGATGACCGAAGCGTTGGCGTGTGGAACGCCTGTGGTAGCCAGCGCTATGGGATCTGCACCGGAGATAGTGGCGGATGGGGAGGTTGGTGTCATCGTGGAACCTGGGAAGTGGGAGGAGATGGTAGAGGCGATCAAGGAGGGAGGGAGGCTGGATGAGATAGATCCTTACTATTGCAGGCAGTACGTGCAGGAGCAATTCGGTGTAGAGGCGATGATCGACGGCTACGAGGCTGCCTTCGAAAAGATCCTGGATCTCGAGGCGAAGAAAGGATAGGCACGTCATGACCGGGGTCGGGAGATCCCCAGACGTGAGGCCCATGACCCACAACGTGGACATGATCCTGGACGCGCACACGCACCTGACCGGTCAGGAGAGCGCCGAAGAGATCCTGGAGTGCATAAACGCGTGCGCGGTGGAGAAGGCCTTCGTCTTCGCCCCGGAGCTCGACGTAGCGACCAGGCGCCTCACCAACGACAACCTGGACGACATACGCAAGCACAATGACTACTGCGCCGATGTCTGCAGCAAGGCTCCCGATCGGCTGCTCGGTTTCTGTACCCTCAATCCGGCGCCAGAGCTCGCCGGCGGCGACTTCGACCGCGCGGTCGACCTGATGATCGAGGAGGCTCATCGCTGCTACCACGAGCTGGGCTTGAGGGGCGCCGGGGAGCTGGTCCCGACGCGCTGGTACCCGCACGATCCGCCGCTCCTCCGACTGTGGGACACCCTCGCCGAGCTCGGAATGTATACGGTCTTTCACACGGGCATTTTCTATGATGGTCGCGAAGGCACCTACTGCCGTCCGACCTTCTATGAAGTGCTCCACCAGGTGCCGGAGCTCAAGGGCCACCTCGCGCACGTCGGATGGCCGTGGCATGATGAGTGCATCGCCGTACTGTACATTGGGTCGAAGTTCATGGACATGGCTGCCGCGGAATGGGGTTTCAAGGTCGACCTCTCTTTCGGGGTCCCCTCCGACTGGCAGCTGGATGTCTGGCAGCACAGCATCGACACCCTGCCGACCAGCATGCTCCTCTATGCGAGCGATATCTTCTGGCCGGCGACCCCCGAGGAAT
>Ga0126313_10002204_pt1 | contig 10790 bp, 12 predicted proteins | sample Plot105A_FD_89954 | JGI IMG/M metagenome (GOLD analysis project Ga0126313, IMG submission 89954) | Serpentine soil microbial communities from UC McLaughlin Reserve, CA, USA - Plot105A | ecosystem: Environmental > Terrestrial > Soil > Grasslands | place: USA: UC McLaughlin Reserve, Lake County... | reverse complement strand
GCACCAAGCGTCGCCTCGGCAAGCAACGCGGCCCGAAGGTCGCCCAGATCGACCTGTCGCGCAAGCTCACCGAGGCGATCTGGCACATGCTCACCCGCAACCAGCCGTTCGCTCCGGCAAGCGCCCCGATGCCTCTGGCCGCCTGACGGCCCACTTTGAGTTGCGCCACCGGAGCGACGTTCCCATCGACCCGATCAGTCCACCGAGACCGCGATAGAGAGATGAGCGCCCCTCGCCACCACCACCGCACACGAGCACCCTGACCACCACCACGACGCCCTTGACAACCCGCCCTCCTTCATAGAGAGGCAGGGCAGCAATCGCAATACTCCTCGTATGCATGTCAGATCGGGATGCGGGAGTGGTGCCGACCCGCGTAGCTCGGCGCAACGCGAACTCCGGGACCGGAGGGGTAGGTGAGCGGCGAGGCGCAGCGGCGGCTGATCCTGCACATGTCGGTCTCACTCGACGGCTTCTCCGCCGCGGGGCGCGACGCCCCCGGCGCCGTGGACCGTGGCGACTCCCGACACCAGGCGAACCTCGAGATGCTCGGCCGCGCCGGCTCCATCGCCATGGGCCGCGGCGCCTGCATGGAGATGGCGCAGGCATGGGCCACCAGCGACAGCCCGATGGCCCGGCTCATCAATGCGCTGCCAAAGGTCGTCTTCTCCACGAGCCTCGACGCCGTCGACTGGCCGAACGCCTCGATCAACGCCGGGCCGGTGGAGGAGGAGATCGCCAGGCTGAAGACAGAGCCTGGCGGCGACATCGTCGTCTTCGGCGGACCGTCCTTCGCGCACAGCCTTATCCGCCATCGGCTCGTCGACGAGTACCGGCTCACCGTGCACCCGATAGCCCTGGGCCACGGGAGCGCGCTGATGCACGGTTTGCCCGAACCGCAGCGCTTCGAGCTCGTCAGCAGCACCGTCTACACGGACGGCAGCAGCCTGCTGGTACTGCAGCCTGGCGCATGAGGACCCTGCACCTCGGCCTCCGGGTGGCCGACCTGGGGCGGTCGCTCGGGTTCTACGGAGCCCTGGGCTACGAGGTCGTCGGAAGCGTCCACGCCACCTCCCTCGGTGACCTCACCATGATCAAGCTTCCCGACGATCCGTTCGTGGCCATCGAGCTCGTCTCTGGCTCCTCCGCGAGCGCGTCGGGCGGCGGCGACCGCCTCAGTCACTTGGTGATCAAGGTCGACTCGATGGACACCGTCCTGGCCGAGCTCGCCGCTGCGGGCATCCACCCTGACGAGCCGCCGGGATCACCGGACGGCTCGAACGAGTTCCGGACTGCATGGATCACCGATCCGGACGGAAACCGGATCGAGCTCGTCCAGTGGCCGCCCGACCACCCGGACGGATTGACCGCAGCCGACTTCTCGGACGCCTAAGCGTCCAGGCCGGCGCGAAGCTCAGAGCAGCGGACCCGCGCTTGGGGACGTAAGTGACTGAGCCTCACGGCTCCTGCCCTGAGGCACAAGGAGCGGCGCAGGCTGGCCGCCTCCTCGCGCGTCTCAACAGGCGAAAGCGCTAGTGCGCCAGCGGCTCCGCTCCGCCGCCCAACCAGGCGAAAGCGGCACTGCCCGGGCTGGAGCGAGACCGGCATCACTCAGCGGGTCTGGCGGACCGGCTTCGGCGGCGATCGCACAGTTTGTCGGGCTACGCTCTCACCGATGCCCTACGGAGGGGCAGAGCCGGCGGGCTCGGAGTCGCGATCACGCGACTCCGAAGACGGAACTTAGCGAAATCAACCCGTCACAAGATCGTCCGCGATCGCGGGTCGATGCCTGTGGCGGACGGCGACGTAGCCGCCGGCGACGAGTACCAGCGAAACACCCAACCCGATGAGCACGAAGACGAGCGTGGCCGGCCCGCCGTCGATGTCGGACACCACGGGCGGCGTCGGCGCTGCGGCTGGAGCCTGCTGGTCTGGCGCGCGCAGGTCAGTCGGAGCCACGGGCTGCTGAGTGGGCGTGACCTGCTGGTCTGGCGCGCGCAAGTCCACCGTTTGCGCAAGCGCGGTGCTTCCGAGCGCGAGCACCATAGTCAGCGCGGCAACGACAAGTCTCATGAGAGCCCTCCTGTTCTGGCGGAAGTGCCGGCTCTACGAGGCGAGCCCTCCCACCAGGCAATCGGCGCGCCATGGGTGCTGGCAGGCGTCCGAGGGGTACGGCATGCCCCCGGCTACGCAGAACCGCACCTGGCGCGAACGCATGCGATCGTCGGACACGGGCCCTGGTCGCTGTCTGTCATCGACGGCGACCGTGATCCAAGGGGTCGTTCCAGATGTCCGAGCAGCCCGTACGCGCCGTGGCGACGTCATGGCCGCGCCAATCGGGGAAGTCGACGTCGCGGTTGCGCGCGAGCAGGCTCGCGCCGCCGCGCCCTGGACGCCGGCGTACAGGTCGATGGAGATCGAGTCGCCTAGCGCGACGTACACCTCCGACGCGCCGGACCGAGAGCTCGTCATCGCCGCGGCTCGCCCCTCCCCGCGCGGTCGTACGCCGCGAGGACTCGTTGCGTTCAACACCAGTGCCTTTCCGGCTCCCAACCCGAGCAGGTTCGTGCGACGCCGGCGGTTTGAGCCGCCGGGTGTCCGGCTACCCAAGTGCAGAGGCGCGGACTCGCGCTCGGGAGGGACGATGGAACTGCGGCTGGTCCTAGGACTGATGTTCGCCGTGGCGACGGCCGTCGCCACGAACCTCGCGTTCCTGTGGAAGCATCGCGGCGCCGTCGCGGCGCCCGACGTCAGCTTGCGTTCTCCGGTACGTAGCGCCGCCGAGCTGTTTCGATCCAGGTGGTGGGCGATCGGCTGGGCGGTCGCCGTCGTCGGCTGGGTGTTTCACGTCGGCGCGCTCGCGCTGGCGCCGCTGTCGCTCGCGCAGGCGGTGATCGCAGGCGGCTTCGTCGTCCTCGCAGTGCTCGCCGAGCGCATGTTCGGGTTCGAGCTCGGGCGGCGGCAGTGGGGCGGCATCGCCCTCGTCGCGGCCGGCCTGGCGATCCTCGGCGTGACCACGCCGACGACGGTCGAGCAGACCCGGTACTCGATCATCGCGATTGCGGCCTTCCAGACGGTGCTTCTTGTCATCGGCCTGCTGCTCGTCGCCGTAACGCATGCCACGGCGGTCCATCACGAGGAACAGATGGACGCCTCCGCCGACGACGGTCGGACGGGAGACGAGTTCCCGCGCACCGGCGGGGCGCCGCAGGCTCCGGTCACTGCCCACACCACCCGTGGCGCCTCGACATGGGCCGGCATCCTGCTCGGCACGGCCGCCGGCATCGCGTTCGGCGTCTCGGACGTATCGATCAAGGCGCTCGCCGAAGACGTCATCGGCGCCCCCCTCGGGATCGTCAGCCCTTGGACGGTGACTGCGCTGATCGCGTCGGTGGGCGCGTTCTACACGTCGGCCCGCAGCCTCCAGATCGGCGAAGGGATCGCCGTCATCACCGCCACGACCTCGGCTGCGAACCTGTCCACCATCGCGGGCGGCATCATCGTCTTCGGCGAGCGCCTCGGTGATGGCGCGCTGGAGACGGCCCTGCGGGTCAGCGCCTTCCTGCTCGTTGTCGCCGGGGCGGCGCTCATGCCCGGCCCGATGCGCGCGGCCGAGGCCGGCGCAGAAGAGGAGCGCGGCGAGCAGGCCGCAGCCGAGCACCGTCCCGCCGAGCGTGAGCGCGCGACCGTGAAGTGATGGGCGGCACCGTGCGGGATGAGCGCTCGGTTTGATCGCGCGCGCTCACTATCGCTTCGCGCGGAGGCTGTCGCGTAAATCGCGGGCGGTGTAGGAACCTCCAAACGCGCTGTACCCGCCGCCGTCAGGCTTCGAGAATCCAAGTGCCCGAGGGGAGCACGTGGCGTGTCTGGAGAGAGGCGACGCGCCGCAGCGTCCACCGTGGTGGAAACCCACCGCCGAACGGCGCCGACGCGGCTTTTCGCGACAGCTCCGCGAGATCCGGAGCAGATGACCGCCCAGCGCGGCGACTGGCTGGCGCTCGGAAGCGACCTGATCGCCCGCGGGCCGGTCGCGCCGATGCTGATCGTCGCCGACGGCGCCCCGGGCTGATCACGGCGATCGAGCAGTGCTGGCCGGCGTCGGATCGCCGGCGCTGCTGTGTGCTCCACGCGCGCGACTCTACGCCAAGCTGCCCGAACGCGAGCGTGAACGGAGCGCGCCGCGTTCCTGTCGCGCTCCGGCCTCGCGCCAGTGCAGGACTGCCGAGGCGTTGTAGGCCGCGGCGTCTGAGGCGGGCCTCCTGGCGATCGTGGCGTGTGATTGCTCCGGCCGGCGCCCCGCCCGTCCACGCCCGGTTCGGCCAGCGGCAGCCCGGCCGCCTGAAAGAATCGATCGTCTCCAGGGATCGGGTGCCCTGAGCCGTCTGGCAATCCGACGGTTTTCCGTTCAGCCGGGCGTGTGACTTGCGTCACGCGACTGCCGTTCTCTGGAAGGGATCCATGAAGGCGGCGTCCTTGGGATCAGACGCGCCACGAACCTGAGACAGCCGGCGCGTCCCACCTAACGACTCCCACTTGGAGGCCATGATGATGCAGTTCCGCAAACGCGCGGCGCTCGCCGCCGCGGCGGCTTCGCTTGCTGTCGCCGCAATCCCGGGCGCGGCGCACGCCACCGCCGCCCCGATGTTCGCCAACGGGACGCTCACCGTACGCGGTGATGCCACCGACGACACGATCACGCTCAGCGCCGTCGGTGGTCAGCTGGCACTCAACGGCACGGCGGTCGCCGGCGCCAACGCCGACGGCTCGGTCGACATCGTTGTCGACGGTGACGACGGCCGTGACGTTGTCGACGCCGCGGCGCTCGCGGCGGCGCAGTACCACTCGCTGACCGTCCACGGCGGCGCCGGAGACGACGTGATCACCGGCGGCGCCGGCAACGACCGTCTGCTCGGCGATGACGGCAACGATCGCGTCATCGGCTTCCGCGGGGCGGATGACCTCCAGGGCGGAAACGGCAACGACGTTCTCGTCTGGAACAACGGCGACGGCAGCGACGTCAGCGACGGCGACGCCGGCGCAGACACCGTTGAGGTCAACGGCTCCCAGACGGGCAACGACCAGTTCACGATCAAGCCCAACGGCCAGCGCGTCCAGTTCGACCGCATCTCGCTCGACGGAGCGCCGGCCGGAAACTTCGGCATCGACCTCACCGCCGAGCGCGTCCAGGTCAACGGCCTGGGCGGCGACGATGAGGCCGTCGGCTCGGCCGGCCTCGCGCCCCTGACAAGCCTCGAACTCAACGGCGGAACGGGCGCCGACCACCTCGTTGGCGGCGACGGCGCGGACGTCATCAACGGCGGCGACGACAACGACAGCCTCGACGGCGCCGCCGGCAACGACCGCGTCTCCGGCGATCGCGGCAACGACCTCATGCACGGCGGCGACGGCGACGACATCCTCGTCTGGAACAACGGCGACGGCACCGACGACAACGAGGGCGACGCCGGCATCGACACCAGCGAGGTCAACGGCGCGGGCCAGGGCGACGCGTTCACGATCAAGCCCGACGGCGCGCGCGCTCGCTTCGACCGCACCAACCTCGTTCCGTTCGGCATCGACATCGCCACCGAGGCCATCCAGGTCAACGCGCTCGGCGGCGACGACACGCTCAGCGTGGCGCCCGGCACCGGCGCGCTGCTCGCCGTGAATGCCAACGGCGGCTCGGGCAACGACCGGCTCGCCGGCGCCGAGGAGGCCGACAGCTTCTTCGGCGGCCCGGGCGACGACATGCTCGACGGCGGGCCCGGTGTCGACCTGATCGATGGCCAGGACGGCAACGACACGCTGCAGGCCCGCGACGGCGCCGGCGACCTCGTCCGCGGCGGCCCGGGTACCGATGCGGCGCGCACAGACGCGCCGGGTGTCGACATCGTCGACGGCGTCGAATCGCTGGACGCGAGCGTGGCCGCGGCCGACAAGGGCCAAGCCCTCAAGATCGGCAAGGCCAAGCTCGTGCGGCGCAACGGCTCGCTCGTGGCCCGCATCGCGGTCTCCTGCCCGACGGCCGCGGCGTCAGGCTGCAACGCCACGCTGTCCCTGACGACGGCCAAGCCGCTCCGGCTCCACGGCGTCAAGGTCGTGGCGCTGCTCGGCACCAAGAAGGTGACACTCAACAGCGGCGCCAAGGCCACCGTCTCGATCAAGCTCGCCAACGGCGCCGCGAACCTCGCCCGTCGGCGCAAGCTCGCCGTCAAGGCCACCGCCGTCACGACCTCGAAGGCGGGCACCGCCACCGCCACCCGGGCGCTCACACTCAGGCTGCCCAAGACGAGGGCCTAACACGCCACGACAGCGCCGCCCCGGGACAAGACGAAACAGCCGGGGCGGCACTGCCGCGTCCATGACGAAGCGCACCGCAAGGCACTCAAGCGCCCCGACTCACGGAACATGACGTGGTAGATCACGGCCAAGACACCCCCGACGCGCACGCTCCCGGCCACCCGGCCCGGACGGTCGTCTTCGACACCGGCGATAGGGACCCTCGTGCTCGCGTGAGACCTGGCGGCAGCGGTGGACCTCCAGCTCCGCCTCCCGTCACGTCACCGGACCGTAGCCAGGCGGCAGCGAGATCTCGCTCAGAGACGCGGATGCGGCGCGTTCGGCGGACATGGTGGCGGGCTGCTGCTCGCGCGAGTTGCGCTAGCCCCCGCGATACTCAGCACGCTGTCGGATATGCCTCGATGCAGCAGCGCGGGTACGTTCGATTCGCTGCTCGTCGCGCTGGCGGTGGTCCCGCAAACCAAGCAGTGCTCCGACCCGGATCGCACTGCTGGTCCTCGTCCTATCAGCAGTGAGCCGAACCGGTGACGGCACTGCTGCGTCTGGCTTGATCCGGCACCGCGGCAGGGGTGCGCGGTGCTCGCCGCGGCTGACGCTGACCATCCGTTGCGAGAGTCAGACCAGCGGGACGCTCGCGTGAGCCTCTCGTGTATTGCTGTGGCGCTCGGAACTCGAACTCGAATCCGACGAAGCGCTTGTCGCCGACCATCCACGCGTCGTGGCCCGGCTCGATGACATATACGCCGCGCCCGGACCGATCTCGACCTCGGTGCCGTGTCGTGGGCATTGGGTCCTTCTCGGGTCTCGACCGGTTCAGGGCGCGCGATCGACCTTGAGCTCGCCCGTGTCGACCGAGACGCGGCGGCCGGGTGTCTCTGACGGATCCATCGCGGCGAACGTCTCGCCACCGGTCCGCAGGTCCGCCTCGCTATCGAAGTACTGCAGGACGACGGCTGTGCCCTGCGCTTCGTCGAAAACCAGTTGGAGTTTCTTGATCGGCACGCCCGGCGGCGGGCCGGTCTCGTCGATCCGGGCGACGAGCGACTCCACACGCTTCGCCGTCACATCGGTGAATCGCACCACGCGGACGAACACGAGCTCTCCTCTCATCGATCGATCTGAGGATCCTCGCGCGCTGAGAGACGGCATTGCAAGGGAGAGCGGCAGTACGGGCAATGACGCGTGCTTCGGCGGTCCCGTGAGGGCTCGCGGGGGCGACGGCCTGTTGCAGACGCGGGCGGGTTCGGTGAGGATCGTCGGGAGAGCAAGCCAAGAGGACGGCGATGACCAGCAGCGGAACCGATGCGTACACGGTCGCGAACCGCGAGGACGCGATCGATTTCATGGCGGACTACCCCGAGTACGGCGAACAGCGCTGGTACACGCGCGCGATCGCGGCTGAGCAGGTCTCCTTCAGTTGGCGCAGGATGCGGCCGCGGACCGGTGGCCGCGGCAGCTACGGACATCGCCACCCGGGTCAGGAGGAGGTCTACTTCGTGATCTCGGGGATCGTCACATTCAAGATCGACGACGACGTTTTCGAGGCAGGGCCGCAGACGGCGGTGCGGGTTGCCGGCGACGCGTTCCGCTCGGTCCACAACGACACCGACGGCGAGGCCGAGTTGCTGATCTTCTCGCCCCGCCTCGACAAGCCCCCGACCGAGAAGCAAGATGACTTCTGGGCATCCACGTAGCGCCCACGTCGCGACGCTGATCGATCGCTACGACGCGGCCTGGAACGCACAGGACCTGGACGCGATCGCGTCCATGCACGACGACGCGATCGTCTTTCACAACCACACGGCTGGAGAGCGCGTCGCGGGCGCGCCAGCCGTACGCGCCCACATCGGCGCGATCTTCGCGCGCTGGCCGACACTCCGTTTCGAGCGCCGGTCCCTGCGCTGCGGCGATGACTTCGCGGCGAGTGAGTGGACCGCGCGTGCCGTGCACCCCGACGACGGTCGCCAGCTGGAATGGGACGGCGTCGACATCTTCCCCCTCACCCCCGAGGGCCGCATTGCGCGCAAGGACGTCTACTCGAGCTCCGCCACGCCGCGGGTCCTCTAGCCCGCGGGCGAGAGCGCTTGCTGTGTAGGCTCACACGAGCTAACGCGCCGTCCGCAGCGGGCGTTTGGCCCGCATGGCCACTGCTGCTAATCGCGGGAGGTTGTCGCACAATCGATCCACGAACCGGTGCGTCAACCGGTCGTGGGACAACAGTCGTCACTTGGGCGTCATGGCTGGCGTCCGAGTCGGCCCTCGTAACTAGTGAGAGACGTATCGCGATTCATCGCTCCGACGAGTTTCTCGTCCCGCTTGCGGGTCACCGTCGACCGCTCTGAGCATGGGCCGTCCCATCGCAGATCGACGCGCCGGATCTGTGGATGGTCTGCAACAGCCTCCATGCATACGAGCACCTCCGCCCGGCTGCCCTTTCCACACTGCAGTAGCGCGACCGTGGTCGGACTGGACCGCCGTGTAGCATCGTTGGCGAGGACACCGGGGAGGCCCATCCATGCCGCAACTCGAAGCCCAGGTTCGCGCCGAGAAGCGTGAGGATGTGGTCGCGGGGGAGTTCACCTTCACCGTGGCGTTCACCAACTCCGGCTCGGAACCTGCACGACTGAACGTCCACCAGGCCTCACATCCCGCCCTGGCGCTGGACGTTCGCGACAGCAAAGACCGCGAGGTTCTGCTCCCGCCGCCGTCGGCACCGGATCGGGAGGACCTCGAGGAGGGCCAGCTCATCGCACTGGGGGAGTCGGTCACGATCGACTACGTCGGGTTCCTCGATCGGAGCCTCGCTCCGGGCGCCTACCGGATCCGCTACTTTGGCGAGTTCCCGGCGCTCGGTGGGTCGAAGGAGGATCCGCTGCGGAGCGACTGGGTCGAGGTCACCCTCCGGCCGGAGCGCGGATTCGTCCCGGGCATCGAAATCCCCGGCTTCAAGCCGGCACCCGACGACATCATCCCGAAGCCGAAGCCGCCGTGGCTGAAGCTCATCTGGCCGATCTACATCGTCATCTGGAGCTGGATCTGGTGGCTGTGGTGCTGGGTCTCGCGGCATTTCTTCGGCCAGCGCTGCGATGACGTCCGGTCACAGGAGATCGACCAGGCTCTAACCGAGACGATCTCGAACGCGCCCGCCGGTTCGGAGGCGTGGAATGGCACGTACGGATGGCGGGCGCGCTTCCTGTTGACGCTCGATGAGCCGAACTGCACCGCCCGTGTCCTCGTCCGTGTCCGGCTCGTCGGGACGATCACCGCCGCCCAGCGCTCGGCGTGGGTCACCGCGATCGCGGCCGCGTGGAACTCGCGATTCAAGCTCTGTCGGCGGAGCTGCTGCTGCTCCGACGGTCTCGAGATCGCAAGCGACATCCAGTTCGTGACGTCCGGCGAGCACCAGGTTGTGAACGTCGGGACGTCGACGACGAACATGGGCAACTGGGGCGCGGGCGACACGATCGACGTGTCCCACGAGTTCGGGCACATGCTCGGTGCGCTTGACGAGTACTTCACGGTGAACGGCGTGAACTGGGGGCCCGGTCGACAGGCGACGGGCGCGATCATGAACAACCCGGCGAACCCACCGGTCGCCCGACACTACGCCACGATTCGGCAGGCGGCGGATGCCCTTCGCGGGGCGACCTACTCGACGACCCCCCGGACCTCCAGCTGCTAAGGCGCGGGGCCGATGTCGCTGGCCGCGAGCCTCACGATCGAACCGTTCGAGGCTGACGCGCCCGAAGCATTCGTGGCTCGCTGCCGGCTCGTCAACCAGGGCGACGAGGTCATAGGCATCAACCAGGCGGCGCTGTCATCGCCGTCGCTTGCCCTCGAGATCACCGACGCCGTCGGGGAGCCCGTACTCCTGCCCCCGCCTCCGGTCCCGTCCGAGTCGCCGCCGATCGAACGTATCAAGGCGGGGGAGGAAACCACCGCGGAATTCGCCGGCTTCCTGCCGAGCTGGACCGGGCCGGGTACGTACCGCGCCCGGTGTCGGTACGTGGCCGGATCCGGTGAGCCGATCCACTCCGATTGGGTGGAGTTCACCCTGAGCCACGGCCGACAGTAGCGTCCGGATTCGGAGCGCGAAGCTCATGAGGATCATGCAGGTGAATACGACGAGGAACGCGAGCAGTTCAATGACCTCTTGCGCTTGATGTCGGCGATCAATCGTACGACCCCAGACACGTCGAACGCCTCGAGCCGGTCGAGCGCCGCGCCGACCACCCGGTATCCCGGTAGAACGAGGGATCGAGCGATCAGCGCCACGAGCCCGGTACTCCGGTAGCTGTCCCGAACAGGGCGTCGAAACCGCGGATCGATCCGGAGACGGTGCGCTTGCGGTATTCGCGGAGGCTGTTGCGAAAAGCCGCGTCGGCGCCGTTCGGCGGTGGGTTTCCACAACGGTGGACGCTGCGGCGCGTCGCCTCTCTCCAGACACGCGACGTGCTCCCCTCGGGCACTTGGATTCTCGAAGCCTGACG
>Ga0126313_10002203_pt1 | contig 10791 bp, 15 predicted proteins | sample Plot105A_FD_89954 | JGI IMG/M metagenome (GOLD analysis project Ga0126313, IMG submission 89954) | Serpentine soil microbial communities from UC McLaughlin Reserve, CA, USA - Plot105A | ecosystem: Environmental > Terrestrial > Soil > Grasslands | place: USA: UC McLaughlin Reserve, Lake County... | reverse complement strand
GCCCTCGGAGCTGAACGTGCCGGAGCCGCTCGCGCCGAGCACGAGCAGGTAGGCGAGGGCGACCGGCGCGAGGAAGCCGGTCTCGAAGGCGAGGCTCTGGACGCCGTCCACGCCGGCGCGCTTCTTGATCAGCCCGTAGAGGCCGAACGAGCAGGCGAGGGTCAGCGCGATGTACGGCGGACGGCCGTAGTCGACGGTGAGGACCACGACCGCGGCGGCCGCGATCGCCACCGCGACGACCTGCAGCCGCGTCAGGCGCTCGCCGAGCACGGTCACGGCGAGCGCGACGGTCACGAGGGGGTTGATGAAGTAGCCCAGCGAGGTCTCGACGACGTGCTCGGAGTTGACGCCGTAGATGTAGGTGCCCCAGTTGATCGTCACGAGCATCGCCGCGAGCGCGAGCAGCCCCGCGCGCCGGCGGCCGAGCGTCCGCAGCCAGTCGAACCCTGCCGTGAGCGCGAGCAGCCCGCACACGAACACGAGCGACCAGACGATCCGGTGGGCGAGGATCTCGACCGGCGCGGCCGGCTCCAGCAGCGGCCAGTAGAGCGGGAACAGCCCCCACAGCAGATACGCGCTCACCCCGGCGGCGAGTCCTGTGCGGTGATTGTCCACGCAATTGACCCTAGCTAGTCCCCCAGGAGACGCCGGTCGAAGCCCGCGGGAGCGTGGATGTTGAGCACGCGCACGGGCGTCGCCGTGCGGTTGGCGAAGGTGTGCTCGACGCCCGGCGGCACGAGCACGAACGTCCCCGCCGGCGCGGCCACGTCGCCGTTCGGGAGCTTGAACGTCAGCTCGCCGTCGAGCACGTAGAAGACGTCGTCCTCGTCCTCGTGCACGTGCGACTTGGGCCCCTCGCGGCCCGGCGCCATCGTGATCACGCTCACGTTCACGCGCGGCGTGTGCTCGCTGAGGCCGAGGAACTCGACGTTTCCGAAGCGCACGCCCTCGCCGGGAGGCACGATCACCGCGTGGTCTGGCTGCATCGGGCGATCCTCTTCGATGCGCTCAGTTCCTGTCCACCGCGATCGTGAATGCCGCGTGGAAGGGCCGCCCGGGCGTCGCGACGGCGAACGCGGCCGTGCGCAGCGCGTCGCCGGGCGCGGTCATCGGCTCGAAGCAGATCAGGTCCTTGTCCGGCGGGGTGAACACCTGCGCGCACTCAAAGCCGGCGTCGAAGGTCACCGAGATGCGGCGGCCGCCGCCGGCCACCGCGAACACCGCGCCCTCGCCGAGCTCGTCGAAGGCGTCGTCGAGCTCATGGTCCGGCAGCTCGCCCGCGAACGCGTCGACCCGCGCCGTGTCACCGGTCGGCAGGTGGCGCGAGTCGAGCTCCAGCCGCCGCATCGCGGGCAGCTCGACGGCGTAGTCCGCGCGCCCCGCGTCCGGCGGCGAGAACCACGGGTGGAAGCCGAACGCGACCGGGACCTCGCCGTCCCGCGCCTCCAGCGTGGTCGCGATCCGCAGCGCGCGCTCGGACAGCCCGGCCGCGATCTGCACCCGGTGCGGGAACGGGAACGCGGGCTCCTCGCCCCAGACCAGCTCCGCCACCACCCGCGCGCGATCCTGCTCCAGCACCGCCCACCCCCGCGGCAGCACGCCGTGGATCGGCAGCCCGGTCTTGCGGTCGCGCACCACCGGGTCGCCGGCGAGCGGCCCGAGGTCCACGCGCCGGCCGAGCGCCTCGTACCCCCACGAGGCGAGCCGGTTGGCCCACGGGTGCAGCAGCGGCACGCCCATCCAGCGCCCCGTCCGCATGTAGCCCTCGACGCCGTCGCGCTGGGTCAGCAGCTCGGCGCCGTCATGGCGCAGCGAGTGGCAGACCATCCCCGCCTCGGGGGCGAAGCCCGCCGCCAGCGGGCCCGCCTCGAGGGCGATCACTGCTCGACGAAGTAGGCCCCCGAGCCCTGGCCGCTGGAGAACCACCGCGAGGTGACGGTCTTCTTGCGCGTGTAGAACTCGACCGCGTCTCCGCCGTGCGCGTGCAGGTCGCCCAGGAACGAGTCCTTCCAGCCCGAGAACGGGAAGAAGGCGACGGGTGCCGCGACGCCGATGTTGACGCCGATCATGCCCGCCTCGACCTCGTGCCGGTAGCGACGCACCGACGCGCCGGACTCGGTGAAGATCGACGTGCCGTTGCCGAACCGGCTCGAGTTGATCAGCTCGATCGCCTCGTCGAGCGTCTCGACGCTGATGATCGACAGCACCGGGCCGAAGATCTCCTCGCAGGCGGCCTCGGAGCCGGGCTGCACGCCGTCGAGGATCGTCGGGCCGACGAACGAGCCGTCGCCTTCGGCATCGCGGCCGTCGACGACCACCCGCGCGCCCTCGGAGGCGGCCTTGCCGATCGCCGCCCGGATGCGGTCGCGCGCAGACTCGGAGACGACGGGGCCGACGTCGACGCCCTCCTCGAGGCCGTCGCCGACGCGCAGCTTCTCCGTCGCCTCGGTGAGCGGGCCGAGCAGCTTGTCGTGGGCGTCGGCGACGGTCACCACGACCGAGCCCGCCATGCAGCGCTGGCCGGCGGCGCCGAACGCCGAGCCGATGATCCCGCCGACGGTCTTGTCGATCACCGCGTCGGGCATCACGACCATGTGGTTCTTGGCGCCGCCGAGCGCCTGCACGCGCTTGCCGGAGGCTGCCGCGCGCTCGTAGACGATCCGCGCCACGGGCGCCGAGCCGACGAACGAGACGGCGTCGATACCCGGATGCTCGAGGATGCCCTCGACGATCTCGCGGCCGCCGTTGACGAGGTTCACGACGCCGGCCGGAAGGCCGAGCCCGTCGAGCACCTCGAAGGCGATCTGCTGCGTCATCGGGACCTGCTCGGAGGGCTTGAGCACGAACGTGTTGCCGCAGCCGATCGCGAACGGCAGGAACCAGAACGGCACCATCGCCGGGAAGTTGAACGGCACGATCGCGGCGCACACGCCGACCGGCTGGCGGATCGTCTCGGCGTCGACGTTGCGGGCGACGTCCTCGAGCACGCGGCCCTGCATCGTGGTCGGCAGCGCGCAGGCGGCCTCGACCATCTCGATCATCCGCGCCACCTCGGCGCGGGCGTCGGGCAGCGTCTTGCCCATCTCGGTCGTGACCGAGCGGGCCAGGTCCTCGCTGCGGGCGACCAGGCCCTCGCGCAGCTCGAACAGCTTGCGGGCGCGGCCGATCGCGCTGACCGCACGCCACTCGGGCAGGGCGGCGCGCGCGGCGTCGACGGCGGCATCGAGGTCGGCCGCGGCGGAGAGCGGCACGCGCACGAGGGTCTCGCCCGTGGCGGGGTTGGTGACGTCGAGCGCGTCGTCGCCGGTGGAGGGGGTCCAGCGGCCGGCGACGTAGTTGTCCAGCAGACGGGTGGTGGGCGTCGTGGTGGCCATGCCACCGATCCTACGTGCCTACGGCCCGAGGTCCAGCACGGCGAACCCGAGACCGAACACGAGCGCGAGCTCCACCGCCAGCGTCACGAGCGCCCACAGCACGGCGTCGAGGCGGCCGTGCCGGCGGCCGACCCAGCCCGACAGCAGCGCCGGCACGAGCAGGCAGCCGGCGACGAGCGCCGCGGCGGCGGAGTCGGACAGGTCGCGCAGATCCCCGCCCTGGCCGTCGATGATCGCGAGCAGGGCGCCCGCGCCGATCGCGGGCAGCGGGACCAGGCAGATCAGCCACGGCACCAGGCGGCGGCGCCGGTCGCGGCGCTCGAGCCCGGCCCGCCGCTCCTTGCTGCGCGATTCGAGCCGGACCTCGGCGTCCTCGACGGCCTTGAGGTCCGAATCCACGCCGTCTGGTTTTAGTACACGCGACCGAAATCACGACGCATCCGGCGGGCCGCCGGACGATGCGCCGTGCTTCCGGTCCCGCGTACTAGACGACCGCCTTGGTTCCCTTCGCCACGAGCACGCCCAGTCCGTAGCCGATCGCGGCGGCGACCATGCCGGCGGCGATGTCGAACACGTAGTGGTTGCCGGTGGCGACGACGGCGAGGGCGACGGTCGGGCCCCACAGGTGGCCGGCGACCTTCAGCCAGCGCTTGGAGGTGGCCGAGGCGACCACGATGCCGATCGCGAACGCGAAGCCGACGTGCAGGCTCGGGACGGCGGCGAGCTCGTTGTAGAAGGACGTGGTCAGGCTCGAGTCCATCGCGAAGCCGGTCTGGCTCGAGATCGTGTCGACCAGCCCGACGTCGGCGAGCCGCGGCGGGGCTACCGGGAACAGGCCGTAGACGGGGATCGAGAGGAGCCAGGTCGCGAGGATCGTGTTGCGCAGGCGGGCGTAGGCGGGGCGCGCCGTGCGGTGCAGGAACCAGAGCGCGCCGGGGAGCACGACGAGCTGAGCGGCGAGATAGACGTGGTTGAGGATCCAGAGCGCGACCGTGCCGGTGAGCGCGGTCTGGACGGCGCCCTCGATGCCGACGTGCAGGCTGTCCTCGAGGTCGACGATCCAGTGCGCGTTGGCGGTGGCGTCGCCGAGGTCGCCGATCGTGAAGTAGCGGGCGCCCGAGTAGACGAGATAGGCGAGGAAGAAGAGAGCCACCTGCGCCCCTCCGCGCGACAGCCGCGGGAGCCGCAGGACCCGGCTCGGTGCGGGTGCGGGATAGGAGAAGGTGGACATAGGTCCAACCTACGGACGCCCGCGAGGGCCCTCCACGGAGCAGGCTCCAGTCCGCGTGTGCGGCGAACCGCACCTCGCAGGGCGGTGGTCCTCAGGTCTGCTGGGTGACGGCCGCCGTGCGGCGCCGCGGGCGCAGCGCCCGCCAGACCGCGGCGCGGTCCGCGCCGGCGCAGATGACGGCGATCGCGAGCACCGCGCCGGCGACCGTGAGCAGCAGGCTCATGCCGACCATGAAGGCGGCGACGTCGGCCGTCGCGACGTGCGTGCCGGTCGCCGGCCCGAAGCCGGCCGCGAGCATCGCGACCGACGCGGCGGCGGACGCGGGCGCGAGCGGCAACAGCCGGCCGCCGCTCTGGGCGAGCATCACGAGCAGCACCGCGGCGGCGCCCGCCGGCAGCGAGAAGGCGAGCAGGAAGCAGGCGATGGCGCCGGCGCGCAGCGCGCGCGACCCGACCTGCCAGGGGAGCACGCGGCACGCGAACCTGGCCGGGTGCCCGAGCGGCGCGCAGCCGCGGCTGACGCCGGCGGCGATCCCGGCGAGCCGGCCGCCGCGCCGGTGCACGACGAAGACGAGCACGACCAGCAGCGCGAGCACGGCGCCGCCGATGGCGAGCGTGCCCGGGCCGGGCAGGCCGAACGCGGGCGCGCTGCCGAGTGCCACGGCGAGGGCGATCACGGCGGCCCCGACGAGCGCGTCGCCCGCCGCCTCGGCCACCAGCGTGCCGGCCAGGACGGAGTTGCGCGTGCCTTCGGCGCGGCGGCCGAGCAGCAGCACGCGCACGAGGTCGCCCCCGCGCGCGGACACGACGCCGCCGGCGCCGGCGCCCGCGACCCAGGCCAGGATCGCGTCCCGGCGGCGCGGCGCGCCGTCCTCCGGGCTCGCGGCGCGCACGATCGCGAACCAGCCGCGGCCACGCACCGCCTGGTTGGCGAGGTGCAGCAGGACGCCGAGCGCCAGCCACCCCACGGAGGCGCCCGCGAGCGCGTTCCCCATTTGACTCACCCAATGCATAGTACGGGCAGTACCCACTGGGGGGTACGGCCACCCGTACCATCGGCCTAGATCGGCTCGCCCTGGAGTGCTCGAACGTAGCGCTCGGCCGAGCGCCGGACGATCGTTTTGCCGTCGCGCGGGACGGTGGTCTCCCACCAGGCGCCCTGGATCGTCTCGAACGCGAACGGCTCCAGCGCGTCCGCCATCCGCTCGACCTCGGCCGCGGGCAACGGGATCAGGTTCGGATAGGAGTACATGAAGGAGACCCAGCCGCGGTCGGGGATCACCTGGACGATGTCGCCGGACAGCAGCGTGCCCGTGCCGTCGGGCCGGTGCAGGACGGTGCCGCCGGGGAAGTGCCCGCCGAGCCGCAGGAGCGTCAGCTCGCCGAGCTCGCGGGTGTCGCCGTCCCACAGCTCGATCGCGTCGTCGGGCCGCATGATCCACTCCGCGTCGGCGGCGTGGACCAGCACCGGGCAGTCGAAGCGGTGCGCCCACTCGACCATCGCCGAGTGGTAGTGCGGGTGCGAGATGGCGATCGCCGCCAGCCCGCCGAGCGCCTCCACCGCCTCGGCCGTGGCGTCGTCGAGCAGCGTCACGCACTCCCACAGCACGTTGCCGATCGCGCTCGGCACCACGAGCGTCCGCTGACCGATCGCGAAGCGCGGCTCGGTGCCGATCCCGACCAGCTCGCCGTCGCGCCGGACGGCGTTGACGTGGGTCGCCGCGAGCTCCTCCATCGTCGTCCAGCGCTGGCCGCCGACCGGCACCCACTGGCGCGCGTCCTCGCAGATCGGGCAGGTCTCGGGCGGTCGCTGCGACGCGCCGAACTGGACCCCGCAGGTGTGGCAGATGGGAAGCACGTTGACCGCCACGGTCAGGAGGCTACATTTCACCTTGATCATGGCGACCGTCGAGGCGAGGGGCGAGCGCTCCACCCGCACGTTGGACGCATTGCCGAGCGCCGTCGCCGAGGCACGCCGCTGGTCCGCCTCCGTCACGCGCGGTCTGCTCGACTCCGACCAGGCGCAGAGCCTGCGGCTGATCGTCTCCGAGCTCGTCACCAACGCCCTGCGCCACGGCTCCGACGGCGAGCGGATCGACCTCGCGGTCACCCCGAAGCCCGAGTTCCTGTGCGTGCAGGTCACCGACGACGGCCCCGGCCTGGCGCCGCGCCCGCGCGCGCTGGAGAGCGAGGAGGAGGGCGGCTTCGGGCTGTTCTTCGTCGAGCAGCTCGCGCGCCGCTGGGGCGTCACGCGCGAGAACCGGCGCACGCGCGTCTGGTTCGAGCTCGACTACCGCTAAGGCCCGGACGGGTAGTCCCCGTCCCGTGACCGAGAACGAACGCACCGCCGGCGGCCTCATGGGCCGCGTGGCAGGGAAGACCAAGGAAGCGGCCGGCTCCATCGCCGGCAACGACGACCTCGCCCGCGAGGGCCGGCTCCAGCAGGAGGCCGCCGACGCGCGCGTCGAGGCGCAGGAGGAGGCGGCGGAGGCGCGCCAGGCCGAGCAGGAGTCGCAGCTCGCCGAGGACCGCGCCCGCAACGAGCAGGAGCGCAAGGAGCTCGAGAACGAGCTCGCCGCCGAGCAGCGCGAGCAGCAGGCCGAGCGCGACCGTGCGGCCGCCGAGGCGCAGGCCGCAGCGGACGCGCGCCGGCGCGAGCAGGCCGCGGAGACCGAGCGCCAGCTGCAGGAGGGCGCCGCGCGCGCCGACGAGCGGCGCGCCGCCGTCAACGAGGCCGAGGACCTGCAGGACGCCGCCGCGCTGCAGCGCGAGGCCGGCCGCGCCGAGGCGCGCGCCGACGCGGTCGAGGACGAGGAGCGCTGACATGGACCTGCTGTTCATCCCACGGACCGCGATCGGCCTCGGGTTGCGGGCCGCCAGGCTGCCGCTCGACGTCGCCGGGCATCTGCTGCGGCCGTCCCGCTCCGACATCGAGCGCGAGCGCGCGGAGACCCTGCGCGACGCCGCCCGCACCCAGGCGCAGATCGCCGAGGAGGAGCGCCAGCGCGAGCAGGCGCAGGCCCGGGAGCGGCGCGAGCAGGCCGCCCGGCGCGAGCGCGAGAAGAAGCAGCAGGCGGCCCAGGAGGAGCAGGCCCGCAAGCGCCGTGCCGCCGCCGCCGAGCAGCGCCGCAAGGAGGCCGCCGAGAAGGCCGCCGCGCAGCGCGAGGAAGCGATCGACGCCAAGGCCAAGCGCGATCAGCTCGAGGCGCTCGAGGCCGAGAAGGCCGCGCTGGACGAGCGCGAGGAGGCGTTGGTGGCGGCCGACGAGGCCGACCGGCTCGAGGAGGCCGCGGCGCGGGCGAAGGGGAGGCGCAAGGGCTGATAACCCCCGGCCGCTACGGTGGAAGGTGCCGTAAGCGACGGGAAGGAGGCTCCCCCCCATGACCGCTCCGGTGGCCGCCTCCCGCGGCCCGAATCGTCAGGATCGCGCGACCGACGAGGCGCGCATGCGGCGCTATGGCGCCACGCACGCTCCCGAGGACCGGGAGTGGCTGGTCGAGCGCTACCTGCCGCTCGCGCGCCACGTCGCCGCCCGCTACCGCGGCGGCAGCGAGCCGATCGAGGACCTCGAGCAGGTCGCCTCGCTCGCGCTCGTGAAGGCGATCGACCGCTTCGACCCCTCGCGCGGGACGAGCTTCTCCAGCTACGCCGTGCCGACGATCTCCGGCGAGCTGCGCCGGCACTTCCGTGACCACACGTGGGCGCTGCGCGTCCCGCGCGACCTGCAGGAGCTGGCCGTCAAGGTCGGCAAGGCGGAGGGCCGGCTGCAGCTCGAGCTCGGCCGAGCGCCGACCGCGACCGAGCTCGCCGATCACCTCGACTGCTCGGTCGAGGAGCTGCTGGAGGCACGCGACGCGGCCGGCGCGAACCGCATGAGCTCGCTCGACGCGCCGGTCACCTCGGACGACGCGGAGGGCGCCTCGCTGGCCGACATCCTCGGGACCGACGACGAGCGGCTCGAGCAGGTCGAGCGCACGCTGGCCGTCGACTCCGCGCTCGAGTCGCTCGACGCGCGCGGGCGCGAGATCCTCCGGCTGCGCTTCCACGAGGAGCTCACGCAGGCGGCGATCGGCGAGCGCGTCGGCCTTTCGCAGATGCACGTCTCGCGCCTTATCCGCCAGGCGCTGGAGACGCTGCGTGCGGCGGCGCGGCCCGAAGACGGCCTGCGCGACGCGGCTTAGAGCTCGTCCGGGTCGTCCACGATCCGCAGCTTCTGGTCGAGCTGAATCACGGCGAACAGGCGCTCGACAGGCCGCGGGCCACGCACGACCACCATCTCGGCACCCGCGGCGCGCGAGCGGGCGTCGAACTGCAGGATCGCCTCGAGGCCGGTCGAGTCCAGAAACGCCAACCTGCGCAGGTCGACGACGGCGAGCTCCACGTCCTCGAGCGTGCCGACACGCTCGAATTCGGCGGTCAGCTGCGGAGCGGTGGCCAGGTCGAGCTCCCCTCGATCGCGATCTCGACCCGGGAATCCGACCGGTTGGTCAGGATCCTGAAAACTGGAGGTCGAGTCATGCGGCGGGCAGGGTATACAACGGCGTCGATGCTCTCCCTCACCCTCGAACTCGAGCGCGACCGCGACGCTCCGGCGCGAGCGCGGACGATGATCCGCGGCCTGAAGCCGCTGCTCGGGGCCGAACGCACGGAGGACGCGACGCTGCTGGTCTCCGAGCTCGTCACCAACGCCGTCAAGTACGGCAGCGGGCCCGTCGAGCTGCACGTGGAGGCGGGCGAGGACCGCCGCGGCCGCTTCACGATCTCGGACGCCGGCGGCGGCGAGACACCCGCCCTGCGCGAGACCGGCGGTAAGACGCCCGGCGGCTACGGCCCGCATCTCGTCGACCGCATCGCGGACGAGTGGGGCGTCAAGCACGCCTCCATGCACGTCTGGTTCGACCTCAGCTATTGAGGAAGCTCTCGCGCCCGCGCACGTGCGCGGCCGCGTCACGCAGCCGGCCGGCGAGCGCCTCCGCGCCGTCGAGCACGTCCGCGACCACATCGCCCGCCAGATCGAGGTTGCCCGCGAGGTGCTCGAGCGGGAAGTCGCGGGCCTCCAGCACGCCGGCCAGCCAGCCGACCTGGCGCTCGAGCTCGACGTGGCCCTCGACGTCGCCGATCGCCCAGTTGAGCAGGTGCTGGGTGTCGTGGATCTCCCACTGGCGGGCGAGGTCGCCGTAGCGCTCGAGGTCCTCGGGGTAGCGCCGGAAGTAGCGCTCCGAGACGGCCGCCGCGAGCGGCGCCAGCTCGACCTCGCGGCCCGCGAGCGTCGCCCGGTCCGGCGGCGGCCAGCCGCCCGGCGGCTGCGTCCGGCGGTCCGTCACTCGGCCACGACCTCGTAGGTGTGGAGGTGCTCGAGGCGCTCGAGCTTGATCGCGGCCTGCAGCTCCGGGTCGATCCGGTCGTGCGAGACGCGGTGGTCGGCGGAGCGCATGTAGCGCTTGAACGCGTCCCGGTCGCGCCAGCGGCTGACCATGATCAGCTCGCCCTCGTCGCGGTCGGACTGCCAGACCTGCAGGTCCACGAAGCCGTCGTGGTCGTCGACGAGGCCGACGCGGGCGCGGAACGCGGCGACGAGCTGCTCCGCGCGCTCTGCCGGGACGCGCAGGCGGGACATCGAGACGTACATACCTGCCGAAACGCTAGTGGGTCTGGGCCCGGGGGGTGCCGGGTAGGGTCCGGCCAGATGCGTGCCGACACGGCAGTACCCGCGCGGGACGGTTCTCCCGAGCACGTACGCGACGGGTACCTCGGGGCGCTGCTGGCGTCCGACGTGGCCGGCGCGCGCGATGTGCTCGAGGGCGCGATCGCCGCCGGCATGCCCGTGCGGCGGATCTACCTCGACGTGCTGCAGCCGGCGCTCTACGAGATCGGCCGCCGCTGGTCGCACGCGGACATCTCGATCGCGCAGGAGCACCTCGCCACCGCGGCCACGCAGTCCGCGATGGCGCGGCTGGCCGAGGCGCTGTCAGAAGGGCCCCGGCGCGTGCGCCCGCAGACCGCGCTGGTGGCCTGCGTGAACGACGAGCTGCACGCGGTCGGCGGGCGGATGGTCGCCGACTTCCTCGAGGCCGACGGGTGGAGGGTGGTCTTCCTGGGCCAGCTCACACCCGGCACCGACCTCGCCGCCCTCGCCGCCGAGCAGGGCGCGACGCTGGTCGCGGTCTCGGCCGCGCTGCCCGAGCGG
>Ga0126313_10002202_pt1 | contig 10791 bp, 9 predicted proteins | sample Plot105A_FD_89954 | JGI IMG/M metagenome (GOLD analysis project Ga0126313, IMG submission 89954) | Serpentine soil microbial communities from UC McLaughlin Reserve, CA, USA - Plot105A | ecosystem: Environmental > Terrestrial > Soil > Grasslands | place: USA: UC McLaughlin Reserve, Lake County... | reverse complement strand
GACGGCGTTGGTCTTCGAGATCTTCTTCGAGTCCAGCCGCTCGCGCTCGAGCATGTTGTAGAAGTCCATGTTGCCGCCGACGTTGAGCTGCGAGGTCCGCTCCAGCCGCACGCCGCGGTCGTGGAACAGGCGGGCCAGCGAGCGGTGGACGATCGTCGCCCCGACCTGGCTCTTGATGTCGTCGCCGATGATCGGCAGGCCGGCATCCTGGAAGCGCTTGTCCCAGTAGTCCTCGCGAGCGATGAAGACCGGCAGGCAGTTGACGAAGCCGACGCCGGCGGCAAGCGCCTGCTCGACGTACCACTTGGTCGCCTCCTCGGAGCCGACCGGCAGGTAACAGACGAGGACGTCGGCCTTGGTCTCCTTGAGGATGCCGACGACGTCCGCGGTTTCGCCTGGGGCTTTGGTGATCTTCTCTTTCAGGTACTTGCCGAGGCCGTCGTGGGTCATGCCGCGGTTGACGGTGATGCCCATGTTGGGGACGTCGGCGAACTTGATCGTGTCGTTCTGCCCCGACCAGATCGCCTCGCCGAGGTCTTTGCCGACCTTCTCGGAGTCGATGTCGAAGGCGGCGACGAACTCGACGTCGCGGACGTGGTAGCCGCCGAGGTCGACGTGCATCAGGCCCGGCACTTCCTCGCTGGGGTCCGCGTCCTTGTAGTACTGGACGCCCTGGATGAAGCTGTTGGCGCAGTTGCCGACGCCGACGATCGCGACGCGGACCTTCTCGTCCGTGCGGCCGGCGCCGTTGGCGTGGCCGTTTGCTCCGTTCTCACTCATGAATTTCGAAGTCCTCCTGGATTGCGCTGGGTGGCTGAAGACACCTGGCGGCTTCGCTGGTTACACGTCCCCAGCGGCGCCGCCGTCGTCGTCCTTGACGCCGGAGACCTCGCCGGAAAGCTCGTTCCTCACATGCAATACCCGCTGGAAAGTCGTGAATATCGTCAAAGCGGCAATTGCGTAGACGGCCGGCGCAAGCAGTTCGAAGTCGCCGATGCCAGCGCCCTTGGCGAAGATCAGGCCGATCGAAAGTATCACCACGCGGACCGGCCTGGTGGCCAAACCGACCTTGCATTCGACCCCCAGCGCCTCGGCCCGGGCGCGGGTGTAGGAGACCATCAGCGAAAAGAGCACGGCGACCACGCACATCGCGGCGGCGACGTCGTCGCCCTGGACGGCGAAGTAGCCGGCGACGGCGGCGAGCACGATCCCCTCCTCGATCCGGTCCAGGGTCGAGTCGAGGAAGGCGCCGAACATGGTCCCCTTGCCCGACATCCGCGAGTAGCGGCCGTCGAGCGTGTCCATGACCGAGCCGAGCACGAAGGCGACGCCGGCGAGGAAGAAGAGGCGCTGGGTGACCAGCGCGGCGGCGACCAGGTTGCCGAGCAACCCGACCATCGAGATTGCGTTCGGAGTCAGGCGCGACTCGATCAGGCGGTCGCGAGCGTAGGAGCGGAGCTCCTGCCCGTTGCGGGCACCGGCACGGTTGCTGCGCCGCGGGGGCGCGGAGGGTCCCATTCGTCGTCAGGCTATTACGCCTCGGCCTCTTGTGGAGCCGGAGCGCGACCGACAGGCCGGAAGGCCCAGGCTTCCGGCCGCGCCTGGGCGAGCCGCTGGGCGACGAGCGCGGCGCAGAGCGCGACCATCCAGCCGAGAGCGGCGTCGACCCAGTAGTGGTTGGCGGTGACAACAGTGACCCAGCAGACCAGCAGCGGCCAGAAGGCCCACCAGGCCTTCGCCCACCAGTGGCGGCAGACCATGATCCCGCTGCAGCCGATCATCATCGCGAAGGCGCAGTGCATGCTCGGGACCGCGGCGTAGGGGTTGATGAAGCTCTTCGCGAGGGCCGAGTCGTGGTTGACCCCGGCGAAGGCGTTGAGCGTGTCGACGAAGCCGTACTGGGGGTACATCCGCGGCGGCGCGGTCGGGTAGAGCGCGTAGCCGACCAGCGCCAAGCCCATCGAGACGACGAACATGTTGCGCACGAAGTAATAGGACTGGTTGCGGAAGAGGTAGAGCCAGACGAGGAACCCGAGCGCGATCGAGAACTGGGCGTTGAGGTAGATCTGGTTGGCGACGTCGATCACCCCCTGGGCGGGCAGGAAGAACGCCTGCAGGCTGGGCTCGAAGAAGGTGTGGGTGGCGCGCTCGAGGTCGATCACCTGCTGGCCGTGATGCATCGCGATCGCTTTCTCGCCGTCGGCGATTCCGCGCACGGCCGTGTAGGCGAGGTCGACGCCGACGAGGATGACGACCTGGCGACCGAGGTCGCCCCAGCCCTTCGGGAGCCGGGCGGTTATGGCGGCAAAGGCACGGGACACGAACAGCCAATTGTAGCCCCGGCGTTCACGCCTCAATAGGGTCCCGCGGGTGAGCTGGAAGCGGCCGGACAGGCGGCGGGTGCGGGCGATCCGCGATCGGCTGCGGGAGACCTACGGGGTGCCGCAGGCCGAACCGCACGGGGACCCGGTCGGCGAGCTGGTCAAGACCGTCCTCTCCCAGCACACCAACGACCGCAACCGCGACGTCTCCTATGCGGCGCTGCGGGAGCGCTTCCCCAGCTGGGAGGAAGTACGGGACGCGCCGATCGCCGAGCTCGAGGAGGCCATCCGGCCCGGTGGCCTCGCCAAGCAGAAGGCGCCGCGGATCCAGGCGATCCTCGAGCGGCTGGGCGACCCGCCCGACCTCGACTGGACCGAGGAGGCGCCGCGAGAGGAGTCGCTCGAGTTCCTCCTCGACCTGCCCGGCGTCGGGCGCAAAACCGCGGCTTGCGTGCTGATCTTCACCTGGGGGATCCCGGAGATCCCGGTCGACGTCCACGTCCACCGGGTCGGCGGCCGGCTCGGCCTCTTCCCGGCCAAGGCCTCCTTCGAGAAGGCGCACGACGAGATGCTGGCGGTCGTCCCGCCCGAGGACGCCCACGAGCTGCACGTCAACCTGATCCGTCACGGCCGCGCCGTCTGCCGGCCGAAACCGCGCTGTGGCGAGTGCGCCCTGCGACGCATGTGCCCCTGGTACCGGGAAAATCGCGACGTCCTGCCGGGACAGCCACCGGCGGCGCCCGGCAGTAATATGCGCGCCCCCTAATGAGCAAGCGCACCTTCATCTGGTTCGGAGTTCTCATGGTCGTCCTCGCGGTGGCCATCCCCTTCGCCGCGTTCCGCGCCAAGGGAGACGGCGAGACCGGGGAGGACAAGGTGCCCGCAAGCCTCGAGGACGGGCAATCGCTCTTCGTCACCAACTGCGGCACCTGCCACGCGCTTTACAGCGCCGGTACCGACGGCAACTACGCCCCGAACCTCGACGAACTGCTCGCCCCCAGCGGTCCGCCGGAAGGCGACCCGAAAACGGTCGAAAGCACGATCAAGGCCACCGAAGGCCGCGTCCTCAACGCGATCGAAAACGGCGTCGACAGCTCGACCACGCCAGGACGGATGCCGGGCGGCATCCTCAACGAAGAGCAGGCGAAGGAAGTCTCCGAATTCGTCGCCCGCACCGCCGGCGAGGGCTGACCCTCCGCGAAACCGCAAAAACGGTCCTCGAGGGGGCTTTTTTGCGGTCTCGGTGAGGGACGGGCGGGTGCCCGCCCCTCGCGTCGCTGACCTACGCCTACCGCCGTAGCCACAGGGAGCTGAAGAGCCCCGCGTGGTCGGAGTCCCAGAAGCCGTTCACCGGCTGGCGTCCGGTTACCGAGGAGGTGAGCAGCTTCACCTGCTTCGGGTCGCGGGTCGTCACGTGGTCGACCTGGTGGTCGAAGTCGGCGACGGCGCCGCCGGCGCCGACCGCGAGCAGGCTCGATTCGAGGCAGCAGCCGAGCGGCTCGTCGGTGCTGCGCTCGCGCATCCCCGCTTTGACCAGCGCCTGGTAGGCCTGGCGGTCGCCGGCTTCGACGCTGTCGTCGTCGGAGTTGAGGTCGCCGAGCAGGATCACCGGCAGAGGGCTCGTCGCCGGGCCGTCCTTGGCGACCAGCTCACCCGCCTGCAGGGCACGGATGCTCGGCACCTGGCTGGCGGGGTCGAACGCCTCGAGGTGGGTGTTGACGAAGCGGAACTTCTTGCTGCCGCGGACCTTGGCGTCGATCGCCGTCCAGCCGCGCAGGACCCGGACTTCGACCCCGGAGAGCTGGACCACCAGCAGGTTCTGGAAGTTGCCCTTCCGCGGGTGGCTGGTGACGACGCCGGCGCCGAGCCGGACGAGGATCACGTCGCGCATCGTCAGCCGGCCGTTGATCTCGGCGTCTTTGATCAGCCCGTTCGGCCCGTCGCCGGGGACGCCGTTCTCGTCGGCCGGGGCCTCGAAGTCGAACTCCTGCTGGACGACCGCGACCCGGTAGCGCTTCTTTCCCTTGTTCAACCGGTCGAGCAGTTCCGCCAGGTAGTCGTAGCGGACGGTGGTGGCGGTCGGGCCGGAGCTGCCGAGCAGCGGTTCGAGGCTCGGCGGGGCGGTCCGCCACAGCGCCACCTCCTGCAGGCCGACCAGGTCCGGCTTCTTCTTCAGGATCTCTCCCGCCAGGCCCTTGGCCCGCACCGGGAAGTTATTGGCGGTGACTTCGCGCAGGATCTGGCCGTTGGCTTTGACGAACTCGTTGGTGTTCTTGGCGGCGATCGCCGGGGCCAGGTCGGCACCCAGGTAGAGATTGCGGGTCATCACGTCGACCTGGGTGCCGGGGCCGTACTTGGCAACGGCGGTGCCGGCGAACAGCGCCAACGCCAGCGGCACGGCAAGCGCCAGCAAGATCAGCCGGCGGGTGCCGCTTGCGCAGCGAGCGCTTTGCGCCATATTCATGCGGTTCAAGGTCTCCTCCTCGGTTTGTCCCGCCTCCCACCTGCCTGCACCTAGCTGTAACCCCGTTCCTACCGGAACGAATCGCCGGCAGGCAATTCGCCGCTTGGCATCGCTTTTGAGATCTGCCATACTGCCACTTAGATTTTTAAAGCTTCAGCAATTCAACCCACCTGGAGGTAGGCGCAAAAGTGGCAAAGACGATCGGTATCGACCTCGGCACGACCAACTCGTGCGTGGCGGTGATGGAGGGCGGCGAGCCCACCGTTCTGGAGAACGCTGAGGGCGGGCGCACCACGCCCTCCGTCGTCGCGTTCACCGAGAGCGGCGAGCGCCTCGTCGGCACCGTCGCCAAACGCCAGGCGGTGATGAACCCGGAGAACACGATCTTCTCGATCAAGCGCTTCATGGGGCGCAAGGAGGCGGAAGTCAAAGAGGAGGAGACGATCGTCCCGTACAAGGTCGAGGCCGGCCCCAACGGCGACGTCCGCGTCGACGCGCGCGGCAAGCAGTACAGCCCGCCGGAGATCAGCGCGATGATCCTCCAGAAGCTGAAAGCGGACGCCGAAGCGAAGCTCGGCGAAGCCGTCGACAGCGCCGTGATCACCGTCCCCGCTTACTTCAACGACGACCAGCGGCAGGCGACCAAGGACGCCGGCAAGATCGCCGGGCTCGAGGTCAAGCGGATCATCAACGAGCCGACCGCCGCCTCGCTCGCCTACGGCCTCGACAAAGAGGAGGCCGATCATTCGATCCTCGTCTTCGACCTCGGCGGCGGCACCTTCGACGTTTCGGTGCTGGAAATCGGCGACGGCGTCTTCGAGGTGAAGTCGACCGCCGGCGACAACCACCTCGGTGGCGACAACTGGGACAAAGCGATCGTCGAGTGGCTGGTGGCGGAGTTCAAGCGCGACCAGGGCGTCGATCTCTCGCAGGACAAGAACTCGCTGCAGCGTCTCTACGAGGCGGCGGAGAAGGCGAAGATCGAGCTCTCCTCGACCCAGGAGACGCAGATCAACCTGCCGTTCATCACCGCCGTCGAGGGGCAGCCGAAGCACCTCGACCTGAAGCTCAGCCGCTCGAAGCTGAACGAGCTGACCGGCGACCTGCTCGACCGCGTGGTCGGGCCGGTGAAACAGGCGCTCGCCGATGCCGACACCGCGGTCGACCACGTCGTCCTGGTCGGCGGCATGACCCGGATGCCGGCGGTCCGCGAGAAGGTCAAGGAGCTGACCGGCAAGGAGCCGCACCAGGGCGTCAACCCGGACGAGGTCGTCGCCGTCGGCGCCGCAATCCAGGCCGGCGTGCTGGCCGGCGACGTCAAGGACGTGCTGCTGCTGGACGTGACCCCGCTGACCCTGGGGATCGAGACCAAAGGCGGCGTGATGACGAAGCTGATCGAGCGCAACACGACGATCCCGACGAAGAAGTCGGAGGTCTTCTCGACCGCCGACGACAACCAGCCCTCGGTCGAGATCCACGTCCTCCAGGGCGAGCGCGAGATGGCCAGCGGCAACAAGAGCCTGGGCAAATTCCAGCTCACCGGGATCCCCCCGGCGCCGCGCGGCATGCCCCAGATCGAGGTCACCTTCGACATCGACGCCAACGGGATCATCAACGTCGCCGCCCAGGACAAAGGCACCGGCAAAGAGCAGAAGATCGAGATCAAATCCGGCTCCGGGCTCTCCGACGAGGAAATCCAGAGCATGGTCACCGATGCCGAGTCCCATGCGAGTGAGGACCGTGTGCAGCGCGAGCTGGCCGAGACCAGGAACCTTGCTGAGAACGCGGCCTACCAGGCGGAGAAAGCGATCGAGGAGGCCGGCGACAAAGTCGACGACGCGACCAAGGGCGATGTAAAAGAGGCCATCAAAGACGTACGTGACTCGCTCGAGGCGGGATCCAAAGAGGAGCTTGATTCGAAGATCGAGGCTCTCAATACGGCTATGACCAAAGCGTCGGAGCAGATTTACGCGGCGGCTTCGGCTGAGGCCGCTTCGGAGGGGCCGACCGAGAACGGGTCGGCTGCCGACGAGGAGGAGGTCGTTGACGCTGAGGTTGTTGATGAGGACGGGAAATGAGCGAGGCCAAAGAGCCCCAGCCCACGGGTCCTGTCACGGCAGGGGACCCACCCCCAGCTGCAGAGCAGCAGGGGGTCCCCCCTACCGCGCCACCCGTGGGAGATGCCGTTGAGCAAGACATTGATGCCTTGCTCGGAGAGGCCCAGAAGGAGCGGGATGAGTATCTGGAACTGGCCAAGCGGACCAAGGCTGATTTCGAGAATTTCCGCAAGCGCGTAGCTGCTGACCTTCAAGCTGCGCAGGCTCGAGGGAAGGCTGAGATGGCGCGGGGAGTTATCGACGCGGTCGACAACCTCGAGCGTGCGCTGGAGGCTGCCGGAGAGGACGAGGGGCTCACCTCGGGAGTTGAGATGGTGCTTGGCGGGCTTCGGGAGACGCTTTCGCGAAACGGGATCGAAGCGGTCGATCCCAAGGGGGACAGGTTCGATCCCACCAAGCACGAGGCTCTCTCGACCCAGCCGGTTGAGGCAACCGAGAGCGGGGTCGTCGTCGAGGTGATGCAGAAGGGCTACACGCTCGGTGAGCAGTTGATTCGGCCGGCGCGCGTGGTTGTGAGCGCTTAGGAGGAAAGTGGCGGACGAGCTCTACAGGACGCTTGGCGTCTCGAAGAAGGCGACCGGCGAGGAGATCAAGAAGGCGTACCGGAAACTGGCCAGGAAATACCACCCTGACCGCAATCCGGAGGACGCCGCGGCTGAGGAGAGGTTCAAGGAGATCTCCGCCGCCTACGACGTCCTCGGCGACCCCGAGAAGCGCAAGGAGTACGACGAGGGCGGCGTCTTCGCCGGCTTCGGCGAGGGCGGCCAGGCGCCGTTCGGCACCGGCCCGGGCGGCTTCGGCGGCTTCGACTTCGGCGACATCCTCGGCGGCGTCTTCAACCGCGGTGGCGGTGGCGGCCGAGCGCAGAGCCGGCAGGTGCGCGGCCGCGACCTCGAGACCGAGGTCGCGCTCGGCTTCGACCAGGCGATCGAGGGTTCTCAGATCAGCGTCACCGTCCCCAAGGCGAGCCGCTGCGGCACCTGCCACGGCAGCGGCGCCAAACCCGGCACCTCGCCAACCACCTGCCCGCGCTGCGAAGGCCGCGGGGTCGAGGCCCAGGGCCAGGGCTTCTTCTCGATCAGCCAGCCCTGCTCGCTGTGCGGCGGCGCCGGCCAGATCGTCGAGGACCCCTGCCCGACCTGCGGCGGCTCCGGCCTCACCCAGCAGAACAAGCGCTACAAAGTCAACATCCCCGCCGGAGTCAAGGACGGCACCCGGATCCGGCTCGCCGGCAAGGGCGAGGACGGGCCCCGCGGCGGTCCCCCCGGCGACCTCTACGTGACCACGCGGGTCGCCTCCTCCCCGGTCTTCGAGCGCCGCGACGACGGCAACCTCGAGGTGACGGTGCCGATCTCGATCCCCGAGGCGCTGCGCGGCGGCACGATCGAGGTGCCGACGCTGAGCGGAACGAAGAAGATCAAGGTCGCGCCGGGGACCAGGCACGGGACGATCCAGAGACTGCGCGGCGAGGGCCCGCCGAAGCCGAAGGGCGCGGGCCGCGGCGACATCCGCTACCGCCTCGAGATCGCGATCCCCGCCGATCTCAGCGAGGAGCAGAGCGAGGCGGTCGAGAAGCTCGCCGAGGCCCTCAACGGGTCCGACCCGCGCGCCGATCTGCTGCGGAAGGCGAGGGTTTGATGGCCACTTACCGCCGCACCGTCAAAGCCACCTTCGACGAGGGGCAGGGGGTGTTCATGATCTCGGTCGCCGCCGAACTGGCCGAGATGCACCCGCAGACGCTGCGGATGTACGAGCAGCGCGGCCTGATCGCGCCGAAGCGCTCGCCGAAGAACACCCGGCTCTACTCCCAGCGCGACGTCGAACGGCTGCGGCGGATCCAGCAGATGACCGCCGAGGGGCTGAACCTCGCCGGGGTCGAAATCGTGCTGGCGCTGGAAGCCCAGGTGCGCAAGCTGCGCGCCGAAGGCGAGCGGCTGCGCAAGCGCATCGCCGAACTGGAGACGAACGAGAAGAACGGAGAGCGGAGCTGATGCAGGCGGATCGATTCACGGAGAAATCACGCGAAGCGGTGGCGGCGGCGCAGGAGCTGGCCCGCGCCGGGCGCAACCCGGAGATCGCCTCCGCCCACCTGCTGCTGGCGCTGCTCGACCAGGTCGAGGGGATGGCGATCCCGGTGCTGCAGAAAGTCGGCGGCGACCCGGCGGCGACGCGGGCGCGGGCCCAGGAGGCGGTCACCGCGCTGCCGACGCTGGGCGACGGGGCCGAGCCGCAGATGTCCTCCAACCTGGCGCGCGTGATCCGCGGGGCCGAGCAGGTGATGGCGAAGTTCGGCGACAGCTACATCACCGTCGGCCACCTGCTGCTGGCGCTGGCCGAGGACAGCTCCGGCGTCTCCGACCTGCTGCCCGACGAGGCCGGGCTGGAACAGGCGGTCAAGGCCGTGCAGGGCCCCGCCAAGGTGAACTCCCCCAACGCCGAGGACAACGTCCAGGCGCTGGAGAAATTCGGCCGCGACCTGACCGCCGAGGCGGAAACGGGCAAGCTCGACCCGGTCATCGGCCGCGACGAGGAGATCCGCCGCGTGATCCAGGTCCTCTCCCGCCGGACCAAGAACAACCCGGTGCTGATCGGCGACCCCGGTGTCGGCAAGACGGCGATCGTCGAGGGGCTGGCGCAGCGGATCGTCAAGGGCGATATCCCCGAGAGCCTGCGCGACCGGCGCGTGATCGCGCTCGACATCGGCTCGCTGCTGGCTGGCTCCAAATACCGGGGCGAGTTCGAGGAGCGGCTGAAAGCGGTCCTCTCCGAGGTCCAGCAGGCCGAGGGACAGATCGTCCTCTTCCTCGACGAGCTCCACACGATCGTCGGGGCCGGGGCGGCCGAAGGCGCGGTCGACGCCGCCAACCTGCTGAAGCCGATGCTGGCCCGCGGCGAGCTGCGCGCGGTCGGCGCCACCACCCTCGACGAGTACCGCAAGCACATCGAGAAGGACGCGGCGCTGGAGCGGCGCTTCCAGCCGGTGCTGGTCGGCGAGCCCGACATGAACGACACGATCGCGATCCTCCGCGGGCTGAAGGAGCGCTACGAAAACCATCACGGCGTGCGGATCACCGACTCGGCGATCGTCGCCGCCGCGACCCTCTCCGAGCGCTACATCGCCGACCGCTTCCTGCCCGACAAGGCGATCGACCTGATCGACGAGGCGGCCTCGCGGCTGAAGATCGAGATCGATTCGGTGCCGACCGAGATCGACGAGGTCGAGCGGCGGATCCAGCAGCTGGAGATCGAGCGGGAGGCGCTGAAGAAGGAGACCGACGACGCATCGAAGGCGCGGCTCGGGGCGCTCGAGGAGGACCTCGCCAACCTGCGCGAGGAGGCGGCCGAGCTGCGCACCCGCTGGCAGAACGAGAAAGAGCCGATCGAGGTGCTGAAGGAAACGCGCGGCCGGCTCGAGGAGGTCAACCGCGAAGTCGAGCGGGCCGAACGCGAGACCGATCTCGAACGCGCGGCCGAACTCAAATTCGGCGAGATCCCCGAGCTGATGAAAAAAATCGCCGAGCAGGAAGCGCGGCTGGAGGAGCTGCACGCCGGCGGCGGCACGATGCTGGCCGACGAGGTGACCGAGGAGGACGTCGCCGAGGTCGTCGCCAAATGGACCGGGATCCCGGTCAGCCGCCTGATGGAGGGCGAGGTCGAGAAGCTGATCCAGATGGAGGCGCGGCTGCACGACCGGGTGATCGGCCAGGAGGAGGCGATCGCCGCCGTCTCCAACGCGCTGCGGCGCTCGCGCGCCGGGCTCTCGGACCCGCACCGGCCGATCGGCAGCTTCCTCTTCCTCGGCCCGACGGGGGTCGGCAAGACCGAGCTGGCGAAGGCGCTGGCCGAGTTCATGTTCGACTCCGAGCAGGCGATCGTCCGCCTCGACATG
>Ga0126313_10002201_pt1 | contig 10795 bp, 9 predicted proteins | sample Plot105A_FD_89954 | JGI IMG/M metagenome (GOLD analysis project Ga0126313, IMG submission 89954) | Serpentine soil microbial communities from UC McLaughlin Reserve, CA, USA - Plot105A | ecosystem: Environmental > Terrestrial > Soil > Grasslands | place: USA: UC McLaughlin Reserve, Lake County... | reverse complement strand
TCTTCTTCCGGAAGATCGTCAAGGACGGCGGGGTCGCGCTGACCTGGATCGCCGAGCAGATCCAGGGCACGATCGACGCCGAGGTGGGCAACGGCCGGCTCAAGGAGGAGCGGGCGCTGCTGGCCACCGCGCTCTCCGACGTCCAGGGCATGCTCACCGCGATGTTCGGCCACCTGACGGCCGCGCAGGAGGACATGACCTCGCTGTACAAGGTCGCCCAGAACACCAGCCGGCTGCTGCTGGCCACCGGCGACCTGATCACCGCCTGGCTGCTCATCCGCCAGTCGGAGGTCGCGCTGGGCGCGCTCTCCGGTGAGGTCAGCGAGAAGGACCGGTTCTTCTACCAGGGCAAGCTGGCCGCCACGCGGTTCTTCGCCACCCAGGTCCTGCCGCGGCTGACCTCGGAGCGGGCCATCGTCGAGAACACCGACAACGCGCTCATGGAGATCGACGAAGCCGCGTTCTGATCGGCCCGAAGACCCGGCGGCCGCCTCCACAGTGCTGTGGAGGCGGCCGCGGTCGTTTCGGCTCCCGGCCGGCGGGCATGCCTGGAGTGATCACCACAGCAGGACGTCGACACCCAGGACTGCAGGAGGAGCGCACATGACCGAGCCCGAGAGCACCGGCTACCAGGACTCCCCCGACACCACCGACCCCGGCTCGACTCCGGAGGGCACAGAGCCCGACGCCACGCTCACCACCGACGACGACGCCCAGAAGGACGACGGCGTCGTCCGGCCCGGGAACGAGCCGGACTGACGCTCAGGCGCTCATGCCCCCGTCGACGACGAGAGTGCTGCCCGTGGTGAAGCTGCTCTGCGCCGACGCCAGGTAGAGCACCGACTTCGCGATCTCCTCCGGGCGCGCGTGCCGCCCGAGCGGGATCTGCCGGTCGAACGCCTCCGTGGCATCGGTGCCCAGGACGGCGGTGAGCCGGTCCTCGATCCCGGCCCGGAACTCGTTGGCCACCGGCCCCGGGTGGATCGTGTTGACCCGGATGCCGCGGCCGGCCGCCTCCTTGGCCACCGATCGCATCAGCCCCACCTGGTCGTGCTTGGCCGCGGCGTAGGCGCTCACCCCGGCGTCCGCGCGGACCCCCGCGACGCTGGACACGATGACGACGCTGCCGCCGTCGCTCAGGACGCGCAGGCCGTGCTTGCAGGCGAGGAAGACCCCGCGCACGTGGACGGCGAGGGTGCGGTCGAACTCGTCGACGTCGAACTCGGTGATCGGTGCGACGGCGGCGGGCGTCCCCGCGTTCGCCACGACCACGTCGAGCCGGGCGTGCCGGTCGACGGCGGTGTCCATCGCGGCGGCGACATCGGCCTCGACGGTGGCGTCGCCGACGACGGAGGACGCATTGACATCGTCGAGCGAGGAGAGCGCCGTCCGCAGCGAGTCGGAATTGCGATCGACCAGGACCACGCGGGCGCCCTCCTTGAGGAACAGCCGCGCCGTCGCGCGCCCGAGACTGCCGCCACCGCCGGTCACGAGGGCGACCTTGCCCTCGAGCAGGTTCCGCCGGTCGGGGTCGGGCACGCGCATCGGGAGGACCTCCACCGGGTCGTCGTCGTAGGGGACGCCCGAGTCTCTCAGCCGTTCCGGAATGCAGCAGGGCGCCCCGAGGCGAGTGCCGCGGGGCGCCCTGAGGCGGTAGTTCCCTACACGGGCTCGACGGTGCGCTGCCCAGTCTTCGGGACGACGGCGTGGTCCTCGGCGAGGTCGCGGGTGCGGGTCTCGCCGTAGGAGAACACCGCCACCACCGTGATGACGGCGCAGGCGAGCAGGTACAGCGACACCCGGGTCGGGTTCGGGTCGGTGAAGCTGCCCAGGAGCGCCAGCGCGATGAGCGGTGCGGGTGCATCGGCCACCAGCGACGCGAGCTGGGATCCGATGCCGACGCCGGTGTAGCGCGACTTGGTGCCGAACAGTTCGGCGAAGAACGCCGCCTGCGGCCCGTACATCGCGCCGTGGAAGAGCAGACCCACCGTGATGGCGAAGACGCTCAGCCAGAAGTTTTCGGCCTCGAGCATCCCGAACAGCACGAACGCCCAGATGCCGATGCCGACTGCGCCGAACAGGTAGACCGGCCGGCGGCCGATCCGGTCCGACAGCGCGCCCCACATCGGGATGGTCACCAGGTGCACCGCCGAGGCGATGACGAGCGCGTTGAGCGTGAACGAGGACTCCGCACCCTGCGCCTTGGTGAGGTAGGCGAGGCTGAACACGGTGAGCAGGTAGAAGGAGACGTTCTCGGCGATGCGGGCGCCCATGGCCACCAGCACCTCGCGCTTGTAGTGCGCGAGCACGGTCAGGATCGGGGCCTTCTCGGCGACGCCGGTCTCGGCCGCCTTCTCAGCCGCGACCCGCTGCGCCTCGAGGAAGACCGGCGACTCCGTCACCGCGAGCCGCACGAACATCCCGACGATGATCATCAGCACGGCCGACAGCAGGAACGGGATCCGCCAGCCCCACGCGGCGAACGCGTCGTCGGACTGGAAGGCGGCCAGCAGCGCTAGCACGCCCGTGGCCAGCAGGTTCCCGGCGGGGGCGCCGGCCTGCGGCCACGACGACCAGAAGCCGCGGTGCTCGGGCTTGCCGTGCTCGCTCACCAGCAGCACCGCACCGCCCCACTCGCCGCCGAGGGCGAAGCCCTGGATGAGGCGCAGGGTGACCAGCAGGATCGGCGCCAGCACCCCGACCGTGGCGAACGTCGGCAGCAGGCCGATGGCGAACGTCGCCCCGCCCATCATCAGCAGCGAGATGACCAGCAGCTTCTTGCGGCCGATCCGGTCGCCGAAGTGGCCGAAGACCAGCGCGCCGATCGGCCGGGCGGCGAACCCGACGGCGTAGGTGCCGAACGCCAGGAGGGTGCCGGCGAAGTCGGACGAGTCCGGGAAGAACAGGTGCGGGAACACCAGGGCCGCGGCCGAGCCGTAGAGGAAGAAGTCGTACCACTCGACGGTGGTCCCGATGATGCTCGCGCCGACGACCCGGCCGAATGCCCGGGGCTGGGCTGGTGCGGACATGGAGGTTCTCCTCGTCGAGTTCCAGGGGGTGTCCGGGACGACGCTATGGGCGGGACGCCATCGCGGCCATGTGGCGCAGTCCCGCGAACGGGACGGCCGTCACGTGCCGAAGAGCCATACCGGACAACTCGGACGTTCCCCCCGCGCGCGGGCTTGGAGCCTCCGCGCCGTCCGGGGTGTGGTCGATCTCCACATCATGGACGAGAGCTGTGTGCCAGACAGCCGTGGGGCCGGTCACGGTCAGCGCCTACAGTCCCGCACATGGCGGCTGGCGAAGGTCTTCTCGGACGGCGTGCGCTGATCACCGGCGGGGCGTCGGGCATCGGCCGCGCCTGCGCGGTGCGGCTGGCCGCGGACGGCGCGCACGTGATCGTGGTGGACCGCGACGCCGATGCGGCCAAGGACGCGGCCGCCGAGGTCGGTGGCACCGCCGTCGCCGTCGACCTGTCCGACCTCGACGCCGTCGACGCGCTCGACCTCGCCGTCGACGTCCTGGTGAACAACGCCGGCCTCCAGCACGTGGCGCCGGTGCACGAGTTCCCCGTCGACCGGTTCTCCTACATCCTGCGGCTGATGCTCGAGGCGCCGTTCCGGCTGGCCCGGGGCGCGCTGCCGCACATGTACGAGCAGGGCTGGGGGCGTGTGGTCAACATCAGCTCGATCCACGGGCTGCGGGCCTCGGCCTACAAGTCCGCGTACGTGACCGCGAAGCACGGCCTCGAGGGGCTCTCCAAGGTCATCGCGCTGGAGGGCGCCGCGCACGGGGTCACGTCGAACTGCGTGAACCCGGCGTACGTGCGGACGCCGCTGGTGGAGGGCCAGATCGCCGACCAGGCGGTGGCCCACGGGCTGTCGGAGGACCAGGTCGTCGAGCAGGTCATGCTCGCGCCCGCGGCGATCAAGCGCCTGATCGAGCCGGCCGAGGTCGCCGACGCGGTGTCCTGGCTGTGCGCGCCGTCGTCCGCCTCGGTGACGGGCACGTCATTGGTGATGGACGGCGGGTGGAGCGCACATTGATGCAGGACCCCCTGCCCCCCACCACTCGCCGGCTCGCGGCGGGCCCCAGCAGGGGACCAGCGACCGGCCGGGCGGCGGCCGAGTACTTCCAGCTGCTGCTCGAGGACGCCGCGGCGATCGAGTACGAGCGCCCCCTCGTACGGGCGCGGGCGGCCGGCGCCGACGGCGACGAGCTCGCCGACCTCGAGCGGGTCAAGCTGCTCGCCCTGCAGGTCCGCGAGGCCTTCGCCGCCCGCCGGCGGCGAGAGTCGGAGCTGTCGGCGCTGTTCGACACGGCCAACGACCTCGCGGCCCTGCGCGGGGTGGACTCGGTGCTCGGCGCGATCGTCCGGCGGGCCCGCCAGCTGCTCGGCACCGACGTCTCGTACCTGACCCTCAACGACCCCGCGCGCGGCGACACGTACATGCGGGTGACCGACGGGTCGGTGTCCGCCCGCTTCCAGGCCCTCCGGCTGCCGCTCGGCGCCGGCCTCGGCGGCCTGGTCGCCCAGACCTCGGCCCCGTACGCGACGGCGAGCTACTTCACCGACGCCCGGTTCCGGCACACCCACGAGATCAACGACGGCGTGCACGACGAGGGGCTGATCGCGATCCTCGGCGTCCCGTTGATCCGCGGGTCCCAGGTCATCGGCGTCCTCTTCGCCGCGGACCGCGCCGAGCGGACGTTCGACCGCTCGGAGGTGGCGCTGCTCGGCTCGCTCGCGGCGCACGCGGCGATCGCGCTGGACAACGCCCGGCTCCTCGAGGAGACGCGCGCAGCGCTCGACGAGCTGTCGGCCGCCAGCCGCGAGCTCCGCGCGCACACGGCCTCGGTCGAGCGCGCGGCCGGCGCCCACGACCGGTTCATCGACGTCGTCCTGCGGGGCGGCGGGGTCGAGGACGTCGCGGCCGCGGTGACCCAGGCCCTCGGCGGCACCATCACCGTCCTCGACGAGGAGGGGCGCGTGACGCCCGGACCGGACGCCGGTGCCGACTGCGCCGAGCTGCCGCCGGACCCGGCCGGCGCTCTCACCCGCGCCCGGTCGACGGGGCGCACCGTGCGCGAGGGCAGCTGGTGGACGGCCGCCGTCACCGTCGACAGCGAGCTGCTCGGCGGTCTCGTCCTGCACCGGGACGACGTCCTGTCCGACGCCGACCAGCGCATCCTCGAGCGGGCCGCCCTGGTGACGGCGCTGCTCCTGCTGATCCGGCGGACGGCGGGCGAGGCGGAGAACCGCGTCCGCGGGGAGCTGCTCGAGGAGCTGCTGGGCAGCACCGTCCGCGACCCGGACGGAGTGCGCGAGCGGGCCCGCCGCCTCGGCGCGGACCTGGACCGGCCGCACGCGGTCGTGGTGGTCCGCGTGGAGGAGCGGTGCCGGGCCCGGGCGCTGGCCGCGGCGGCCCACCTGGCCGCCACCCGCGGTGGGCTGGCCGGCATCCACGACGGCTGCGTCGCCCTCTGCCTCCCCGACCTGGCCCCGGGTGTCGCGGCGAGCACCGTGCACCGGGAGCTCGGCAATGCGGGCGTCGGCCCCGCCACCGTCGGTGCGGCGGGCCCGGCGAGCGGACCTGAGGCGGTGGCCTCGGCCCACGCCGAGGCGGCCCGCTGCACGGCGACGCTCGTGGCGCTCGGCCGCACCGGCGGATCGGCCAGTGCGGAGGAGCTCGGCTTCTTCGGGCTGCTCGTCGGCGACGGCCGCGACGTGCGCGGCTTCGTCGACGCGACCCTCGCGCCGGTACTCGAGTACGACGCCCGACGGGGCACGGAGTTGGTGGCCACGCTGCAGGCGTTCTTCGACGCCGGCGCCTCCCCCGCCCGGGCGGCGGAGGCCCTCCAGGTGCATGTCAACACGGTCACCCAGCGGCTGGACCGGGTGAGCCGGCTGATCGGCAAGGAGTGGTCGTCACCCGAGCGGGCGCTGGAGATCCAGCTCGCCCTGCGCCTGCACCGGCTGACAGGCGCCGTCACCCCATGAACGCGGTCACCCCATGAAGGCGGAGGGCGGCATGTCCGAGGTGAGGTCGCGGCGCTTGCCGCACCGGCGGCACACCTGCATGCCCGGACCCTTCAGGCGCTCGTCGGCGGGGTGCTCGGCCACGTAGGAGTGCAGACCCAGCCGGCACCTGAGCGGTTTCTCCGTCATGCGACGACGGTAGGAAGCGGCGGCTCCGCCGGTCACGGCCGAAGGTCCCTCCTACCCTGGTCGGGTGCCCGCCGCTCCGAACGCTCCCGCCGTGCTGGCGGCCGACGAGTGGACCGCCCGCGCGGCTGACCACGAGGGACGGATCCGCCGCTGGACGGCCCCGCACCGGGAGCGCCGCCGTAAGGGCGAGGCCCACCCGGTGCTGGACTTCCTGTTCACCTACTACTCGGAGACCCCGAGCCGGCTGGAGCGCTGGCACCCCGGGCCCGACGTGGCTCTCGCCGGAGCTCCGCCCCACGCCGGCTGGCGCTGGTACACGACCGATCCCGACGGCAGGGTGCGCCTCGACGTCCCGGCCTTCCTCGCCGATCGCAGGGAGACCGTCCGCTACGTCCGCCGGCTGCTCGCCGCGACGGCCGCCCGCCCGGCGTTCGGCGGCTGCTTCGGACTGCACGAGTGGGCGATGGTCTACCGCGACCGCGAGACCCGGCACCCGGTACCGCTGCGGCTGGGGAGCGGGGGCACCGACGCCGTCGTGGAGGCCCATCAGATCCGGTGCACCCACTTCGACGCGTTCCGGTTCTTCACGCCGCCGGCCGTGGAACGCAACCGGTTGCAGCCGACCCGCGAGAGCCAGCCGGACCTCGAACAGCCTGGCTGCCTGCACGCCGGCATGGACCTCTACAAGTGGGCCTACAAGCTGAGCCCGGCCACCTCGGGCGAGCTGCTCGCCGACTGCTTCGAGCTGGCCGTCGAGATCCGCGAGCTGGACATGCGGGCGTCCCCGTACGACCTCCGCGCGCACGGCTACGAGCCCGTGCCGATCGAGACGCCCGAGGGCAAGGCCGGCTATGTCGCGGCCCAGCGCGGTTTCGCCGAGCGCGGCGCCATCCTGCGGCAGCGCCTGATCGAGGTGTGCGACGCGGTGTCGCAGCCCCGTCGTACCGTCGTCCGGTGACCTCGACGCGGACCGACCGCTGGGTGCGGCTCGACGGAACCACCAACATGCGCGACCTCGGCGGCCTCCCCACGGCCGACGGCGGGCGCACGGTTCCCGGCCGGATCCTGCGCAGCGACAACCTGCAGACCCTCAGCGAGAACGACGTCGCGCGGCTGGTCGGCGAGCTCGGTCTGCGCGAGGTGATCGACCTGCGCACGACGGCCGAGATCCTGCTCGAAGGCCGCGGCCCGCTCCGCGCCGTCCCGGAGGTCACGCACCGGCACTTCAGCCTGCTGCCCGAGCGCGGGCACCACACCGACGTGTTCGCGGTGGAGGAGGACGACCCGCTGGGCGAGCTGCCGTCGGGCTGGGTGGAGTCGCTGCTACCGCGCCAGACCGCCGCGCACGACCAGGCGGAACCGCCCGCGGTGCGCTCCTACCTCGGCTACCTCTCCGACCGGGGCGACCACGTCGTGGGCGCGCTGCGCGCGCTCACCGCGGGCTCGGGCGCGTCCGTCGTGCACTGCGCGGCGGGCAAGGACCGCACCGGTGTCGTCGTGGCGCTCGCGCTGTCGGTGGCCGAGGTGCCGCACGAGGAGATCGTGGCCGACTACGCGATGACGGCGGAGGTGATCGAGGCGCTCGTGGCCAAGCTGGCCGCCTCGCCGACCTACGCCGAGGACATGGACCAGCGCGACATCGCCAGCCACACGCCCCGGGCCGAGACGATGGACCGCGTGCTCACCCTGCTCGACGAGCGGTTCGGCGGCGCCGTGGGCTGGCTGGAGTCGCACGGGTTCGGCGCCGACGAGCGGGCCGCGCTGAAGGCGCGCCTGCGGAACTGACCGGCGGGGCCGCGGTCAGGCGCCGGAGCGCACGGAGCTGCGACCGCGCTCCTTGTGGCGGTACATGGCCGCGTCCGCCTCGCGCAGGAGCTGCTCGGCGGTCCGGCCGGACGCGGGGTCGTGCACCGCGATGCCGACGCTGGTCCCGACCGTGACGTCGGTGCCTTCGAGGCGGAAGGACTCCGCGAAGCACGCCGAGACGCGGTCGGCGAGACGGCGCGCGTCGGTGGCGTCGACCAGACCGGGGAGGATGATCGCGAACTCGTCGCCGCTCAGGCGCCCGACGGTGTCCGCGGGACGGACGGCGGCGCGCAGCCGCGCGGACACCTGACGCAGCAGCTCGTCGCCGGCCGCGTGGCCGAGGGTGTCGTTGACCTGCTTGAACCGGTCCAGATCGCAGAACAGGACGCCGAGGTGCGCACCCTCGGCGGCCTCGGGCAGCGCCGCCTCGAGCCGCTCCAGGAACAGCGTGCGGTTTGGCAGCCCGGTGAGCGCGTCATGGCTCGCCTGGTGACGGACCGTGGCCAGCAGGCGCGCCTTCTGCAGCGCCGTCGTCGCCTGGTCACCCACACCGCGCAACCGGGCGAGGACGTCGCCGTCGAGGGCCTCCGGCGCCTCGCCGGAACCCCAGCCCGCCGTGGCGACGCCGAGGAAGGTGGTGTCGGCGAGCAGCGGCACGGCCACGACGTCCTCGGTGCCGACGCCGCGGAGCAGCTCCTGGAGGGCGGGGCTGCTCGTCGCGCTCGTGATGATCCGGGGTGCGCGGTCGGTGAGCATGCCCACCAGCTCGGGCACGTCCTCGGCGCGCAGCATGGTCGTCTGGAGGAGCTCGGTTCCCTTGTCGCTGAGCCCCACCGTCGAGTGCGACTGCAGCGATCCGGTGGCGGCGTCCCACATGAGGATCCCGGCACTGGTGCAGCCGACGATGCGGGGCAGCGCCTCGCTGACGACCGCGGTCACCGCGGCCGAGTCGGTTGCGGCGGAGAGCTCGTGGGCAAGGGCCAGCAGGGCTCCCGCGCGCTCGGCTTCCTGACGGGCGCCTTCCAGCGCGATGATCAGGTCGAGCGCGGCGGCAGCGTGCCCGGCGTAGGCCGACAGCAGCGCAGCCTCGTCGCCCATCACCCCGTCGCGGGTGGGGTAGATCGCGGCGAGGCGGCCGTGCGACCGGCGCGCGGACGCGACCTCGACGGCCACCGCGTGCGGGCCGAGGTCCTCCCCCGAGAGCAGGGCTTCGGCGAGGGCCGGCACGTCCGCCGGATCCAGGCCGGCGCTGTGCACGAGCGGTGCCCCGTGGGTCGGTCCCTCGACCGCGAGCAGGTAGGCGGGGGCGATGACGGCCTCGGCCGCGCGGGCGAGGATGCGTTCCAGTGCGGTGTCGACGTCGTGGCTGCCGACGAGGTCGGTCGAGGCCGACTGCAGGGCGTGCAGTTGCCCGCGCAGCGCGGTCAGCTCGAGGTCCCTCGCCCGCCCGTCGCGGCGGCGGCCGGGCAGCCGGCTGCGCCGGTCCCAGGTCAGGCGGTAGACGCAGGACGGCGCGCCGTCGGACTCGCAGTCGGCGTGCTCGATCTCCGCCGGCGGCAACCCGAACACCGTGGGCACCTGGGTGAGCAGGCCCTGGGCGTACATGCAGTCCAGCCGGGAGTGCTCGAACCCGGGATGCAGGGTGAACCGGATGGTGGCCGCGGTGGCCCCCGACTCGACGATCTCCATCGTCGAGGTCGTGCTGAACTTGGCCACGGCCCGGGGCAGCTGGCGGAACACCTGGCGCGGCGTGCCCATGGCACGCAGCAGGATCACGATCGAGTGCGCCAGGCCGCTGTCCAGCGCCGCCGCACCGACGCGGAACATCAGCCGCGGGTCGCCGACGACCTCCGTGGCCGCCTCGAACAGCCGGATCCGGGTCGCGTAGCTCCACCAGAGCGCCTGGTCCTCGAGCTGCTCGGCGCTGTAGGGGACGCCGGCCAGGTCCAGGACCCGGGCGACGGCGTCGTCCCCTCCGAAGGACCGGACGTAGCGGAGCAACACGCCGGTCGTCGCGCCGGAGGTCTCGCGGGCCTCGCCGCGGAAGGCGCCGGTCATCGCCGGAACCCGCTCAGTGGGTACGCCGAGGTCACCCGGCGGTTCCGCCCTGCGGCAGACGGCCCGGGGACGGTCGACGTCCCTTCGTGGCGCACGTGTTCTTGAACGGCAGAAAACCACGCCGACCTGAGGCGGCTTACCCCGTCCGGGTGACTTGGTCTTGCGCACGGACTCGGCCGTATCGGTACCCCTCGCGGACGAGCCCCTTGCGCGCGCCACCATCGAGGCGTACCAAGGGGGCTAACGATACCCCGTAGGGGTATATAGATCGGAGGGAGACCCATGGCATCCCGCCTCGGGCACTCGCACGAACCCGCCGGCAGCGCACCGCATCCCGCATCGTGGGCCGATGCGCGCCGGGCGACGCTCCACTGCCTGACGGGGTGCGCCATCGGCGAGGTGCTGGGCATGGTCATCGGCACGACGGCCGGGCTGGCGAACGGCACCACCGTGGCACTGTCGATCGCGCTCGCCTTCTTCTTCGGCTACGCGCTCACCGTCCGCGGCGTCCTCCGCGCCGGACTACCGCTGGGTCGGGCCGTACGCGTGGCGCTGGCCGCGGACACCATCTCGATCCTGGTCATGGAGATCGTCGACAACGCGATCGTGCTCGCTGTGCCGGGAGCCATGGACGCCGGCCTCGGGAGCCTTCTGTTCTGGGGGGCCCTCGCGGGCTCGCTGGCCGTCGCGTTCGTCGTCACCGTGCCCGTCAACCGCGCCCTGATGACGCGCGGCAAGGGTCACGCCGTCGTGCACGCGCTG
>Ga0126313_10002200_pt1 | contig 10796 bp, 12 predicted proteins | sample Plot105A_FD_89954 | JGI IMG/M metagenome (GOLD analysis project Ga0126313, IMG submission 89954) | Serpentine soil microbial communities from UC McLaughlin Reserve, CA, USA - Plot105A | ecosystem: Environmental > Terrestrial > Soil > Grasslands | place: USA: UC McLaughlin Reserve, Lake County... | reverse complement strand
GCCCTCCCTCGATGCCGCCGTTGACGAGCGCCGGGGCCACCCGGACGCCGGCGCCACAAGCGCACCGTCTACCCTCGCGCCTCCAATGGCGCCGACTCGAGCCGACCTCACCACCCTCGCCGAGCAGGCGCTCGCCCAGGCGACCACCGACGCCCAGGCGACCGTCTGGTGGGAGCGGCGACTCGCCGTCGGGGAGCACGGCGTCTCGGACCTCGAGCAGCACACCGCCGAGCTCGTGATCATCCGGGACGGGCGCGTCGGCGCCGCGTCCACGACCGACCTGACCGCCACCGGGCTGGCGCGCGCCGCGGCCGCCGCCACCGCGCACGCCGAGCTCGATCGCGAGCCGGACGACGCGCGGCGCCTGCCCGATCCCGCCGCGGGCCACGAGCACGACGGCTGGGATCCCGCGGTGCTGGAGCTCGATCCAGCCGCGCTCGCCGCCGACCTCGCGAGCGTCGCCGGGGACGGCCTCGCGATCGAGCTGCGCGCCGGGGCGGCGCGGGTCGCGATCGCGTCCACCCGCGGCGTCGCCGCGTTCGAGCAGCGCAGCTTCGCCTCCGCCGAGGTCCACGCGCCAGGGCGCCCCCTCGCCGCGGCGACCGGCCCGGACGGTTTCGACCTCGCCGCCTTGGTCGCCGGCGCCCAGCACGGCTTCCACGAGGGCGCGCCGCAGTCCGCCGAGCCGGGCGAGCCGCCCGTCGTGCTCGGTCCCGTCGCGGTCGCGCAGGTGCTCGAGGCGCTCAAGCCGGAGCTGGCCGGAGCCGAGAGCCTGATCGCCGCCCGTCGCGGCAGCCGCGTCGTCGCGCCCTGCGTCAACCTGTCCGACTCGCCGCGCCTCCCCGGCACCCTGCCGCGCAGCTACGACGCCGAGGGCGTCCCGCGCGAGCCGGTGCCGCTGATCCAGGACGGCGTCGCGCATCGCCCGGTCGCCGACACGGCGACCGGCGGCTCGACCGGTCATGCGACCCGCCCGGGCCACGCCGAGCCCTGGCCCGACCACCTCGTGCTCGTCGGCGGCGGGGCGGCCGACGTCGCGGAGCTGGCCGCGCCGATCGAGCTCGGCCTGCTCGTCCCCGCCTTCCTCCAGACCGAGCATGGCTGGCTGCTCGACGGCGCCCAGCTGATCGAGGCCGGCGAGCCGACCTGGGCGGTCAACGGCCTCGCCGACATCGACCCGCTCGCCGTGCTCGCCGCGACCGAGGCGCTGACCGCGCGCCAGCAGCTCGTCCCGACCGACGACGACTCCGCGCTCACCATCGGCGCGACGCTCGCCCCCGCCCTGCGGGCACGCGGCGGCGTGACGATCGTCGGCTAGAGCTTCAGCAGCACGAGCGTGTTCGCGGTGAACAGCACCGCGAAGAAGATCGTCCAGCGATCCAGGTTGCGCTCCATCAGCGAGCCGCCGGTGGTGCCGCCGGCGACGCCGACGCCGAACGCGCCCGACATGCCCGCGTCCTTGCCCGAGTGCAGGAGGATCAGGAAGATCAGGACGACCGCGATGAAGACCTGCGCGACGGAGAGGATCGTGTACATCGGCGGATCAGGGTACTACGCCGCGTCGCCGTCGAGCTCGTCCAGCGCATGCAGGAGCTCGACCGCCTCCCGGCGCAGCTGGCGGTCCAGCGCGCGCCAGTCGGCATCGGACAGCTTGCCGGTGCGGTAGTCCATCTCCGCGTCGCGGATCTCCGCGTACTTGGCGTCCCGCGCCGCCTCGAGGTCCGCGCGCGCGGCCTCGCCGGCCGCCCCCCGTTCCACCCGGCGCCCGGCGAGCAGCGGCGCGCTGATCGCCAGCACGGCGACCGCGACCAGGATCAGGACCAGCACGATCTCCACTACGCGCGTTCGAGCTCGCGCGCCACGCGCGCGAGGCCCGCCGCGGTCGCCGGCCGCCGCGCGCGGGCGCCGGCGGGCCAGAGCGCGATCGCGGCGCCGCCGAACACGATCAGCCCGCCGAGCCAGATCCAGCTCACCATCGGCGAGACGATGAACCGGAACGTCGCGGGCGGCGGGTCGTCGGTGTAGGACCGCGTCAGTCCGCGCAGCGCCTCCGCGAGCAGTGCGCCGCGGTCGGCTTCGGAGAGGTCGCTCGCGTCGGCGAACACCTTGTCGCCCTCGTCGATCCGCGGCTGCAGGCGGCCGATGTCGGGACCGACCGCCGTCCACAGGTCGCGCCGGAGCCCGGCGCGCAGGCCGACCTCGCTCGTCGCCTCGCCCTCGAAGAAGCGCGAGATCGCGCCGAGGTCGGACGCCATGCTCGGGAAGTACGACTTGTAGGTGTCGACCACCTCGGCGTCGCCGTCGCCGCGGCGCACCCGCAGCCGCGCGCCGAGGTCGATCCGCTCTAGCCGCCCGTTGCTCGCGGCGATCAGCCGCGACGTCGGGCGCTCGTACTTGATCGCGTAGTCGCCGACGCGGTCGGTCTGGCCCGGCCGCAGCTCGACCAGGTGCTGGCTCTGGAACGCCGACGACGCGGCCACCCCCACGAAGAGCACCGCGATCCCCGCGTGGACCGTGTATCCGCCGTAGCGCCGCCGGTTCCGCCGCACCAGGGCGACCAGCGCCGCCGGCACCGAGTCGCGCGACATCGCGCGCCGGGCCCCCACACCGCGCCACAGCTCCTGCCCCAGCGCCCCGAGCACGAAGGCGGCGAACGCGAACATCAGCAGCGCCGGGACCGAGCCGGTGACGCCCATGGCGACGAGGACCATGGCCACCAGCACGGCGGCGCCGATGGGCAGTGCGAAGTTGCGCCTCAGGTTCGCGACCGTCGCCCGCCGCCACGCGATCAGCGGGCCGATCCCGGACAGCAGCACGAGGATCAGCGCCAGCGGCGTGATGTAGCGGTTGAACCAGGGCGGCCCGACCGACGCCTCCTCACCCGTGACCGCCTCGGAGATGAGCGGGAAGAACGTGCCCCAGAAGACGACGAAGCAGAGCGCGACGAGCACGAGGTTGTTGAGCAGGAACGCCGCCTCGCGCGAGAGCAGCGAGTCGAGCCGGTGCTCGGACCGCAGCGACTCGGCCCGGCTCGAGACGAGCAGGATCGAGCCGCCGATCATCACACCGATCAGCACGAGGAACGGGATCCCGAGCGTCGACGCGCCGAACGCGTGGATCGACTGGAGGATCCCGGAGCGCACGAGGAACGTCCCGAGGATCGCGAGCACGCCGGTGGCGAGCACGAGCGAGACGTTCCAGACCTTCAGCATCCCGCGCTTCTCCTGGATCATCACGGAGTGCAGGAACGCGGTGCCGGTCAGCCACGGCATCAGCGACGCGTTCTCCACCGGGTCCCAGGCCCAGTAGCCGCCCCAGCCGAGCTCCATGTACGACCACCGCGCGCCGAGCATGATCCCGATGCCGAGGAACAGCCAGGCGGCCAGCGTGAACGGGCGGGTGCTGCGGATCCACTCCGAGCCCAGCCGCCGCGTGATCAGCGCCCCGATCGCGAACGCGAACGGGACCGCGAACAGCGTGTAGCCCGAGTAGAGCATCGGGGGGTGGATCATCATGCTCGGGTGGCGCAGCAGCGGGTTGAGCCCGGTGCCCTCGACCGGCGGCGCGGCGAGCGTCGTGAACGGAGACTCCAGGAAGACGAGCAGCGCGCAGAAGAACGCCCCGAAGCCGAGCAGCACCGCGGTGGCATACGGCGCGACCTCGCGCAGCTTGCGGCGGGTGAGGTACAGGATCGCGCTGCTCCACAGCGACAGCAGGAGCACCCAGAGCAGCAGCGACCCCTCCTGCGACGACCACACCGCCGTCAGCCGGTAGAAGAGCGGCGTCGTGGTCGAGGAGTGGGTCGCGACGAGCTCGAACGCGAAGTCCGAGCGCACGAACGCGAGCTGCAGGATCAGCATCGCCACGACCGTCATCCCGGCGAGCGCGTAGACGGCGCGGCGGCCGGAGTCGACGTACTCGCGCCGCCCGGTGCGGGCGCCGTACAGCGAGGCGCCGATCCCGTACAGGCAGATCGCCAGCGCGGCGGCCAGGCAGATGGAGCCGGCGGTCGCCATGGGCCCAGCTCAGGTCTTGGGCTCGGCCGTGAACTTCGACGGGCACTTGGTCACGAGCGAGTCGGGCTGGCCCTCGAAGACCGCCCCCTGCTTGCGCACGTCGATCACGATCTCCCGCCCCTCGCGGAACGGGTCCGGCACCTGGCCGACATAGCGCACATCGACGGTCGGCCCGCCGCCCTTGCGGTCCTCGACGCGGAACGTGTGCACGGTGCCCTTGTGCTCCCAGCTGCCCTTCGCCACGCGGCCGGTGAGCTGGTACGTCTTGCCGGGCTCGGCGCCGGCGAGCTGGCTCGGCTGGCGCGCCTCGCTCGCGGCGGAGAAGCTCGTGTAGACCAGGGCGACCGCGAGCAGCAGCGCGCACGTGAGCGCGACGATCAGCCGCGTCTTGCGCTTGCGGGACGGATCCATCGCTCCTCAGTATGCCGACTGCGCGCGCGGTGACGCGTCGCTGCGGATGTCCGGGCGCCGTGAGCCTTAACACAAACTAAAGGATTTCGGCAGGACGACGGCGAAACCAAACGCGATGACGAGCGTTGTTACCCATGGACGGTTCATGCAGCTCACCACCCGCCTCCCGAAGCGCCGCTCGACGCGCCCCACCCGCCGGAATTCCACCCCGGTGAGCCCCGAGGCCGCCGAAACGCGCGACGCGCGCCGCGGCGGCGGCCCCGAGGACCGGGCGCTCTACTCGTGCATGTGCGGCTTCGCGTTCAAGGCGAAGGTGTCGACGTCGGTCCACTGCCCGCACTGCGGCAGCGAGCAGGCCTGGTAGCCCTCATCCGCGCAGCCGCGGGACGCCGATCACGATCGCCTCGTCCGGGTCCGGCTTGAGTCATGCCCGGGCAGCCTGCGCGGCGGACGCCGCACCGGTGTCAGGACCCGGTGATCTCGGCGAGCGAGCGGCGGTATTCCACGACGTCGAACCCGATCCGCTCGTCGTAGAACGGCGGGCCGGCCACCGCCCACCCCTCGCGCTCGTAGAAGCGGCGCGCCCGCGCCTGGCGCGCCGGGGTGAACAGCCGCATCGATGTGAAGCCGCGCCCGGCGGCGGCGGGCAGCGCCGCGTCGTGCAGCCGCACGGCGACTCCCGTTCCCCACCAGTCCCGGGCCACGAACAGCTGCCAGAGATGCGCGAGCTCCGGGTCCTCGACGCGCCGGGACGACTCGGTCGCCGGCAGGAACGCCGAGTGACCGACGACGCGCCCGTCCTGCTCGGCGACCAGCACCCATGCGGACCGGTCGTCGATCCGGCTCGCGAACTCGGCGGCGAAGTGCGCCTCCAGGGAATCCGGCGGCTGCCAGTCCGGCGGCGCGAACGTCGTGTACGTCCTGAAGCCCTCCAGGGCGATCGCGGCGATCGCCGGCGCGTCCGCGGGCGTCGCCGGCCGGAACGTCACGGCCTCCATGGCGAGCGCGAGCCGGGCGGACCGGGAGAGCGGGCGAGGGGAATCGAACCCCCATCTTTGGCTTGGGAAGCCAACGTCTTGGCCATTGGACAACGCCCGCGGGAGTGACGCAGGATACCGATCCGCCGAAGGTACCCTTGGGGCATGCGCGCCCGCGTCTATTGGCCTGTCACGATCGCCGCGGCGCTGCTCGTCGGCCTCCTCGCCTATGGGCTGACGACGACCGGCTCGGACACCACCCTCGACGACGCGATGGCGCGCGGCGAGCGGGTGGAGCCGCCGTCGCGGGACGCGCTGCCCGCGCTCGGCTCCGACGCGACCGGGACGCTCGCCGATTACGAGGGCAAGGTCGTGCTCGTCAACATCTGGGCATCGTGGTGCCCGCCGTGCGTCGACGAGCTGCCGCTGATCGAGCGGACCCACGAGATGCTCCGCAAGCGCGGCGGGACCGTGCTCGGCATCAACGTCAAGGAGAACTCCAAGGCGGCGCTGGACGCCGTCGACAAGTTCGGCCTGACCTTCCCGAACCTGCGCGACCGCGACGGCAGCTTCGTGCGCGAGTGGGGCCAGTCGGGCTACCCGGAGAACTTCGTGATCGACCGTCAGGGCCGCGTGGCGGCGGTGCGCCGGTTCCCGGTCACGCAGGAGTGGCTCGACAAGACGCTGCCGCCGCTGCTGGACGAGCCGGCGTGATGCGCGCGCTGCTCGCCGCCCTGCTCGCGCTCGCGCTCGTCGCGGCCCCTGCCCAGGCGCAGCGCGCGTCGCTGCCCGACATCGAGGACGAGGTGATGTGCCTGGAGTGCGGGACGGCGCTGAACGTCTCCACCTCCGAGGTGGCCGACCAGGAGCGCGAGTTCATCGCCGACCTGATCGCACAGGGCAAGAGCAAGGCGGAGATCAAGGCGGCCCTGGTGGACGAGTACGGCCCGCGCGTGCTGGCCGAGCCCGAGGACGACGGCTTCCAGCTCGCCGCCTGGGCCGTGCCGGTGCTGGTGGCGGTCGCCGCGCTCGCGCTGGTGATCCTGATCGCGCGCCGCTGGCGCCGCGAGGATCCGCCGGCCGGTGACGACGCCGCATCCGGGCTCGGTGACGACGACGCGCGCCGGCTCGACGCCGAGCTCGCCGCCTTCGACCGATGACCGACGGGGTCGACACCACGGTCGTCGCCGCGTTCGCGGTCGGGTTCGTCTCGTTCATCTCCCCCTGCGTCCTGCCGCTGGTGCCCGGCTACCTCTCGGCGGTCTCGGGCGTCAGCGTCGTCGAGCTGCAGCGCGGCGAGCGCTCGCTGTTCAAGGTGCTGCTGCCGGCGATCGTCTTCTGCCTCTCGTTCACCGTCGTCTTCATCGCGCTCGGCATGACCGCCACCGGGCTCGGCTCGGCGCTGCAGGACTCGCGCGGCACGCTCGACAAGGTCGCGGGCGCGGTGATCATCGCGCTCGGCGTGCTGTTCCTGCTCACGCCGTTCGTCCCGAAGCTCAACCGCGAGTGGCGGCCCGATGCGCTGATCAGCCGTGCCGGGTCGGGCGGGCCGCTGATCGCGGGCGCGGCGTTCGCGTTCGCCTGGACGCCGTGCATCGGCCCGACGCTCGGCGCCATCCTCACCGCCGCCTCGACGCAGGACAACGTCGGCGACGGCGCGGTGCTGCTGCTGTTCTACTCGCTCGGACTGAGCATCCCGTTCCTGCTCACCGCGCTCGCGTTCACCCGCGCCTGGGGCGCCTTCCGCTGGCTGCGCGACCGCTACGTCGTGATCACGGCGGTGTCGGGGGTCGTGCTGATCGCGATGGGCGTGCTGCTGCTGACCGGCGAGCTGACCCGCCTCAACACCGAGGCCCAGCAGGCGCTCGACTCCCTCGGGCTCAACCTGTTCGACGACCTGTAACTCCCGTAATCGCTCCGCTCCTCGCCGGTCCCTAGCCGTCTCGGACCGCCATCGGGACGGCGCCGCACGGCACCGGCTCCGGTGCGGGAGTTACATGGTCGCCGGCGCCGAGACGCCGAGCAGCCCGAGCGACCGCGCAATCACGCGTTGGGCTGCCACGCTGAGGGCGATCCGGAACGACTCGAGCCCCTCCGGCTCCGCGCCGACGACGCGGCAGTCGCGGTAGAACGCGGTGAACGTCTGCGCGGTCTCGAGCGCGTATGTCGCGATCCGGTGCGGCGCGTGGCGCTCGGCGGCCTCGGCGACCTCGGCAGGGAACGCGAGCAGCTTCTTGACCAGCTCGCGCTCGGCGGGCTCGAGCACCAGGCCGGCACGGGGCGCGGCGAGCGCGGCCGCGACCCGCTCCTCACCAGCCTTGCGCAGCACCGACGCGATCCGCGCGTGCGCGTACTGGACGTAGTAGACGGGGTTCTCCGCGGACTGCTCCCTGGCGAGCCTGAGGTCCAGGTCGACGGTCGAGTCGGCGGAGCGCGAGAGCATGAAGTAGCGCGTCGCGTCGACGCCGATCTCGTCGATCAGCTCCTCCAGCGTGACGAAGTCGCCGCGCCGCTTGGACATCGACGTGCGCTCGCCGCCCTCGACCACGTGGACGAACTGGAGCAGCGGCACGACGAGCCGCTCGGGGTCGGCGCCCGCGGCGGCGAGGATCGCCTTGAGGCGGACCACGTAGCTGTGGTGGTCGGAGCCGAGCACATTGACGAGCGTGTCGAAGCCGCGCTCGAGCTTGTCCCAGTGGTAGGCGACGTCCGCGGCGAGGTACGTCGGCTCGCCGGTGGAGCGCACCAGCGGCCGGTCCTTCTCGTCGCCCGCGAGCGTGGTCGTGCGCAGCCACAGCGCGCCCTCGCTGCGATAGGCGAGCCCCTCCGCCTCGAGCTTCTCCCGCGCCCGGTCCCACGGGCTCGGGTCACCCTCGTACAGCGACCGCTCCAGGAACCAGCGGTCGAAGTGCACGCGATAGCGCTCGAGCGTCGTGCGGATCCCGGCCATCAGGATCTCGACGCCGGCGGCCGCCAGCTCGTCGACGCTCTTGCCGGCCGCGTCCGGGATCCGGGCGGCGACCTCGGCGACGTACTCGCCCGGGTAGCCGTCCTCGGGCGGCTCCTCGCCGCGCACGCGGGCCTGGATCGACGCGCCGAGGCGCTGGATCTGGCCGCCGCCGTCGTTGAAGTAGTACTCGCGCTCGACCGTGCAGCCCGACAGCTCGAGGATCCGCGCCAGCGCGTCACCGAACGCCGCGTGGCGGCCGGAGGCGGCGGTGAGCGGGCCGGTCGGGTTGGCGGAGACGAACTCGACCTGGACGCGCCGGATGTCGGCGCCCTGGCCGAACGCGTCGCCGGCGACGAGCAGGTCGTCCACGGCCGACAGGTACCAGGCGTCGGCGAGGAAGAGGTTGAGGAAGCCGGGGCCCGCGACCTCGACCTTGTCGACGTGATCGGCCAGCCGCTCCTGGAGCGACGCGCCCAGCCGCTCCGCGACCTGCCGCGGGGCGTCGCCGAGCACGGGCGCGAGCAGCATCGCCGCGTTGGTGGAGTAGTCGCCGAAGCCCGCCTTCTTCGGGCGCTCGAGGCTCAGCCGGTCGGTGGTGGCGCCGCCGTAGTGCAGCTCGGCGGCCACGGCCTGCACCGCGACCTTGAGGTCGTCGAGGGGAGTCTTCATCAGGACCTAATGATGGTACGGCTCGCGCGCCAGGATCTTGTGGGCGCGGTAGAGCTGCTCCACCAGCATCACGCGGGCGAGCTGGTGCGGGAAGGTCATGGGGCCGAACGAGAGCCGCTCGTCGCAGCGGCCGAGCTCGATCCCGTCGGCGCCGCCGATCACGAAGCACACGTCGCGCCCGCCATGGCGCCGCTCCTCCAGCCAGCGCGCGAACGCGACGGAGTCGTACGTCCGGCCCCGCGAGTCGAGCAGCACGCGATAGGCGCGCGCGGGGATCCGGCGTTCGACGTCCCCGTCCTCCCGCACCTCGACCATGTCCACCTTCGCATGACCGGACAGCATCTTCGCGTAGTGCGCGAGATCGTCGGCGAACGGCGCCCGGATGCGCCCGACCGCGAGCACCGTGTACTTCACCGGCGGAAGGCCTCCGCCATGCCGAGCCGCTGCACCGTCGTCGGATGCGTGCCGAGCAGGAAGCGCGCGACCGCCGGCGGATCGGGGTCGGAGACGTTCTTGGTCGCGATCCGGCGCTGGAAGTCGATCAGCGTCTGCGGATCGTGCGTCAGCTCCAGCGAGAACGCGTCCGCCCGCCGCTCGACGTCGCGCGAGAGCTGGTTCGACACGATCGCGATGACGGGCACCACGAGCGCGAGGGAGAGCGCGACGGCCGGCACCGCGCGCGGGCCGAGCGCCGCGCCGCGCGGCGCCAGCCGCTCGGCGAGCACGGCCACGGCCCAGGTGCCGAACGGCGCGACGATCGCCAGCCACAGGAGCCCGTTGCGGACGTCGTGGTAGTGCACGTGGCCGAGCTCGTGGGCCGCCACCATGCGTGTCTCGGCGGGGGTGAAGTCCTCGACGAGCGTGTCGTAGAGCACGACCCGCTTCGTGCGGCCCAGGCCGGTCACGTACGCGTTGGCGGCGGTCGTGCGGCGCGAGGCGTCCATCTCGTACACCTCGCCCACGTCCACGCCGGCCTCGCGCGCCAGCTCGAGCACGTCGGAGCGCAGCTCGCCCGGCGGCAGCCGCTTGAAGTCGTTGAACAGCGGGTCGAGCACGACCGGGCCGGCGTACGTGGTGATCGCGCCGAAGGCGACGACGGCGACCGCGCCCGGAATCCACCAGCGCGACCCGAACCGGCGCATCGTCACCACGAGGACCGCCCCGCCGAGGGCGGCGAAGCCCGCGGCGATCCCCTGCGAGATCGCCTTGTCGCCCAGCCAGCCGGCCCAGTCCTGCGTGACGAGCCCCACGTCCTTGGCCCGCTCGCGCGCGACGGCGGAGAGCGGCAGCGCCGCGACGCCCGCGGCGACCGAGATCGCCGCCGCCACCGCGGCCCCCGCCACCACCGGGCGGCGCAGCCCGGCGAGCCGCTCGGGCGGCCGTCGCAGGATCACGACGAGCACGCCCAGGCCGATCGCGGTCTGCGCGACGAAGATCCACAGCTGGCCGGTGCGGAACGCCTCGGCCTTCTCGACCTCCGCTTCGCTGAAGTAGGCTCGCGCCTCGACCGGGAGCGGCTCGGGCCCGCGGTCGCGGGGGCGCATGACGAACACCGCGGCCTCGGCGACCACCAGGGCGGTGACGAGCGCGACCGGCAGGCGCCATGACCTTCGCACCGAACAGACTCTAGGCATGCGCGTCGCCATCGCGTCGGACATCCACGGCAACAAGCACGCGTTCGAGGCCGTGATCGCCGCCGCGCAGGGCGCGCAGGTCGAGGAGCTGTGGTGCCTCGGCGACCTCGTCGGTTATGGGGCGGAGCCGGACGCCTGC
>Ga0126313_10002199_pt1 | contig 10797 bp, 14 predicted proteins | sample Plot105A_FD_89954 | JGI IMG/M metagenome (GOLD analysis project Ga0126313, IMG submission 89954) | Serpentine soil microbial communities from UC McLaughlin Reserve, CA, USA - Plot105A | ecosystem: Environmental > Terrestrial > Soil > Grasslands | place: USA: UC McLaughlin Reserve, Lake County... | reverse complement strand
GGCGGATGTGCTCGGCCACCTCGCGGGCCTGCGCCAGCACGGCCTGCGCCTCGCCGGCGACGTCGGCGCGGACCTGGTCGGCCTGCTTGCGGGCCTCCTCCACGATCAGGTCGGCGCGGCGCCTGGCCGTCTCGACCAGCTGCCCGGCGGAGCGGCCCGCCTCCCCCAGCACCGTGGCCGCCTCGGCGCCGAGCTGCTCGAACGACGGCGAGGCGTTCTCCCGCAGGCCGACGACCTCGCGCTCCAGCTCCGCCCGCGCCCGTTCGGCCTTGGCGTAGCGGTCCACCGCCTCGTCCAGGCGCGCCACCAGCTGCGGGATGTAGGCATCGACCTGCTCGCGGTCGTAGCCACGCCGCACCATCTGGAACGCCGGCGTCTCCTCCGGGTTGTGGTTGCGCTGCCCGGACTCGGTGTCCCGCTGGTACACCCCCATGGCACCTCCCTGGTGACGCGGGGAGAATCGGTCGCCTGGCCGCCCCATGCCGGCCCGCCGGAGCGCCGGGCGATGCAGGACGATCGCACCTCCGGTGCGGCGGCGCAAACTCCGGCGGACGCCGCCGGCCGCGCCGGCCCGGTCAGGCGGGCTGCGGCTCGGCGGGGAGGGCGTCGGCCACGGGGGCGACCACGGCGGCCCGGTCGAGCTGCAGGCGGCCGTCGATCATGGCCTGCAGCTCGCCGAGGGCGCGGACCAGGGTGTCGTGCGTGGTCAGGATGCGGGCGGCGACCCCGGGGGCGACGGTGGCGTAGGCGGGGGCGAACGCGTAGCCGCAGAAGGGGCAGCGGAAGCCCTCGCTGGGGTCGAGCAGCTGGTCCAGGAGCAGCTCACGCCGGCAGGAGCCGCAACGGGCGGGGATGGTCATGGGGCGGCCCCTTCGAGGGTGGCGCGGCCCTGGTCCTCCTCGAGCAGGCGGCCGGCGACCTGCGCGAGCGCGAACGGGTCGACGGGCTGGTGCACCAGGGCGTCCGCGCCGCACCAGCGGCCGAGCCACTCGTCCTGGAAGCGCTCCAGGATGACGATGACGGGGCAGGCCAGGTCCGGGTCGGCCTTGAGGTCGCGGGTGAGCCCGAACCCCCCGTAGGGGGTCACGCCGACGTCGACCACGACCAGGTCGGGCCGGTGGGCCTCGGCGAGGACCAGGGCGTCGTTGCCGTTGGTGGCCTCCACGAAGGTGACCTCCTCGCCGGTGACCTCCAGGCGTTCCAGCGCCAGGCGCAGGCGCTCGCGGAAGGCCGGGTCGTCGGCGACCAGCAGGATCTGGATCACGGGCGCTCCCGTTCTGTGCGGGTCAGCATCCAGTCGGCGGCGGTGAACACCAGGGATGGATACCACGTCCCGTCGCGCTGGATCGCCACCAGGTAGGGCTCGACGTCCCGGTTCCCCAGCCGGCCGAGGTCGAGCGGTGCCCGGTGGGCCTGGCCGCCGGAGCCGGGGCGCGGCCGCACCGTGCCGCCGGTCAGGTGGACCTTGGCGACCCCGTCGGCGACCCGCTCGGTCCTGGTGGTGAGCCCCTGGACGGAGAGCCCGAGCCTGCCGGGGTCGCCGAGCTGGCCCATGGAGCCGGCCGGGACCGACTGCCGGTAGGCGGCCAGGACCTGGCGCTCGTCGGGCGCGAGCCGGTCGACGGCCGCGTCCGCGTTGGCCTCCACGGCGGTGGCGAGGTCGCGCACGGCCGCCTCGGGCGAGGCGGCCCCGGGCGCCGCCTGGTCCGCGGCGCCGAGCCGGTTCCAGTCCGGCTGGCCGCCCCGGGCCGCGGCGCGGGCGTGCTCGGCGGCGGTGGCGAGCAGGGAGACGTGCCAGCGGTCGCCGGCGCGCACGGTGACGACCCGCACGGCGGTGACGGCGCCCTTGGTCTCCTTGGCGAGGCGTCGGTTGAGCTCCTCGGCGGGCAGCTCGAGCTTGGCGCCGCGGGGGCCGCGGCCGCCGACGGTGCCGCCCGCCAGCTCGACGACGGCGACGTCGTCGCCGCCGGCGTCGGCGACCCGGCGGAAGCGGACGTCGCGGGCGGTGAGGTCCAGCTCGTCCAGCGAGCCGCCCGTCGCCCCGGTCAGCCGGCCGGCCAGGGCCGCGACGACCCGGTCGCGGTAGGTGGCGACCAGCAGGCCCTCCTCGTCGTCGAGGTACTGGGCGGCACGGTCGAGGTCCTTGCGGTCGAGGGCGGCGAGCAGGCCGGTGGCGGCCGCCTCCGGTGAGGCGGCACCGGCGCCGGTGGCGGACAGCTGGCGGGCGGCGAACAGGCCGACGCCGCCGAACAGCAGCACGGCGGCCATCGCGGCGGCGGCCAGCCCGGGGCCGAGCCGGCGGCGGCGGGCCTCCGGCGGGGCCGCCGGCGTCCAGGTCGGAACGGTCGGGTGCTGGTCGTCCACGTGGCGCCTCCTTGCGCTTCTCCTCTGCCCAGGATAAGCCGTCCGGCCCGTCAAGGAGCGGTCGGCGACCGTCCCTGCGGCCGGTTCGGCAGGTGCTGGCAGGTGGCGCCCGGGCTGGCGACGGCCGGGCCGCGCTGCTAGGGCTTGGGCCTGGCGGTCGGGCCGCGCCAGGGATGGCCGACGGTGTGCTTCCAGCAGTTGGGACCCGGGTTGTACTGGGAGAGCGGCTCGCCACATTGGGGGCAGACGCGGCCGAGCGGGAAGCTCTTCTGGCCGCTCCTGCCGGAGCCGGAGTGGGTGCGGGCGCCCTGCACGGCGCGTCCCTTGGAAGGCATCTGATTCCCCGTTCCTTCGCCGGCGCCGCGCGCGGCGCGGCCGGCCGCCGTACGACGCCTGCAAGTCTGCCATTTGCAAGAGCGCCGATGCAAAGCGCAGGTGCGGCCGAAGCAGCAGCTCAGCCGTGCAAGGGCGGTCGTGGGCAGGTTGCCGCACGGTGTGGGACGATGCAGGGCTATGAGCGAGCAGGTGCCGCGCACGAACAGGTCCAGGGGCGCGGTCGTCGAGTTCGAGAAGGTCACCAAGCGCTACACCGGCGGCAGGGGGGACCCGGCCGCCGTCCAGGAACTGTCGATGCGCGTCCCCGGCGGCGAGATCTGCGTGCTGGTCGGACCGAGCGGCTGCGGCAAGACGACCACCCTCAAGATGGTCAACCGGCTGGTGGAGCCGTCCAGCGGCCGGATCCTGCTCGACGGCCAGGACATCGGCAGGCGCAACGCGGTCGAGCTGCGCCGCGGCATCGGCTACGTGATCCAGCAGACCGGGCTGTTCCCCCACCGCACCATCGGGGACAACGTGGCCACCGTGCCCAGGCTGGTCGGCTGGGACAAGGCGCGAATCCGCGCGCGCGTGGACGAGCTGATCGAGCTGGTCGGCCTCGACCCGGCGACGTACCGCGACCGCTACCCGGCGCAGCTGTCGGGCGGCGAGCGGCAGCGCATCGGCGTCGCCAGGGCGATCGCCACCGACCCGCCGGTGCTGCTGATGGACGAGCCGTTCGGCGCCGTCGACCCGATCACCCGCGAGCGGCTGCAGAACGAGTTCCTGCGCCTGCAACGCCAGCTCGCCACCACGATCCTGTTCGTCACCCACGACATCGACGAGGCCATCAAGATGGGCGACCGGGTGGCGGTCTTCAAACCCGGCGGCAGGCTGGCGCAGTTCGACACCGCCGAGACGGTGCTGGAGGCGCCGGCCGACGAGTTCGTGGCCCGCTTCGTCGGCGCCGACCGGGGCCTGAAGCGGCTGTCGCTGTCGCGGGTCAAGGACGTCCCGCTCGAGCGGCCGCCCACCGTGCGGGTCGGCGACGACGCCGCCGCGGTCGAGCTGCAGCTCGACCGCGCCTCCCCCGCGTACGTGCTGATGGTCGACGAGCAGGACCGGCCGGTGGGCTGGCTGGCGCGGCACCAGCTCGGCCAGGGGCCGGTAGGGCCCGAGCGGGCCAGCAGCCCGGAGCCGCTGCTGGACCCCGAGTCGACCCTGCGGGACGCGCTGTCGTCGATGCTCGGGTCGGCCGTCCAGGAGGGCCTGGTGGTCGACTCGGCCGGCAAGCTGCTCGGCAGCGTCTCGGTCGAGTCGGTCGGCAGCATCCTCCGCCGCGAGCCGGCGGCCGACAGCCCCTAGGCCGCGCCGGCCGCGGCCGGCGCGCGAACGTACCCTGGACACAGCAACCCTGGTAAGGTCCTTCGGTCTGACAGGTGGGAGCCCATGCCACGTCCGCTGCGCACCAACCCGCCGCCCAAGCTGCGGCGACCCGTGCTGGAACCGAGCTGGTTCTTCTGATGCGCGTCCCCTCCCGCGAGGGCTCGCGGCGTACGATCAGGCCAGGCGCTTGCCTGGCCTGCTCCGCGTCCGGCCCTTCCGCCCCCTGGAGACCGGGCCATGGAGCAGGGTGACCCGTTCTTCGACTGGGGATGGGCGACCCGCCACCTCGACGAGGTGGCCACCAAGATCCTCGCCCACCTGGTCCTGACCGGCCTGGCCGTCGGCATCGGCCTGCTGATCTCGCTGGCCCTCGCCCTGCTGATCATGCGCTACCGGTGGCTGGACGCGCCGGTGACCTGGGTCACCGGCATCCTCTACACGATCCCCAGCCTGGCCCTGTTCGCCCTGCTCGTGCCCTTCTGGGGGTTCTCGCTCCGCACGGCCGAGGTCGGCCTGGTCAGCTACACGCTGCTGATCCTCACCCGCAACATCGTGGCCGGGCTCAGGGGCGTGCCGGCCGACGTCCGCGAGGCGGCCATCGGCATGGGCTACTCGCCCACCCAGCTGCTGGTCCGGGTGGACCTGCCGCTCGCGCTGCCGGTCATCGTCGCCGGGGTACGGATCGCCACCGTCACGACGATCGGGCTGGTGACGGTGACCGCGATCATCGGCCGGGAGAACCTCGGCCAGTTCATCCTCGAAGGCATCAACCAGCTGTTCAGCACCAAGATCGTGCTGGGCGCGGTGCTCTCCATCGCCCTCGCCGTCGCCGCCGACGTGCTGCTGCTGGGGGTCCAGTGGCTGGTCGCGCCGTGGGTCCGCTCCCGGGGACGGCCGGCGTGAGCGGGCTGCTCGGCGACACCGCCACGTTCGTCGGCGACAACGCCGGCCTGCTGCTGCAGCGCATCGGCGAGCACGTGCAGCTGTCGGTCGTCGCCCTGGTCATCGCCATGCTGGTGGCGCTGCCGACCGCGCTGGTCCTCGGCCACACCGGCCGCGGCGGCTTCCTCGCCATCAACGCCGCCAACATCGGGCGGGCGCTCCCCAGCCTCGCGCTGATCGCGATCGCGCTGCCGTTCCTCGGCCTGAACGACAGGTCCACGATCTTCGCGCTGGTGCTGCTCGGGATCCCGCCCATCCTCACCAACACCTACGTGGCGGTCCGGGAGGTCGACCGGGACGTGATCGAGGCGGCGCGGGGCATGGGCATGAACGCCGGCGAGATCCTCCGCGGCGTCGAGCTGCCGCTGGCCGCGCCGGTGATGATGTCCGGGATCCGGACCGCGGCGGTGCAGATCGTCGCCACCGCGACGCTGGCCGCCGTGATCGCCGGCGGTGGGCTGGGGCGGTTCATCGTGGACGGCTTCGCCACCGGCAACAACGCGAGCGTGGTGACCGGCGCGGTCGCGGTCGCCCTGCTCACCATCCTCACCGAGCTCGGGCTCGGTGCCGTCGAGCGGGCGGTGACGCCGCGCGGGTCGATCCGGACCGACGCGCGAGCGGCCCGAGGCGCCCGGAGAGCCGTTCCCGGCGGCGCGAAAGGTGGTGCGCAGTAGCCGGTCAACGCCCGTCCGGACAACATGACGAGAGGAGCGAGAGCATGCAGCACATGCAACGGTTCCTGCGGGCGGCCGCCGTGGCGGCCGTCGGGGCCGTCCTGGTGGCCGCCTGCGGGAGCACCGAGCCCGAGGGCGGCGGCGGCGGCAGCGGCGGAGCCGCCAAGAACGTCACCGTCAAGCTGGGCTCCAACGACTTCACCGAGCAGTTCATCCTCGGCGAGATCTACCGGCAGGGACTCCAGAAGGCCGGCTACACCGTCCAGTACCAGGAGGGCCTCGGCCCCCGCGAGGTCGTCTTCCCGGCGCTGGAGTCCGGCCAGCTCGACATGTACGTCGAGTACGCCGGGTCGGCCCTGCAGATCCTGGCCAAGAAGACCCCGGACAAGGACGCCAACAAGGTCCTCGCCGACCTGACGCAGTTCCTGGCCCCCAAGGGCATCAAGCCGCTCCAGCAAGCCCCGATGGAGGACAAGAACGCCCTCACGGTGACCAAGCAGACGGCCGAGAAGTACAACCTGACGACGATCTCGGACCTCGCCAAGGTGCCCGACAAGCTGGTCATGGGCGGACCGCCGGAGTGCAAGGACCGGGCCACCTGCTACAAGGGCCTGCAGCAGGCCTACGGCCTGCCGAACCTCAGCTTCAAGTCCATCTCCCAGGGTGGCCTGAAGTACTCGGCGCTCGCCAACGGCGACATCCAGGTCGCGCTGTCGTTCACCACCGACGGCCCGATCGCCAAGCAGGGCCTGGTCGTGCTGGAGGACGACAAGGGCGTGTTCCCGCCCGACCATGCGGTGCCGGTCGTGCGCCAGGCGTTCCTCGACTCGGCCGGGTCCGAGTTCGAGCAGGCCGTGAACAAGCTCAGCGCGGCCATCACGACCGAGGAGATCACCAAGCTCAACGCCAAGGTCGACCTGGACAAGGAGGAGCCCGCGGACGTGGCGGGCACGTGGCTGAAGGAGAAGGGCCTGGTCTGAGGTCCCCTGGCGCCGGCGGCCCGGACCGGGCCGCCGGCGCTACGCTACGGGCATGACCGAGATGCCCGAGACCTACCTGGACGCCGCCTCCTCGACCCCGCTCCACCCGCGGGCCAGGACGGCGCTGCTGGCCGCCGTCGACGAGTTCGGCGACCCGTCCAGGCTCTACGGGCGCGCCAGGCGCGCCCGGCTGCTGCTCGACCGGTCACGGGAGCGGCTGGCGGCCGCGGTCGGCGCCAGCCCGGAGGAGGTGGTGCTCACCTCCGGCGGGACCGAGGCGGCCAACCTGGCGGTGACCGGCGTGGCCCGGGCGGCGGGACGCCGCCGGCACCTGGTGGTCGCGGCCGTGGAGCACAACGCCGTGCTGGCACCCGCCCGCGCGCTGGCCGCCACGGGGTTCGAGGTCACCGAGGTCGGCGTGGACCGCACGGGGCGGGTCGACCCGGCCGCGCTGGCCGCCGCGGTCCGCGACGACACGCTGCTGGTCTGCCTGCAGCACGCCAACCACGAGGTCGGCACCGTGCAGCCGGTGCGCGAGGCGGCCGCCGCCGCCCACGACCGCGGGGCGCTGCTGCTGGTCGACGCCTGCCAGACCGTCGGGCGGCTGCCGGTCGACGTGGCCGACCTCGGCGCCGACCTGCTGGCCGCCAGCGGCCACAAGTGCTACGGCCCGCCGGGCACCGGCTTCCTGGTGGCGCGCCGCCACGTCCGGCTGCGGCCGGTCCTGCTGGGCGACGAGCGCGAGCGGCGGCGCCGCGCCGGCATGGAGAACCTCCCCGGCGTCGCCGCCATGGCGGCCGCCGTCGCCGCCCGCGCCGCCGAGGCGCCCGCCGAGGGCCAGCGCCTCGCCGGGCTCGGCGAGCGGCTCCGCGCCGGCCTGGCCGCCATCCCCGACGTGGTCCTCCACGGCCACCCGAGCGAGCGCCTGCCGAACCTGGTCGCCTTCAGCGTCCTGTACGTCGAGGGCGAGGCGTTGCTGCTGCTTCTGGACGCCGAGGGCCTCGCCGTCCACTCCGGCTCCTCGTGCACCGCCGACACCCAGGAGCCGTCCCACGTGCTGGCCGCGATGGGCGCGATCACCCACGGCTCGGTGCGGGTCTCGTTCCTGCGCGACGCGACCGACGCCGACGTCGACCGGCTGCTGGAGGTGCTGCCCGCCGCGGTCGCCGACCTCCGGGAGATGGCCGACCTGGACGGCCGCGCGCTCGAGCGCGCCAGCGCCCCGACGGACCGGGAGGGGTCCGGGCCGTGACCGACGCCGTCACGGTCGACTGCATCGGGCTCTCCTGCCCGATCCCGGTGGTGCGGCTGGCCGGCGCGATCGCCGCCGTCGAGGTGGGCGGCGTGGTCGAGCTGCTCGCCGACGACCCCGGCGCGCGCGTCGACGTCCCGGTCTGGTGCCGGCTCAAGGACCAGGAGCTCCTCGGCCAGCACGACCGCCAGGGCGGCGGCTGGGTCTTCCGCGTCCGCCGCGCCCGCTGACCGACCGGGAGGGAACCGGGCCTGCTAGTGGAAGGACTCGCCGCAGGCGCAGGAGCCGGTGGCGTTGGGGTTGTCGATCGTGAAGCCGGACTTCTCCAGGGTGTCCAGGTAGTCGATCGACGCGCCGCTGAGGTAGGGGGCGCTCATCTTGTCGGTCACGACCTTGACGCCGCCGACCTCGGCGCGGACGTCGCCCTCCAGGGCGCGGTCGTCGAAGAACAGCGCGTAGCGGAGCCCGGAGCAGCCGCCCGGCTCGACGGCCACGCGCAGGGCGAGATCGTCACGGCCCTCGCGGGCCAGCAGGTCGCGCACCTTGGTCGCCGCAGCCTCGCTGAGGCCGATCACCGAACCGGTGGCCTCGGTCACCTCGGACATCCGTGCTCCTTTCGGTCCTGTCGTACGCGGCCATGATAGCGCCGGCCGCCACCTGCCGGGAGTCAGGTCGGGTCCAGGGCGATGTCGGCGACCAGCCCGCCGGTGACGTGGACCAGGTCGGCCGGGGTGATCGGGAAGACGTGGCGCGGGGTGCCGGCCGCCGCCCAGACGAGGTCGAAGCCGGTGAGGTGGCGGTCGACCAGCACCGGGAGCTCGCGGTCGTGGCCGAACGGCGGGGTGCCGCCGATGGCGTACCCGGTGGCGGCCCGCGCCTCCGTGGCGTCGGCCTTGCGCACCCCGGCGGCGCCGGTCTGCTGGCCGACCTTGACCACGTCGACCCGGTTCCCGCCGCTGGTGAGCACCAGCACGGGGTTGGTGTCGGCGACGAAGACCAGCGACTTGACGATCTGGTCGACGGCGCAGCCGATCGCCTTGGCCGCGTCGTCGGCGGTGCGGGCGCCCTCGGGGACCTCGCGGACGTCCAGCCGCAGGCCGAGCCCCCGGCCCGCCTCGACCACCGCCGCGGCCGCCCTGGGCAGCTCGTCGTTCATCGTCGTCCACCTCGCTCACCGTCGTGGTGCCGTCGTGTCAGGGTAGGGTCGCCCAGGCACGGCCGACCCGCTCGGCGAGGCGCTCCAGCAGCGGCGCCGCCTCGGCCATGCAGCGTTCCGTGTCGGGTTCCAGCTCGGTCAGGGCGTGGGCCTCCTCGAAGCCGGCCGCGCGCAGCTCCCGGTCGGCCACCTCGACCACCCCGGCCAGCGCCACCACCGGCACGCCGTGGGCGGTGGCCGCCCTGGCGACCCCGACCGGGGCCTTGCCGCGGAGGCTCTGGGCGTCCAGCTTGCCCTCGCCGGTGACCACCAGGTCGGCGTCGGCCACGGCCCGGTCGAAGCCGACCAGCTCCAGGACCAGCTCGATCCCGGAGCGGATGCGGGCGCCGAGGAAGGCGATGGCGCCGGCGCCGAGGCCGCCGGCCGCCCCGGCGCCCGGGGTGTCGGCCAGGTCGATCCCCAGGTCGGCGGCCAGCACGCGGGCGTAGCGGCGCAGCGCCGAGTCCAGCACCAGCACCTCGTCCGGGCCGGCGCCCTTCTGCGGGGCGAAGACGTGGGCGGCGCCCTCCGGTCCGACCAGGGGGTTGTCGACGTCGGCGGCGACGGTCACCTCGACGTCGCGCAGGCGCGGGTCCAGCCCGGCGACGTCCACCTGCGCCAGGCGCAGCAGCGCCGCCCCGCCGGGCGGCAGCTCGGCGCCGTGCTCGTCGAGGAAGCGGGCGCCGAGGGCGGCCGCCATGCCGGCGCCGCCGTCGGTGGTGGCACTGCCGCCGATGCCGAGCGCCAGCTCGCGGACGCCGCGGTCCAGCGCCGCCCGCACCAGCTCGCCGGTGCCGTAGGTGGTCGCCTCCAGCGGCGCCCGCCTGCCCCCCGGCAGCCGCTTCAGCCCGGAGGCCTCCGCCATCTCGACGAAGCCGGTCGCGCCCTTCAGCGCGATCGCGGCCTGCACCGGCTGGCCGGTGGGGCCGTGCGCCGGCACCGTCACGCGCTGGAACCCGGCGGCCACCAGCGCCTCCAGCGTCCCCGCGCCGCCGTCGCCGAGCGGCAGCCCCACGACCTCCGCGTCCGGCCTGGCGCGCAGCAGCCCGGCCTCGACCGCCCGGGCGGCCTGGCCGGCGGTCAGGCTGCCCTCGAACTTGTCGGGGGCGACGACCACGCGCATCCGCCTACCCTATCCGGCCGGGCGCGCCGGCGGTGGGGACAGTACGATACGCGCGGGAGGCCGCTGCTCGGAGGGAGGCGAGGCGCGTGGGACGCCGGTCGCGGGCGCGCAGGGCGACGGTGACGACGGCGGCCAGGCCGGGCGGCCTGGGCGATTCGCCCGGGTGGGGGCTGCTGCACAAGCTGAACCCCATCAAGGGCCCGCCGAGCCGCGCCCGGGTGCGCATCGCCGCCGCGGTGTTCGCGGCCGGCGCGGTGGCGATGGGCCTGGTCGCCTGGACGACCGGGCAGCGCTCCTGGTTCAACCCCGCCGTGTCGCTCGCCATCCTGGCGGTGGTGTGGGGGCTGTTCTCCCTGACGATGCGCGAGGACGACCGATCGAGCTGACCACCCAGGGCCTGATCGGGTGCCTGGAGACGACCCACCTGCGGGTGGGGCGCCTGCTCGCCGCCCTGCCGCCGGGCGCCTTCCGGCTGCGGGTGCCGGCGACCCCGGCCTGGACCGTCGGGGACGTCGTCGCCCACCTGGCCGACGGCGACCGCGCCGCGCTGGCCGCCGCCCAGGGCG
>Ga0126313_10002198_pt1 | contig 10799 bp, 13 predicted proteins | sample Plot105A_FD_89954 | JGI IMG/M metagenome (GOLD analysis project Ga0126313, IMG submission 89954) | Serpentine soil microbial communities from UC McLaughlin Reserve, CA, USA - Plot105A | ecosystem: Environmental > Terrestrial > Soil > Grasslands | place: USA: UC McLaughlin Reserve, Lake County... | reverse complement strand
GATGTGGCGGCGGCGCGCCGGGCTGGGGCCGACGACTTCTTGGTCAAGCCGTTCGACCCCGTGGTGCTGCTCGACAAGGCCAAGGCCTTGCTAGGGCGGGCGACAGTCTCACCAACCCTTCTCGGAACGCCGACCGAGACCAACCACCGGACTCCAGTTGGCGGGCGTGCAGCTACTCGGTAGCGTCGCGGCGGCGCCCAAGCCGGGAAACACCCCTGCATGAACCAGGTCCCGTACTTCGGCAGTAGGCAGAGATGCGCTGAAGCAACTCAATCGAGCTATGGCGGGCGCTTGGCTTGGTCCCGATAATCCTCTTGTCGACCACCGGCAGGTGATCGACAATCCGTCTCTGCCGCACGTCCTCGTGGACGACCAGTTGGTCTGTTCCGGGCTCTGACAGGGCTGTCGTGGTTCGGACTTGAGAAAGGGACTGTGCGGTGGCACCCCAGCGCAAGGATAACGGCGACCAGCCGCCGAGCTACCTTCGGACCGCCGAGGTGGCCGCCTTGCTGCACGTCTCACCCAAGACCGTGGCCCGCTGGGCCAAGGAGGGCAAGCTCCCCTTCATGAGGACACTGGGTGGACACCGCCGCTATCCAGAGGCCAAGATCCGGGAGCTCGTGGATCAGCTCCGGGAGGAACCGACGGCCTGAGCTGGCCGACTTCCTCCATTGCCGAGGGTCGACAGCAATTGGCCGATCTACCTACAGTTACGGCACCGGCCGGCTCCGACCTCATGTCCCTGCGGGCCCTCGGTTGCGCGCCCACGACGTCTGCTGGTTAGAGCACATACTAAAGGGTACGGAAGTAGCTGGATATTCGAACCCCGCCTGACCTGCGCAAACGCCCTCCAGCGAGTCCAGCATCCGGCTTTCTCCTTGGTAACTGCAGGGCCTACGGTTCTCCGCGACCGGGGAAAACAGGGCGTAGCACAGCGCATGACTCGGGCTGCTTGCAAAGCAGCCGCTCTACCACCTGAGCTACAGCCCCGCGGAATATGCCTGTGACCTGCGATGATGATCTTGCGCCACCTCCGAGGAGGCTAGCACAGCGGTCCACAGCAGATGCGTGCGTGGTGCTGGCGTGTGGGCACCTGGCGCCGAGAACAAGGCCCGCGGCTCCGCGCCAACATCGCGTTCGACGCCACGCCCACCAACGCCGACGGGTTCCGCGCAGCTGTCGCCGTCGGCTGGACCAGGTCAGGCGGACGACATCTCGACACCCAGCTGCTCGCGGATAGCCGCCTGCACCTGTGCCACCGGCCCGGTCGCGTCAACCGCCACCACGACTTCCTTGGCGCGGAACAGGTCCAGGACCGGCCGGGTCTTGTCGTGGTAGTCACGCAGGCGGCCCTGGACCGCCTGGGGTGTGTCGTCGGCCCTGGCCACCAGCTGGCCGCCGCACACGTCGCAGACGCCGGCCACGGCCGGCCGGTGGGAGATGAGGTTGTAGTCGACCCCGCACTTGGAGCACAGCCGCCGGCTGAGGATGCGCTCCGTGACGACCTGGTCGGGGACCTCAAGCAGGATCACGGCGTCGAGGTCATAGCTCTCCAGGAAGAAGCGGGCCTGGGGCTGGTTGCGGGGGAAGCCGTCGATGATGAAGCCGAAGTTCCAGTCGTGCTCGCCCAGGCGTCGGTGGACCACGGCCGCGACCAGGTCGTCGGAGACCAGCTCGCCGGCGGCCACGCTGCGTCGGACCTGCGCACCGAGCTTGGTGTGGTGCTGAACGTTCCAGCGGAAGACGTCGCCGACGCTGATGTGTTCCAAGTCGAGGGTCTCGGCCAGGAGCTTGGCGTGGGTGCCTTTCCCGCTGCCCTGGACGCCCATGATGATGTACTTGCGCATCCCCTCACCTGCCCTCGTGCGCCGGAGCTGTCAGTAGTTTCCGCTGAGTGTTTCAACCTCGCCACGGGCACTCCTGCATCGGACCCGCTCCAGCCGCATCCGAACCAGCCGGGGGCTTGGACGCTGCCTGGAGGAGGTCCTAGCAGACGACGCTAAATTCAACACGATTGGTGAAGGCCATTTGCGGACATCTTGGGGTGACCAGTTCATTCCCGGCCTCGGCGCGCTGGACACGCCCGCGCAGATCCTCACTTGGGCTCGCAGGGCGCGGCCCACGACGATCCGGAAACTCCCTTGCCCGGGCCGAGAAGGGGCAGCAGATTGGTGCGGCCCGCCCGCGAGCCTGGAGCGCCCCTGGTGCCGCCCGCCCCGCCGATCTTGCCGGACGGCCTGCTGGCCAGGCCGGCCTCCAGCGGCGACCTGGAGGCGGTGGTCGCCCTCTGCCTGCGCTGCGACCTGGCCGACCTCGGCACGCCCGACACCGACACCGACGACATCCTGTCCGCGTGGCGGCGGCCGGGGTTCGACCTGGCCAAGGACACGGTGGTGGTGCTGGCCGGCGAGGGCGAGGTGGTCGGCTACGGCGACGTCTTCGACGGGCGCGAGGCCTTCGGGTACGTGGACCCGGGTTGGCGTGGCCGCGGGATCGGCGCCTGGCTGCTCCGGCGGATCGAGGAGCTGGCCAGGGGCCGCCAGGCGGAGCGGGGACGGGACGACCGCACCCTGGAGGTGGGCGCGCCCCACGCCGACCGGGCGTTCCGGGCGCTGGCCGAGCGGGAGGGCTACCGGCCCGGTCGGTCGTCGTGGCTGATGCGGCTGGACATGGCCGCGCCGCCCCCGTCGCCGGCCTGGCCGGAGGAGGTCGCGGTCCGCCGGTTCGTGCGCGAGGCGGACGCGCGGGCGGTGCACCGGCTGGTGCAGGACGCCTTCGCCGACATCGGCAACCAGCCGCCCCGCAGCTTCGAGTTCTGGGAGCAGGTCAACCTCGAGCGCGACGACTTCGACCCTGCCTTGTGGTTCCTGGCGGTCGCCGGTGACGAGCTGGTCGGGGTGTGCCCCTGCTTCTCCGGGCCGCTCGGCGGCTACGTGGCCCAGCTCGCCGTCCGCCGTGACCGGCGGGGGCGTGGGCTCGGAAATGCGCTGCTGCGCCATGGGTTCGCGGAGCTGTGGCGGCGGGGCCAGCGGCAGGTCTGGCTGCACGTCGACAGCGAGAACCGTACCGGCGCCACCCGCCTGTACGAGCGCGCGGGCATGCGCGTGGAGCACCGGCTGGACTGCTGGGTCAAGCGGCTCGACTGAGCCGGGGAACGGGACGAGGCCTCAGGCCGACGTGGCCTCGTGCCAGACGCCCTCGTCCAGCTCGGCCCGGCGCTGGTTGCGGCGTAGGACCCAGGCGATGCCGCCGGCGACGGCGAGCAGCAGCGCGAGCTTCCGCGTGCGGCCCGACCGGTGCTCGTGCTCGAACTCGTGGCTGTGCTCGGCCACCTGGCCCTCGTCGCTGCGCTTGCGGCCCATGCATCCTCCTCGGGAGGCGGGTCGGGGTCGGCGGGGGGCAAGTCTAGCCGCCCTGCCGCCGCCACGCCCGTTCCCGAGCCGGCCGGCGACCGCTACCGCGAGGCGGCGGCCAGCGCCGCGGTCGCCAGCGCCCGGACGTTGGCGGCGACGCCGGGCCGGCGGTCGGCCGCCGCCACCGTGACGGCGCCGTCGACGAGGACCTGGAGCTGGGCGGCCAGGACCGCCGGGTCGCTGGCGCCCGCCAGTTTGGCGAGGTCCTCCAGCAGGTGCTCCACGGCCATCCGGTGGGCGAGGACGACCTTGTGGGCCGGGTGGTCCGGCTTGCTGCGCAGCTCGATGGCCGCGTTGGTGACGAAGGAGCCGCGGAAGCCGTCGCCGGCGAACCAGTCCTCGAGCGCGTCCCACAGGGCGGCGAAGCGCCGCTCGGGGTCGTCGCCGGCGCGGTCGATGCGGTCGTTGAGCGAGTGCAGCCAGTTCGCGCTCCACTGCTCCAGGGTCGCGGCGACCAGCTGGTCCTTGCCGCCGAACTGCCGGTAGAGGGTCATGGGGGCGACGTCCGCCTCGTCGATGACCTGGTTGACGCCGACGACCTCGATGCCCTGCTGGTAGAAGAGCCTGGTGGCGGCGTCGAGGATTCTGTCGCGCGGCTTGGGGGGAACCATTGGCGACTCCTTCCGGCGGGCCCCGTTGCTCAGATAGAGATACCACCATCTCTCGCAAGTTGCAAGCTTGCACCGTGCAAAGTTGCAAAGGCCAGGCTTGCAGACGATCACCGTCGGGGCCACGCTGGAGTCGTTCCAGGCCCAGGGACGCCGCCACGAGGAGCCGCCCTTCATGCCCGCCCGACAGAGCCCGACGGTCCGGCGCCGCCGGCTCGGCGCCGAGCTGCGGCGCCTGCGGGAAGAGGCCGGCCTGACCATCGAACGGGTCGCCGCGACCCTGGAGTGCTCGGAGAGCAAGGTCTCCCGCATCGAGACGGGCCAGGTCGGGGCCATGCCCCGCGACGTGCGTGACATGCTCGACCTGTACCGGGTCGGCGCCGAGCAGCGCGAGACGCTGATCCAGATCGCCAGGGACGCCCGCCAGAAGGGCTGGTGGCACGCCTACACCGACGTGCCGGTGGTGCCCGGCTACATCGGCCTCGAGGTGTCGGCGGCGGCGATCGACACCTTCGGGGCCATGCTGGTCCCCGGGCTGCTGCAGACGGCCGAGTACGCGCGCGAGGTGCTGGTCACCCTGCGGCCCGACCTGCCGGCCGAGCAGATCGAGCGCCGGGTCGAGCTGCGCATGGCCAGGCAGTCGATCCTGGCCGGCGACCAGCCGCCGGCGCTGCGGGCGGTGCTCGACGAGGCCCTGCTGCGCCGCCCGGTCGGCGGCCGCGCCGCGATGCGGCGACAGCTCCACCACCTCGGCCAGGCCGCCGAGCGGCCGGCCATCAGCCTCCAGGTGCTGCCGCTGGAGGTCGGCGCCCACCCGGGGATGGACGGCGCGTTCACCGTCTTCCGCTTCCCCCAGCCGAGCGACCCCGAGGTCGTCCATCTGGAGCACACCACCGGCGACCTCTACCTGGAGACCGCCGAGGAGACGGCACGGTACGCCGCGGCCTTCGAGGAGCTCTGCGGCGCGGCCCTCGGACGGGACGAGTCGGCAGCACTGCTCAGCTCTGTGGCCAGGAAACTGTGACCACCATGCCGCAGCAGACAATGCTGATTTCTCATCAGATAGCGCCGAACCACGAATACCGGACGTTTTCACACTGAACTGGTCGGCCGAATTCCTTGTTCCGACTGGTGAGCTGCTATTCTCCCGCCGCCTGGTCGTGTATTTCCGCAAGAAGTCCCAGGAAGGGGATGTGGGATGGTGGAGGACCTATCCCGCGCCGTGTGGCGGAAGAGCACGCAGAGTCACACCAACGGCTGCGTCGAAGTCGCGTTCGTCGACGGCCACGTCGCGGTCCGTGACTCGAAGGACCGGAGCGGGCCAGTGCTCGTCTTCACCTCCTTCGAGTGGGAGGCGTTCATGGGTGGGGTGCGCCAGGGCCAGTTCGACGGGCCCTAGCCGGGGACGCCGCCCGCACGGGCGCGATCCGAGGGGACCCGCCTGTGGCGGGTCCCCTCGTTGCGTCGCTAGCCGGTCTGGTCGAACTCCCCGTCGCGTACCCCGCCCAGGAAGGACGCCCACTCGTCGGCGGTGAAGACGAGCACCGGCCCGCGGCGGTCCTTGGAGTCGCGGACGGCGACCCGGTCGCCGACGACGGCCACCTCCACGCAGCCGTTGGCTCCGCTCCAGCTGCTCTTTCGCCACGTGGCGGTCGAGAGGTCAACCATCATCGTCCCCCTGGTCTCGGGCCCTGCGACTGTTCCGGGCCGACGGAGAGCAGGGCGGCCGGTCGGCGGTGCGCGACCGCGGATGACCTGGCGATGATAGCCGGTACGACCGGTGTGCTAGAAGGTGTCGATTCTCGAGGGTCGCGCCGAACGGCGGACCAGCTCGGTCGACGGGCGTACCCGTCGCAGCTGGCCGCGGAGCGGGCGGCGCTCGGACGCGCGGTCCGCCACCCGGGCGGGCACGCGGTCCGGCACGCGGTCCGGCACGCAGGCATGGTCGGCGGTCCACGGTGCGCCGCAGAGCCCGCAGACGTGGCGGCGCGGGTAGTGCTTGACCTTCCGTGGCCCCTCGAACAGCCAGGCCGGCAGGAACGGGAGGACGAACATGGCGACGAGCGCGGCCAGGCCAATCCAGGGCGTGTTCGGGTGGGGCATCATCGGCCTCTTTCCTCGTCGAGCGAGCCGCGGCGCGGACGTCGGCGTGGTCCGGGTCGCCGGCCCTGAGGCGTCGGATGGTTGCTTGGATCGGGAGCTGAGGCACCTGTGCCGCCCCTAGCATGACGGAGAACCGCCTCGCTTGCAAGTTGCGATCTGAGATCCTCAGTATGGAAACTGTTGCATGCGAACCCCAACGTGCATTATGCTGGGCCGTCTTCGCCGAACCGGGCGAACCCCGTCCACGTGCCCGAGGGCATCCGGACGCCAGATCCACCACGTCAGCCGACGATCCGGGCGATCTCGCTGATTCGGCAGCTCCCACCGGGCTTGCATCTGCAAAATGCGATCCGCGAGATGCGTTAAACTCCCCCGCTCGGAAGGGAGGTAGTCCCGCATGGCTGGGCCCAGAGCGACGGTGCGGCAGCGCCGGCTTGCGCGAGAGCTGCGGCGCCTGCGCGAGGGCGCCCACCTCACCATCGAGCAGGTGGCCAACAAGCTGGAGCTGTCGCCGTCCACCGTCTCCCGCATCGAGACCGCCCAGGTCGGCATCCGGCCCCGTGACGTCCGCGAACTGCTGGACATCTACGGGGTCGCCGGCGTGCAGCGCGACGAGCTGCTGCAGATCGCGCGGGAACGCCGCCAGCAGCCGTGGTGGCAGGAGTACCGGGACCTCCCGAACATGGCCCTCGCCGGGTTCGAGGCCGACGCGACGTCGATCTCGCAGTTCTCGGCGCTGCTCGTGCCCGGCCTGCTCCAGACCGAGGCGTACGCCCGCGAGGTCCTGACCGCTATCCGGCTCGACGCCAGGCCCGGCGACATCCAACGCCGCATGGACCTGCGGCTGAACCGCCAGGCGCTGCTCACGGGCGAGACGGCGCCGCAGTACTGGGTCGTCCTGGACGAGGCGGTGGTGCGCCGGCCCGTGGGCGGGCCGGCGGTCATGGGTGCCCAGCTCGAGTACCTGGCCCAGATGGCGGCGCTGCCGAGCGTGACCCTCCAGGTGCTGCCGTTCAGCGCCGGCGCGCATGCCGGCATGGACGGCGAGTTCACCATCTTCGGCTACCGCGCGCCCGAGGACCCCGACGTGGTCTACATCGAGAACACGGGTGGTGATGCCTATATCGAGGACGCCGACGTGACCCGGCGGTACAACAGGATCTTCGACCACCTCCGGGCCGCGGCGCTGGACCCGGCCGAGTCCGTCCGGACGCTGGCCGAGCTCGAACATCGGTTGCAGAAACCAGAAAGGGGTTGACCGTGGACCTGTCACGCGCGGCGTGGCGCAAGAGCACCCGCAGCGGCACCAACGGTTGCGTGGAGGTGGCCTTCGTGGAGGACAAGGTCGCCGTCCGCGACTCCAAGGACCGCGGCGGGCCGGTGCTTCTGTTCACCGCCCACGAGTGGGAGGCGTTCATCGGTGGAGCGAGAGACGGAGAATTCGCGCTCCCTCGTTGAGTGCAGCTGGGTCGCCGTGCCATGCCCGGTCGAGCGCGTGACGGGCTACCAGTGACCCACGCCTGACGTCCGGCCCGGCGGGCCCGCTCAGCAGCAGCGGGCCCGCGGCTGGGCGTCCAGCTCGTCCATGCGCCGGCGCTCGAACTCCGCGCGCGGCAGCACCGGCTCGCCGGGGTGCCTGCGGCGCTGGTGCTCCAGGTAGTGCTCGTAGGCGTTCTCGCCCATGACCTCGCGGAGGTACCAGAGCGCGCGGCCGACGGCGGGCCGGAGCCGCGGCGTCACCGCTCGCCTCCGCCGCGGTCACCGGACGCTCCGACCGGCTGGGGCTTCTGCTGCTCGGCCTGCCTGGCGCGGTCCTCGGCGGTGGGGAACAGCCCGGAGGGCGCCCAGAGGTGCGACGGCTCGGCCGGCGTCTCGGCCAGGACGGGCTCCCGCGAGCCGGTCAGGGTCTGCAACCAGACCCGCGCGGCGTCGGCGATCACCACGATGATGAGCACCGCGAACAGGATCGACAGGATGCCGTCCACCGTGGAGTTGGTGACGATCTGGCCGACGTCCTCCAGGGACTTGGCCGGCGGGATCACCTTGCCGGCGTCGAGCGCCTCCTGGAACTTGGCCCGCTGCGCGAAGAAGCCGACCAGCGGGTCGCTCGAGAAGATCTTGTACCAGCTCGCGGTCAGCGTGACGGCGGCGTCCCACGCCAGCGGGACGGCCGTCACCCAGGCCCAGCGCAGCCGGCCGGACTTGATCAGGATGGTGGTGGCGACGGTGAGCGCGACCGCGGCCAGCAGCTGGTTGGCGATCCCGAACAGCGGGAAGAGCTGGTTGATGCCGCCGAGCGGGTCGGTAGCGCCGACCCACAGGAAGTAGCCCCAGGCGGCCACCACGACCGCGCTGGTGGCGTAGACGCCCGGCCGCCAGGACGGCCGGCTCATCGGCTTCCAGAGGTTGCCGAGGGTGTCCTGCAGCATGAAGCGGCCGACCCGCGTGCCGGCGTCGACGGTCGTGAGGATGAACAGGGCCTCGAACATGATCGCGAAGTGGTACCAGAACGCCTTGAGCGCGTCCCCGCCGAACACGCCCGAGAAGATCGTCGACATGCCCACCGCCAGGGTCGGCGCGCCACCGACGCGGGCGATCAGGCTCTGCTCCTGGACCGACTGCGCGGCGGCCTGGAGCTGGTCGGGGGTGATGGTGAAGCCCAGCTTGGTGACCGCCGCGGCGGCCGACTGGGCGGTGTTGCCCACCACCCCGGCGGGCGCGTTCATGGCGAAGTAGAGCCCCTGGTCCAGGATGCTGGCGGCGACCATGGCCATGACGGCGACGAACGACTCGGTCAGCATGGCGCCGTAGCCGATCATGCGGACCTGGGACTCCTTCTCGATCAGCTTCGGGGTGGTGCCGGAGGCGATCAGCGAGTGGAAGCCCGACAGCGCGCCGCACGCGATGATGATGAACACGAAGGGGAACAGCGGGCCCGCGAACACCGGCCCCTTGCCGTTGCTGGCGAACTTGGTCACCGCCTCGTTCTCGAGCACCGGCAGCGTCAGCAGGATGCCGACCGCGAGCAGCCCGATGGTGCCGACCTTCATGAAGGTCGACAGGTAGTCGCGGGGCGCCAGCAGCATCCACACCGGCAGCACCGAGGCCGCGAACCCGTACACCACCAGGCAGACCACCAGGGTCCTCGGCGAGAGCGTGAACGCCTCGGCGAGGCTGGAGTGGTCGATGACCCCGCCGAGGACGATGGCGACCAGCAGCAGCCCGACCCCGATGGCGGTCGTCTCCAGCACCCGTCCCGGCCGCAGCACCCGCAGGTAGAAGCCCATGAACAGGGCGATGGGGATGGTCATCGCCAGCGAGAAGGTGCCCCACGGGGACTCGGCGAGGGCGTTCACCACCACCAGCGCGAGCACCGCCAGCAGGATGATCATGATCGCGAACACCGCCAGCAGCGCGGCCGCGCCGCCCAGCGGGCCGATCTCCTCACGCGCCATCTGCCCCAGGCTCTTGCCGTCCCGCCGCATGGAGAAGAACAGGATGACCATGTCCTGGACGGCACCGGCGAAGATGACCCCGAAGACGATCCACAACGTCCCGGGCAGGTAGCCCATCTGGGCGGCCAGGACCGGTCCGACAAGCGGGCCCGCCCCGGCGATGGCGGCGAAGTGGTGGCCGTACAGCACCCGCCGGTCGGTGGGCTGGAAGTCCTGGTCGTTGTCGAGGCGCTCGGCCGGCGTGGCCCGCCGGTCGTCGACGCCGAGCACCCGGTAGGCGATGAAGCGCGCGTAGAAGCGGTAGGCGATCGCGTAGGAGCACAGCGCGGCGACGATCAGCCAGGCGGCGTTGATCGACTCGCCGCGGGCCAACGCGATGATGCCCCAGGCGATCGCGCCGACCACCGCGACGGCGGCCCACACGGCGATGCGGCGTGGGGTCCACCGTCCGGTGGAGGGGGTGGCGGTGGTGGTCATGTGCTCCTCCCGTGGGCTGCCTGCCCCCCCAAAGGACCTCCAGATGACCTCCCTTCCCCTGGAGAGGGTCGCGATAACCGGCCGGCCGCGGGTGACCACCACCGTCCGCGCCGCATTTCGGCTACGGTCACGGGCGCGCTTCCGAATCCGATCAGGGGAGGGCCGTGAACGGAGCGTCCACGCGCGACCTGACCGAGGCGGCCGGCGCCAAGGACGCCGTCCGCGAGTGGGTGTGGACGCTGCTGGAGCGGGAGCGGGTGGCCCGCTTTCCGGGCGCCAGGGGACGGATCCCCAACTTCGCGGGGGCGCCGGCGGCCGCCGCGAAGCTGGCCTCGCTCCCCGAGTGGCGCGCCGCCCGCGTGGTCAAGGCCAACCCCGACGCCCCGCAGCTCCCGGTCCGCGCGCGTGCGCTGGCGGAGGACAAGCTCCTGTACATGGCCGTCCCCCGACTGGCCGACGAGCGTCCGTTCGTCCTGCTCGATCCCGCGCGTCTCGGCGTGCCACCCCGCCGCGCCGCCTCCATCGCCGGCTCGACGCACGCCGGGCGGCGGATCGGCGTGGCGGAGCTGCAACCGGTGGACCTGGTGGTCTGCGGCAGCGTGGCGGTCAACCGCCAGGGCGCCCGGGTCGGCAAGGGCGGCGGCTTCGCGGACCTGGAGTTCGCCCTGCTGGTCGAGGCCGGCCTGATCGGCGGCGACACCCTGCTGGCCACCACCGTCCACCCGCTGCAGGTGCTGGCCGAG
>Ga0126313_10002197_pt1 | contig 10799 bp, 10 predicted proteins | sample Plot105A_FD_89954 | JGI IMG/M metagenome (GOLD analysis project Ga0126313, IMG submission 89954) | Serpentine soil microbial communities from UC McLaughlin Reserve, CA, USA - Plot105A | ecosystem: Environmental > Terrestrial > Soil > Grasslands | place: USA: UC McLaughlin Reserve, Lake County... | reverse complement strand
CGCCGTCGGGCTGTCGCGTCACGTCGTCGCGGGCGGCGCTGAGCTGGAGCTGGGCGCCGAGCGCGCGCATGAGGCCCATCGCGAACTCGCCGTCGCGCCGCAGAAGGTCCTCGAAGTCCTCGCGCCCCACGGAGAGCAGCTCGCAGTCGCGGTGCGCCCGCACCGACGCCGACCGCGGGCTCCCGGTCAGCAGCGCGAGCTCGCCGACGATCTCGCCCCGGCCCACCCGGCGCAGCACGCGGTCCACGTCTTCGGCGACGACATCCAGCCGCCCGGAGCGGACGACGTACAGCCGGTCGCCGGGGTCGCCGGCGCGGAACAGCCAGTCGCCGGCGCGCAGCTCCTGCACCGACACGCGCTCCGCCAGGCGCCGCCGCGATCGCCGGCCGAGACTGCCGAGCAGGCCGACCTCGAGCTGGTCGAGCGGAGCGTCGCGGCTCACCCGAGGAGGCTACCTGCGCGGATCATCCAGACCCGCGCATCGCGTCAGCCGTTGGCCGCCCTGGCGAGTCCGAGCCGGCCGCCCTCAGTCGTGTCCGACGCGCTCCCAGACCAGCTCGGCCCGGCGCTCCACGCCCTGGAACACCATCGGCTTCGTGCTCAGCGTCAGCCGGTCCGGCTCGAGCTTCGCGAACCGCACCTGGGCGTTGCCGATCCAGTTCGGATACGAGCAGACCTCGATGTGGTGGATGACGGTGTCCTTGTCGGTCAGCAGCTCGAACGGCCCGGAGTAGGAGAGGTAGCTGCTGATCGCCGCCGAGCGCTCCTCGTCGGTGCCGCCGAACACGTCCGGGTCGTGGTACGGCGCCCGGTTCGCCGCCATGATCTCGACGGACATGTAGCCGTCGTGGTTGTAGAAGATGTAGCCGACGGGGTGCTCGCCCACGGGGTCGACGGAGGAACCGTCGCTGCCGACGTTCTTCCACGACTGCAAGCGCCAAGTGCCGACCAGATCCGCCGCGTCCATGAGTCCTCCCGTGCGTTTTGGCGACCCTATCGGCGTAGGATCGGCCCATGGCCGACGAAGTCCGCGATCCGGTCAGGGGCGATGGCTACGCCGCCGCCCACCTGGACGGGATGGGGGAGGGGTACGGCTTCCGCAAGGTCCGCCGCGTCCTCGACGTGACCGCCTTCGGCATCAACGCGATCGTCCTGCCCGCTGGGATCGAGACCGGGTTCCACTACCACGACGTGCAGGAGGAGACGTACTTCGTCCACCGGGGACGGCTCGAGTTCGAGTTCGGCGATGGCCGCAAGCTGGTGCTCGGCCCCGGCGCCTTCGTGCGCGTCGACGCGTCCACGCACCGCAAGGTGCGCAACGTCGGCGACGAGGACGCGGTCTACGTCGTCGTCGGCGGCAAGGACGGCTACGTCGGCCGCGAGGCACACGTGCCCGAGGGCGATAGCCGGATCAGGGGCTGAGCGCCTCCCGCATCCACGCGGCGCTCTGGTCGCCCTGATAGCACCGGGCGCCGTCGCTTCGGACCTCGACGTCGTAGCGCACCATGTAGCGGTCGCGGCCAGGGCGGACGCGGGTCGCCTGCAGCGTCATCTCGAAGTCCTCGCCCGGCGTGATCAGCTTGCGGAACACCGCCCGGTGGATGTGGGTGCCAAAGCCCACCCAGCCGTCGCGGTGGCGCAGCCCGAGCAGGTAGTAGGCGTGCACGAAGCCCGCCGCGCCGGTCAGGTGCACGAGCAGGGCTCCGGCCACGTGCGCGGGATGCAAGGGGTTGACGCGCTGAGACGAGGTCAGCGGCTGCGACGGGTCGCTCCCGAACGCCAGCCGCACGAGGCTGCGATCGGGGTCGACCTCGAGCAGCTCGCGGATGAGGTAATCCGAGGGGTCGTAGAGCATGTCGTCGAGGAGCTCGCGAGGGGGCGTGCAGGGGGTGGCGGGGAGCGCCGTCGCGGGAGAGCCCGGCACGGCGTCGGTAGGGCGCTCGGTCATCCCCGCAGCGCGTCGCACACCGCGACCAGCGCGCGGTCGATCCCGGCGCGGTCGACGTCGAGATGGGTGACCGCGCGCACGCGGGTCGGCCCGAACCGGCTCATCTCGACGCCTTCGGCGGCCAGCCGGTCGACGAGCGCGGCCGCGTCGGCGACGTCGAACAGCACGATGTTCGTCTCCACCTCGTCCGGGGCCACCGCGACCCCGTCGATCGAGGCCAGCCCCTCGGCCAACGCCCGCGCGTTGGCGTGGTCCTCGGCCAGCCGCTCGACGTGGTGGTCGAGCGCATACAGGTCCGCGGCGGCGACGATCCCCGCCTGGCGCAGCGCGCCCCCGAGCATCTGCTTGTAGCGCCAGGCCTCGTCGATCAGCTCGCGCGAGCCGGCCAGGCACGCGCCCACCGGCGCCCCCAACCCCTTGGTGAAGTCCAGCCAGGCGGTATCGAACCCCGAGGCGAACGACGAGGCCTCCTCGCCCGACGCGACCACGGCGTTCATGAGTCGCGCGCCGTCGAGATGGGCGCGCAGCCCGTGCCGCCGGGCGACCTCGAGGACGGCGTCGATCCGCGCGCGCGACCACACCCGCCCGCCACCGAGGTTCGTCGTCTGCTCCACGCACACCAGCCGCGAGCGCGCCGCGTAGCGGTCGCCCGGCGCGTGCAGCGCCCCCTCGAGCTCGTCGGGCGAGTACATCCCGCCGTCGCCGTCGAGCGCCCGGATCATCGCGCCCGAGAACGCGGCCGGCGCGCCCGCCTCGGCCACGATCGGATGCGAGCTGCGGTGCAGGTACATCTCGTCACCGCCCGGCCGGATGTGCAGCCGGATCGAGATCTCGTTGCACAGGGTCCCCGTGGGCAGGAACAGCGCCGCGTCCTGGCCAAGCAGCTCCGCCACCCGCTCCTGCAGCGCGTTGACGGTGGGGTCGAGCCCGCGCTGCTCGTCGCCGACCTCGGCCGCGGCGATCGCGCGCCGCATCCCTTCGGTCGGCCGGGTCTGGGTGTCGGAGTAGAGGTTGACGGTCACAGGCGGGGCACGGTAGCGAGCACGGCCCTGCGCTCGCGCTCGCACGTGCCCCGGACCACGCAGCCGAGGACGTGGTCGTTGACCACGCCGCACGCCTGCATGGCCGCGTAGACCGTGGTGGGGCCGACGAAACGGAACCCGCAGCGCTTGAGCTCCCGGGACAACGCCGTCGACTCCGGCGTGGTGGGGGGCACATCGTCCAGCGTCCGCGGCGCGCGCCGCCGCCCGGCCGGCGCCGCGCTCCACACCAGGCCGGCCAGCGACCCACTGTCGGCGCGCAGCGCGGCAGCGGCCTTGGCGTTGGCGATCGTCGCCTCGATCTTCAACCGGTTGCGGACGATGCCGGCGTCAGCCATGAGCCGCCGGACGTCGCGCGCGCCGAATCGCGCCACCGCATCGATCTCGAACCCCGCGAACGCCTCGCGGAATGCCGGCCGCTTGCGCAGGATGGTCAGCCACGACAGCCCCGACTGGAACCCCTCGAGACACAGCCGCTCGAAGAGCGCGTCGTCGTCGACGACCGGCCGCCCCCACTCCTCGTCGTGGTAGGCGAGGTACTCGTCACCAGAAGCCCACGCGCAGCGCATCTAGCGACTAGCGACTAGCGACCAGCGACTCGACCGGCGACACCTCGACGGGCACGCCATTGAGGATCGCGTTGCCGGACAGCGGCTCCACCTCCGCCGTGCCCGTGAGCAGATTGCAGTTCACGCCCGCATGCTCGCGCGCGACCGACAGCCGCGTCCCCGGCACGTCGTGCCCCCAGCCGTGCGGGATCGAGACGACGCCGGGCATGATCGCGTCGGTCACCTCGACCGGCGCGACGACCTCGCCCGCAGTGGAGCGCACCGTCGCATCCTCGCCGTCGGCCAGCCCGAGCCGGGCCGCGTCGTCGGGATGGATGTGCAGCGTGCACCGGGCCGGCCCGCGCACGAGCATGTCGAGGTTGTGCATCCACGAGTTGTTCGAGCGCAGCTGGCGGCGGCCGATGAGCACCAGGTCGCCGTTGGGGGAGCGCTCGAGCGCCCCGCGCAGCCGCGGCACGTCGGCGACGATCGCGGGCGGCGCGAGCTCCACCATCCCCGACGGCGTCCGCAGCACCTCGGGCAGGCGCGGCTGCAACGGACCGAGGTCGAGGCCGTGGGGCGCGGCCTCCAGGTCGGCCAGGGAAAGCGAACCGGCTTCTTCGCCCTTGCGGGCGCCGAAGCCGCTGCCGTACGGTCCGGCCCGCAGGAGGATGTCGAGGATCCGTTCGGGCCCGACCCGCGGCGCGACGGCCGCCATGGCCTCCTGGGGATCCAACCCGGCGCGCCGCGCGGCCTCGCCGGCCACCATCGCATCGAGCGCGTCGACGTCGACGTTCGGGCCGGCCCCGCCCGCGCTGCCAGCCAGCCGCAGCAGCGTCCGCCACTCGTCCGGTGGCTCGCCCGCCGCCTCGCCGTCGATCATCGGCGGCGAGTAGTTCGCGACGTTGCGGATGGCGAGCTGGTAGAGCGCGAGGTCGTAGTGCGAGCGGGCGAGCGGCGACGGTGCCGGGAGGACGACATCGGCATGGCGCGTCGTCTCGTTGACGTAGATGTCGAGCGAGAGCATGAAGTCCAGACCCTCGAGCGCGCGGTCCAGGCGCGCGCCGTCCGGCGTCGACAGCACCGGGTTGCCGGCCACGGTGATCAGCGCCCGCACCTGCCCCTCGCCCGGCGTCTCGATCTCCTCGGCCAGGCAGGCGACCGGCAGCTCGCCGAGCACCTCCGGCGCCACGCGCACGCGCGAGTGCCAGCGGCCCGTGGTCAAGCCGCGCCCGCGCCCGGCCGGACCCATCGTGTTCGAGGCCCCCGCGGCGGCGCGCGCGAACATCGCTCCGCCCTCGCGGTCGAGGTTGCCGGTCAGCGCGTTGAGCACGTCGACCAGCCACGAGGCCAGCGTGCCGAACTCCTGAGTGCAGGTGCCAATGCGGCCGTAGACGGCGGCGCGCGGCGCGCCCGCCAGCTCGCGCGCGACCCGCTCGATGGTGGAAGCCGGGATCCCGGTCACCTCCGCGACCGGCCCGGGCGCGAAGTCCTGGGCGAGCGCGAGCACGTCCTCGACGCCGTTGAGGTGGTCGACCGGCGTGACCCGCCCCTCGGCGTCGAGCACGTGGACGAGCGCGAACAGGAACAGCGCGTCGGTGCCGGGCTGGATGAAGAGGTGCTCGTCGGATTCCTCGGCGGTGCGCGAGCGCCGCGGGTCGACCACCACGACGCGGCCGCCCCGCCGGCGCAGCGCCTTCAGCCTCCCGCGCATGTCGGGTGCCGTCATCAGCGAGCCGTTGGAGGCGAGGGGGTTGGCCCCGAGGACGAGCAGGTAGTCGGTGTGGTCCACGTCGGGCACCGGTACCGAGAGCCCGCCGCCGAACATGTAGCCGGCGGCCACCTGCTTGGGCATCTGGTCGACGGTGGACGCCGTGTAGACATTCTTCGTCCCCAGCGCCTTGAGCAGCGCGCGCCCGTAGACGAGGTTCGAGAGCGAATGCGCGGAGGGGTTGCCGACGTAGACGGCCACGGCGTCGCGCCCGCCGGCCTCGATCACCGCCCGCAACCGCTCGTCCACCACGGCGAACGCCTCGTCCCACGACGCCTCCCGTCCGTCCACCAGCGGCGCGCGCAGCCGGTCAGGGTCCTCGTGCAACGGCTTGAGCGAGACGCCCTTCGGACACAGGAAGCCGTGCGAGAAGACGTCGTCGGCGTCGCCGCGGATGCGCGCGACCTCCGTGCCGTCGAGGTCGATTGCGAGTCCGCAGGTCGCCTCGCACAGCGGGCAGGTGCGATAGGAGGTCATGAACGGAGCGTAACTCCGGCTCCGCCCATACGCTTGCACGGTCATGCGCAACCTCGCCGCCTTGGCCCTGACCGTCGTGCCGCTGCTTGTGCTCACCGCGCCGGCCGACGCCCGCAAGTCACGCTGCCGCGTGGCGAGCGACGGAGCCGCCCTCGAGCACACCCGGCGCGTCCTCGTCTACCAGCGCGAGGACCAGGTGAACGCCTGCCTTCGTCCCAGCGGCCGGCGCTACAACCTCGGCACCGACGACGGCCTCTACAACGCCGTCACCATCGACGCCATCCGCGGCGTCACGGTGACCTGGACCGAGAGCTACACGCCCGAGTGCAAGGCGGACTGCCCGCCCCACGTGCACGGGTCGACGGCCACGCACACGATCAACCTTCGTACCGGCGCGATCATCTGAGCGCCCCGGCCTATCCTCGAAGCAGAGGATGGCCACACCCACCACGCCCGACCTGGCGCAGCAGCGCCGTCAGCTGCCGGACCAGCCGGGGGTGTACCTGTTCCGCGACGCCGAGGGACGGGTCATCTACGCGGGCAAGGCGAAGTCGATCCGCAAGCGCGTTGCCTCGCACTTCGGCAGCGGACGCAGCGCCGCGTACGCCGGCCACACCGACCTCCCGGGGCAGATCGAGTCGATCGAGACGGTGATCACCGCCACCGAGGCCGAGGCCCTGCTGGCCGAGCAGGAGTTCATCAAGCGCTACCGGCCGCGCTTCAACATCCGCCTGCGGGACGACAAGTCCTACCCCTACATCGCGATCTCGCTCGACGAGCGCTTCCCGCGGGTGTACTTCACGCGCGAGCGCCACCGCCGCGACCGCGCCTACTTCGGCCCGTACAGCAATGCCAAGAAGACGCGGGAGACGCTCGACCTGCTCGGCAAGATCTTCCTGTTCCGCTCCTGCAACGGCGCCGAGCCCGGGCGCCGCTCCGGCTCGCCGTGCCTCGACTACTACATCAAGCGCTGCGAGGCGCCCTGCGTCGGCTACGTCGACGAGGAGCGCTACGGCGAGTCGATCGACGGCGTGGTCGACTTCCTCTCCGGCCGCTACCGCCACATCGAGCGCGACCTCGAGCAGCGGATGCGCACCGCCGCCGACGCCCAGCAGTTCGAGCAGGCGGCACTCGAGCGCAACCGGCTGCACGCGGTCAAGGCCCTGCTGGAGCGTCAGCGGGTGGCGCGCGAGGGCGTCGGGACGCTGGACGCGATCGCGGTCGCCATGGAGGGCGCCGACGCCAACGCGCAGGTCTTCCAGGTCCGCGACGGCGTGCTCTCCGATCGCCACTCGTTCTACCTCGCCAACGAGGCCGGGCGCGAGCTCGACGAGGTCGTCGAGGAGTTCGTCCTCCAGTACTACGCCACCGCGATGGCGATCCCGCCGCAGGTCATCGTCCAGCGCGGCGTGCAGGTCACCGACGCGCTGGCCGAGGCGCTGAGCGCCCGGCGGAGCGCGCGCGTCGAGGTCCGCTCGGCCGAGCGGGGCGACAAGCGGCGCATCGTCGAGCTGGCCCAGCGCAACGCCCGGCTTGCCCTCGACCAGGAGCGCCTGCGCGACGAACGCCGGCGCCAGAGCCGCGTCGAGGCGCTCGACGGCTTGCAGGCGGCGCTCGGCCTGGACACCATCCCGCTGCGGATCGAGGCGTTCGACATCTCCAACCTCGGCGGCACCCATACCGTCGCGTCGATGGTCGTCTTCGAGGGCGGCGCGCCGAAGAAGTCCGACTACCGCCGCTTCCGCATCCGCACGCTGGCCGAGGGCGTGCCCGACGACTACGCCGCGATGGAGGAGGTGCTCTCGCGGCGGCTTGCGAACTACGACCGCCAGGTCGACCTCTCCCCCCACGATCCCGCCTACAACGCGTCCTTCGCCGCCCTGCCCAACGTCATCCTCATCGACGGCGGGCGCGGTCAGCTCTCGGCCGGCCTCAAGGCCCTGCAGGCGTTCCGCGACAACGGGGTGACGATCATCTCGCTGGCCAAGCGGATCGAGGAGGTCTTCATGCCCGGCCGCCGCGCGCCGCTCGTGCTCGCCCACGACACGCCCGAGCTCCAGCTGCTGCAACGGGTCCGCGACGAGGCCCACCGCTTCGCCATCGAGCACCACCGCCAGCGCCGCGGGCGGGCGATGACCGGGTCGATCTTCGACGAGCTGCCCGGCATCGGCCCGGCCCGCAAGCGGGCGCTGCTCAAGTACTTCGGGTCGCCCGACGCCGTCCTGCAGGCCACCCGCGAGGAGCTCGAGGCGGTGCCCGGCGTGCCCGGCAAGGTGGCGCGCGACCTCTACGCCCAGCTTCATCGGACCGGGGGGTAGGCGACAATGAATCCCATGAGCGTTCTCGGGCTTGGCCGCCGCCGCGCCGAGGACGAGCGGGAAGGGACAGCGCGTCTCACCGATCTCGTCCTCATCACCGGCTATTCCGGGGCCGGGAAGTCCTCGGCGATGCAGTTCTTCGAGGACGCAGGCTACTTCTGCGTGGACAACCTGCCCCCGGGCATGATCCGCTCCCTGGCCGAGCTCTTCATGCACGAGGGCTCGAAGGTCGAGCACGCGGCCGTGGTGAGCGACGCCCGCGGCGGCGAGTACTTCGAGTCCCTGCTCGAGGTCGCCGACCAGCTGCGCGCCGCCGGGGTCAACCTGCGGATCCTCTTCCTCGAGGCCGACGAGCAGACGCTGATCGCCCGCTACAAGGAGACGCGGCGGCGCCATCCGCTGGCCAACAGCGGCAGCGTGGTCGAGGGCATCGCCGCCGAGCGCCCGCTGGTCGCGCCCCTGCGCGAGCGCGCCGACTTCGTGCTCGACACGAGCGGCCTGCGCCCCGGCCACCTGCGCCATCGCCTGGCCGAGGAGATGCTGCCGGCCCGCAGTCCGAGCCGGCTGGCCCTGACCTTCAACTCGTTCGGGCACAAGCACGGGCCGCTGCGCGACGCCGACCTCGTCCTCGATGTCCGCTTCCTGCCCAACCCCCATTACGACGCCAGGCTCCGCCCCCTCACCGGGCTCGACCAGCGCATCGTCGCCTACGTCGACCGCGACGGCGAGCTCGAGGCGTTCTACGACCGGCTGTTCCCGCTGCTCGACTACCTCCTGCCCCAGTACGTGCGCGAGGGCAAGGCGCACCTCGTCGTCGGCATCGGGTGCACGGGCGGGCGGCACCGCTCGGTGGTGATCGCCGAGGAGCTCGCCCGCCGGTACCGCGACGGCGACGACTACCTCGTCGAGGTCAACCACCGGGACATCGAGAAGACGCCGGGCGGGCTCGCCGCAAGCGGTTAGATAGCCTCAGCCGCCCTCGCTGAAGACCAGGAAGGGAACCCAGATATGCCAGTACGCGTGGGGATCAACGGCTTCGGTCGCATCGGCCGGAACGTCTTCCGCGCCGCCATGGAGACCGGCGCCGACATCGAGTGGGTCGGCGTCAACGACATCGCCGACGCGGCCACGTTCGCCCACCTCCTCCGCTACGACTCCAATTACGGCCCGTACCCGGGGACGGTCGAGCACGGTGACGACAGCATCACCGTCGATGGCCACCCGATCCGCGTGCTGGCCGTGCGTGACCCCGCCGACCTGCCGTGGGGCGACCTCGGCGCGGAGGTCGTCATCGAGTCGACCGGACTGTTCACGGCTCGCGACGACGCCGCCAAGCACCTCGAGGCCGGCGCGAAGAAGGTCCTGATCTCCGCGCCCGCCAAGGGCGAGGACGTGACCGTGGCCCTCGGTGTCAATTTCGACGTGGCCTACGACCGCGACAAGCACGAGGTCATCTCGAACGCCTCGTGCACGACCAACTGCCTGGCGCCGGTGGCCAAGGTCCTGCACGAGTCGATCGGGATCGAGCACGGGCTGATGACCACGATCCACGCCTACACCGCCGACCAGCGCCTGCAGGACATGCCGCACAAGGACCTCCGGCGCGCCCGCGCCGCCGCAGTCAACCTGATCCCGGCGTCCAGCGGCGCCGCCAAGGCGGTTGGACTCGTGCTGCCCGAGCTGCAGGGCAAGCTGACCGGCTTCGCCGTCCGCGCCCCGGTGATAACCGGCTCGGTCGTCGACTTCACGGCGACGGTGTCGCGCGACACTACGCCCGAGGAGGTCAACGAGGCGTTCAGGGCGGCCGCCCAGGGCCCGCTGAAGGGCATCCTCGAATACACCGAGGACCCGATCGTGTCGAGCGACATCGTCCGCAACCCGCACTCGGCCATCTTCGACAGCCAGCTGACCCTGGTCATGGAGGGGACGATGGTCAAGGTCATCGCCTGGTACGACAACGAGTGGGGCTACTCAAACCGCGTGGCAGACGTCGCTCAGCGCGTGCTGTGAAGACCCTCGACGACCTCGACGTCGAGGGAAAGCGCGTCCTCGTGCGGGTCGACTTCAATGTTCCGCTCGAGGACGGGACGATCACCGACGACAGCCGGATCCGGGCCGCCCTGCCCACGCTCGAGGAGCTGCGCGGGCGGGGGGCGAGCCTCGTCCTGGTCTCGCATCTCGGCCGCCCCAAGGACCGGGAGCCCGAGCTGTCGCTGCGGCCGGCCGCACGGCGCCTGGGAGAGCTGCTCGGCGCCGAGGTCAAGCTGGCGTCGGCGGTCGTCGGTGACGAGGTGCGGGCCGAGGCCGACGCGCTGAAGCCCGGCGACGTGCTCATGCTCGAGAACGTCCGGTACGAGCCCGGCGAGACCAAGAACGACCCCGACCTCGCGCGCGGCCTGGGGGCGCTGGCCGACGCGTACGTCGACGACGCCTTCGGCGCCGCCCACCGCGCCCACGCCTCGACCGAGGGCGTCGCCCACGTGGTCGACCAGGCGGCCGCGGGCCGGCTGCTGCAGCGCGAGGTCGAGACGCTGAACGGCCTCTTCCGTGCCCCGCGGCGGCCGCTGGTGGCCGTTCTCGGGGGCGCGAAGGTGACCGACAAGATCGGCGTCATCGAGGCGTTCCTCGAGAAGGCCGACACCATCCTCATCGGCGGCGCGATGTGCTTTCCGTTCTTCGCGGCGCAGGGCCACGAGG
>Ga0126313_10002196_pt1 | contig 10803 bp, 10 predicted proteins | sample Plot105A_FD_89954 | JGI IMG/M metagenome (GOLD analysis project Ga0126313, IMG submission 89954) | Serpentine soil microbial communities from UC McLaughlin Reserve, CA, USA - Plot105A | ecosystem: Environmental > Terrestrial > Soil > Grasslands | place: USA: UC McLaughlin Reserve, Lake County... | reverse complement strand
GAGGACGCGGCCGCCGGGCCGGACGACGCGGCGCCACTCGGCGAACACATGCGGCCGCCCAGCGAGGTGGTTGACCGCGTCGATGCACGTCACGGCATCGAAGGACGCGTCGGGAAACGGCAGCCGCTGCGTCGCGTCGGTGCGCGTAAATGTCGCTCGCGCCGCGAGCCCTCGCTCCGCCGCCTGCCGTTCGGCCGCCGCGATGCCGTCCTCGTGCACATCGACGCCGACGACGTCGTGGCCGGTGGTCTCCGCGAGGTGGAGCACCGGGCCGCCCGAGCCGCACGCGACGTCGAGGACACGTGCCTGCGCACGCAGCCCCAGCTCGGCGATCAGCTCGTCCCACCGCTCGACGGTGATCCAACTCGTCTGACCGAGATCGGTCCCGTAGGTCTCGAGCCGAACCTGGCGGTAGAGCTCGTCCGCGTGGTGCGCGTAGCTCGAGCCGTAGAGGTCTGCGCTCGCTCCCAAGAGTGGCCCGCCTGCGATCGTAACGCCGCCCGGCTCGTAGAGTTGCCGCGTGACCGGCTTCACGACGCGGCCCGAGCTGCGCGGAACGTTCGGAATGGTCGCGTCCACGCACTGGCTCGCTTCGGCCGCGGGGATGGCGGTCCTCGAGCGCGGTGGCAACGCGTTCGATGCCGCGATTGCCGCCGGCTTGGTCCTCCAGGTCGTCGAGCCGCATCTGAACGGGCCCGGCGGCGACCTGCCGGCGGTCTTCTGGAGCGCCGAGCGCGAGGAGCCGCTGGTGCTGTGTGCGCAGGGGGTCGCGCCCGCTGCGGCCACGATCGACCGCTTCCACGACCTCGGGCATGAGCTCGTGCCGGGGACGGGCGTCCTCGCTGCGTGCGTGCCCGGCGCCTTCGGCGGCTGGCTCCTGCTGCTGCGCGAGTTCGGCACGCTGCGGCTCGAGGACGTGCTCTCGTACGCGATCGGCTACGCGGAGAGCGGCTTCCCGACCGTTCCGGGGATCACGACGACGATCGAGCGTGCCGAGCCCTTGCTCCGGCAGTGGCCGGCATCGGCCGAGCTGTACCTACCGCCTCCGCGGCCGGGCACGCTATTTCGGAACCCGCAGCTCGCCGCGACGTACCGCCGAATCGTCGCAGACTCGCGCGGCGGCTCACGCGAAGGGGAGCTCGAGCGCGCGTACGAGCTCTTCTACAGCGGCTTCGTTGCGGAGGAGATCGACGCCTTTGCCAGGGCAGAGGCCGGCCTCCTAACCGGCGCCGACCTCGCGTCGTGGCACCCGACGCTCGAGCCTCCGCTCACGTTCGACTATGCCGGCCACACCGTCTGCAAGGCCGGCCCTTGGGGACAGGGCCCGGTGTTCCTGCAGCAGCTCGCGCTTCTCGCCGGCTTCGACCTCACGGAGCTCTCGCCCGCAGAGCTCGTCCACGTCGTCACCGAGTGCGCGAAGCTCGCGTTCGCCGACCGCGAGGCGTTCTACGGCGACCCCGCATTCGTCGACGTCCCGCTCGAACGGCTGCTGTCGCGGGAGTACAACGTCGAGCGCCGCGGCCTGGTCGGCGAGGAGGCTTCGCTCGAGCTCCGCCCGGGCGGCGGTCGGCTGCCACGGCTTGTCGACGCTCCGGTGACGATCGGGACCGGTGAGCCGACGCTCGCCGGCGACACCGTCCACCTCGACGTTGCAGATCGGTTCGGGAACCTCGTCTCGGCCACGCCGAGCGGTGGGTGGCTGCACAGCTCGCCCGTGATCCCCGCTCTCGGCTGGCCGCTCGGGACGAGGGCGCAGATGTTCTGGCTCGAGGAGGGGCTCGCGTCGTCGCTCGCGCCGCGCAAGCGGCCGCGGACGACGCTGTCGCCGTCGCTCGCGCTTCGCGACGGCGAGCCGTACCTCGCGTTCGGGTCGCCGGGCGGCGACCAGCAGGACCAGTGGTCGCTGCACGTCTTTCTTCGTCACGTCCACTTCGGGCTCGATCTGCAGGCGGCGATCGACGCACCGGAGTTCCAGACCGACCACTTCCCGAGCTCCTTCTTCCCGCGCAAGGCGCGTCTCGGCTCGCTGACGGTCGAGGAGCGACTCGGCCGCGAGGCGATCGACGACCTGCGCCGCCGTGGCCATCAGGTCACGGTTGCCCGCGACTGGGCGCTCGGGCGGGTCAGCGCGGTCGCGCGGGACGGCGGACAGCTGCGCGCGGCGGCGAACCCTCGCGGGATGCAGGGCTATGCCGTCGGTCGCTGAGCCGCTCCGGCGCACGCTCGCTGCGATCTGCGACACCTTCGTTCCGGGGGCGGGTGAGTCCGCCGAGGACGTGCTCGACCTCGCCGCGCGCACGCCGACGGTAGATCTGCGCGCGTTCCAGGCGCTCCTCGGCTGGTTCGCGGTCTCCGGCTTCGCGCTGCTGCCGCGTGCGCGGCGCGAGCGGATCCTTCGCGGCTGGTGCGACAGCGCGCTCCCCCAGCGCCGCGCGGCGTTCCAGGCCCTGAAGAAGGCGTCGCTGCTCGTCCACTACGCCCGCCACTACGAGCGCCTGGGGTATCCGGGCCCGATCGAGAGCAGACCCTCCAGATGGACCGCCTGCGCGCCACCGCCGCAACTCGACTGCGACGTCTGCGTGGTCGGCTCGGGCGCGGGCGGCGGAGTGGCCGCGGGCGTTCTCGCTCGGGCCGGGCTCGAGGTGGTCGTGCTGGAAGAGGGGCCTGAGCTGCCGGAAGAGTGCTATCCCGGAGCCGAGCTCGAAGCGTATCGAACTCTGTACTGGGGATCGGCGGGCGCGACCACCGCGGACGGTTCGATCGGCCTGCTGGCAGGGTCCTGCGTGGGAGGCACGACGGTCATCAACTATTCGACGTCTTTCCGGACGCCCGACGCGATCCGCGACGAGTGGGGCGGTCCGTTCCCGAGAGACGAGTTCACGCGCAGCCTCGACTCCGTCTGCGAGCGGCTCGAGGTCAACACCGACCACAACCGGCCGTCGAGCCGCGACGAGGTCATGGCGCGCGGTCTGCGCGCGCTCGGCTGGCACGTCGGGGACATGCCGCGGAACGTCATGGGGTGCGATCAAGGACGAGTCTGTGGCTACTGCGGCTTCGGCTGCCGGATCGGGGCGAAGTGCTCGACGCAGCGGACGTGGCTGGCGGATGCGCGCGCGGCCGGCGCGGTCGTCTACTCGCGAACGCGCGCGCACCGCGTGCGCGCGGGGCGAGGCGCGCCGCGCGTCGAAGCGGATCGAACGACGGTACGCACACGCGCGGTGGTCGTCGCCGGCGGGGCGATCCAAACGCCGGCGCTCCTGCTCAGGTCGGGGCTGCGGAACGTCAACCTCGGCCGCCATCTGCACCTGCACCCGACTACCGCGGTGGCCGGGATCTTCGAGGAGGAGCTGCGCCCGTGGGAGGGCACGCTGCAGGCGCTCTACTCGGACGAGCACGCCGACCTCGACGAGGGGTACGGGCTCAAGTACGAGACGGCGCCGGTCCACCCGGGGGCGCTGACGGCGTTCATGCCCTGGCGCGATGCGGCGCAGAGCGCGGAGCTGATCGCGCAGCTTCCGCACGTGAGCGGGATCGGGCTGCTGCTCCGCGACCGCAGCCAGGGGATCGTCCAGATCGACCGCAACGGCAGCCCGCGCGTTCGTTATGCGCTGACGCCGTACGACGCGCACCACGTGCACACAGGCGTCGACGGGGCGGCGCGGATCCTCGAAGCGGCAGGCGCCAGCCGGATCGTCAGCGCGCACGCGCGCGGGATCTCCTACGAGCCTGTGCGCGAGGGCCGGGAGCGGTTCGTCACCGAGTGCGCCGCCGCCGGCTACGGGCCTGGGTGCTGCGTCTTCTTCGCGTTCCACCTGATGGGCTCGGCGCGCGTCGGCGCGTCGCCGCGCGATTCCGTCTGCAACTGGGACGGCGAGACATGGGAGGCGCCCGGCGTCTATGTCATGGACGCGTCGACGTTCCCGAGCGCCTCCGGCGTCAACCCGATGGTGACCGTGGAGGCGATCGCTCAGCGCGCGGCGTCGCGCCTGGCGGCCCGCCTCAGGTGAATGGCATACTCACCACATAGTCGCTTCGTGACCTGATCGTGCGGCCCGCGCGGCCGCAGGTGCGCCGTCTGGTGGGGACGGTGCTGCTCGGGCGAGCGAAAAGCGCCGCCCGGCAACGACGCAGGTTGCGTTCGTATTGGGAAAATACGGGCGTGACCGAGGACGCCGCCCGGTGCGGCTTTGCAGCCGGCCGAGCGGTGCCATACCCGCCGGACCGTGCACCAAAATCCGACGCTCGGAAGGCCGCCTGATGGACCCGCTCTACGACCCGCACGAAGTGGAGGAGCGCTGGCAGCGCGTCTGGGAAGAGGAAGGCCTTTACGAAGCCGATCCCGATGCCGGCGGCGAGACGTTCGTTGTCATGCACCCGCCGCCGAACATCTCCGGCTCGCTCTCGATCGGGCACTGTCTGCAGCTGTCGCTCGAGGACGCGCTCGTCCGCCATCACCGGATGCGCGGCTTCAACACGCTCTTCCAGCCCGGTTACGACCACGGCGGGATCTCGACGTGGGCGGCGATCGGCCGCGAGCTCGCGAAGGAAGGCACGACGCAGCGGGACCTCGGACGCGAAGGGTTCGACAGGTATGCCCAGGAGTGGCTCGAGCAGTACGGCGGGAAGATCATGAGCCAGTTCCGGCTGCTCGGCGCGTCGCTCGACTACCGGCGCGAACGCTTCACGATGGATCGCGGTTATTACCAGGCGGTGATCCGCTGGTTCGTCCACCTGTACGAACGCGGCTGGATCTACCGGGACAACCGGATGGCCAACTGGTGCCCGCGCGACCGCACCGCACTCTCGGATCTCGAGGTCGAGCACGAGGACATCGACGACACGCTCTCGTACGTTCGGTACCCGCTCGCGAACGGCTCCGGCTCAGTGACGATCGCGACCGTACGCCCGGCGACGATCCTCGCGGACGTCGCCGTCGCGGTTCATCCGGACGACGAGCGCCACCGCGACCTCGTCGGCCAGGAGGCGGTCGTCCCGTTCGTCGAGCGGCGCGTGCCGATCATCGCCGACGAGCGCGTCGAGCCGGAGTTCGGCACCGGCGCGCTCAAGGTCACCCCCGGCCACGACCCGGTCGACTTCGAGATCGGGCGCGAGCACGGGCTCGACGAGTTGTCGGTGATCGGGCCTGACGGCCGGATGAGTGACGCTGCCGGCCACCTCGCGGGCCTGCCGCAGGAGGAGGCAGGTGAGCGCGTTCTCGACTGGGCGCGGGAGCGCGGGCTGCTGGAGAAGCAGGAGCCGTACCGGCACGCGGTCGGACGTTGCCACCGCTGCAAGACTCGCGTCGAACCGCTCGTCCTCCTCCAGTGGTGGGTTGCGATGGACGACCTCGCAGCGCCGGCGATCGCCGCCGTACGCGAGGGCCGAGTCCGCTTCACGCCGGAGCGATTCGCCCGCGTCTGCCTCGACTGGCTCGAGAACATCCGGCCGTGGTGCATCTCGCGGCAGATCTGGTGGGGGCACCGGATTCCTGTCTGGTACTGCAACGAGGGCCACGTCACCGTCGCCGAGGACGAGCCTGTCGGCTGTGCCGAATGCGGCTCGAAGGCGCTGCGCCAGGACGAGGACGTGCTCGATACGTGGTTCTCGTCGGCGCTGTACCCGTTCGCGACGCTCGGGTGGCCCGACGAGACGTCCGAGCTCGTCCGCTACTACCCCGGCGATGTGCTCACGACGGCGCGCGACATCATCTTCCTCTGGGTCGCGCGGATGATGTTCGCGGGGCTCGAGCTCATGGGGGAGGACCCCTTCCACGACGCGGTCATCCACTCGTACCTGCTCAGCCCGGACGGGCGCCGGATGGGTCGCACGCTCGGAACCGTGGTCGACCCGGAGGAGGCGCTCGAGCCGTACGGCGCCGACGCGACGCGTTACGGCCTCCTCAAGGTCACGTCGAGCCAGGATCCCCGTTTCTCGTTCGGCTCGATCGAGGAGGGGCGCAAGCTCGCGATCAAGCTCTGGAACGTGTCGCGCCTGATCCTGCAGCACGCGAGCGACGCGGCTCCCGAGGAGCGGCCGCGCGCGCTCGAGGAGCGGTGGATCCTCGCTCGCCTCGACGCCGGGCGCGCGGAGCTCGACGACTGCGTCGCGCGGTTCGACTTCGCCGCCGCGGTGAAGCTGCTGTACCGGCTGACTTTCGACGACTTCTGCGACTGGTACGCCGAGGCGATCAAGCCGCGGCTCGCGGAAGCAGAGACGCGCGCGACCGCGCTGGCAGCACTCGAGAAGCTGCTGAAGCTGCTGCACCCAGTGATGCCGCACGTGACCGAGGAGATCTGGTCGAATCTCCCTGGGCGAGAGATGAGGCTGATCGTCGCGCCGTGGCCGGAGCCCGAGCCCGCGTATGCGGACGCCGCGGACGCACTCGAGCAGGCGCGGCTCGCCGCGCGAATCTACCGCCGCAGCGGCGTGCGGATTCCGCTGAGCGGCGACAGCGCGCGGATCTTCCAGGCGGTCGTTCGTCCGACCGCGGATGGCCACGGCGACCTCGGTGCGGAGATCGAGCGCCTGCGCAAGGAGGTCGAGCGCGCGGAGCGGATGCTCGCGAACGAGCGCTTCCGCGAGCGCGCGCCGGCCGACGTCGTCGAGGCGGAGGAGACGAAGTTGGCGCAATACCGAGCCGAGCTCGATGCGCTCGGCGGTTGAGTACGTCGAATCGCTGACGCCCTGGCCGGCCGAGTTCGGGCTCGAGCGGATGCGACAGCTGCTCGCGGAGCTGGGCGATCCGCAGCGGCGCTACCCGTCGATCCACGTCGTCGGCACGAACGGAAAGGGCACGACGACGCGCACGATCGAGGAGACGCTGAGCCGCGAGGGAGTGGCCGCCGGTGGGTACTACTCGCCGCATGTAACCGGTTGGGCAGAACGGATCCGCGTCCGCGGGCACGAGGCGGACTTCGAGCGCGCAATCGAGCGGGTGCGCCCGGCTGCGGAGACGCTCGGCGCAACGCAGTTCGAAGTCCTCACCGCCGCCGCCTTCGCCGAATTCGCCGCGACCGGCGTGGAGGTGGCCGCGGTGGAGGCGGGGCTGGGCGGGCGCTATGACGCAACGAACGTGATCGACGCGCCGATCGTCGTGCTGACGAACGTGGCGCTCGAGCACACGGACGTGCTCGGCGACACGCGTGGGGCGATCGCGGGTGAGAAGCTCGCCGTCGTGCGGCGCGGAGCCACAGTCGTGCTGGGTGAGCCGGAGTGGGAAGGCCTTGGGCGCCGCGTCGGCGCAGGCGACGTCGTCGTCGAGAGCGGCGGCAATCGCGAGCTTGCGCGGTCCGCTGTCCGGACGTTCCTCGGCAGGGACGTGGAGCCGGTGGACGTGCAGCTGCCCGGCCGGCTCGAGTGGCACGGCGACGACGAGCTGTGGGACGGAGCCCACACGCCGGAAGCAGTCCGCTTCCTCGAGCCTCACCTGCCGCGGCTCGGCGCGATCGTCGCGTCGATCCTGTCCGACAAGGACGTCGACCGGATCCTCGCGCTGCTCGCGCGGCACGCGGACGCCTTCGTCGCCACGCGGTCGAGCAACGCTCGAGCACTGCCCGAGGCGGAGCTGGCCGAACGGGCGCGAGGGCATTTCCGGCAGGTCGAGGAGGTCGCGCAGCCGGAGCGCGCGGTCGCGCGTGCGCGCGAGCTCGGGACGCCGGTGCTCGTGACGGGGTCGCTCTACCTGCTCGCAGACCTCGCTGCCGTCCGGGCTGCGCACGTAGCATGAGCACTCGGTTCCGTCAGGGTTTGAGCGTCCTGCTGTTCGCAGTGTTCGTCGTCGGTGCGTTCGTCGCGATCTCGTTCCTCGTTGGGTACATGATCGGAAAGCTTCTCCTGTGACAGCGCTGGTTCTCGGTGCCTCGTGGTTCGAGTCGCAGACGTGGCACGTCATCCGGAACCTGCTGATCTTCTTCGGCGTCGTCTTCTGGCTCGCCTTCGCGTACTGGGTCTACAAGGACGCGCGTCGGCGGATCGAGGATCCGTGGCTGGTCGGGATGGCGACGCTGCTCGGGCTCGTGCCGCCCTTCCTCGGCGCGCTGATCTACATGTTGTTCCGCCCGCCCGAGTACCTCGAGGACGTGCGTGAGCGGGAGCTCGAGATCAAGGAGATGGAGGAGCGGCTCTCTCGATACGAGACCCGCTGCCCCGTCTGCCGCGCAGCGGTCGACGCCGCGTATCTCGTCTGCCCGGTCTGCACGACGAAGCTGAAGCAGGCGTGCAAGACGTGCCATGCGCCGCTCGAGCCGCTGTGGCAGGTGTGCCCCTACTGCGAGACGCCGATCGAGACGGCGATCACGCTCGGCGACGACGGCCCGCTCGCGCCGCCGCCTTCGCCCCGCGGCCGTTCGGACAAGTAACGCTGTGTAACTTGTCCCGTCCGTGGCGGCCGAGCGCACACTCGTCCTGATCAAGCCCGACGCGGTCCGGCGAGCGCTGGCGGGCGAGATTCTCGCGCGGTTCGAGCGCCGCGGGCTCCAGATCCGCGAGGCGAAGCTGCTCGCGGTCGATCGAGCGCTCGCGGAAGAGCACTACGCCGAGCATCGCGAGAAGCCGTTCTTCGGCGAGCTCGTCGACTTCATCACGTCGGCGCCGACGCTGGCGCTGGTCCTCGAAGGCGAAGGGGCGATCGCGACCGTACGCACGACGATGGGCGCGACGAATCCCGCCAACGCGGCGCCGGGTTCGATCCGCGGCGATCTGGCGCTGTCGATGCCGGACAACCTCGTGCACGGGTCCGACTCGCCCGAGTCCGCCGACCGCGAGATCGCGCTCTGGTTCGGCGGTGTCTGAGCGGAACGTGGAGGTCTGGACACGCGCGAACGCCGACTACACCGACGCGCGTGCCGAAGCGGCCTGGCTCGAGGACGAGATCAGCTGGGGCATCTGGCACGTCCCGGAGGCGGGGCTGCAGGCGCTTCCCGACGTCGACGGAAAGGACGTCGTCGAGCTGGGTTGCGGCACCGCCTACTTCGGCGCGTGGCTGAAGCGACGCGGCGCCCGCCGCGTCGTCGGCGTCGACCCGACGCCCGCACAGCTCGAGACGGCGCGCCGCTGCAGCAGCAAGCTCGGAATCGACGTCGAACTCGTCGAGGCATTCGCCGAGGACGTGCCGCTACCGGACGCGGCCTTCGACGTCGCCGTCTCGGAGTACGGCGCGTAGATCTGGGCCGACCCCCACCGGTGGATCCCGGAAGCCGCACGCCTGCTCCGTCCCGGCGGCGAGCTCGTGTTCCTGCGCAACTCGACGCTCCTCATCCTCTGCTCGCCCGACGACGGCCGTGCCGAAGAGCGCCTCCTTCGCCCACAGTTCGGCATGTACCGATTCGAGTGGTCGGCCGACGTGGACGAGGGGGTCGAGTATCACCTCGGCCACGGCGACTGGATCCGCGTGCTGCGCGACCACGACTTCGAGATCGTCGACCTGATCGAAGTTCAGGCGCCGGAGGATGCCGAGACGCACGCGCGCTACGACTTCGTGACGGCCGAGTGGGCGCGTAAATGGCCCTCGGAGGAGATCTGGCGCGCGCGAAAGCGCACGTGACGAATCCGCGCGTTGCACGTTCGGCACGGACCCGTCTCCCCCGCGTGACAGTTTCGCCGCTAGGGTCAAAACCGGGGGCAGGGCGCGAAAGCGCCCCGGGGGCAAGATGAATCCAGCGGTTCCGGCCGCGTGAGCGCCTCGCCCGCGCCGCCGCTGCTGCTCGCCTCGACCTCACCGCGCCGGCGTGAGATCCTGGAGCAGCTCGGGATCCCGTTCGACGTCGTCGCTCCGCAGTACGACGAGACGGAGGACGACCCGGTTGCGCACGCGCTCGGCAAGGCGCGCTCGGTCCTCGACAGCGCGGACGGACGCCCCGTGCTCGGCTGCGACACCGAGGTGATCTGCGGCGGCCGTGTCTTCGGGAAGCCTCCGCACGCGGAGGATTCCGAAGCGATGCTCGAAAGCCTGGCCGGGAAGACGCACGACGTCGTCTCCGGGCTCGCGCTGATCACACCCGCGTGGGAGGACGTGTGCCGCGACGTCACGCGCGTCACCTTTCGCGAGCTGACGCCGCGCGACATCGCGTGGTACGTCGGCAGCGGCGAGTGGGAGGGCCGCGCCGGCGGGTACGCGATCCAGGGCCTCGGTGCCGCGCTCGTCGAACGGATCGACGGTGACTACCTGAACGTGGTCGGCCTGCCCGGCGCGCTGCTCGTGCGGCTGCTCGCGACGCGCTTCGCCGGCACCTACGGGTTCGGTTGAGCGCTCACGCCGTCCGGCAGACCAGCACGTCCTCGAAGAACTCACCCGCGCGCCGGCCGGTGCGACGGTTCACGTGGCGCGTGATTCGCTCGTCCAGCACGAGACCAGCGCCGGCGAGGATCCGCGGGTACAGGTCCTGCGAGTCGTTGACGACGATCAGGACGGCGCTCCTCGGCGCCAACCGGCGCGAGACGTTCCGGAATGCCTGTGTCATCGATTTGACATAACCGGCGAGCGCGCCGGCGCTGCGCCCGGCCGCTGCCGGACCGATCTCGTCCGTCCGCCGGTCCTTCAGCTGCAGCAGCTCGTACGCATAGCGATGCTGCTCGTGGTAGTCGATCAGCCCCGGGTACGGCGGGGACGTGATCACGCCGGTCGGCTGCACCGCCAACCGCACGCGTCGTGCGTCGCCATGCACGACAAGCACCTCGCGCTTCGTACGCACCGCGGCGTACTCGCGTAGCCGGGCGATGGTATCCGCCGTATAGCGCGCGAGGAACTTCGTCGCCTCCTCGACCGGGCGGCATTCGCGCTTGTGCTTGCGGCACAGATACGGGGCG
>Ga0126313_10002194_pt1 | contig 10807 bp, 10 predicted proteins | sample Plot105A_FD_89954 | JGI IMG/M metagenome (GOLD analysis project Ga0126313, IMG submission 89954) | Serpentine soil microbial communities from UC McLaughlin Reserve, CA, USA - Plot105A | ecosystem: Environmental > Terrestrial > Soil > Grasslands | place: USA: UC McLaughlin Reserve, Lake County... | reverse complement strand
TCTCGGTGTCCAGGCGCATGCCGGCGCAGATCTTGGCCACGCCGACGGGATGGACGATGAACTCCTCGCCGGACATGCGGCGCTGGTCGGCGTGGTGCTCGCAGGAGAAGACGAACGCCGCCTCGACCTGCTTGCGGTCGATCTGGACCGCCGACGCGTCGGCGTGCTCCTCGATGATCGCGAAGACGTCCGACAGCAGGCTGCGCTCGGTGTCGGTGAGGTCCGCGCGCTCGACCGCCGGATGGCGCTCGGCGCTCAGGGCGTCGACCGGCGCACGGCGCGCGCCCGCGACCCGCTGCCGGGCCGGAGCCCTCACGCCGCCTTTGCTGTCACCTCGCTCAGAAATCTCTGGCCGTCCTCGTAGCGCTGCTGGTATGCCCGGAACGCCGCCGATCGCTCGAGCGCCGTGCGCTCTGCGGGCAGGACGGTCAGGGCCCTCCTCTCCGGGTCGAGGCTGACGAGCTGGAGCTCCGCGAGGACCTTGAGGACGCGACCGGCCAGTCGCGCCGGCCGTGGCGTCTTCCCGTCGCCGCGAAGCAGCAGCTCGAGCTCCTCGCCCGCCGCTCGGCCCGCGGCCCGCAGGGCCCGGTACGTCGCGGTGAGCGAAGCACGAAGTGCGTACTCACGCTCATGGATCTGCTCAGCGAAGCGTAGCTCAGGTTGCCCCCACGCCAGATGGGTCATGCGGCCATGCGCGCGCAGCGGACCGGCGGGCGGGTCGAGCATGACGACGTGGACGTCGGCGGCTGCGAGCGACGGGTCGCGCGCGAGCGCCTCGTGCGAGCACAGGTCGAAGCCGCCGAGGATCGGCTGCAGGTGGCGCAGGCGCAGCGTCGCGTCGGCCGCGACGACGAGCACGGGCGCACCGGAGTGCACGAGCGCGGCGATCGTGCCGGCGATCCCGCTGCCGCGGCGGTCGCGCACCGGCGCGCGCAGGTCGCGCGGCGGCGCGGCGATCTCGGGCGCCGGGCGGGCGACCTCGGCGAACGCCGCCGCGAGGTAGTCCCCCGGCTCGCCGACGAGCCGGATCGGCGCCGGCTGCGCGGGCCGTGCGTCCTTGAGCACCAGGCGCGGCTCGACGCTGCCGTTGTACTCGTTGAGCTCGAGCGAGAACGTCGCGTCGAGCGGGCTCTCGCAGTCGATCTTCGTCGTCCCGAAGGCGACGGCGCGGGCGCGCGCGCCTCCCGCGGCGACCGTGAAGCGCACGTGCCTGCCGTCCTCGCCCATGGGCTTGGGGTCGCTGCAGCGCGCGGCGGGCAGCAGCAGCGACACGCCGGGGTTGCCGATCCCGAACGGCGCGAGGCGCTCCAGCTCGTCGGCCAGGCCGAGGCCGAGCTCGTCGCCGGCGACGACGGCGTCGACGCGCCGCTTGGGGACGAGGTCGCCGGGCGTCAGCGTCGCGGCGGCGTGCGCCTCGAAGGCGGCGCGGAAGGCGTCGATCTGCGTCGCCTGCACCTCGCAGCCGGCGGCGGCACGGTGGCCGCCGTGGCGGACGAGGTGCGCGGCGGCCGCGTCGAAGCCGGCGAGCAGGTCGAAGCCGGGGATCGAACGGCCCGAGCCCGTCCCGCGGTCGCCGTCCAGCGCCACGAGCACCGTCGGGCGATGGTGGCGCTCGGCGATCCGCGAGGCGACGATGCCGATGACGCCCTTGTGCCAGCCCTCGCCCGCCAGCACGTAGGCCGGGGGTGTGCCCCCCTCGCTTCGCTCGCGCTGCGCGAGCATCGCCTCGGCCTCGAAGAGGATCCGCGTCTCGGTGTGGCGGCGCTCGGCGTTGAGGCGGTCCAGCTCGTCGGCGATCTGCGCGGCGCGGATCTCGTCGGCCGTGAGCAGCAGCTCGAGCCCGGCATCGGCGCGCTGCAGCCGCCCGGCGGCGTTGATCCGCGGCGCGAGCCGAAAGCCCACCGCGCGCGCGTCGATCCGCGCCGGGTCGGCGCGCGACACGCGCATGAGCGCTCTCAGGCCGGGCCGCTTCGTGGTCGCGAGCGCCCGCAGGCCGGCGCGCACGAGGCGCCGGTTCTCGCCGCGCAGCGGCACGCAGTCGGCGATCGTCGCGAGCGCGACGAGGTCGAGGTCGCGGTCGGCTTCGGCGGGATCGCGGCCGGCGGCTTCGAGCAGCGCGCCCGCGAGCTTGTAGGCGACGCCGGCCGCACAGAGGTCGGTGCACGGGTAGCCGCAGACGGCGGGATGCACGATCGGCGCGTCGGGCAGCCGGCCATCGGCGCGCGGGCTGTGGTGATCGGTGACGAGCACGTCGATCCCGGCCGCGCGCGCGGCGGCGACCTCGTCGACGGCGGTGATGGCGCAGTCGGCGGTGATCAGCAGGCGCGTGCCGCGGGCGGCGAGGCGCTGCACCGTCGCGGCCGACAGGCCGTAGCCGTCCTCGGCGCGGCTGGGCAGAAACCAGTCGACGTCGGCGTCGAGCGTGTGCAGCACGCCGACGAGGATCGCCGTCGAGGCGACGCCGTCGACGTCGTAGTCGCCGTGGATCGTGATCCTCTCTCGCGCGCGGACGTGATCGAGCACGAGCGCCGTCGCGGCGTCGATGCCCGCGAAGGCCGACGCCTCGTGCCGCTCGCCGGCCGCGAGCCAGGCGCGCGCGGCGTCCGCGGCGCCGAGCCCGCGGCGCACGAGCACCTGGGCGAGGGGGTTGCTGACGCCGAGCTCGCGCTCCAGCGCGAGGACGGCATCCATGTCGCACGAGGCGATCTGCAACTGGGCGGGCTCGGGAGGCACGCACAGACGGTACGTGCGCGCCCAGATGGAACCGCCGCGGCGCTACTTCAGGGCGGCGACGAACCCGCCGATCAGCGCGAGCGACAGCACGGCGGGGACCGCGTAGCCGACGGCGCCGAGACCGTAGAGCACCCAGGTGAGCGCCAGCGGCGCGAACACGATGCCGGCGGCGGACAGCCAGCCGCCGCGCTCGGCGACCACGCCGATGCCCAGGCCGAGCAGGGCGACGAGGGCGGCGCAGAACACGATCATCCCGATGACGAAGAGGCCGAAGCCCATCGCCAGCACGGGGCTGTCGGTGGCGCCGAGGACGCCGAACCGCGAGAGGAACATGAGGCCGCCGAGCAGCGACGCCGCGGCGCCGAGGGCGCCGGCGATCGTCAACCGTCGTGTTGTCCAGCCGGCCTGCTGCATCAAACCCTTCTTCGCAGGGGCTTCCCGCGACGGATGCGCTTCACGCGGACGCGGCGCGCCGCACGCCGGCTGCGGGGCCGGCGACGGCGGCGGCGCCGCGGGCCCGCGACCGCCGATGACGACGATGCGCTGCGAGCCGGCTCCGTCTGGCGACATGCACCGGGATACGAGCACGGCGGCCCGATCCCTGCCGGAGGTCATGTCGCGGCAGGTGCGGATATCGCACGGGGCGCGTCAGGACGCGCGCTCGCCGGCCACCTCAGGTCGCCGGCAGCTCCTCGGCTGCCGCGTTCTCCTTGCTGGCGCCGAGCCAGTAGAAGAAGCCGTAGCCGAGCATCGCGCCGGGGACGGCCTCGAGCGTCGTGACGAGGTCGGTCGCATCCTGGCCGGGCACGTTGAAGCCGTGGATCGCGAGGCCGAACAGGACCGCGCCCAGGATGCAGCCGAGGAACGCGCCGATGATCCCGCCCCAGCAGCGGTCCGGCAGGAAGATCGTGAAGTGCCAGAGGGCAAGGCCCATCATGGTCCAGGCGAGCGCACCCATCAGCGCGGCCTCCCGTGCTTGCCGCGACGCTTCGCCGCGGCGGACGAGCGCTTGGGCTTCGGCGCCGTGCCGCCATCCGACCGCGCCGGCATGACCGTGTCCTCGGGGAGCGCGTCGGCGCCGTCGTCGACCGCAGGCGCATCCGGCTTCGGCGCAGGCGCGGGCTTGGGCTTCGCCGGCCTCGCCTTCGGCGCCGCGCGATCGGCGACCGCGGTGCGGCGCGGCGGCGCCGGGTCGACGTGCAGGTCGCGCACCATGTCGTCGAACTCCTCGCGCGAGACGTTCTCGGGATCGTCGGGCGCCGTCAGGCGCTGGCCGCGCTTGAGCCGGCGGCCCTTGTCGAGCTCGACCTGCTCGCTCGCCGTCCCGGTGGCGTACGCCGGCACGAGGCCGCCGTGCTCGGCGGCGATGCTCGCGCGGCGGCGGCGGTACACGGGCTCGCGCTCCTTCCACGCCGTCAGCACCGGGCCGGCGATGAAGACCGAGGAGTACGTGCCGGAGATCGTGCCGACGAGCAGCGCGAACGCGAATGCCTGCAGCGTCTCACCGCCGAACAGCAGCAGCGCGAGCACGGGCAGCCCGGAGCAGAAGCTCGTCGCGAGCGACCGGATGATGACCTCGGACATCGAGCGGTTGACGATCTGCGAGAACGCGGCCCGTGGCATGCGCGGCACGTTCTCGCGGATGCGGTCGAACACGATGATCGTGTCGTACAACGAGAAGCCCAGGATCGTCAGCAACGCCGCGACCGTCGCCGTTGACACCTCCTGGCCGACGAGCGCGTAGATGCCCGCTGTGATGAGGATGTCGTGCATCACGGCGATGAGCACGGGAAGGGCGTACTTCGGCTCGAATCGCAGCGCCATGTACGCCGAGATCACGATCAGCGACGCGATGATCGCGATGATCGCCGAGTTCGCGACGGTCGCCCCGAACGTCGGCCCGATCGAGGTCGAGCTCGGCACGTCGGCGAGGTCGTACTGGCGCTCGAGCGCCGCGCGGACGCTGTCGACCTCGGTGGGCTTGAGGTTGTCCGTCGAGATCTGGAACAGGCTGGCGCCCTTGGACCCCTTGTCGGGCGTCACGCGCTGGATCTCGGCATTGCCGAGGCCCTCGCGGGTGAGCACGGCGCGGATGGCGTTCTCGTCGACGTTCTGCTTCAGCGCGACGTTGATGCGCGTGCCGGACTCGAAGTCGATGCCGAAGTTGATGCCCTTGGATCCGAGCGCCAGCGCGCAGACGAGCAGGATGACGCCGGAGGCGCTGAAGAACCACTTCGAGTAGCCCATGTAGTCCAGGCGCAGCTTGTCGCCCTTGGGCTTGCCGGCGCCGAGCGCGGACGGGCTGTTGATGAGCTTGGACTTGCTCATCGTGCCGAGGATCGCCTGCGTCGCGAGAACGGCGGTGAACAGCGAGACGATGACGCCGAGGCCGAGGGTGAGCGCGAATCCCTTCACCCCGGCCGTGGCGAGCACGAACAGGATGAACGCGACCATGATCGTCACGACGTTCGCGTCGATGATCGCCGTCAGGCCCTTCTTGTATCCCGTGGCGATGCCCGCCATCACCGATCTGCCGCCGCGGATCTCCTCCTTGACGCGCTCGAAGATCACGATGTTCGCGTCGGCGGCCACCCCCAGCGTCAGGATCAGGCCGGCGATGCCCGGCAGCGTCAGCACGACGGGGATGAGCTTGATCAGCGCGAAGAAGTAGACGCCGTAGATGACGAGCGCGGCGACCGCGATGACGCCCAGGACGCGGTAGAAGACGAGCAGGAAGAGCGCGACGATGGCGAAGCCGGCGATGCCCGCGACGAGGCCCTGGTCGAGCGCCTGCCTGCCGAGCGTCGCGGAGACCTGCGAGCTGGAGATCACCTCGAGCTGGATCGGCAGCGCGCCGGTCTTCAGCACGTTGGCGAGCTCCTGGGCGGACTTGATCGTGAAGCCGCCCTCGATCTGCGAGCCGTTGCGGGCGTCGATCCCCTCGGGGTTCTCCTGGAAGTTGATGAACGGCGTCGAGACGAGCTCGTTGTCGAGCACGATCGCGAAGTGCTGGGCCACGTCCTGGGCGGTGGTGGTGCCGGGCAGGACCCCGAGGCTCTCCGCGCCGCGCTCGGCGATCCGCTTCGTCACCTGCTCCCACGTCTTGCGGCCCTTGTCGGTGAACTGGAACGTGACGATCGGCTCACCCGAGCCGCCCGGGCCGTTGTTGAAGTTCTGCTCGGGATCCTTGAGCTCCTTGCCCTCCAGGGCGACGTCGTCCTTCAGCACGAACCACTTGTCTTCCTTCGGGCCGCCGTTGCGGTTCTCGGCGCGCACGATCACGGTGTCGGGCTTGACCTCGATGACCTCGGCCTTGTCGCGCTGCGCGGCCGGCACGTTCTGCAGGGCCTCGGCGCGCGACTCCTCGCCGAAGCGCTGCTCCTGGCCGGTGCCGGAGCCGAAGACCTTCTTGCCCACGACCGCGTAGTAGAGGCTTCCGTCGCGGGAGTTGTTCGGCTCCGCCTTGGCCGGGCGCAGCTTGGCCCGCTGCAGCGCGTCGTAGAGCGTGAGCGCCGCGGTGCTCGTAGAATCGCCGCCGCCGGGACCGCCGGTGACCGCGGTGTTGGTCGGGTCGGTCTTGCCATCGGGACCGATGACGTTGACCTCCCAGTCATAGAAGGCGAGCTGCGCGACGGTGCCGACCTGGTCGATCGCCTCCTGCAGGTTGGAGACGTCGGGCAGCGCGACGTTGATCTGGTTGTCGCCGGACTGCTGGATCTCGGGCTCGGCGACGCCGAGGTTGTCGACGCGCTCGCGCATGACGTCGATCGCGCGCTGGATCGCGTCAGGCGTCGGCGGCGGCTGGCCGGCGCGCGGCTTGACCTGGTAGACGAGCTCGACGCCGCCCTGCAGGTCGAGACCGAGCCTGGTCTCCTTCGTCGAGATGACGACCGCCGAGGCGATCAGCAGCCCGGCGACGAGCAGCAGGACGAAGAGGTTGCGCTGACGATCGCTCACAGGGACTTCTTCGGCAGATTACTTGGCGGGCGTGAGCACGAGAAGCAATCCGCCGTCGTCGTCGTAGGCCGGAAAGAGGTCCGCCGTCGCGGTTGCGGGCAGGTCACCCTCGGCGTTGACCTGGACGGGCTTGCCGAGCGCGCGCACGCCCCACTCCAGGACCGTGCCGACGTGATCGGAGCCGTCGTCGAACCTCAGGCCCAGGACGTCGTTGGCCTTGCGGCCGATGACGCGCTCGTCGTCGAGGCCCGTCAGCTCGAACGAGCCGCGACCGCAGCCGATCACGCGACCCTCCTGGTCGCAGACGAAGAAGGCGGCGTTCGGGGCGGGGTAGTAGTCGTCGAGCAGCTCGAAGAGGAAGCCGAATCCGCACTTCGAGCAGCCCTTCGCCTGGCGCGAGAAGCCGGCGGTGCGATCGGACTCCGAGCTGCGCGTTCCGCAGCTGGGACAGATGAACAGATGAGCCATGGCGCCGGTAAGCCTAGACAAGCGCCTATAAACGCCATGTGAAGGCGGTCACTGCGTCGCCGTCCAGCGCACGAGCCCGGAGTCGCAGGTGTCCAGCGCGGTCGTGCCGGTCGGCTCGTAGATCGTGATCTTCAGGCTCCACACGCCGCGCATCGAGCCGCGGTCGGAGGACATCCGGCCGACGACCTTGCTCTCGACGTCGGCGGGCACGCCGCCGGCGTCGATCCGCTGCGGGCCGTACGTCGTCGTGAAGCGGCCCCGCTTGGAGAGCTTGAGCTTCTGGAAGCCGTCGTTCGTGCCGAAGCTGTCGCCGGAGGTGCACGTCACGTCCAACCCGATCGCGACGCGATCGACGCGGTTGCGGGCCCTGTTCAGCGCGACGACGACCGGCCAGCTCTGCGGCGTGATGCCGCCGAACACGACACCGCCGGGCGCCTTCGCGCTCGCGGCCGCCTGCGCGGTCGGGTGACGGGGCGCGGGCGCACCGTGCGCGGGCCCGGCCGTGACTGCCAGCGCCGTGATCGCGGCGCCCGTGAGCATCGTCCGCTGCGGTCGCAAGGCGACCCCCTCTCCTCGCGATGTACGGGTCTGCCTCAGAACAGGCTCTCGGCCGCGCCCGCAGGCGGCTGGAGGCCGATGTGGTCGAAGGCGCGCCGCGTCGCCGTCCGCCCGCGCGGCGTGCGCTTGAGCAGGCCGCACTGCAGCAGGTAGGGCTCGTAGACGTCCTCGATCGTGTCCTGCTCCTCGCCCACCGTCACGGCGAGCGTCGACAGGCCGACCGGGCCGCCCTCGAACTTGTCGCACAGTGCCCGCAGCAGCTCGCGGTCGAGGCGGTCGAGGCCGAGGTCGTCGATCTCGAGCATCGCCAGGGCGGCGTCGGCGGCGGCGGCGGTCACGACCCCGCCGCAGCGCACCTCGGCGTAGTCGCGCACGCGCTTGAGCAGGCGGTTGGCGACGCGCGGCGTGCCGCGGCTGCGACCCGCGATCGCGACGGCGCCGGCGGGCTCGAGCGCCACCTCGAGGATCTGCGCCGAGCGCGTGACGATCCGCGCCAGGTCGTCGAGGCCGTAGTGCTCGAGGCGGTGCTGCAGGCCGAAGCGGTCGCGCAGCGGGGCGGTCAGCAGCCCGGTGCGCGTCGTCGCGCCGATGAGCGTGAACGGCGGCAGGTCGAGCGTGACGACGCGGGCGCCGGCGCCGACGCCGACGGTGATCGGCAGCTGACGGTCCTCCATGGCGGGATAGAACGTCTCCTCCAGCGCGCGCTGCAGGCGGTGGATCTCGTCGACGAAGAAGACGCTGCGCGGCTCGAGCGCCGTGAGGAAGGCGGCGATGTCGGCCTTGCGCTCGAGCGCCGGGCCGGCCGTCTGCACGAACGGCACGCCGAGCTCGGCGGCGACGATCTGCGCGAGCGTCGTCTTTCCGAGCCCGGGCGGGCCGGCGAGCAGCACGTGGTCCAGCGCCTCGCCGCGCGCCTGCGCGGCCTCGATCGAGATCGCGAGCTGCTCCTTGAGCGACGGCTGGCCGACGAAGTCCTCCAGGCGCCGCGGGCGCAGGGAGCGGTCGAGCTCGTCCTCGTCGAGGCGCTCGGAGGTCTGGATGCGCGGCGCGGTGCTCACGGCCGGCGGGCGGTCCGCAGCGCGCCGGCGATGAGCGCCTCGGGACTGTCGTCGGGCGCGTCGCGCAGCAGCTCGTCGGCCTCGACGACGCTGAAGCCGAGCTCGACGAGGCCGTCACGGGCCAGCCGGCGCCGGTCGTCGCCGCGCGAGACCACGATCTCCGGCGGCAGCGCGGCGCCGCCGACCTTCTCGCGCAGCTCGACGACGATCCGCTCGGCGGTGCGCTTGCCGATCCCCGGCACCGCCTGCAGCCGCGCGACGTCGCCCGCCGCGAGCGCCGTGACGAGCTCGCGCGGCGTGCCGCCGCTCAGCACGGCGAGGGCGACCTTCGGGCCGACGGACTGCACCCCGACGAGGGCGAGGAAGAGATCGCGCTCTTGCTCGGTGGCGAAGCCGAACAGCGCGATCGCGTCGTCGCGCACGACGAGGTGGCAGTGCAGCGTGACCGGCTTGCCGATCCCCGGCACGTGGCGCAGCGTCTCGGCGGAGACGGCGAGCCGGTAGCCGACCCCGCCGGTGAGGACGACGACGTGGTCGGCGCGGCGCACGGCGACCTCGCCGCGGACGAGTGCGATCACGCGGGCCTTCTGTAGATGTGGATGGCCTCGACGCTGGACGTGGCGTCGATCTCGTCGAGCTCGTCGAACTGCTCAGGCGCGGGGGGCGGGGCTGACACCGCGCTCTCGGCGACCGCCGCGGCGTGCGGCGCGCCGGTCGCGTGGCAGATCGCGATCGCCAGCGCGTCGGCGGCATGGTCGGGCCGTGGCACGGTCTGCAGCGAGAGCAGCATCTGCACCATCCGGCCCACCTGGTCCTTCTCGGCGCGTCCCGAGCCGCAGACGGAGTACTTGACCTGCTGCGGCGTGTAGGAGACGCACGGCAGCCGGCGCTGGCCCGCTGCGAGCATCACGACGCCGCGCGCCTGCCCCACGGAGAACGCGCTGGAGGCGTTGCGCCCGAAGTAGATGTCCTCCATCGACACGACGGAGACGCTGTGCTCGTCGAGCAGCTCGCAGACGCGCCGGTGGATGTTCGACAGGCGGATCTGCATCGGTGCCTCGGGACGAGTGGTGATGACGCCGCCGTCGAGTGCCGTGAGGCGGCCGCCGCGGCGTTCCACGACGCCGTAGCCCGTGTTGGCTGTGCCTGGATCGATGCCAAGGACGATCATCGCTTGGGATTCTGCGCGGCGGACCGGATGCCTCCCGCGCGAGCGCGCCGCAATGCGTCCCGGCACGGCCCGATTAGGATGGTCTGCCGCCCGTCAAAGGAGCCTTCCGTTGTTCACGATCAAGACCTTCCGCTACGTGGCGCTCGCAGAGGCCATCAGCTTCATCGTGCTGCTCGTGATGACGGTGATCAAGTACACCCAGGACGCGCCCGGCGGCGTGCAGGTCATGGGACCGATCCACGGGGTGCTGTTCCTCGCCTACGTCGCGATCGCGCTGGGCGTGCGCGACGCGGCGGGCTGGAGCCCGCGGGCGACGCTCGGCGTCCTGATCGGCGCCGTCCTGCCGTTCGGCGGCATCGCCGTCGAACGCTGGCTCGCCCGGACCGGGCAGCTCGAGACCGCCTAGCTCAGCGCCGCGGTGCGCTGAAGCCGGCGCGCGCTACGCGCCGGCGACGCGCTCGAGCACGTCGGCGTCGACGTCGAAGTTCGCGTGCACCGCGTCGACGTCGTCGTTGTCCTCGAGGGCGTCGATGAGGCGCATGACCTTCGCCGCGTCGTCCTCCTCGAGCGGGACGCGGGCCTTCGGCAGCCAGGCGATGTCGGCCGACTGGATCTCGATCCCGGCCTCCTCGAGCGCCGACCGCACGGCGGTGAGGTCCGCCGGCTCGGTCAGCACCTCGAAGATGCCGGCGTCCTCGGAGATGTCCTCGGCGCCGGCCTCGATCGCCGGCATGAGGTCGTCCTCGCCGTAGCGCTCCGCGTCGACGACGATGAGACCGCGCTTGTCGAAGAGGTAGGCGACCGAGCCCGGCTCGCCGAGGCTGCCGCCGTGCTTGCTGAGCACGTGGCGCACGTCGGCGCC
>Ga0126313_10002191_pt1 | contig 10811 bp, 13 predicted proteins | sample Plot105A_FD_89954 | JGI IMG/M metagenome (GOLD analysis project Ga0126313, IMG submission 89954) | Serpentine soil microbial communities from UC McLaughlin Reserve, CA, USA - Plot105A | ecosystem: Environmental > Terrestrial > Soil > Grasslands | place: USA: UC McLaughlin Reserve, Lake County... | reverse complement strand
TTACATGGATCGGGCACCGACACAGGAGGTGGACGTAAACGAGGCCCTCGACAACACCCTGGCAATCCTCGGGCACGAGCTAGGGAGCGTCGAGGTCGAGCGCGCCTACGACCCGAACCTGCCCCGCATCACCGCCCACGGCAACGAGCTCAACCAGGTGTGGACCAACCTCATAGACAACGCCATAGACGCCGTCGCCGATGGGAACGAAAAGGGCCTCATAAGGATCCGCACGACCCACGAGAGCGACCGGGTGCTGGTCGAGATCTCGGACAACGGCCACGGCATACCCGAGGAGATCCAGGACCGAATCTACGAACCTTTCTTCACGACGAAGGACGTCGGCAAGGGCGCGGGCCTCGGCCTGGACGTGAGCTACCGGATCATCGTCGGTCGCCACGGCGGGGATATCCGTGTCCTCTCCGGGCCGGGCGACACGCGCTTCCAGGTGCGCCTGCCGGTAAGGCCCACCAGGGAGAACTCCTCGTGACGGGCGGACGGCCCGTGATCCGCGCCCAGGGATCGGCACCGCCCTATGAGCGGCTGACGGGCGAGCAGGTGGAGTCACTGATCCCCTACGGGACAGAGCTGCGGCTCGAAGCTGGAGACTATCTCTTTGACGAGAAGTCCCTCGTGGACAGCCTGTACGTCGTGATGGAGGGCGAGATCCGGATCTCCCGGCTCGTCGGTGCGGAGGAGACGCCTCTGATCACCCACGGTCCCGGCGACTTCACCGGCGGGCTCGCGGCGCTGACGGGCAAGAGGTCGATCCACCGGGCGCAAGCCACCGCCCCGAGCCGCGTTCTGCAGGTCGACTCGGACGCCTTCCGCCGCGTGGCCGTCGAGAGGCCCGAGATCGCCGACGTCTTCTTTTCGGGTCTGGCGCGACGCATACGCGAGACGCAGCGGGCGTTCCGCCAGCAGGAGAAGCTCGCCGCTCTGGGCAAGCTCTCCGCAGGCCTCGCCCACGAGCTCAACAACCCCGCCGCGGCCGCTCGGCGCACGGCAGAGGAACTGCACGGAGCCACGCTCAAGGCGCAACTCCTCGCCCTCGAGCACGACGAACGCTTCTCCGCCGAAGGGCGGGCTGCGCTCGCCGCCCTGCAACGCGAGGTGACGGAGAGCGGCGCCTCTCTCGACCCGCTCGCCCGCAGCGACCGCGAGGAAGCGCTCGCCGACTGGCTGGAGGAGCGAGGATTCGAAGACGCGTGGGACCTCGCGCCGATCCTGGCCGCCGCGGACCTGGATACCGCGCGCTTGCAGAGCTTGGCCGGCGAGCTGGGTGGCGCCGACGGCGCGGGGCTCGCGGGCGGCCTGGAGTGGCTCGGGGCGACGCTGGAGCTTACGGGCCTCGCAGACGAGGTCGGGCTGAGCGTGGGTAGGATCTCCGAGCTGGTTCGGGCCATGAAGGAGTACACCTATATGGACCGGGCGGCGTACGCCGAGACCGACGTGCGAGAAGGGCTTGAGAACACGCTTACCATCCTCGGGCACAAGTTGAAGGGCGCGACCGTGCAGAGGGAATACGAGGTGGATCTGCCGAAGATATGGGCCAACGCCGGGGAGCTGAACCAGGTGTGGACCAACCTCATAGACAACGCGGCGGACGCCGTCGGTGGGCCCGGCCGGATCCGGGTACGGGCGCTTAAAGACGGGGACCGGGTGGTGGTGGAGATCGTGGACGACGGTCCCGGCATACAGCGTGAGATCCGGAACCGCATCTTCGAGCCGTTCTTCACGACCAAGGAGATCGGCGAGGGGACCGGCCTGGGGCTGGACATCGCCCGGCGCATCGTCGTCGGCCACGGCGGGGAGATCACCTTCGACCCGGTGCCGGGCGAGACGCGCTTTACGGTCCGCCTGCCGATAAAGGGGCGAAACACAGAGGGAGGTAGGCTCGATGGAAGCTAGAACGAGGTTGTTCGGGGAGATCTACTCCGAGAGGTGCGGGGTGAACTCCGGGACGCTTACACCACCCGCCTCGCAGGGCCGGCCATTATCCGCCAGGGGGGACGAAATAACGGTGATCGGCCGGTCCGCATGACGTCCGAGCCAACGAAAGAAAGGGCGGGCGAGGTCCTCGACTTCTGGTTCGGGTGCGAGGGTGAGCCCGGCTACGGCGAGTTCCGCGAGGCCTGGTTCCGTAGGGACCCGGAGTTCGACCGCCGGATCCGTGACCGCTTCGAGCCACTCTATGAGGAGGCCGCGGCAGGCGAGCTGGACGATTGGAAGGACGAGGCACACAGTTGCCTGGCGCTGGTGATCTTGCTGGACCAGTTCCCCCGGAACATGTACCGGGGCGACCCCCGCACCTACGCGACCGACGGCAAGGCGCAAGAGGTTGCCGAGTACGCCTTGGACAGGGCCCTGGACCGGGAGCTCCCGCCCTTCCAGCGCAGCTTCCTCTACATGCCGTTCATGCACAGCGAGGACCTGGAGCACCAGCGCCGCTCGGTCGAGCTGTTTGGCGGGTTGGCAGGTCCGCGCGAGTCCGGCTCGCCCGACTATGCCGTCCGGCACATGGAGATCATCGAGCGCTTCGGGCGCTTCCCCCACCGCAACGAGATCCTAGGCCGGCAGACGACCCCCGAGGAGGCCGAGTTTCTCACGCAACCGGGCTCGTCGTTCTAGCATGAGGCCGGAGGCGCCGCGCGTGGCGAGCCGGACACGGGAGGCGGCGCATGGCGGCTCTTAAGTTTCCGTGCGACGAAGGGGTCGTTAGATCCAAAGCGGCGGACGCCGCGTGCGCGCCGGCCTCGGGCCCCTGGATCCTCGCGGCGACCATCATCGGCTCGGCGATGGCCTTTATCGACGGGACGGTCGTCAACGTCGCGCTCCCCCAGATACAGGAGAGGCTGGGCGCGACGGCCGTGGACGCCCAGTGGATCGTCGAGTCCTACGCGCTCTTCCTGGCCGCCCTGATCCTGGTCGGCGGTTCTTTGGGCGACCACTACGGCCGCAGGCGCATCTTCTCTTTAGGTGTGGTGCTCTTCGCGGCGGCTTCGGTGTGGTGCGGGCTCGCCACGAGCCCCGAGGAGTTGATCGTGGCGCGGGCCGTCCAGGGGATCGGCGGCGCGATGCTGGTACCCGGCTCCCTGGCGATCATCAGCGCCTCCTTCGACGAGGACCGGCGCGGCAAGGCCATCGGAACGTGGTCGGGCTTCTCCGGGATCACAGCAGCCATCGGCCCGGTCCTGGGCGGATACCTGGTCGATAACGTCTCCTGGCGGGCGGCGTTCCTGATCAACGTCCCGCTGGCGCTCGTGGTGCTCTTCATCGCGTACAGGCACGTCCCCGAGAGCCGCGACCCCGACGCGCGCAAGCTGGACATCCCCGGCGCGGTCCTGGCCACTTTGGGGCTCGGGGGTGTGGTCTTCGGCCTGATCGACGCCCAGGCCAGCGGCTTCGACGATCCGATGGTGCTCCTCTCCCTCGCGCTCGGGGTGCTCGCGCTCGCGGCCTTCGTGTTCGTCGAGCGGCGCAGCGACGAGCCGATGCTTCCCTTGGCCCTCTTCCGCTCGCGCAACTTCTCCGGGGCGAACCTCCTGACGTTGCTGCTGTACGCGGGGCTCGGCGGGGCACTCTACTTACTGCCCTTCGTGCTGATACAGGTCCACGGCTACTCGGCGACGGCGGCGGGCAGCGCCTTTCTGCCGTTCATCGTGATCACCTTCGTCATGTCGCGGTGGGCCGGCGGGCTGGTTTCCCGCTACGGGGCGAAGCTTCCGCTCGTGATCGGACCGACGATAGCCGCCGCGGGCTTCGTCCTGTTCGCCCTGCCGGGCACCACCGGCTCCTACTGGACGACGTTCTTCCCGGCCATCGTCGTGCAGGGCTTCGGCATGGCCCTCGTCATAGCCCCCCTGACGACGACCGCCATGAACTCGGTCTCCGGCCGCCATTCGGGGCTCGCCTCGGGGGTCAACAACGCGGTCTCCCGGACGGCCAGCCTGCTCGCGATACCGGTCCTGGGCCTCTTCGTCTTCGTCACCTTCTCCGCCAGCCTGGACGCCAGCGTCGCACCCCTGGACCTGCCGCCCGGAGCCCGACAACAGCTGGAGGCCGAGAAGGTCGACCTCGGGGCGATGGAGGTGCCGGAGGGCCTGGACGGGGAGACGGCCGCGGCGGTCGAGAGGGCCAGAGACGAAGCATTCGTGGCGGGGTTCCGCGCCGCCATGTTGATCGCGGCGGGCCTCGCCCTGGCGAGCGCGGTGGTGGCGGCGATCATGATAGAGGGCAAGGGGCAGACGGCGCGGGCACAACAGGCACAGAGAGCAGGGGGCGAGACCGCCCCGGCTTAGACAAGGATCAACGCAACAGTGCACCCACACGGACCAGTCCGCGTTCCAATTGGCCCATCTGAGAACACCTCTTTCCACCTTGCCCGATGAACAGGCTCATCGTCATGCGCCGGCTCGGCGGGCCTCGCGCACTCGTCGGATCAGGAGCACCAGGCTGACCAGCGCCACCAGCACACTCAGGAACACTACGCCCAGGAACCCTACTGGGGTAGCACTCCTGATGCTCGCGAAGGTGTCCCACAGGGCGTGCAGGACCACCACCGTCAGGAAAGCGCCGCCCACCCGCCAGTTCAGCACCATGTGTCCCGCCCTTAGCCTCTCTCGCCAGAGGACGGCGCACACCAGGCCGGTCCACGACATGTGCCCGGCAGGCGAGCTCTGAGGCCGCGCACCAGGAGCACCTCGTCGAGGATGCCCAGGTTGCCCCGCGAGGTGAGCAACGAGACGAACCCGTAGCCCATCGTCTCCAGAGCCGCGAAGCCCGCCGCGGTGGCTACCCCCAACACCATGCCCGCCGCCTCCGAGCGGAAGCGGCCGAAGAAGTAGAACCCCAGGGGACAATCAGCTTGGCCGACTCCTCTATCAGGCCGATGGCTAGCTTCGGGAGGAAGGCGAGGGCTTTCACCACGTCGTACTCCAGCGTACCGGCGACCACCGTCCCCAGGACCCCGCCCCACACGAAACAAGCCGCCAAGGCTGGCAGGGATACGTTCCAGTTCGGCAGCCGCTCGTAAAGGTAGGTCACGAAGGTGATGGGCACCAGGATCGCCCCGAGCAGGATGACGCTCGGGACGTAGTTCAGGCTGGAGGTAGCTATTAGCGTCCGTTCGAGCAGGAAGAGGAGCATGAGACCACTCACCAATATCTGGAGCCACCTGCGTCTCAGCAAGCCCACCTTTTGACAGCTCCTCCGCGTTCTTGCCAGTGCCGAGCTACTCTAGTATCGGCAGAGGCGCCATGCAAGCGGGGTCCTGACACCGAGGGCAGGTTGCAGTCGCGCACTTCGGAAGATACCCCCTCCACGAGCCTCGGCGAACGGGGGGCGAGCAGCGGAAGCGTCGGGTTTCACTTACCGTTACCATTCGTCTGGGAGGCATCTGGAGATGCGACGGCCACGGGGCGCGCGACCTCCGCTTACGGGAAGAGATCTCAGGATGATCGATACAGGACTCGGAGGTAGGGTCGCGGTGGTGACCGGCGCCAACCACGGTGTTGGGGCGGCGACCGCCCGAGCCCTGGCCGCGCAGGGTGCGGCGGTGCTCATCACCTACCTGCGGCTGCCGGTGGAGGCTGCGGGCGTCTCCGAGGCGGCAGGCGGTCCGGGGCAGGCGATGCCCGCGGACGAGGTGCTGGCCCGCATATCCCGTGAGGGGGGACGAGCCGAGGTGTTGGAGGCGGACCTGGCCGACCCTACTTCGGTACCCCGGATCTTCGACAAGGCCGAGGCCACGCTCGGTCCGGTGGACGTTCTTGTGAACAACGCCGCGCACTGCGTGGCGGACACTTTCCTTCCTCAGAGCGTTCTCTCTGAGGAGACACGCGCTCCCGACGGCACCGGTGTACGGACCGTTACCCCGGAGGAGCACGACCGGCACTTCGCGGTGAACAGCCGCGCGGCGGCCCTGATGATGGCGGAGTTCGCGCGGCGGTACATCGAACGGGGCGCGAGCAAGCTGGCTCTCGAGGGCTACACCAGGAGCGCGGCCGTGGAGCTCGGACCCTCTGGCATAACGGTGAACACGGTCTCGCTCGGGGCGGTGCAGACGGGTTGGATCTCGCCCGAGCTGGAGGAAAGGCTCTCCGCCGAGTATCCCCTGCGGCGCGTGGGCCGACCCGAAGACGTGGCGGATGTCATCGTGTTCTTCGCCTCCGAGCAGGCGCGTTGGGTAACGGCCCAGACGCTCTACGTCGGCGGCGGACACGCGATGTAAAAGCTTCGCAAGAGCTAAACTCTGTGGCTATGGAGCAAGTCCTCTCGCTCATCGGGCACTACGGCTACCTGGTCGTCTTCTTCGGGGTGATGCTGGAGAGCACGGGGGTGCCGCTTCCCGGCGAGACAATCCTCATAGCCGCCGGCATCCTGGCGCAGCGGGGTCATCTCGACGTGGGGGATGCCATCGTGTTCGGCATCCTCGGGGCCGTGATCGGCGACCAGATAGGCTACTGGGCGGGCCGCGAAGGAGGGCGGCCGTTCGTGCTGAGGTGGGGCCGCTACGTCAGGATCACCCCCGAGCGCCTGGAGCGGACGGAGCGGTTCTTCGACCGCCACGGGGGGAAGGCGGTCTTCCTGGCCCGCTTTTTCGCCGGGTTTCGGGTGTTCGGGGCGCTGGTGGCCGGCATAAGCCGGATGCGCTGGGGGACCTTCACACTCTACAACTTCCTCGGAGGAGCGGTCTGGGCGACGGCAGCGGTCCTGGTAGGCTACCTCGTGGGCGGAAGCCTGGGCCTGATAGACCGGTGGCTGGGGCGGGCCACGCTGGTGCTCATCGCACTACTCGTCGTGATGGTGGGCTTCTACCTCGCTTACCGCTGGGTTGCGAACAACCGGGCGCGTCTCGTGGGGTACGCAGAAGCCGTCGTGGCCTACCCGCCGGTGGCCCGGTTGCGGACGCGCTACGACAGCCAGCTACGGTGGCTCTTGAGGCGCCTGACGCCCGGCCAGTACCTGGGGCTGCACCTGACGGTCGGCCTGATGGCAGCTGCCGGGTGCCTGTGGCTGTTCGGCGGGCTGGCCGAGGACCTGCTCACCAACGACCCGCTCGTGCGCTTCGACCGGGCGGTGGCCACCTACTTGCACTCCCTGGCGACCCCGCCCCTCACGACGTTCTTCCTGATCATCACCGCCTTCGGCTCCATCGAAGCGATCGCGCTGCTCGGCCTCTTCGTTGCCGCCGACCTCGCCTGGCGGCGGCGATGGCTCTCGTTGGTGACCTGGCTCGTCGCGGTGGGTGGCAGCGCGGTGCTCAGCCAGCTCTTGAAGGGGCTGTTCGCCCGGCCGCGACCCTTCTTCGAGCATCCCTTGCTGATCGAGACGAGCTACAGCTTCCCCAGCGGCCACGCGATGGAGTCCCTCGTTGTGTACGGGATGCTGGCATACTTCGCCGTGCTCGCACTCGAGAGCTGGCGGGCGCGGACGGCGGTGGTCTTCGGTACAGCGCTTCTAGTCCTCCTGATCGGGCTCAGCAGGATGTACCTGGGCGTCCACTACTTCAGCGACGTGGTCGCAGGCTACGCGGCTGGAGGCGTGTGGCTGAGCGCCCTGATCACGGGCGCGGAGACGATCCGTCGGGCCAAGCACGAGTCCAGGCTGTAATAGACCAAACTTCTGAGAGTTCGGTACAGGCAAGCTCTGTAGAATTCATGAATTCATCGCAAGCGAACCTTGAAGGGTTCCACGGTTCCTACAGGAGATCCTCTCTGCGACCAAGCCACCCGTCGTGCCGCTCCTTGAGCCAGGTCTCCCGCAACCTGCTGGCAGCAACCCTCGCCGGCATGTCCCCTTCAGAGAGCTCATCCACGTGCTTGTAGAACACCTTCCCCCCGCTCATCAGCGCCACCAGTCCTACTTCAGCCTGTCTCCGGTCTTCGGAGGCCAATCGCCGCAACGCCGCCGGCGACTCCCCCGGCAGAGGTTCGCCCAGCAACCCCGCGAGCTGGCCTTCCTTGCGCTGCTGCAGCTCCCGCCGCTCCGCCTGCATGAACGACTTCCAGGCGGCGTGTCGGGCGCGGCTGAGTTCTTCTTGTCGGGCTCGGCTACGCTCCTCCTGCCGGGCTCGACTACGCTCCTCGGCCCGCTTGCGCAGAAGGTCCTCCTGCCACTCCTGTGCCCTCTCGTATCCGTGCGGTCCGTCGCGCAGCTGCCCGAGTTGCCGACCGGCCTCGGTCTGTAGAACGGCCTCGAGCGCTTCCTCGAACGGTTCCCCGGTCCGTTGTGCTCGAGCCCCCGCCTGGCGTGCCAGGACGTCGACCGCCATACCGGCCACTCGCTGGTTCTTTTGCATACCCTTCCCTTCTTCCCTTCCTACCCGCCGTCTGCCGTAATATCGTCGTAACGCCAGGGTGAACCCTTGGGATAAGCGGCCTCGTCTCGCAGGCTTTGTTGCGTCCGCACCTGGGCATCGTGGAACCAGGGGTGGGTGAGCTTATCCGGCAGACGGCCTTCTCGCTCTTTGACGTCGCGGAGGAAGGCACCGTGGTCGGCGCCGCACCGACCACAGGTAGTTGTGGTGCTGGTAGTGGTAAGGATCAGCTTCTCGCCGCAGTCGCAATCGAGGGCGACGTGGGCCGGATGCCACTCGTAGACCTTGCCGAACGGGACTTCGCGGGCCTCGTAGTGCGCTTCGACGCGCTCGACGACCCGCGCCATAGGCTTCTGCGCCATGGGCTTACCCCTTCCTGCCGCCCGGCGTATCCAGAGAAGGCCCACGAAAGACAGCGTGATGTCTTTGTTACTCAGATTACTATACCACGTCGGGCCCGCCGGCCTCGACGCAAAAGCGGCTCGACCGGCAAACCCGCCCGGGTTGCGGAAGGCGCAGCAGGGTCTTCCGGTCAGCGAATGGAATAGGTGCTACGATAATATCTCTGGTGACACTACACCTCTAGCAGGAGGGAAGAGTCCGATGGGTAGTGAGGGTGACAACTAGCAAATGTGAATAGAGAGGGCCCGGAGACTCCCGCGGCCCTCTTTCTTGCGTTCGGAGCCCACCAGTCTCTGAAAATTCCATCTTCCAGGAGCGACGGCATCCGAATGATACGGTGCTCACCAGTGTGGCCGGGTGTCTTGCCGAGGCCGACGTACCCTCCCCGCTCCGTCGGGAGATCGTGACCGAGAGGAAGGAGCCAGATCTATGACCGAGCGGCAATCCCTATGGAAGCGGTTGTTCGGGCGCACGGGGACATCCCGTCTGTCGGCTCGGCAAGACAAGGTCCTCCAGTACATCATCCAACGCATAAACCAGGACGTGCCCCTCCAGGAGGTGCTCCAGGAAGAATACGTGCGCCGAAATAGCTCCCGGGCCGAGTTAGAGGAGATCATCAGCAGCCCCGAGCTCATCGAGGCCGCCAGAGCACGGCTCGGAGAGTCGTTCAGGTCGGACGAGTTCAAGCCCTGAGCACTCAACTTTTCTTCTTCCACGAGCTTCGGTGAACTAGCTGGCCCTCGGAAGTTGGGGTAGTGAGGCGGACCGTCGGCTGCTTTAAGGCCCATCCCATGCTCTTGAGCAGTTCGACGAATAGGTTTATGAGACGCACCAGCAACTCGAAGACGACCTGAAGGATCTGTACGATGACGTTGGCGACCTCGTCGAGGGCTCCCGCCCCGAAGAGCACGAAGGCCAGAACAAGTTTCACAGCTATCGCGTCCACGCAGCGGAGGCGCCGGCTGAGGCTACCGACTTCGTCGGTTGCGCCTTCCCAACTCCAGCAGCGCCCTCCGCGCCTCTCCAGACGCCGCCCGCACCGGCCCGACGGTCGCGCACCTGAGGCAACGGGCCACGTAGCCGCCTTCCGCCCGCTCGATGACCATCGGGGCTACGTGGCCGCACCGTTCGGGCGGTATCGGTGTCATTGACATGTGTGCCTCCCCCTCACGGAGGGACCTTTGTAGCACACCCGGCCTGCTATTACAGCTACGGTTGCCACCCCTTACGGACTATCCGTGGCATGGGAGAGGGACGAAGTCACGCAGTTCTGTTGGTACGGCTGCAAGCAGCTTACCTCTTCGGAGCGCCGCTTCAACGATCTCTCGCCTCGGCTAGAGTACGGCGTCGAGCGCGGGTTGATCAGGCAGTAAAATGGGAAACGTGAATAGCTCCGCTGGCAAAGACGGCCACCCGACTGGGGTGGCCCATTGCGTTCGTAGCAGCAGCGAAGGGCAGAAAGGTTACAGAATCTCGAGGAGGGCGAGGTGGTGGCGCACCCGGACGGTCCTCTGGAGGTTCGGGGAGGCTACGTTGCGTAATAGTGGTGATACGTCCAACAACGAACACACCACGGAGACCGGACGTGATGCTACGGGGGCAGGGTCGTCATGGAGCCTGGCGCCCGGAGAGGAGCCGATGTGGCGACGATGATCGTGCTCGTCAACCTCAAGGAAGGCGTCGAGCCGGAGGATTACGAGCGCTGGGTCCTCGAGTCCTACGCACCGGCGGTGCGAGGGCTCCCTTCGGTCGAGGACTGGCGGGACTACAGGGTGAACGGCCTGCTCGCCTCGGACGCCGCCCCGCCCTACCGGTACGTCGTGACCCTCGAGGTGGGCGACCTGGAGCAGCTCGGTCGGGACATGGCGGGCGAGGAGATGGAGAGCCTCTTCTCGGAGCTCCACAGGTTCGCGGAGGTCACCCAGCTCGTGTCCGAACGATTTGCTTAGATCTGCCGGAGTTGGTCGGCGCTTGGGAGCGAGGAGGTCCGCACCCTGCCTGAGATAGAGGCGATCCTGGTTCTTCTCGCCGCGGTGGCCGCGCTCGCGACCCTCGCCAACAGGGTCAAGGTCCCGTACCCGATCCTCCT
>Ga0126313_10002188_pt1 | contig 10814 bp, 14 predicted proteins | sample Plot105A_FD_89954 | JGI IMG/M metagenome (GOLD analysis project Ga0126313, IMG submission 89954) | Serpentine soil microbial communities from UC McLaughlin Reserve, CA, USA - Plot105A | ecosystem: Environmental > Terrestrial > Soil > Grasslands | place: USA: UC McLaughlin Reserve, Lake County... | reverse complement strand
TCTTCATCGTCGGCGGGGCCAACTCCGCCGGCCAGGCAGCCTCGTTCTTCTCCAGGTACGCGAAATCGGTCACCCTGGTGGTGCGGGGGGACTCGCTGGAGCGCGGCATGTCGCACTACCTGATCGAGCAGCTGCAGGCGCTGGACAACGTCTCGGTACGCCTGTGCACCGTGGTCGACCAGGCCCACGGCGACGAGCACCTGGAACGCCTGAGCCTACGGCACGTGCCCTCCGGCGCGACCGAGCAGGTCCCGGCCGGTTACCTGTTCGTCTTCATCGGCGCGCAGCCGCGCACCGACTGGCTCGCCGGCGTGCTCGAGCGGGACCGGCGCGGCTTCCTGCTGACCGGGCCGGACCTGCTGGTGGACGGCCAGCGGCCACGCGGCTGGCTCGCCGACCGCGACCCATGGCCGCTGGAGGCCAGCGTGCCCGGCGTGTTCGTGGCCGGCGACGTGCGGGCCGAGTCGGTCAAGCGGCTTGCTTCCGCCGTCGGCGAGGCGCCATGGCCGTGACCCTCGCGCACCGCTACCTGGGGGCGCCATGACCATCGCCGAAGGCACGCAGCGGCTGCCGGTGCAGGAACTGCGCAAGCTGTTCCTGTTCGAGAAGCTCTCCGACGAGCAGCTCCAATGGCTCACCCAGCACGGCTGGGTCACCGAGGTGCCGAGCGGCGCCACCTTCCTGGCGGAGGGCGACCCGGCGGAGCTGTTCATCGTCCTGCTCAGCGGCACCATCACGATGAGCCGCCGGGTCGGCCAGGACGATGTCGAGACCGTGCGCACCGACCAGGTCGGCGTCTACGCCGGCGCCATGCAGGCCTACCTCGCCGACCCGGCCGGGCAGACCTACGTCGCCAGCATCCGGGTGGTCAGCGACGCCCGCTTCTTCGTGCTGCGCGCCGAGGACTTCGCCTGGATGGCGCGTACCTGGTTCCCGATGGCCATCCACCTGCTGGAGGGCCTGTTCCTGGGGATGCGCACCTCCGCGCACATCGTCCAGCAGCGCCAGCAGCTGCTGGCGCTCGGGGCGCTGTCGGCCGGGCTCACCCACGAGCTGAACAACCCCGCCGCCGCCGCGGTGCGGGCGACCGCGGCGCTTCGCGACAGGGTCGCGGGGATGCGGCGGAAGCTCGCCATGCTGGCAAAAGGGGACCTCGACCCGGAGCTGCTCGGGCTCCTGGTCGACGTGCAGGAGGAGGCGGTCCGGGCGGTGTCCGAGGCACCCAAGCTGACGCCGCTCGAGGAGGCCCAGCGCGAGGACGCGCTCAACGACTGGCTCGACGGGCAGCAGGTCCCGAACGGATGGGAGCTCGCGCCGATCTTCGTGGCCGTCGGCGCCACGCCCGAGTTCCTGGGCAAGCTCGCCGACCAAGCGTCCCCGGCCATGCTGGAGGGCGCCGTGCACTGGCTTGCCTACACGCTCGAGACCGAGCTGTTGATGAACGAGATCACCGACTCGGTCACGCGCATCTCGGCGCTGCTGGCCGCGGCCAAGCAGTACTCGAACATGGACCGTGCGCCGCACGAACGCGTCGACATCCACCTCGGGCTCAAGAGCACCCTGGTGATGCTGGCCGGCAAGCTCGAAGGCATCGAGGTCGTCAAGGACTTCGATCCGTCGCTGCCGAAGGTCCCCGTCTACGCCGGCGAGCTGAACCAGGTATGGACCAATCTGATCGACAACGCCGTCCAGGCCATGAACGGTCACGGCACGCTCACCATACGCACCTCCATGGACGGCGACCGGGTGCGGGTCGAGGTTGGCGACACCGGCCCGGGCGTCCCCGAAAAGCTGCGCCAGCGCATCTTCGAACCGTTCTTCACCACCAAGCCGGTCGGCCAGGGCACCGGGCTCGGCCTGGACATCTCCTACCGGATCGTGGTCGGGCGGCACGGCGGCGACCTGACCGTCGAATCGCAGCCCGGCGACACCCGCTTCATCGTCCGGCTGCCCTTGACCGAGCGCAGCCAGGACTGAGATCGCCGTCAACCAGGCTGGCGGCGTAGGCGCTCGGACACCATCGGACACCCGTCCTCGCAACGAGGAACGCCGTCCTTCTGGGCCCCATGGTCCCGGCGTCGCACCAAGCCGGAGACCGCTTCCTCCACGATCCCGACGGCAACGCCTGGATCCTCCGGGAATGCCCCGGTCGCCCATGATGGTCGACGGTTCAGCGGCGGGTCGCGGGGACACGTGGTACCACCGACACCTTCGCGGCCCAGAGGCCATGGGTTAGGGTCTGGTCTACGCGGCGCTTGCGTGCCGGGCCGTTCGAGTGGAGGTGTGCCTTGAGATCTGTGGTGAGGCCGCTGGCCGAGCGTATCGAGGAGCTCCAGCAGCTCGACGGCGCCGGGGAGGCGCTGAAGTCCCTGGTGGACCGCTACGTGCCCCCCCGCACCGAGCTGAAGGACCTGCTCAGCGGGACCTGGCTGGGCCACCCGCTGCACCCGGTGCTGACCGACGTGGTGCTGGGCGCTTGGACCAGCTCGTTCCTGCTGGACCTGCTGCCCGGGCGCCGCACCCGCGAGGCCTCGGACCGGCTGGTCGACATCGGTATCCTGGCGGCGGCGCCGACCGCCCTGGCCGGCCTGTCCGACTGGGCCGATGTCTGGGGCCGTCCCCGCCGGGTGGGGCTGGTCCACGCCGGCGCCAACGCCGTCGCGCTGTTCCTGTACGTGCGCTCGTCGGTGGCCCGCAAGCGGGGGCGGCGGCTGCGCGGCTGGTGGCTGTCAACGACTGGCTTCGGGGTGATCACCACCTCGGCCTACCTGGGTGGCCACCTGTCGCTCGGCAAGGGCATCGGGGTGGACCAGACCGCCTTCGATGAGGGGCCGACCGATTGGCAGCCGGTCATCACCGACGCCGACCTGGCGGAGGGCTCGCCGACCCCGGTGATCGTCGGCGCGGTGCCGCTGCTGCTGGTCCGGCGTGGCGCCACCATCCACGCGATCTCCAACCGGTGCAACCACCGGGGCTGCTTGCTGCATGAGGGCGATTTCTCCGGCGAGACCAGCGTGGTGTGCCCGTGCCACGGGAGCACCTTCAGCCTGGAGGACGGGGCGCTGCTGCATGGCCCGGCCACGGCGCCGCAGCCCGCCTACCTGACCCGGGTGCGCGACGGCCAGGTGGAGGTCCGGCTGGCCCACACCTGACCCCGGTGGCCACCACCACCTGTGTGGGTGCGGACGACCTGGAGGACATGATTGAGATGCGGGTGCTCGTCTCAGCCGACATGGAGGGCATCGCCGGGGTCGTCCACGGCGACGATATCCGGCCCGGCCATAGCGAATACGAGCGGAACCGCAAACTGCTCACGGCCGAGGTCAACGCCGCCGTCCGCGGTGTCCATGCCTACGAGGCAGACGCCCAGGTGCTGGTCACCGAAGCCCACGCGGAGTTCCGGAACCTTCTGCCCGAGCTGCTGGACCGGCGCGCCGAGCTGCTGCGCGGCACACCCAAACCCGGCGGGATGATGGCGGGACTGGCAGCCGACATCGACGCGGTGCTGTTCATCGGCTACCACGGCAAGGCCGGCATGCCCCGCTCGGTCATGGCCCACACCATCTCCGGCCGGGTCATTGCCGACGTGCGCTGTAATGGTCGGTCCCTTGGCGAACTCGGCCTGAACACCGCGCTCGCGGCCCACCACGGCGTGCCCCCAGTGCTGGTGAGCGGCGATGACACCGTAGCCGCAGAGGCGGCCGATGTGGCACCGGGGATACGCTGCGTGGTGGTCAAGCATGCACTGGGTGCGCGCGCGGCCGCGCTGCTGCATCCGGAGGAGGCGTGTGACAGGATCGAGCGCGAAGTCCCTACGGCGCTGGCCGGCCGCGAGGCCGTCCGTCCGCTGCACCTCGACGGCCCGGTGCAGCTGGAAGTCCAGGTGTTGCGGCCGCAGATGACCGAACACGCGCTGCTTGTGCCGGGAATGGAACGCGAAGACGGCTGCACCCTGCGCTACGCCGCACCGGACTTCCCGACGGCATACCAGCTGACCGAGCTCATCGCCACGCTCGGCGCCATCTAGTGCCGTAGCCGGCTACGTTCGCCCGGTCCTGCGCAATGCTGTTGGCGGCCGTCGCCCGGTCGTGGATGCTGTCGCGGTGTATTCCGACGGTGACGCCGCTGCCCTGTATGACCTGCTGAATCCGTGGGACCCAGCGCGGTATCCCAGCGACGCCGTCTACCACGACCTGGTGATGGCCGCCAACGCCGTCCTGGACGTGGGCTGTGGGATTCGAGACGCGCCACCCGCAGGCGCGCGCCTGGGAGGACCGGACCCCGTCGAATGGGTCCGAGGTCGTGGACGTGGCTGGGCGCAGGTTGCGCGTCTGGCACCAGGTCGAGCAGGTGGTCGGCGACGTGGTGACGTTCACCGAGACGACCAGCGACACCAACGGCACCGTCCTGCGGGTCGATCGCGCCAGTCTGCGCTTCCTGGACGTGCCGACGCTGGGGGCGTTCCTGGCCGGGGCCGGCTTTGTGATCGAGGCCCAGTATGGCGACTGGCACCGCGGCCCGATCACCGACGTGAGCCGCGAGATCGTCACGATCGCACGCCGGATCTAGCGCCTCGGCCGGAACGTTAGCCTGACTGATGAACTGGCTTGCCGCACGGTCGGCGGCTCCTCGTGGAGACTCGCTGGCGACATTGGGTCGTCGAGGGAGGCAGGATGGCCGAGCGGGTCCGGGTGTGGGAGATCACCAGCAAGGAGGGCAACCGGCTGCTGCGCATCGTGCGCCGGTCGACCGGGTCGGTGGTGACCTGGCGGCGCGCCCAGATGGTGCTGCTCAACGCCCAGGGCATGGACGTCAGCCAGATCGCCCAGGTCACCTTCACCAGCCCCGACCGGGTCCGCGACGTGCTGCACAACTTCAACCTGGATGGGTCCGACGCCCTGTATCCGCGCTACCGCGGTGGCCGTCCGTCGATCTTCACCCTGGCCCAGCGCCGTCGATGCCCAGCCTGGCGACCCCGAGGTGGTCGTCTTCGTCGATGAGTTCGGGCTGCTCAACCTGAAACCCGTCCCGGCCACCACTACACCCGCGACCGCCGCCTCGGCAAAATCGTCAACAGGGCAAACGTTGCCTGACGCGGTACTGGTGTCTCGTCAACGGCAGGTGGGAGCCCGCGTCGTCCTCGCCGGCCGTGCCCCCGACGTGCCCTAAGCATCGGTTCACTGCGGTCATCCACGGGTGAGAACCATGGCGGTGTGGGTGGCCTCCAGCGGCTCGGACAGGCAGACCTCGGCGGCCTGGCGCCAGCGGGCGAAGTGCTCGCTGTCGCGGTGGGCGGCGAAGGCGTCCTGGTCCCGATAGACCTCGTAGAACAGATAGTGGTGGGGGTCGTCGTTGTCGACGACGACGTCGAAGCGCAGGCAGCCGGGCTCGTCGCGGACCGAGCGGACGGCGTTGTCCTCGATCGCCTCCAGGAACCGACCCCGCTGCTCCGGCTTGACCTTGGCCGACACGACCAGCACGTACATGCTCCCTCCCTGGACGCCGATCGAAGATGCCCGGCGCGCATCCGTCGGGCCTGCCACGCCGGTAGCGTACGAGAATGCGACGCCGAGGCTCGACCGGCGGTCCATCAAGTGATCTCGTCCACGCACGGGGTCAGCTGGCGCAGGGTCCGCACCTCGAACGCGTGTCGCAGGCGGGAGAGGGAACCCGCGTCACCAATTCCGTGGAGCTCGAGCTCCACGGCCCTGGCCGTCTGCTTGGGCGAGTCGCCGTGCCACGTGTCCGGGAGGCCGTGGCCGCCAACCTCGGGAAACTCAAGGAACTGCTGGAGGGATAGGCTGTCGGACCTTGAGGGGCCCCCAGACCGACCGCACTCCGCTGCGGCACGGTTCCGAGCCTAGACGATGCGAGCATCCAGGCAGACCGCGCCCGGACGAGGGTTCACACCTGCAGCCCGGTCTTGCTTCTGATCGTGGCCAGGGTGTTGTGGACGGCGCGCCCACCTGCACGGCCGGCGTTGGGGGCTGAGGCGACGATCGCGGAACCGGCTGGCCCGATGACCTTCAGATGCCCGCTCGCGGTGCGTTCCACCTGCCCACCGGCCCGCTGCACGGCGGCGACGATCTCCTTGGCCTCCTTGGAGCGCCAGCGTTTCGGGGTTGCTTGTTTCTTCAGCGCCATACCAGATGACCTCAGCATACCGAGGACACGTCCATGACCTCATCGTGGACAGCGCACCCTCTACTCGCAAGCCCCGGGCCACTCGGTTCCTGCGGCTGGGATGATGTAGGTGGGCGATTCGGATTGTGGTCCCGAAGGTCACGAGGCTGGAAGTCGGCAGCGGCCACGCGGCCACGTTGACCCGGACGAGGGGGCTTGAGAGGCTCCGCGAATCCCGACGACCCGCGCACAGGAGGAGGAGCCGTGGCTGGTCTTGAGATCAAGAACGTGGGCGAGCCCGACGAGACGCGCCCCTTCGCGGGCAGAGGTCAGGCAGCAGTGGTGAACATCGCAGGGCACCCGGTCCTGTATGTGACGTACGAGCCCGGCTGGCGGTGGTCGGAGCACCTGAAGCCGATTGTGGGGACCGACAGCTGCCAGGCGACGCACCTGCTGTACTGTCTGTCTGGCCGGTTGCGCGTCGAGACGAACCGTGGAGAGCAAGGCGAGATCGGCCCGGGTGATGTTGCCGCGATCGAACCCGGTCACGATGCGTGGACCGTGGGCGACGAGCCCTGCGTGGTCGTTGATTTCGGAAGCTATGTCCGCCTCTGACGAGGAAGAGGATGTCCCGAGCGCCGTGGAACCTTGGTGGCGGCCCGAGGTGATCAGGCGGCATCCTCCTTGCTCGGTGTGACAACCGTGTCGAGGGTGATGCGCGGCGCGGGCAGGTGCAGGTGCAGGTAGCCGTTGCCCCGGCGGAGCTGGCGGCGAGCTTCACCCATGCCGGCGGCGATCCAGCGCAGCGCCATCTCCCCATCCCGCCAGCGCTTGACGTTGGCGGCGTGGTCGCGGCACTCGAAGAGAGCCGTCGGCCGGAGAGTCGATCGGCCGCCTGCTCCAGTCGCTGTGCGAAGCGGCGAGATGGCGCTGGGCCGAGGACCGCCTCAAACCGCCAGCGGACCACCTGAGCTCAGCGGTCGGCGCCCGGCGGGACGTCGATGCGGGTTCCGGTCTCGAACGAGCGGATGATGGCGTGGGCCAGGGCCAGGGCACGGCGGCCCGCGCGGGCGTGAACGGGCGGCGGCCGGCGCTCCCGGAAGGCTTGCAGCAGGTCGTCGACGTGCTTGTCGAAGGTGCGGTGGAACCCGCGGTCGGCGTCGTTGAAGTAGCCGGCCTGCCAGACGCTGCTGGTCTCGCTTCCGGCCCTCGTGAAGGTGTAGCGCCGGACGGTGTCCTCGACCAGGATCCGGCCGCCGGTGCCGTTCAGCTCGAGCCGATGGGTCGCCGGGTAGGCATAGGAGGAGTCGTAGGAGCCGACCAGGCTCCCGACCGCTCCGTTGGCGAAGTGCAGGGCGGCCACGAGGGTCGAGAAGCCCCGGCCGGTCTTGTCGGTCATCTGGGCGGTCACCGAGTCGATCGGCCCGCACAGGTGCTCGAGCATGTCCAGGCCGTGGCACTGGGTCTCGATGAGGTTGGCGTGGGGGTGGGAGCTGGTTCCGGGCTCGCCGCCGAAGCGCCAGGTGGCGAAGATGAGCTCGCCGAGGTCGCCGGCGCGGACGGCGTCGGCGGCCATGGCCACCGGCGTGGCGTAGCGGTGGTTGAAGTTGATGGCGAAGAACAGGGAGCGGGCCTCGGCCTCACGCAGCAGCACGTCGGCCTGGTCCAGCTCGAAGACCAGCGGCTTCTCGACCAGGAGCGGGAAGCCGGCGCGGATGACCGCGAGCGTCGGCTCGAAGTGGCCCTCGTTGGCCAGGCAGACCGAGACCAGGTCGGGTCGTTCCCGCTCCAGCATTTCCTCGAGGTCGACATAGGGGCTGGTCCCGAACTCACGGGCCCGGGCGGCGGCGCGTTCGGGCGTGCGGCCAACGACAGCGCAGAGGTCGACATCGGGCCGCTCGGCATACACCCGGGCGTGCTCGCGTCCCCACCAGGGCCCGGTGCCCACCACCGCAACCCTGGTCCGATGCTCCTGCGTCACGGTCCCTCCGCCGGTTGGAGGTCGCCGGGCTCCTGCATGTCCATGCTATGCCGCCGGCCGTCGGCCCTGTCGCGGCAGCTGTTCACGTTCCTTCAGCGGGCACGAGCGGTGGATCCGGCCGCCTGGAACGCCGACGCGGGGCCGGCGCCCGGCCGGTCGGCCTCGACCTGTGCTGGGGCGGTCGGGCGCCTGTCGCGCTGTGGGGCTAGCTGCCAGACTGAGCATGCTGCAGGCCGCCCTCAACGCTTGCCGCAGAGTCCGCACGACGATGAAAGGGGCGCCAGTGGACGACATTTCTGACCGCCTCCTGGATGCGATTTCCAGGCTGGAGGCGGTTGCCGATGCCGTGGGCCCGCATGACGCCTACCGCCACCTGGACGAGACGAGCATGCAGGTCTTCTGGAGGAGGTGGCCGGGCATCAGCTCGTGGTCGGGCTCGCTGTGGCGGCTGCTGAACGAGGAGCTCATGGACCCGGCCGCCTCCGCGCATCACCCGGACGCGGATGAGGTTGGCGGCAGCGGCTGAATGGACAACCCCACAGGAGGCAGGGAGGGACGGTGGCCCAGCTTCGCGACATCATGACGACCAAGGTCGTCACCACCTCGGCCGATCGGCCGGTGGCGGAGATCACCGCCATGATGGTCAAGGCCCGGGTGGGCTCGGCCGTCGTCCTGCAGGGGTCCTGGCTCGCCGGCATCCTGACCGAGCGGGATGTGCTTCGGGCGGCCGCTTCCCGTTCGGACCTCACCACCTCACCGGTCTCTCAGTGGATGACGAGGGACCCGGTGACGGCCACACCCGACACAACAGCCGAGGAGGCCGCTCACCTGATGCTGACCAATGGGTTCCGCCACCTCCCCGTCCTGGAGGGCCGGAGCCTCAGGGGCGTGGTCAGCATCCGTGACGTCCTGGCCTCCGGGATCCGTCGGCGCCGGACAGCGGAGTAGTCCCGACGATGCGGGAGCTTGCCGGGTATGTCGACGGCCTGCCGAACCTGTTAGTTCGGAGCAGCGGATCCAGGCGGCGATCGCCGCCGGGCCCGGGGGGGTACTCGTCGCCCAGTTCTGAGCTCTGCTCGTTGGCCGCTCCGGGTTCGATCGCCGCTCCTGGTAGCCTGTCCATCCCGAGCCGCAGGAGAGTCCGATGGCCGAGGAACCCGCCGCCGCCCCGCTCGACGCAATCGACCTCCAGTCGCTCAGCGACGAGGAGCTGAAGCGCCTGACCCAGCTCCTCATGGGCGAGAGGGAACGACGCATGGGTCTGGAGCTGGCCCCGAAGACCCTGAGTAGCTCCAACGCCGTCTCGACGCGAGTCCCGCGGCCGTCGAAGTGTCGCGCAGTGGTCCACGTCGCGAGCGTTAGCGGGTGTCGCTCTCCGTCATGACCTCCGGAGGCCAGGGGACACTCTCGGGCCAATCCGTGGGCCGCCCCAGACGCCTGCGACTCCGCCAACGCCGAGACCCCGAAGGTGCCTCCTCCCACCCCGGCCCCGGTCACGTGGCCGGTCGTTCGAGGCAAGGCAAGCACAACTCTTCTGCCGGCCGCTATGCGGATGCGGCCGGCACGAGCCGTGTCTGGCCCGGTCGACGAGGGTAGGTACGTAGGAGCTGACCGCGGCCGCTGCCACGGACGTCCCCTTACGTCAAGGAGCGAGGGTGGGGCCTCTCCCGAGCCACCTGCCGATGATGGTGCTGGCCGCGGCGGCCAACCCGGCCGATCTGAGGGCAGCGCGGACGCAGATGGCCGTCTCGCTCGGGTCTCGCTGTGGCTGCTGCTGCGCCGACGGTTCGTGGCCGTGCGGGTCACCGCCGCCCTTGCGGTGGTCGCGATCATCTGGGGCTGGGCGGCCGCCCAGTGCCCGTACATGCTGGAGCCGGACGTCACCATCGAGCAGGCCGCCGCCGGGCGGGCCACCATGACCGCCATGCTGGTCAGCCTAGGCATCGGCGCGCTGCTGCTGGTGCCGTCGATGGCGCTGCTGTTCGTGACCTTCCAGCGCGGCCACGACCAGGACACCCGGTCCGGAGAGGCGCGTCAGCCGACCGTGCCGCCGGAGAGGGCGTAGCCACCCGCCCCACCCTGCGGCGGGTGGTCATGCGGATCAACTTCCCTCGAGCGGGATCTCGCGCTCCTGGCCCGGGCCGAGCTCGATCGTCTGGTCGCTGACGAGGATCTGGATCGGCTGGGGGACGCCGGGGCGGGAGTAGAGGCGCAGGCGGTCCTCGGCCAGCTCGACGTCGATGCGGTGGCCGCGGTAGTGGACGCTGAAGTTGAGCTGCTTGACCTCGGGCGGCAGGGCCGGGTCGAACCGGAGCGCCGGGCCGCGGGCCCGCATCCCGGCCAGGCAGCGCAGCACGATGTCGACCGTGCCGGCCATCGCGCCCAGGTGGATGCCCTCGGCGGTGGTGCCGCCCTGGACGTCGGCGATGTCGCTCTCCAGGGCCCGCATGAGGAACTGCCAGGCCTGCTCGGGCTCGTAGCGGGCCAGCACCCAGGCGCTCACCACCCCGGAGAGCGTCGACCCATGGGAGGTCCGCTCCAGGTAGTAGGTGACGGTCCGGGCCAGCTGCTCCTCGCTCACCTGGTAGCCCAGGCCGGCCAGCAGCTCGCGCAGCTCATCCCGCGACAGCAGGAACAGCAGCATCAGCACGTCGGCCTGCTTGGCCAGCTTGTAGCGGTCGGTGCTGTCGCCCTCGGCCTCCAACAGCCG
>Ga0126313_10002187_pt1 | contig 10814 bp, 7 predicted proteins | sample Plot105A_FD_89954 | JGI IMG/M metagenome (GOLD analysis project Ga0126313, IMG submission 89954) | Serpentine soil microbial communities from UC McLaughlin Reserve, CA, USA - Plot105A | ecosystem: Environmental > Terrestrial > Soil > Grasslands | place: USA: UC McLaughlin Reserve, Lake County... | reverse complement strand
TGGTCTCCGTCAGTGCGCCGCGCGGCAGGACCCCGGCCGCGTTGACCACAAAGTCGACCCGCCCGGTCTCGGCCAGCACTGATCGGGCAGCGGCAGCGATGTCGGCGCGCCGCTCGACGTGGGTGGCTGTGGTGGAACGGGAGAAGGTCTTAACCGTCGCCCCGTACCGCGCAGCCAGGTCGGCGATGTTGCCGCCGATCCCATACGAGCCGCCGAAGACGACCACCGTCCTACCCTCGAGACGTGCACGGTACTCCTCGGCGGTCAAGGCGGCCGGCGTGTCGGCGCTGGTCGACTGGAACAGTTTGTCCGCGATATATACGTCGATTGGATCGGTCACCTTCATGTTGCGCTCGTGTCCGGGCACGACCGCGATCGGCACCTCGGGAAGGTAGCGCAGGACGACAGTGCAGTCGTCCGTGGCGGCGAAGCTGGCATCTTGGGCGGCCTTTTCGTAGGCCGCGCGGATGGTCGAGAGACGGAAAGACTGCGGCGTCTGCCCGCGCCTCAGCCGGTAGCGGGGGAGGACGTTGGCAATAGTGCAGGCCTCTTCATCGACTTCGATGACCGTGTCCGCCGACGTGATCGCTGTGTCCACCGCGTCGTAGGTCCGGAGCGCCTCGACGTTGGCCGCCAGAATAGTCTGCGAGACCAGCGGGCGGACCGCGTCGTGCAACAAGACGTTGCACTCATCCTCGCCCAGGGCCGCCAGGGCTGCCCGAGTGGTGTCGTTCCGGGTGCCGGCCCCTTCGAGGATCTTACTGACCTTGCTGTAGCCACCGCGGCGGACGATCGCCCGCACGTCGTCCAGGTAACCGGGGGCCATCATGACGATGATCTCATCGACGACGGGCGACATCTGGAGAGCGGCGATGGTGTGCTCGATGATCGGCTTGCCCGCGATCTTGATCAACTGCTTGGGGATGCTAAGGCCGACCCGCGTACCGGTTCCGCCGGCCAGGACAACGGCGACGTTGCGCAACTCGCTGGCGATGGTCACTCAAGGAGATTAGCGGCACATCAATCGGGCCCACGTCGCGACGCCCCCGTCTGGCACGTCGAGCAACACACCTCAACGCCTGGCTGTCGGGTGAGGCCTTTCATGTTGTACCCGGTTCCGGAGGCGACGCAACCCTCGATCGGCGAGGTACCCGAGGGATCCCCGCAGCGCGGCTCGTACCATCGGGCCGGTGACCGGGAACGGATTCTCCATAGTTACCTTTACGACGTTGCCGCCTGCGGGTGCGGGCACGCTCAAGCGAGCGCGATGATCGCCCGGGAGCAATCGGAGAGGTTTGACCGATAGAAGGGCGTGCCACCGGGTGCTTCCGGGTCCTTCGGGGCGAAGCTGCCAGCTCACGCTTCGACCTTTCTCCGACGTCACCGTCAAGGTGACATGACTCGGTGGCACGGCCCAGACAACGCCGAGGTCGAGCACGACTTCGCGCGTCGAAGCCCCGACGAACGATCCGGACCGCAAGGCGTGGCTGAGCCACTTCGGCAAGGCGTCCGTGTTCACGCTCAACTTGCCATTGGCCGTGACGTAAGGGCGGTTGATTTGACCACGATCGTCGACGAACACGGGAGGGGTGAGGCCAGCTACCCGTCGGGCATCTAACCGCCCACTTCTCGTCAGCCCGAAAACCTCAACCCTCAGATACAGGTCGTAGATGCCCTTACGCAGCGGCGCGCGCCCACCGGCGGCTCGCCGTGGATCGAGCAACGCATGGCCGTGAAACAACATTTGGCCCTCGCGGTCACCCCGCTCAATCGCCACCTTAAGGGACGACGGGAGGAACCACTCATCGGCCAAGTCACGGTGCTTGATGACGACGTCGGCCGACATCTGAGCCGGATCCTCGACCGTGCGGTCTTCTCGGCTGACGACGGCGCCGGTGACCGCCACCGGCAGAAGCCAACGCAGGTCCTCGTCTCGATCGAGCCGCAGCGGTGCCTCGTCGTGCAGCAGGCGCGCCTGGACATCCACGCGGATCGTTCCGTCGCTCAGGTCAACAGCAACTACCTCAGCGGCCACGCGGATCATCCGAATGGAATCAGCCTGCGTCGCGATTGCCGTGGCCGTGCCTTCCCGAGCGAGAACCGCTCGGCAGCGCAGTGCCGCACCGAGTCCTGTATCGACAGTGCGGGGAAAGCGATGCTCCAGCAACCCACGGACCTCATCCAGCAAGCTCTTCAGGTAGTCCGGAGGGGAGCTGAGCAGGTTCGGTGCGTCGAGCCGGCCCAGCATCTCCGTCCGCAGAAACCGGCGGTAGAATCCGTCCCGGACCTCACCAGGATCGGTGTAGGCATCCACGACGTCGAGCACCTCACCGAGATTGCCGTAGTACTCGGCCGGGATGATGCGCTTGGAGCCGGCATTCTTCCCGTCTGGTCGGCGCAGGTAGCGGTAACAGACGTAGTCGGCGACGATGCTCGCCCCGGTCGCAGCGAAGTAGGCCTTCGTCATGAAGAGCTGGTCCTCAAGGCGACGCGGACCTTCGGCATACCGGATGTTCCGCGCTCGCAAGAAGGCAGTCCGCAGCATCTTGTGGGGCGTCAGGCTGTTCATCAGATGAGCGGTGTAGACCGTGCAGTGCGGGCGGGATTCGCGGTACAGCGCATGGTGCACACCACGGAAGTCGCTGATCACCTTACCGAGGATGACGTCGGCGTCATGGGCATGGCCCATCTCGTACATGCGCTGCAAAGACTCGGGTTCCAGCCGGTCGTCCTGATCGACGAACATGACGTACTCGCCGACCGCTGCGTCGGTGCCGACATTCCTCGGTTTGCCGGGCCAGCCGGAGTTCGGGATTGACAGTATTCGCACTTGAGAATGGGCAGCGGCGTACGTCTCGAGCCGTGCCAGAGAGTCATCGGTGGAGCCGTCGTTGACAAAGAGCAGCTCCAGCTCGGCACGGGGAAGGCTCTGTGACAATAACGACTCGATGCATGGGTCGATGTACTCACCTGGGTTGTACACCGGGACCACGACGCTGACCTTGACCGTCAACTTCCACCTCCCTGTGCGTCTGGATCAGGCTAGCGAGGAGGTGGGGGGGTATATTGACTGGACTCACCGAGCGGATAGGTGCCCTCCCGCGTAGGGCAAGCCGGAAGGGATCCTTACGCATGCCTGGCGGTGCCACTATGCCAGCTCTTCGGTGGGCCGTCCGGCGAGTGGTCCCCGCCCGGGCGCGCCCCGCTCTTCGCCGACACGTGCTTCCACTGCTACAGCGCTACCGCGATCAGTTCTCAGCACCGGTGGTGAGTGTCGTGGTGACGGCCCGCGGCGGGGGCGACTACGTGAACGAATGTCTCGCCAGCCTGCGTCAACAGACGCAGCGCCGGGTGGAAGTGATCGTCGTCGACGACGGTGCGTTCAGCGGCTCCGTGGAGGCCACGCGGCGCTTGCCCCGGCGTTACCCGCGCGTGCGGGTGGTTCGCACCGAGCCGCGGGGGATCGGCGCGGCTCGCAACCTCGGCGCACAGTACGCCTGCGGTCGGTATCTCGGGTTCGTCGACGCGAACGACACCCTGCCGTCGGACGCCTTGCGCATCCTCGTCCGATCCTTGGAGCGAAGCGGATCTGACTTCGCGGTTGGAGCCGTGCACCGGGTGCGGGTTGGCCGAAGCTCTCGTCTTCCGCACCTCAACCAGGTACACGAGCTCGACCGGGTTGCGGTGACCATCGACGAGTACCCCACTGCCATGCAAGACGTCGGCCCGTTCAACCGGCTCTACCGCCGGGCATTCTGGGCCGAGCAGGTGGGAGGCTTCGTTCAGGGAACCAGTTACGGGGAGAACCTCGCCTCGGTGACGGCGTACCTTCGTGCCAACACCTTCGATATGCTGAAGGCGGTCACCTACCGGTGGCACCTTCGCACCGATCCTCGTTCCATTGTTGCCGGGCGCGCCCGCCATGAGGAGCTCTCGGACCACGTCGCGATGCTCGAGCGCACGCGGCAGCTGGTGAGTTCCGAGGCGTCGCCCCACGTCGCTGCGTCCTGGCTGGCGGGAGTTCTCGACTCCCAGCTCGCGCCATATATCGACGGGGCCGGTCGTGCCGACGACCTCTATCGCCAACATCTGAGCCGAGCGGCGCGGACCTTCGTAGATGGCGCTGACCACCACGTCTGGGCTCACGTGCGACTCCACCAGCGTTTGCGCGTATGGCTGACCTCTCGCGCGCAGTGGCGGGGCTTGGAGTTGTGCACCGAGTTCTTCCGGCTGAACGGGCCCATCCCGGTCACCCGCGTACTCGACGGTCGGGTGTACGCCGAGCCGCCATCACTGCCTGAGCTGGATGAGCTTCCGGGTGACCTTCTCGAACTGCCGAGGCGGCAGACGGAGCTGTCGGCATGCATCGCACATGCCAGGTGGCAGGACGAGACCTTCGTGCTGGACGGCTGGGCCTTTATCCGCGGAGTCGATCTCACAGGCGTCGCGCCGTCGATCGAGGCGTGGCTCCTGGACTCCGAAAGTGGGGAGCGGGTCCAGGTGACCCTGGAGGCGCGGACTGCCGTCGAAGCCGACCGGTGGGCCAACCAGCGCCACCAGGCCGTCGAAAGCAGTGGTTTCCGGGCGTATCTCGACACGCGCCAGCTTCCTGACCTGGATCCAGCGGTCAGGGACAGGCTGTGGCAGCTGCAGGTCCGAGTCAGTGCCCATGGCCTGCAGCGGACCGGCGGGGTTCGGTCGGTACTGCTCAACGGAATCGGCCACCGGATGCCGGCGCGGGAGCTCAGGAACGCCCAAGACCCCGTTCGAGTCGTCCCCTTGATGCAGCCAAGGCTGGGTTTCTGCCTGCAGCAGCGGAGCGAGCTCGTACGAGCGAGCGACCTGTATGTCGGTGCGGGCGGCCAGGTTGGGGGCCGGCTGAGGATACTCGGCGCGCTTCCAGCACCGCTGGCCCGGGTGCGGGCCACGAGTGCCGCGGGCCGGGTGGAAGTTCCGCTGGTCGCCGACCGCGATGGGTACACCTTCGCGCTGGACCTGCCCACGACCTCGACGCCGGTGAGCTGGACTTTCCTGGCCGTCGGCGAGCAAGGAGAGCGTCATCGAGTGGCGTGGCCGGTCGAGGCGCAGACCGGACGCGCGCTCGGGGCCGGCCGTGGGGGACGGTGGAGCCGGTCGCCGCGCGGATACTGCGATCTCACGACGGGCTTCACCGCAGTCCAGGTTTCGAGGGTCACCGGTTCAGAGTCTGCGCTGACGGTGGAAGCAACCCTCGTCGGCCTGACTGCCGACGACCTGGCTGAGGCCGTGCTGACCAGCAGCCGAGCCATCGTCGGGGTCCATACCGTTGAACAGTTGGCAGCGCAGCGGGTTCGGTTGGAGTTCCCCCTGCTCGCCGCCGTGTGGGTGGGTCCAGAGCGTCCCCTGCCACCCGCGAGCTATCGCCTGATGCTGCCCAGCCGAGACCTCAGGTTCAGTCCGTCCGATGACCTGCTGGCCGACCTACCGATTGAGGCAACCACCGGCACGCATGGGATGACCGTGGAGCGAAGTCCATCTCACATGGACTTAGTCGTAAGCGTTCGCGCGCCCTTGGCGGACGATGAACGGGGCCGGTTGGCCCAGCATCGGCTCGCCCAGTGGTACAACGACACCGACTTCACGCCAACAGACTCGGTGCTCCTCCAGTGTTATCGAGGCGAGTTCGCCACCGACAGCCAGCGGGCGATCCATGACGAGTTGCGCCGCCAGCAACCAGGCCTCCCACTACTCTGGGGAGTCTCGGACTACTCGGTCGAGCTGCCCGTCGGGGCCGTACCCCTGCTCATCGGTAGTCGGGCCTGGTACGCCGCCGTCGGTAGCAGTCGATATCTGTGCCAGAACATCGACTTCGACAGGTTTTTCCGTCGTCGCCCCTATCAGCGGTACCTACAGACGTTTCACGGCTACCCCTTCAAATCGATGGGGATTTCTTTGTGGCGGGCCCAGGGCAAGGCCGAGTCGGTGATTGACGCCGAATGCGAACGCCGCAACTCAGCCTGGGACGCGTTGCTGGTTCCGTCGGACAGTTGTGTCGCCATGTATCGCTCGGAGTACCGCTACCAGGGCGAGATCCTGGTCACCGGCTATCCCCGTAACGACAGCCTGATGAGTCCGGACGCGGCGCTGGTCCGCGAACGGGTGCGGCAGGGACTGGGTATCTCTGCTGACACCACGGTCGTCTTGTACGCGCCGACGTGGCGCGACACCGCCGCCACCGGGGCCTGGACGGCAAAGCTGTTCGACGAGCTAAACCTCGATCGGCTCGCTGAGCAGCTGGGAGATCGCTACGCCGTACTGCTCCGAGGGCACAACTACAACCTGCGTGACGGCGGCACGGACAACTCGGCGGCCGTGCTTGACGTCACCTCCTACCCCGAGATCAATGATCTGATCCTGGCGGCGGACGTCGCTGTTCTCGACTACTCCTCGCTTCGGTTCGACTGGCTGATCACCGAAAAGCCCGTACTGTTCTTCGTGCCCGATCTCGACGACTATCTAAGCGCACGTACCGTGCTGTTCGACTATCGATCGAGTGCGCCAGGCCCACTGCTCGTCTCGACCGCCGAGGTGGTGACCGCCTTACGCGATCTCCCTGCAGTCTCGACCGAGTACGCAGCCGCCCGGCGAGCATTCAACGCCACGTTCAACGGGCTGCACGACGGTAAGGCTGCGAAGCGGGTGGTCGAGGCATTCTTCGCCGACAAAGTCACCCACGGCTAGGAACAGGACGCGACCACGGTATGGCTCGGGTCGATGCGGCTGAAAGCCATCTCAGCTCTCTCGCAACTCTTCACCCGACAATCCGATCACCGAAACCGGCGTCATGACCGAGTTCACCGCCATGGCATCGACTCAATAATCGGCAAGCATCGCGCCGACGTGGTGCATCACACAATGGATGCGCTACTTGTCGCCGGCCCATGGCTCCTAGCAGGCGGTGTGGCCTTCTTCGCCGCGAGATCCCTCATCAGATCGGGCCGGGTCGAAACCTGAACTCTGCTGCCGGACGGCGGCCACACGCCTAGTGGCGCGAGGCCGGGTTCTCCGAGACGGAATCGGCGCGGCACGGGCAGCGGTTACCCTCACCCCGTGCACATTGCCGTCACCGGTTCAATAGCCATGGACCATCTGATGAGGTTCTCCGGCCGGTTCGCGGAGTCGCTGCTCACTGAGCAGCTGGATCGCGTATCCCTGTCCTTCCTCGTCGAGGACCTGCAGATCCGGCGCGGTGGGATCGCTCCCAACATCTGCTTCGGACTGGCGGCGCTCGGGTTGGATCCACTTCTTGTCGGGTCGGTCGGTGAGGACTTCGGCGACTATCGCGCTTGGCTCGAGCGGCAAGGCGTGCAGACCTGGCCCGTACGAGTCTCGGAGACTCAGCACACCGCTCGGTTCATCTGCACGACAGACTCGGTCGATGCCCAGATCGGCTCCTTCTACACCGGTGCCATGGCGGAGGCGCGACTAATCGAGCTACAGCCGATTGCCGAGCGCGCGGGTGGCCTTGATCTGGTAGTGATTTCTCCGAACGATCCAGTAGCGATGCTGCGGCACACCGACGAGTGCCGGAGCCGGCGGTTCAACTTCGTCGCCGACCCTTCCCAGCAGATGGCCTGGCTGGAAGGCCCAGACATCAAGCGACTGATCGACGGGGCGACGTATCTGTTCTCCAACGACTACGAGGACGGCCTGATCACACAGAAGACCGGCTGGTCGCATGAGGAAATCTCGGAGCGAGTCGGCGTGCGGGTGATCACTCGGGGCGCCAAGGGGTCCAGTGTTCTGATCGCGGGTGAGCCTCGGGTGGACATACCTATCGCGCGGGAGGTGGCACGGGTCGATCCAACGGGAGTGGGCGATGCATACCGGGCCGGATTCCTTGCGGGGCTCGCCTGGCAGGTGTCGTTGGAACGCTGCGCGCAGGTCGGATCTCTGCTGGCGAGTTATGCGATCGAGGTGGTCGGAACTCAGGAGTATCGTCTCGACGACACCTTCCTCGCTCGCTTTGAGGAGGCCTACGGCACGAACGCCGCCGCTGAGATCACCCCGCACCTAGGCAATCTGCGGATGTAATCCTTCCCTGCGCGGCGGTTTTACGCCTATGGCCACCGAAGCTGCCCGTTTCCGGAGCCGGTGAAACCGAACCAGAACTGGCATGGGGCAGTCGTCGGCAAGGGTCAGCGGCCCGCTCATGCCAGGCAGGCCAAGGAGTCAATCCTCCTCCATACGCGCCCGGTGTTTGTCAGTCAGCTCGCGCATCGATTCCAGCTGACGCAGCATCAGCTCCAGGTCCGAGGTCCGCAGTGACTCCAGCAGTTGCTGGCCCTCCGTGGCCAACGGCCCGTAGAGCTGCCAGGTCCGGGCATGCCCCTGCTCAGTCATCTGAACGAGCACCTGACGCCGATCGGTGTCGTCGGGTATCCGCTCGACAAGGCCTTTTGTGACCAGCCGGTCGATCAATGCCGTTGTGGCCGCTGGTCGCAGCCCTGTTGCCTTGCTCAGCTGTCCTGCGGTCTTAGGTCCATCAGCGAGCCAGTCCAGGCACCGCACATCGGACGGGCCGAGGCCGAGGCGCCGTCCAACAGCGTCATCGAATGCCTGAGTGCTGCGCTGATAGCGCTGCACAGCCATCCCCAACGCTTCGACAAGTTCTTGACGGCTCGCAGCCATAGTGTTAGCCTTTCGAAAATCGAAAAGTACGATATTCGTACGGAAGGATATCAGGATGAAGGCACTTGTAGTGGGAGGCGGCATTGCCGGGCCGGCTGCGGCACTGGCGATGGCCAAGGCCGGCATCGAACCGGTGGTCCTCGAACGTCGTTCGTTTATGGACCACGAGGCCGGGTCGTGGTTCACTCTGGCACCCAACGGGCTTGACGCCCTCCAGGCGATCGACGCCCTCGCGGCGGCCGAGGAAGGGAGTGTCCCGTCGCGCGCGAATGTCATGTACGGCGCGACAGGGCGCCGGCTGGGCAAGGTGAGTCTGGGGCGTCCGCTCGAGAACGGACTTCTCGCATTGACCATGAAACGCTCCCTGCTGGCGTGCAGGCTTGAGCGCGAGGCTGAGTGCCGGGGCATCGTCGTACGACGTGGGGCTGGGGTTGCAGAGGTAACCGATGCCGGCGACCATGTCGAGGCAACTTTGTCCGACGGCGACGTGCTCACGGCTGACCTGCTCGTCGGGGCTGACGGCGTTCACTCCCGGGTCCGTCAGGCCATCGATGCACGGGCGCCTGCAGCCCGCTATGTGGGCCTGACGAACTTCGGCGGGATAACACAAAACAGCCCGATCGCCGGCGACCTTGAGCCGGAGGCGTGGCACTTCATCTTCGGGAGTCAGGCCTTCTTCGGTGCACATCCCACACCTGCGGGCGATGTGGTCTGGTTCGTCAACGTGCCCGAGGCGGAGATCACTCGCGAGCGGCGGCGTAACACGACCGATGAGGAGTGGGCTCGGCGGCTACTCTCCCTGGTCCGGGACGACACTGGTCCTGCCGCAGAGCTAGTCAGCACCGGCCGGCTCGAGCTGGCGGGTGACAACACATACGACCTTGGCCATGTGCCGACATGGTCCCGCGGCCGGATGGTGATCATCGGAGACGCCGCACACGCGCCGTCACCGAGTTCTGGTCAGGGCGCGTCCATTGCCCTGGAGGACGCGGTGGTGCTTGCCCAGGCGTTGCGTGATCATGCGGACGTAACCGCTGCTTTCGCCGCGTACGAGGGGGCGCGGCGAAAGCGAGTGGAAAAGATCGTGGCGGCCGGCGCGAGGAGCAGCAGCTCGAAGATTCCCGGGCCGATCGGTCGGCGGCTCCAGGAGCTGATAATGCGGTTCGCGTTCCGCTACATGATCACTGACCGCAGCATTGCCTGGATCAATGATCATCGGATCCGTTGGCAGGACTCCGTGGGTGATCACCTGTCCGTCGAGACTGCGGCTCCATGAAGATGCGCCCGGCTCAGCAGTGGGGTAGGTGAATCTTGTGACCGGCTGAGCCGGCTCAGCCCCCGCTCTGAGCATCGAGAAAGTCAAGGGTGACGGCCGCGAAGAGAGGCGAGACTGCGAGGTTGTAGTGGGTCAGGCCGGGCAGGATCGCGAGCGCATGTCCGCCCTTGGGCCGGCCCTCGCCCATCCAGCCGCCGTCGCGCAGGCCGCCGTCCAGCAGTTTGAAGATCTCGACGTAGTGGCTCGGTGGTGCCATATCGGCGTCGGCCGCGACGATGAGCGTGGGCACCTGCAAGCCTCGTACCTCTTCGCTGAAGTCGAAGTCCTTGCCCATCGACTCGCCCACCTTGTCCAGTAGCCGCCCGAAATCCTCGGGATGCGGCGCGACCCGCTGGTAGAGCTGGTACATCGGTGTTTCCTTCATGAACGGAACCGCCGCCGCGTTCACCTGGGCTTGCTGAGCGAGCATCTCGGGCGGAATGGCGTCACGCCGGATGTTCGCCGAGGCGCTCACGAGCTTGCGCACCCTTTCCGGATACTTCACCGCAGTGAAGAACGCAACGCCGCCGCCAAGCGAATAGCCGACGATATCCGGCTTCTCCAGCCCGAGGTGGTCGATAAGTGCCGCGATGTCGTCGGCCATCAGCTTGGGATCGATCGGCCGGTCGATGTCCGCCGTGCGTCCGTGCCCTTGGAGGTCGACGACGATGACCTAGTGCCGCTCCGCCAGCGCAGTAAGAGTCGGCCCAAACATCTCACCGGATCCGAGCCCACCGTGCAGCAGGATCATGGGTCGTCCCGCCCCTTGGCTCTCGTAGTACAGGTTGATGCCGTTGACCTCGGCGTACTCGCCGATACCCGTCGTCTC
>Ga0126313_10002186_pt1 | contig 10815 bp, 11 predicted proteins | sample Plot105A_FD_89954 | JGI IMG/M metagenome (GOLD analysis project Ga0126313, IMG submission 89954) | Serpentine soil microbial communities from UC McLaughlin Reserve, CA, USA - Plot105A | ecosystem: Environmental > Terrestrial > Soil > Grasslands | place: USA: UC McLaughlin Reserve, Lake County... | reverse complement strand
GATGATCGGCAGCTCGGCTGCGAGCGCGGTTCCCTCGCCGGGTGTACTCTCGACGACCAGCGTGCCACCCAGCTGCTCGATCCGCCCGCGCATCGCCACAAGCCCGAAGCCGCTCGCACTGTATGCCTCTACCGGGTCCTTCCGGGCGAGGTCGAAACCCACTCCGTCGTCCACCACGTCGAGGGCGACGCAGTCGTCCATGTAGGAGAGCGTAATATTGACCCTCGTAGCCCGGGCGTGCTTGTGGACGTTGGTGAGCGCCTCCTGCGCCGTCCGAAGCAGCGCGACCTCGATCTCCGGTAGGAGCGGGCGTAGGGTGCCGCTCGTAGCGGCGCGGGCCCGGACACCCGTCTCCTCGGACCACGCCTCGGCCAGCCTGCGCAGTGCTTCGGAGAGCGAACGGCGGTCGAGCGATTCCGGCCGCAGGGCCCACACCAGCCGCCGCGCCTCCGCCAGGCTCTCACGCGCGATGCGTTCCGCGTTCTTGAGATGTAGCGTCGAGGACGCTTCCACGGCGGGTTGGGGCTGCGCCATCTGCGCAGCCGTCAGGTTCGTGATGATGCCGGTGAAACCCTGGGCGAGGGTGTCGTGGATCTCGCGCGCCAGGCGCTGCCGCTCGTCGAGGAGTCCCGCCTCGCGACCGCTACGACGAGCATCCTCGACGAGCCGCATGTTCTCAAGAGCGAGCGCCGCCTGGGTGCTGACGGTCAGGTAGGCGCGCACGACGCTCCTGGAGAAGCGGCGCCTCTGTCGGAACGTTGCCGTCAGTAGCCCGACCCGTACGTCTCCGGGGGCAACGAGCGGTATCAGGAGGACCGACCGGATGCCTCGACGCTCCCAGGCCGCGCGTTCGTCGGGGGACAGGGCCGCGCTCCGAAGCACCATCGACGGCTGTCCCTCGAAGCGGGTAAGGCTCGGCACCTCGACGAGCTCGCCGAGGCGAGCGCCGGGAGGCCAGGTTGCCTCCCCGTCTGGCGTCCAAGAACCCCAGGACACATATTCTTCGGCCGGACCCTCGGTTCCGTCCTCGCGGCGGGAGGTGACCCGCCACAGGGTCACGTCATGCACTCCTACCCCACCAAGGTGCTCGCCGATGGCTGCCGCGACGTCGCTGGGGTCGCCCGCTTCACTTATCCGCCGGGCAGCCTCATAGATCTCACCGGCCAGGGTGGTGCTGCCCGCGACGCCTCCCAGCCAGCCGCCCGCGATGCCCAGGGCCACGTAGATCGACAGATCGCCCAGCGTTACCGGCCGATAGAAGTAGGACATCAAGAACGTGTACGAGTAGTATATGGTGATCTGGTTGATGATCGCCGCGACGAGACCCATCAAGATCCCCTGCAGGATGGCTCTCGCTTTCGCTCTCTGCGCCATCCACCAGGCTGCCAGGATCGTAGTGACCAGGAAAAGGATACGCCCTCCCCAACCGCTTACGAAGGCGACCGTCTCTGCGAGCTGCCCGGAACCCAACTCACGCTGAAGAAAGGTGGGGTAATAGACAAAGTAGGTGTACACCGCCAGATTGAACACGAACGGCAAGAACCCGACCACCGTGCCCGCAAGAAGGATGCGCGACCAGCTAAGGGTCGAGATCGCGGCCATCGATCGGCGCACCCTGCGGGTGGCGACGAGGTCTTGTTCATACAGGCGGTACTTGAGGATGGCGACGCCTGTGCAAATTGGAACGGCGAGGAACGCTAGCGCTGTCAGGGACTCGAGTATCGTGTCCAACCGCAGATCAGTCAGCCGGGCTGCCGCCCGCGAGCCCCTGCCGAACAGGCCGGAGTTCTCGGCCACCCACAACACGGGCCACAACGTTTTGCCAAAGCAGAGCAGCGCGAACCTCTCGGCCGTCCAGTCCAGCAACGTCACGACCGAGCCGACGAGCGCCGGTATGGCGGCGTACGAGAACCATCTGAGCTGCCAGCGCTCCGTGTCTCTCGCCCGGCGCAGACGTTGGACTAGCAGGACGAGTGAGGCGAGGCAGCCGGCTGAGAGCAGCGCTCCGCCGAAGACGGTCAACGCCTCGAAGATCTGCTGCGTGCTGAGCACACCGCCAACAGTGCCTACGACCCCGAGGGGATTGTAAGTGTGGTAGTAGGTTGGCAGGGGACCGAATCGGAAGGCGTCTCCGACCGCGAGCATCGCAGCCCCGGCAGTCACCGCCCACGCCGCGATCCACCAGCGGCGAGACTGCAGGCGGCCGCTGGGGAAAAGCAACACCAGTAACACCCCAAACAAGATCAGGCCCGAGAACCTGAGCCACGTCGAGATCCAGGCCGCGTGCTCTCCTCCTGGCAACGAGGGCCGTACGAGCAACGCGTAATTGGCGTACGCCATGGCGAAGCGTCGTACCGCGTACAGGAGTCCCATGCCGCAAAAGATCCAACCGATAGGGTTCCGATGGAGGCGCGAAGCGACCAGCGCCCCGACCGTCGAGCACGCCAGCGCCAACAGCGCGGAGGACACAACGAGAACGGGGTCCGGTCTCTGCGCGGCGGGAGTGAGAAAACCGGGGGTGAGGAAGTCTAGCAGGAGGCTCGACGCGATCAGCAGCGTGGAGAGCGTCCACAGGGCCCAGGCCAATGGGGCAGTGGGATGAGTTCCCGTACCGACTGTACCTGCTGGACTTGCTTGTTGTGCAAGCATGGCTTCTTTCAACTCTGGCTCTACCTGACCTCGCCTCTAATCAACCGCACAAGCGTTGCGAGAAAGCTGATTACGAAAAACCCTGCCATCAGGATACACGATGGCATCTGGCCAGGGCCAACTTATAACCTGGATGAGTCACTATCTGCTCGCTTTCCCTCTCACGCGTCGATCAGTAGTAGGTTTCGCAGTTCATCACGTCGTCGCCCGCGTCGACGTAGGCTATGTCGTGGATACCAGGACCGCAATCAACGGTTTCGTTCGGTACTCCGTCCTCCGCGTCGATGAAGTCGTCGCCTTTACCGCCGATCATGGTGTCGAGACCCGACTCGCCGAAGATCGAGTCGTTACCTTTCCCGCCTTTTAACGTGTCGTTCCCATCGCCTCCTTCCAGCCGGTCGTCGCCCGAGGCACCAGCCGCCTGGTCGTTGCCCTCCTGGCCATCCAGCCGGTCCATGCCGGAGCCGCCGACCATTTCGTCGTCGCCCGGGCCGCCACGTACCTTGCCCCCGCCACCACCCGTATTCAGGTAGTCATCACCGTTGCCGCCGAACAAGCCATCGGGCTCCGCGCCGCCGTACAGGTGGTCGTCACCGGCACCTCCCAGCACGAGATCTATACCGGGACCGCCGAACAGGCGGTCGTTACCGGAGCCTCCGTCTATCCGATCGCGGCCGTCTCCGCCGTATATATCGTCCCGGCCGACTATGCCTTCCATCCGATCGCTGCCACCCATGCCTTCCAGCCGGTCATCTCCTTCGAACCCGCGCATGGTGTCAGAGCGTGCGGTACCGGTTAACCGGTTGTCCCCATCGTCGCCCTCGATGGGAGTGGCAGGCTCCCTCCCGTTCGCCAGGAACATCGTCGCCGCCCCGACCAGCGCGGTCCCGATCACCGCAAGCAGAAGAGTCGTTCGTCTCAACTTCTCTCCTGCGTCTTCGTGAGCGCGTGAGTAGACAGCTCCCGCTACACCCCCATCCGCCATGCAACGGATCAAACATAACACCGATTGGAAAGCCGCGCCGACCCGAACTCCGCAAGCCTCGGAACTCGCTTGCCGGTGCCGGCTCGCTCACGGGGCGTCCTCTGCCGCCGTGCACGCCTTCTCCCTGCAACTCCGTAGTGCATCGAGCCGACCCGCCAGTTCTTCCTTCAGTGCGGGATCAGCGTCCCGGTAGACATTTTGCAGCTGGTAGGGATCTGCCTCCAAGCCGTACAGCTCCTTCTCGCCGCTGTCGTATTCGACGTAGGAGGTGTCCTTCGTGATAAGCCCGGCGTAGGCGGGCCTGCGCAGCTTGTGAGAGGGGCGGTTCTCTATAAGCCCGGCAGTCCTCCAAGAAGGCGTCTCTCCTCTGAGCAGCGGCGCGAAGGAGCGCCCGTCCACGAAGTCTGGTGCTTGTGCCCCGGCCAGTTCTGCGAAGGTGGGAGCGACGTCGGTGTTGAGGACCAGCTGTTGCCTCTGTGCTTGAGGCACGCTAGGACCCCGGACTATGAGGGGACCTCTAATGTCCTCCACATAGGGCGTGGCCTTGCCGGGTGTGCCCTTGAGGGCCGGCAGCCTGTGCTCGCCTATGTGGTGACCGTTGTCGGTCCAGAACACCACGTAGGTGTTGTCCAAGCGCCCGGTGTCGGCGAGGGCGTCCAACAGCCTACCCACGGCCCTGTCCACCATCTGGAGCGAGCGGAGCCTGTCTCGGTAGAAAGCCGTGTGGCTCCTTATCTGTTTGCCTGTGAGTAGCGGTCTCCTCCTGACCCAAGCAGGCTTGTCGGAGACATCTCTCTCGTTGAAGCTCGGCGGTTGGGGCAGGGGGACACCAGAGAACTTGTTGCGGTCTTGACGCATGTAGGGAGCGGGTTCGTGCGGGGCGCTGAAGGCAAGCCAGAGGAAGAGCGGAGCAGCGTTACCCTTGTTGTCTCGGACGAACCTCTCCGCTTTATCAGCGAGGACGGCATCAGGGTGCTTGCCCCCGTAGCATCTCTCCTTGCCGTTCTCGTTGAGGCACTCGGACCAGACGTCGCTGCTCACGTTGGCGTACCATCTGTCCCACCCGGGTGGGACGTAGCGATACTCGTAGCCGTTGAGGTACTTGCCGACCAGCGCCGTTTTGTAACCCTCGCCCTCGAGCCAGGTCGCCACCGTGCTCTTCTCTAACCCGTGCCTCCTGAAAGTACGCGCGTTGCTTCCAGCCCCCATACCGATTCGGTGGTTGTGGGCGTACTGTCCCCTTAGCATCGTGGCTCTCGACGGGCAGCACTCCGATAAGGTGAGGATGCCGTTCTCGAAGGTTGTGCCTTTCTCGATGAGTTCCTTTTGTACCGTCGGCATGTACTGGATACTTCCGGTGTCCAGGTCGTCGGTGAGGACGAAGATGATGTTGGGTCGCTCCTGCGCCTGGGCCAGGCTAGCCTCCGGCTGGGCTGGCGTCAATCCAACGGCGACGATCAGGAACACTACGATCACCACGATGCCTTCATAGACCTTGCGCATTTAGTGCTCCTCCGCGCGGGATCGCCAACGCCCCGAGTATCGCGGTCGCCGGGGAGACGAAGCATCGGTAAGGTGGTCGTCGCTGTATTGACCAGACGGCCATTCTTTTGTCGATCAAGTGGTTATCCTGGATTGGCAGAATGGCCATCTCCCAGGACCTTGAACTCGTCCACGCAGCCGTTCGACAGGTATTCGCAAAGCGCAGACAAGGGAATGTGGGTCCGTGGTAGCGGAGTCGCCCCACCCGGCTCACAGATCCCGGACACGCGCATCCCTGCGCCCGCACCAACGTGGTGGAGGCTCTCGCGTTGATGGTGCGGATGCTCGCGGGATTCGGGATTCACAGGTATTAGATCTCGCCGCTCCGTAATAGAATGGCTCTGTATGGGGCGCCGGTACACCATGAAGCAGCCATCGCCGGAGCTCAGGCCGCGCGAGCGCCTGCTCTCGGAGGGTCCGGAGGCGCTCTCCAGCGCCGAGCTCCTTGGCATTCTCTTTGGCAGTGGGAGTACAGAGAAGACCGCTGTTGAGCTGGCGAGCGAGGTGATCTCCGAGAACGCTGACCTGTTTGGCCTGTACAGCGTCTCGATGCAAAACCCAAAATACAAAACGCGCTGAGCTCCACTTCCACGCCGCGCTGGGTCACGGTAACCGAGAAGTACGCGTCGAGCGGCCGAGAGAGTAGGCGTCTGATGGGGAACCTGTCCGAAAAGGGGTATGAGCACTGCTCCGACCGTGGACTGGGCGGTATACGGAAGCCAAAATGGGCCGAAAAGTACCGTTTCGGTGGCCCGTAAGGCTACGTTGCAGGCGCCTTAGAGACTTTTCGGACAGTTTCCCTTCTGCGAGCTTCGGTGAATATCTTCTACACGCTGGAGGGAGGTGTGGTGACTACCGGGGCTCGAATCCGTGAACTAGGCCCCGCAAGTACTCCTCACGATGATCGCGCAACCACTCAGCTGCAGTGTGATAGCCCATCTCGTTAAGCCACAACTGGACCTCGGTAATATCCATTTGGTCCGTCGGTCCGCGACGGCGCACGGTGTCAAGCCCGCGGAATACGTCGTGGGGTATCCTTACCGGCCCTCGCTCTTCGCTCATGACTCATCCTCCGAACACCCTCCACCACCAGGGATGCTCTGAAGTCTCCTGCACAAGGGGAGTATCTCACACCCATGCTCCGCGCGCGAAAGGGAGGCAAGATCGCCGAAGACTGGGCCAATTTCGACGATTTGGGTCTGATACGCCAGCTTGGCGCCATCCCGGAGCTCTAGGAGAGCAGGCCGAGAGCTAGCGATGGACCGGGGCTCAGAGCAGTTCCAGCCCTTATTCACCCAATGTCGGGGAAGTATGGAGTTCTTGGAAGTTCGCTAGAATACACGGCGATATCATCGCCGCTAAATATGATGGGGGCTACTAAGAAGGCGGTGGGAGGTTACACCTTTCTGTTCCCCACTAAAGAAGGGTGATGGGGATGACGAGGACCAAACACCTTAGAGCATTTGTGGTAATGGTAGTGGCGGCCTTGGCCGCAAGCCTGCTGCTGACGGATCTGCTGGGAGAGCCGGCGCAGACGCAGACGAGTACACTGGAGGCGACCCTGGTGGGGGCCGGAGACATCGCTTCTTGCAGCTACGATCGCGACCAAGCTACGGCCAACTTGCTGGCCAATGTATCGGGCACCGTCTTCACCCTCGGGGACAATGCCTACCCCGACGGAACCGCCGCACAGTTCACCAACTGCTACCATCCCACTTGGGGTGTGGAGAAGGCCCGCACCAAGCCCTCGGTGGGCAACCATGAGTACCACACTCCGGACGCATCTGGCTACTTCGGCTACTTCGGTGCTGCGGCTCAGGATCCCGATAAAGGGTACTACAGCTACAAGCGGGGGAGTTGGCGCGTCGTGGTGCTCAACAGCAACTGCTCTGAAGTGGGTGGATGCGGCGGACGTTCTCCTCAAGGCAGGTGGCTCAAGCAAGTCCTCACCAACTTCACGTCGCGGTGCACCTTGGCCTACTTCCACCACCCGTTGTTCGCCTCCACTGGGGCTGCCTCAACCGAGGTGAGGCCGTTCTGGAAGATTCTGTACAGCCACAACGCCGACGTGATCCTCAGCGGTCACGCCCACTACTACGAGCGCTTTGCTCCGCAACGGCCTGACGGGACAAGGGATAGGAGCAGGGGGATTCGCGAATTCGTGGTCGGCACGGGGGGAGCGGCGCCCCTCCAACCGATGACCTCGCCGCGAGCGGCTAACAGCCAGATCGACAGCGAGAAGGCTCCGGGGACGACCGCTTACGGAGTCCTCAAGCTCGACCTCTACGCGGGTAGCTACGCTTGGAAATTTCGCCCGGTGGCGGGAGAGAGCTTCACCGACTCTGGCAGCGATCAGTGCCACTAAAACCCGTATATACGGACATTGCCCAGTACAAGGGACCATCCACGCACCCCTTATTCACCGAAGTGCCCAGTAGTAGTTGGAGTTCTCAGAAGTTGGCCTCCTTGGAACGCCTCAGGCTATTCTGTAACTCGATGCAAGTCCCAAAATACAAAACGATCTGAGCTCCACTTCCGCGCCGTCCTGGGCCATGATAACCGAGAAGTGCGCTTCGAGCGGGCAACGGTGTAAGCACTGAACTGATCGCTAAAGATCGCGTTTGATGTAGGGGTGATGGCGACCGGCTTGGCTGCGTAGGTTTAAGGTGCGGCCGTCAAGGGGCCGGGGTAGTTGCCACGTTCGTGCTCGCGGCCCGGTTCTTCGGGTGCCAGGTCTCGCCCATCAACTATACAAACTGACTACACCCCGAAGGTCCGGTTCTCCACCACGGTGGGAGAGGAGCTGGAAGTCGAGGTGGGGCTAGTGCAGTGGTTAGGCGTCCGTGCCCTGCTCACGAGACTGCGTGCAAGGGGGCGTCTCAGAAGTCCGCATCTAGGAACTAGCATAGCCCCGGTCCGATCAGGGGGTACTGGACCGGGGCAAAGCGCCATAGAGAGCCTCATAGGAGGAGGAGGGAGCTAGGGGGCGCGGCGGATCACGTAGCGGCTCATCACAAGAAGCCCGCTACTGAGCAACAGCGCGGCACCAGCAAGGAGTATCAAGGGAGGGCCGCCGGTATCGACGAGCGTGCCCTCCTCGCAACTGCTCGACACATAGTCGAGCCTGCTGGCGCGGTATTGGTCCCTGCCTCCACCGCAATAGAGCTCGTCTCGCTGCTGGTCTTTCACCCCGTCGTCCCTACCGTCAAGGTAATCGTTGCCATCCCCGCCATAGAGGACATCATCGCCACGGCCTCAGTCCATAGACATATCGTTGCCATCCCCACCATGGATGACATCATCGCCACGGCCTCCGAGCAACAAGCTGTCGCCACCGTCGCCCCCGTAGAGCACGTCATCGTCCTGCTCGCCTTCTAGGAAGTCCGTACCCGCTCCGCCGTAGAGGTCGTCGCTGCCGTACCCTCCGTAGAGCTCGTCAAATGAACCACCAAGGCCGCGTACCTCGTCGTCGCCTTTATTACCGCGCAGCAGGTGGCCGGAGAGCAGCCCGCCGCTAGGGCAGCCGGGCACGTCGTTCGTCGTATAGCGTGCGCCCCCCACGACGATGAACCGCGTCCCCTCGCATCGGGGTTCTTCGGGTGCTGCTCCGGGTGAACGTCCTTGCCCCTCCTCGGTGGCTTCGGTGTGTCCCTGCCCCTCCTGCGAGGCTTCCGCCCGCACCCCCGAGCACGTTCGAAGGGCTTCGCTCCGAGTGGACGGCCCTCCGGGGCGCCGGGGGGTGCCTCATGACAGGCCGGGACAGATGCTGGAGGGGTGGAAGCAGGGCGGCCCTACTGGCGGCCTCCGCGCTACTCTACCGCGCATTGCTCGTGGCCTACCCGAAAGCCTTCAGGCGCCGCTACTCCTCAGAGATGCGGCGGGACTTCGGAGACCTCTTGCGGGAAGGGCTTGAGGAAGGGGGCAGAAGGGAACTGGCCAGGGTGTGGGGCGCAACGCTCTCGGACCTGGTGGTCACCGCGCTTAAGGAAAGGAGCACCATACTTGCGAGGAACGCCTACCTGCCCGTAGCACCGAGGATCGCGGCTCAGTGGGGAGCGCTCTCCGCCGTCCTGGGCGGCTCGCTGGGGATAGCCTACAGCGTGGCTTTCACCCTGGCCATCAACAACGGCACGCCGGATGGTGCTGCCTGGTAGGATTCGCGCTTCATCGGGGAGGTCCACTTCGTCGCCACGTTTCTTTCTGTCCTAGGGATGTTCGGCCTGTACGGTGCACTGGTCGCCCGCTCGGGCAGCCCTGGCAAACTCGCCCTGGCGGGCGTGGCGTTCGCCGCCCTGTCGGCCGCCTCCGTCCTGGCGGAACGTGCGCACCACAGCGCCATTATGCTCGGCTGGGTGAGGCCGGGCGTCGAGGGCTTCTCCTGGCTCATGAGCATGGGTCTAATCCTCGAGGTGCTCGGCATGGGCGGTTGCGTTGTTGGGCTCTCGTTGTTGGGGGTGAGCGCCTTCAGAATGCGCTTATTTGGACCCTTGAGCGCCCTGCCGTTCGTCGTGGCCGCGCTGTGGCCAGCGAGCATCGCTCTGCTCATACTGATGAACACATCCGGGATCCACTGGATGCACTACGTCTCATGGCTAAGTGGTACCCTACCCTTCCTCGGTGCGGCGCTCTCCGGCTGGATTCTGCTAAGAACCTACTCCACTGACCAGCTCGCCGCAGCCGGCGGAGCGTCAAGCAGCGTAGCGGAGGAGATGAGAGGAACCGTTCGCCGGGCGGCGGGGGCCACACGCCGAACCACGAGCGAGGGGTGGATGGAGCGTGAGCGAGCGTCCGCCACGGAGGCCGCAAAGGAGCAGGAGCTTCTGGAAGCGATCCGGCGCAACGGTCAGGTCACGGCCGTGGAGGCGGCCTTAGAAACCTCCCTGTCGGTGGAGGAGGCCGAGCGGATGCTTTCCGAGTTGGCGGCGAAAGGACACCTGGAGGTGCGCGTCCGCAGCAGCAGGTTGCTCTACGCCCTCTGGCAGCCCGACGCTCCCGAGTAGGCGACGCATCCCCTGAGCTTCGCTTCTCCGCCACAGTGGGGGAGGAGGCGGAGGTCGAGGTGGCGCTGGTCTAGCGTTGCGCTTGTGCCATGCTCTCGCGGCCACGTGCATTGGGTGTTCTCGGAAGTTCGCCGCGTCACACAGACCTGGTCAACCCGCCGTCCACGCGCAGGTTCTGTCCCGTGATGTAGGAGGCATCGGGAGACACGAGGAACGCCACGGTCTTCGCGATCTCCTCGACCGTGCCCGGCCGCTGCATCGGTATCGACGTGCGGGTCTGCTCATCCACCTCGAAGCTCTCTACGAAGCCGGGTAGCACGTTGTTCATCCGGATGCCCTCCGCTGCGTAGCGGTCCGTGTAGAGCTTGGTGAAGCCAGCTAGCGCCGAGCGTAGGGAAGAGGAGACGGGGAACGTGGCCGACGGCTCGAAGGCCGAGAACGTCGAGATGTTCACCATCGCGCCCTCGCCTTGCCGCAGCATGACGGGCGTCACCAAGCGTGCCATCCGCACGACGTTGAGCAGGACGAGGTCGAGTCCCGCGTGCCACTCTTCGTCGGTAATGTCGAGGATATCACCCGTCGGCGGATGTCCGGTGCTATTAACCACGGCATCGACGCGCCCGTAGGCGTCTAGGGTCT